>JGI24129J20441_1000487_pt1 | contig 12214 bp, 10 predicted proteins | sample BarGraNGADG00211_FD_20441 | JGI IMG/M metagenome (IMG submission 20441) | reverse complement strand
GGCTACCGGAACAAGGCCAAGATGATCACGATCATCTACCTCATCGCCGGCAAGCTCCCACTACCGCAAATCCACACGATCTAGCGAGGAGCCTCATTTGAGCAGTCGCGACATCCGCCGGTCCGCGAGCGGCTTGCCACCGGTCTGACAGGTGGCGCAGTACTGCAGGGACGACTCCGCGAACGAGACCTCGCGCACGACATCGCCGCAGACCGGACACGCTTGGCCCGTGCGTCCATGCACCCGCATCCCTGCGCGCTTGGCGTCCTTGAGCTCCTTGGCCGGCTTGCCCGACGCGGCACTGACCGCGCCGGCCAGCGTGTCGCGCAACGCGGCATACAACCTCTGGACCTGCTCCTCATCCAGGCTCGAAGCCAGCGCAAACGGTGAGAGCCGAGCGACGTGTAGCACCTCGTCCGAGTAGGCGTTACCCACGCCGGCCAGGAATCCCTGATCCTTCAGCAGGCCCTTGACCTGCGTTCGGCGGCCTTCGAGCAAAGCCGCGAAGTCGGCCTCTGTGAAGTCCTCGGCCATCGGATCAGGTCCCAAGCGCGCAATACCGGGCACCCGAGCTGGGTCTTGCACGATGTATGCCGCGAGTCGCTTGCGCGTCCCGGCCTCCGTCAGGTCGAAACCACTGCCATCAGAGAGCCTGCAGCGCAACGCAATGGGTGACTTGCCAGGCCGGACCGTGGTAGCAGCCAGCGCGTCTGACCAGCGCAACCAGCCGGCCCGGGCCAGATGGAACACCAGGTGCAGACCTTCGGCCTCGATGTCGACGAACTTGCCGTGACGGGCGACGTTGTTGATCGGCAGTCCGTGCAGCGCCGTCGGGGGTGGGTCATAGGTCTTCAGAACGCTGATCGACCCGAGCTCGACCGCGACGATGGCCATGCCTCTGGTGCGCTCGCGCAGGAAGTCGACGAGCGCCTGAACCTCGGGGAGCTCGGGCACGCTCCTATTCTCGCTCAGTGCTGGGTGCCCGGCGCCATGCCTGCGTGAGGACCACCGATGTCCCCGTCCTAGCCCCGAACGGCTTTCAGCTGACGCAGGAGGCTGTAGCCATCGGGCGCGCGACACACCGGCACGTCCCGTCGCACCCGCCGGGCGAACTCCTCGTTGGATACCGGTATGCCGTGCGAGAGCACCTGCTCGGTCGGGGTCAGCTCCCGGATGGCAATCGCCTCCACGACGTCAGGGCGATCCCTGGCGAAGTCGCCATAGATCTTCGGGTCGTGCTGACCGTCGTCGCCGATGAGAACCCACCGGATCCTGGGAAACTCGCGAGCCAAGCGGTGCAATGCCTCGGTCTTGTGCTCCTGCCCACTGCGGAACCAACCGGTGTTGGTGGGACCCCAGTCGGTCATCAGCATCGGACCGGCCGGGTAGCCGTGGCGCTTCAGGAAGCGGGTCAACGTCGGCGCGGTGTTCCAGGCACCGGTGGACAGATAGAACGTCGGCGCGCCGGGGTTCTCTTCGATCAGCGTCCGATACATCGGCGCCATCCCGGGCACGAGGTGACGGGCGGTCGCCTGCCGCACGAAGGTGTTCCAGGCCGCAATCAACGGACGCGGCAAAGAGGTGGAGATGACTGTGTCGTCAATGTCGCTGACAAGTCCGAAGCGGGCCTCGCGATCGATGATCAGCACTGCGGCCTGAACGGGCTTGCCGCCCTCTGCCTCGATCGTGACTGCATGCCAGCCCGGCTCCAGGCCTGGTGCCGGAATGACCACATCGATGTAGCCACTGCGGTCTGAGAAGGTCTGCTTCGTGCGCTCGCCGGCAACGACACGGACCGGCACGTGCATTGCCCCTGCAGTGACGAAGGCCCGCCAGCCACGCTGTTCGCCCGCGGTATCTCTCAGTTCACGGATGTTCCGTTCCGCCTCGCTGACCGCCGGCCCCTGCGTCTGCGTCTGACGGCTCAGCAGCACCCGACCAAGCACCCGTACAAAGTCTTGACTGCCATACCCCGTGTGGCTGATCGTGCGGGTGCCCCATCCTCGCCCGCGCATCAGGGCATTTGAGCGACGATGGAAGGCATCCTCGATGAGGGATGCGGCGTGGGGTCTGGCCATGCTCAAAACGTACGCGGCAGCACGTGCCATTGGCTATCTGCCCCTCGTGCCCGCACCCGATGCCGGTGGCAGGACCCGTGACCCCAGCCCCCCGAACCGGCCGTCAACGGACCGAGGCCGGGGTGAGCGCAGGCGAGCCGGGCGCCCGGGGGCCGGCTGCAGAAAGAGCCGGGAACCCTGTGGTTCCCGGCTCATGCTGACCTTGGGAGATCTCCCGGGGTTCTGTGCGCGAGGGGGGATTTGAACCCCCACGCCCTTTCGGACACTGGCACCTGAAGCCAGCGCGTCTGCCATTCCGCCACTCGCGCGCGCTCACACAGTGTGGGGGACGACCACCCCGAAATCCAAACCGGACCGGCCGTCCAGTCAGGGAAATCTGGCTCCAAGTCCAACGACATTCGGGCTGACCGACCATGGCCCGTTACGATCAAAAGACCAACGTTAGTAAGGAGCAGACTGTGGGAGTGTTCGATCGTGTCGAGCGAGGGCTCGAACGAGCGGTTCATGGTGTCTTCGCCAAGGCCTTCAAGTCCGAGGTCCAGCCGGTGGAGATCGCCTCCGCCATGCGCCGCGCGATGGATGACCGGGCCACGACCATCGGCCATGGGCGCACCTTCGTCCCCAACCTGTTTACCATCGAGCTGGCGCCCAGCGACTTCGAACGACTCACCGGCTTCTCGGACATGCTGACCGATGAGCTCGTGGCCTCCGCGCAGGAGCATGCGGAGTCCCAGCGGTACCAACCAGGCGGGCCGATTCAGGTGCATTTCCTGTCCAAGGAGGACCTCGATACCGGGGTGTTCCGTGTGCGTCCGGCCACGGCCAAGACTCCCGCAGCACCCCCTGTCATACCCCCGGCCCCNNCGCATCCGGTCCGCAGGTCGCAGGACCGGTGGCTGCCGATGCCGCGTCGGCCCTCGGTGTGGCTCTGCCCCCCTCACCCGTCACACATCACGAACCCGTGGCGTCGGAGCGCCCGCGGAGCCACCCGGCCCAGCGTCCCTGGCTCGAAGTCGACGGTGATCACTACCCCCTATTGGCCGCTATCACCATTCTGGGACGCGACAACACCGCCGACGTCATTCTTGACGACCCGGGTATCTCCCGGCAGCACACAGAGATACGAGTGACCAGCGACGGCCCTCACCTGATCGCAAACATCCGCGACCTCGGCTCGACGAATGGCACATTCGTCAACGGCGAACGCATCACCAGCCGGCGTCTGGCCGATGGTGACCGGGTCGACGTGGGCCGGACCGTCCTTATCTTCCGCGCGGAACGCCGGTGATCCCCACCCATGAGTGAGCTCACCCTCGCGGTGATCCGCCTCGGGCTTCTGGCACTCCTGTGGATCTTCGTCTTCAGCGTTGTCGGCGTGCTGCGCGGCGACCTGTACGGCACCAGGGTCCTGACCCGTGGCAAGCCCAAGGCGCCACGTCGCCCTGCCCGCGAACCAGTCACCCAGACCTCGCCAGCCCACAGTCCGGACATGCCCAAAGCATCCCGCGCTTCCGGCAGGCGCATTCCGAGCACACTGACGGTCACCGAAGGCTCCCTGGCAGGAACGACGTTGTCCCTGATGGATAGTGGCGTGCTGCTGGGGCGCAACCCCGAGTGCACCCTCGTCCTGGACGACGACTTCGCCTCCGGCCGCCATGCCCGCATCTTCCGTCGTGACCAAGGCTGGTTCGTGGAGGACCTGGGATCCACGAACGGCACCTTCTTAGGGTCCAGCAAGCTGACCGAACCCAGGCCTCTCGAGGTCGGTTCGACCCTGCGGATCGGCAAGACAATCTTCGAGCTGCGGAAGTAGGGCCTGTCTTGGCCATCGCGCTGCACTACGCTGCCCGCTCGGATGTCGGACTCGTACGTCAGGAGAACCAGGACTCGGGGTATGCCGGGCCCCACCTGCTGGTCGTCGCCGATGGAATGGGCGGCCACGCTGCAGGGGACGTAGCGAGCTCGATCGCGATCGGTGAAATGGTCAGCCTCGACGGCGAGAACCCCGGCGCCGACGAGGCTCTGGACCTGCTCGCTGAGGCGCTGCGCACGGCAAACCACGAGTTGCGGGAGGCTGTGCAGCGCCAGCCTGAGCTCCAGGGCATGGGCACAACGGTCACCGCACTGTTGCGGACGGGTAACAAGATCGCCGTCGCGCACATCGGCGACTCCCGCGCCTACCTGCTTCGCGATGGCACGCTCACCCAGATCACTCACGACCACTCTTTTGTTCAGAGTCTGATCGATGAGGGCCGGATCACCGAGGCAGAGGCTGAGGGACATCCGCAGCGCTCACTGGTCACCCGGGTTCTCACCGGGCAACAGGACGATGAGCCGGACCTGGCCATGCGCGAAGCACACATCGGCGACCGCTATCTCGTCTGCTCCGACGGCCTCTCCGGTTTCGTCGCACGCGACACCATCGAAGAGATCCTTCTGAAGGCTCGGCCACCGGGCGCGACGGCCGACCTTCTGGTCGAGCTGGCCATGCGCGCCGGGGCACCCGACAACGTGACCTGCATCATCGGCGACGTCGTCGACCTCGACAAGGAGGCGCCATCGACGGCACAGGAGGTCGTGGGCGCAGCGGCCGAGCGCAGGATCGCAACCACCCGTGCGATACCGGTCACCCCTGCCGCAAAGGCGGCAGCCCTGTCCCGTGAGGCTCTGGGCACGGATCTCAGCGAGGTGGAGGAAAATGAGGCCCGTCACCTGACCGACGCGGGACCACTCTCCGGTCGCTGGCGATGGCTCAAGGTCCTGGTCCTGGTTGTTCTGGTCCTGGTCGCCGTGGCGGGTGGGGGCTACGCGGCATACCGCTGGTCCCAACAGCAGTACTACGTGGGCGAGGCGAATGGTCACGTCGCGGTCTACCAAGGAGTAGACCAGCAGGCCGGCCCATGGAAGCTCTCGCACGTAGTCGACGAGAGCGACATCTCACTGCGCGATCTGCCCGACTTCTACCGCGGCAAGGTCGACTCGACCGTTAGCAGCGCCAGCATCGAAGACGCACGCCGACTCGTGACCGATTTGCGCGTGCAGGCGATCCAATGTCAGACAACCAAAGCCGCAGGCGGCACGTGTGGGACCTCCAACCCATGAGCACAGTCACCTCCTTTCGTCCTCGCACCAGGCGCAATGTCGAGCTGCTGCTGCTGCTGCTGGCTGTCACGATCGTGCTCGTTGCCTACCTCAACGTCGGCCTGGCAATGGATGGGAAGTTCCCGCCTGACCTGATCAAGTATGGATTCGGACTCTTGGTCCTCTCGGTCGGCTTCCACCTGGTGCTGCGCTGGCGGGCCTCCTATGCCGACCCGCTGATGCTGCCGATCGCGACTCTGCTAAACGGCCTTGGTCTGGTAATGATCCACCGTCTGGACCTGGCCTATGGCCGCACCGGCAGCAGGCTTCTCGAGCCCAAGCAGATGATTTGGAGCGTGTTGGCCGTGCTCATGGCTGCAGGGGTCGTCATCATCCTGCGCGACCACCGCCAGCTTCGTCGTTTCACGTTCACCGCGATGGCGACCGGCCTGGGAATGCTCCTACTGCCGCTGGTGCCCGTGATCGGCCGCAACATCAACGGCTCGCGGATCTGGATCGGGATCGGGCCGATGTCGTTCCAGCCCGGCGAGGTCGCCAAGATCCTGCTGGTCATCTTCTTCGCCGGCTACCTGGTGCAAACCCGCGACGTCCTCTCGTTGGTCGGACGCCGGTTCCTGGGGCTCGGCCTGCCCAGGGCGAAGGACCTCGGTCCCATCCTGATCGCCTGGCTGGCCAGTCTCGGAGTCCTGGTCTTCGAGAGTGACCTGGGTTCGTCGCTGTTGTTCTTCGGTGTCTTCGTCGCGATGCTCTACGTCGCCACCGAGCGCCGGTCGTGGATCGCGATCGGCATGATCCTGTTCTGTGCCGGCTCCTACTTCGCCTACCTCGTGATCGGACACGTCCACGCGCGGGTCGTACTGTGGCTGGATCCGTTCAGCGCCCAGGCTCTGGCGATCAGTGACCAGCTGGTCAAGGGCCTGATGGGCATGGCCAAGGGCGGGCTCCTCGGCAGCGGGCTGGGGCGTGGTCACCCTGAGTTCACCTACTTCCCGGAGAGTGACTTCATCGTCCCCAGCTTCGGCGAGGAGCTCGGGCTGATCGGTCTGTTCGCCCTGTTGCTGCTCTACGTGCTACTGGTCGAGCGTGGCCTGCGCACCGCCCTGGGCGTGCGGGACGGCTTCGGCAAGCTGCTGGCGGTCGGGCTGTCCTTTTCCTTTGCTCTGCAATGCTTCGTGGTCGTCGGAGGCGTTACCCGGGTCATTCCGCTGACCGGTATGACGATGCCCTTCCTTTCCTACGGCGGCTCCTCCCTACTGGCCAACTGGTCCCTGGTGGCAATACTGCTGCGGATCAGCGACCAGGCCAGACGGCCACTGCCCGATTCCGAGGAGCTGGCGATGGCGTCAGAAGCCCGCACCCAGGTGGTGAGGACTCAGTGAACAAGCCGATCCGCCGGCTGTCCTTCGTGGTCGCCCTGCTCTTCTGCGCGCTGCTCTTCTCCACCACCTGGATCCAGTTCGTCACGGCCAAGAGCCTCGACAGTCGTCCGGGGAACCGCCGTACCCTGCTGGACAGCTATTCGCGCGAACGCGGAGCCATCCTGGTCGCGGGGTCACCCATCGCCAAGTCCGTCCCGACCAAGGACGAGCTGAAGTTCGTCCGCACCTACCCCTCGGCCAAGCTCTACTCGCAGGTCAGCGGCTACTACTCCTTCACGTACGGCGCCGGCGGCGGCCTCGAGGGTGCCGACGACTCGCTGCTGTCAGGGCAGTCGGACAAGCTCTTCTACCGGCGCGTGCTCGACATGGTGACCGGCAAGCCTCCCAGCGGAGCGAGCCTCGAGCTCACCATCAATCCGAAGGCCCAGCAGGCTGCGGACCAGGCCCTGGGCAACCAGCGTGGCGCCGTTGTGGCGCTGGATCCCAAAACCGGCGCCATCCTGGCCATGGTCAGCCACCCTCAGTACGACCCGACAGCCCTGTCGGGGCACGACCTCAACTCCGTCAGGGCGGCATGGACGGCCCTGAACGCTGATCCTGGACGCCCCGCCCTCAACCGGGCGATCGCCGGCGACCTCTACCCGCCGGGCTCCACCTTCAAGCTGATCACCGCCGCCGCGGCACTGTCCTCCGGCAAGTTCACCGAGGAGTCGCAGATCCCCGGGCCGGCAACGCTGGTCCTGCCCCAGTCGACGGTCAACTTGCCCACCGACGACCATCAGCCCTGCGGCCCGGGCGACAAGACGACCGTGACCCACGCTCTGCAGATCTCGTGCAATACCGCGTTCGGCTGGCTGGGGATGGACCTTGGCGGCGAGGCACTGCGTGCGCAGGCAGCCAAGTTCGGTTTCGGTGACTCCCTTCGGGTGCCGATGCGGGTCACGCCGAGCACCGTCCCGGCGCAGCTGAACAAGCCACAGTCTGCCCAGGCCGCCATCGGGCAGTACGACGTCAGGGTGACCCCCCTGCAGATGGCGATGGTCAGCGCTGCCATCGCCAACAAGGGCACCGTGATGAGCCCCTACCTGGTCAAGGACACCCGCAACAGCAGTCTGGACATCATCGACCAGAGCCAGCCCGAACAGCTCTCGCAGGCGATCACCCCGGACGTCGCAGCAGCGCTGACCCGGATGATGGTCGCTGTCGTCCAGTCAGGCACCGGTACTCCAGCCCAGATACCGGGTATCCAGGTCGCAGGCAAGACTGGAACCGCACAGCACCTCAAGGGTGGCAACCCGCACGCCTGGTTCACCGCGTTCGCACCAGCCAACGACCCGACGATTGCCGTCGCGGTGGTCGTGGAGAACGGCGGGAACGCGGGCAGTGAGGCTTACGGTGGCACAGTCGCCGCACCGATCGCGCGTGCCGTTATCGAGGCGGTGCTGAAGCCATGAACGCCGCCGCAGGGAGCGTACTGAGTGCGCGTTACGCCCTGACCGAGCGTGTCGCCGCCGGTGGCATGGGCGAGGTCTGGGCGGCTACCGACACCGTTTTGGATCGAACCGTTGCGGTCAAGCTCCTCAGTCCCGCCCTCAGCGAGCAGAGCGGATTCCTCGAGCGTTTCCGGGCAGAGGCCCGCCTCAGCGCCGGGTTGCACCACCCCAACATCACCACCATTTTCGACTACGGCGAGGACGATGGCTCGGCTTACCTCGTCATGGAGCTCGTTGCCGGCCAGCCGCTGAGCCAGATCATCGCCGAACGCGCACCGTTGCCGGCTCGGGCGACGGCGTCGATCCTCATCCAGGCAGCCACCGCACTGGAGGCCGCCCATCAGGGCGGCGTGGTACATCGCGACGTCAAGCCGGCCAACATCCTGGTCACCTCCGATGGCACCGCCAAGCTCACGGACTTCGGCATCTCCCGCCTGGTCAACGCCGCACCTCTGACCCAGACCGGCCAGCTACTCGGAACTGCCCAGTACCTCTCCCCGGAGCAGGTCATGGGTCAGAGTGCAACCGCCTCCAGCGACATCTATGCCCTCGGGGTTGTCGGACACGAGATGCTCACCGGTCAGCGCCCGTTCGACGGCGACACGATCGTGGCTACCGCCATGTCCCACATCAACCAGCCGGCACCACAGCTGCCCGACACTGTGCCCGCCGGGATCCGCAACGTGATCAGTGCCGCGCTTGCCAAGGATCCGGCGGATCGTCCGGCAACTGCAGCCGCCATGGCCCATGCCCTCGGTCTGCCGGATGCCGTCTTCGACCCGGGCACGCCGGTCGCGGCAGCAATCGCTTTGCCCGTGGTGGCCCTAGCCGCTCGAACACAAGCCATGGCGTCGCTGGGTCTGCCAGCACCAACGCGGGCCATGCCTGCACCGGTGATTGCGACCGAGCCACCCGGCATTGCGGGTCGGCGATCCCGGCTCCGTCCGGCCTGGCTCCTGGCAGCGACTGCCGCCGCAGCGCTAGTCGGTCTCGCGGTGTTCGCCCTACCTGGAGGCAGCGGCAGCACGCAGACTCCCGTGGTCACGACCACCACACCACCGACGTCCAACCAGAACAACGCAGCCCCCAGTACCAGCGCGACTGTGATCGCGCCTCCTGCTGACACCTCAGCCATGCCCGGCTCCCTGAACAGGGCCAGGGGCAGAGCCAGAGGCCACAACGACAATAAGGATGGCACGCAGTGAACAGTGCAACTCGTCTGCTAGGCGGGCGATACCAGGTCGGCGCACTGATTGGACGCGGCGGAATGGCCGAGGTCCACGCAGGTCACGACACCAGGCTCGGCCGCACCGTGGCCATCAAGATGCTCCGCTCCGACCTGGCCCGCGACCCGGCTTTCCTGGCACGATTCCGCCGCGAAGCGCAGTCCGCGGCTGGGCTGAACCACCCCGCCATCGTCGCGGTCTACGACTCTGGCGAGGACGAGGACACCGAGAGCGGTGGTGGCCGGGTTACCCTGCCGTACATCGTCATGGAGTACGTCGAAGGCCGCACCTTGCGCGAGATCCTCAACGAGGCGATGGTCATGGAGCCCGACGAGGCGGCCAGGGTCACCGAAGGCGTTCTGGACGCCCTGTCATACAGCCACCGGATGGGCATCGTCCACCGAGACATCAAGCCGGCCAATGTCATGCTGACCCCCGCCGGCGACGTCAAAGTGATGGACTTCGGGATCGCCCGCGCCATCGCCGACACGGCCGCCACGATGACCCAGACCCAATCCGTCATCGGAACGGCTCAGTACCTCTCACCCGAGCAGGCCCAAGGCAATCCGGTCGATGCCCGCTCCGACCTCTACTCAGCGGGCTGCCTGCTCTATGAGCTGCTCACGGGCCGTACGCCGTTCGTCGGAGACTCGCCTGTCTCCATCGCATACCAGCATGTGGGCCAAACGCCCAAACCCCCGTCGGTGTACCAACCGGATCTCAGCGCCGATCTCGACGCCGTGGTGCTGCATTCTCTGGTCAAGGACCGGGACGCGCGGTACCAGGACGCGGCACAGTTCCGCTCCGACCTCGCCGCAGCCCGCAGCGGACGACCGATCAGCTCAGCGGCCCACGGGACCGCCGCCGGTGCAGCGCTCGGCGCGGCTGCGCTGGCCGGCGATCCGACGATGGCCATGGCGCAGACAGGGGCCCAGTCCGATCCAACCCAGGTCGTCGGAACCCGACGCGATCTGCAGCACAACACCGCGAGCTTGCCGGCCGTCGGGCACGACCCCGCCGATGAGCCGCCCAAACGCCACAAGGCCACCTACGTCCTGCTCGCTCTGGCCGTCGTTGCCGCCCTGGTCCTGGTCAGTCTGGCCGGCAAGGCGATGTTCGGCGGCACTGCAGCCGCACCCATGCTGACCGTGCCGTCGGTGATGAGCCTCACCCAGGCCGACGCAGTCGCCAAGCTGAAGTCCACGGGGTTCGCAGTCAGCGTCTCCACTGCCGCCAGCCAGGTTGAGAAGGGCAAGGTCATCGACCAGAGCCCCTCAGCCGGCGAGCGGCACCCCGCGAAGACGACAGTCACCATCACCGTCTCCAGCGGTCCGGGCCAGGTCCCGGTGCCGGACGTCACCGGCTTCAACCTGGACTCGGCAACGGCAGCGATCAAGACCGTCGGTCTGACTGTCGGACAGGTCGTCTCTGTGGACGACCCCACCGTTGACAAGGGCAAGGTGATCGAGACCGTCCCCACGGCCAACTCAACGGTAGCGGCCGGGTCGGCAGTGCTGCTGCGGGTGTCCAGCGGCAAGGTCAAGGTGCCCTATGTCGTTGGCACCAACCGCGGTGATGCTCAGCAGACTCTGACCAACGCCCGGTTGAAGACCACGACGAAGTTCGTCGACAGCAGCCAGCCGGAAGGAACGGTGTTGGGGCAGACACACGCCGGCGAGACCGTCGACGTCGGTACCCAGATCGTCCTGACGGTCGCACAGGTTCCCCAGCCAAAGCCCACTACGACGCCGCCACCGACTACACCCACAACACCGCCCACCTCAACACCCCCGGCTGTGACAACCCTTCCCCTTCCCTGAGGATGGGCGAGGCCGGAGCATAGGTGACCCACTCATGCACCGACCTCGGCCTCGCCGTCATCGCCGCGGGCCAGAGGATCCGCCAACGGCCGCGGTCTGACATCGGCGTCTGACATCGGCGGACCGGAAGGCAACGACGGCCAGACAGTCCAAGACCAACAGGAAAGCTTCGAGATGGCTACCTGGAGCCGTTCACCCCGTACGCACCACGTTCGGAGCTGATCGCCCTGATCAACGTCGCGCGGCGAGTTGGCGCGGCAACCCGGGCATTGTCATCGCGTGCCGNACCACCCGGGACGTCAACGCCGGNTACGGCGATTCGGACTCCCCCGTGCGNGGCTGGATGCAGGATCTCCTGGCCGACCCGGGGGCAGCTTGACGTCGCCCACGGTCCCGTCGTTCGAACATCCCCCAGTCGCCTCGNNCGACTATGACTTCAGGTGCCGGTCAAAGAACTCGGCGATGCGGCGGCGGGCGTCGATCGCCGATGGCTCGTGGAACTTTGACCCGGTCATCCGGCCCAGCACCGCCATGAGAGCGGGGGCGTCTGCGGAATCGTGGTCGTTGAGGAACGAGTGCCCGGCGTCGGGATACGTCTTGATGTCGTGATCGACCCCGACTGCCGTGAGGACCTCGTCGAGTCGCTCCCCGGTTCCCCGGTTGGCGCGGTCCTTAGCCCGAAGTTACGTGCCGTGTGACGCGTGAAACCCCTGTTGAGCAGGGGTTTCACTGTTTTGGCGGTGAGGTGTTCTGGCTACTTCAGGGTCAGGGGGATCGATGCAGGAGTTCGAAGGCNCGGCGTTGGGTGGGGGTGGGTATGGCGAGCAGGTCGAAGCCGGACTGGTCGTGGCCGGCGACGCGTAGGTGGTTGCGGGTCAGGGTAGCGAGGTGGTCCAGCAGGGCGGTGAAGCTGCGGGCGGGAAGCTCGTCGGTGGTGGTCTTGGTCGCCGCCTTGGCGTCGGCGTCCTTGGATCGCTGGGCGGGGGCGACGGGGTCGGCGGCCTCGGGCCGGTTCTCGTCGGTGAACGTCAAAGGGGCCCAGGCTTGGCGTAGGTGCCACACGAGGTAGGCGGCGAGCATGCAGATGAACACGTGGGCCCGGACCCTGGTTTCGGT
>JGI24129J20441_1000484_pt1 | contig 12226 bp, 11 predicted proteins | sample BarGraNGADG00211_FD_20441 | JGI IMG/M metagenome (IMG submission 20441) | reverse complement strand
ATCGGGGTCGAGCCGGGCCTTTCCGACGTCTTCGCGCGATACGCAGCCGACCACCTGTTCAGCGAGATCGACGAGCTCGGGACCCGCGACGGCGCCAACCTGGTCGTACGCAACGACCAGGGCGAAGAGATCTTCGCCCCCAGCTTCTCCATCTGGACCACCATCGAGGAATGCCTCAACCCCCCTGTCGTCTGGGAGAAGGACAAGGGCTGGTTCACCACGGCGCCATTCAGCGAGCCAGAGGTGTTCGACTTCCCCGAGGGGATCGGCCAGGTCGAGTGCGTCAACGTCGAGCACGAGGAGGTCCTGCTCATGCCGCGCTGGGTCGATGCCAAGCACGTGACCTTCAAGTACGGCCTCGGAGACGACTTCATCGGGGTGCTCAAGACCCTCCATGCGCTGGGCCTCGACCGGACCCAGAAGGTGACGGTCGGCGGCATACAGGTTTCTCCGCGAGACGTGGTTGCCGCATGCCTGCCCGATCCGGCAACGATCGGCCCGCGAATGACCGGCAAGACCTGCGCCGGCCTCTGGGTGACCGGCACGGGCAAGGACGGCGAACCGCGAGAGGTCTACCTCTATCACGTGGTCGACAACGAGTGGGCGATGCGTGAGTACGGCACGCAGTGCGTGGTGTGGCAGACGGCGATCAATCCCGTTGTGGCACTTGAGCTTCTCGCGACCGGGGTGTGGCAGGGCACTGGCGTGCGCGGGCCGGAGTCTTTCGACGCCGTGCCGTATCTCGACCTGCTCAAAGCGCCCCAGCCCGGCGGCTACGGCTCGGCATGGGGGATGGAGGACCGCTGAGTTGAGCACATCGGCGTTTCTGGGTTCCGGCAGAGCGAGGAGGGCCACACGATGAGGACGATCGGGGTTCTGGGTGGCATGAGCAGTGTTGCCAGCGCGGAGTACTACCGGCGCATCAACGAGGGCGTCAACGCGCATGAGGGCGGCCACAGCGCTGCGGAGCTCGTGCTCTACAGCGTGGACTTCGGCGTGATCGAAGGCTTCATCCGCGACGAGGACTGGGACCGGGCTGCGGAGTATCTCGCCGAGCGAGCGCAGCGAGTCGAGCGCGCCGGTGCGGAGTTCTTGATCCTTGCCACGAATACGATGCACCGGGTGGCCGCCGAGCTGCAGGATGCCATCGGCATCCCACTGGTCCACATCGTCGACGTGACCGCTGACGCGGCCATCGCGGACGGTGTCCGTACCTTGGGCCTGCTCGGCACCGCACCAGTGATGGAAGCAGCCTTCTACCGGGCGCGCTTCGCCGGCTACGGACTTGAGGTCCTCGTCCCGCCCGAGCGGGACCGNGCCGTGGTGCATCGCGTCATCTTCGAGGAGCTGACCCACGGGATCATCGACGGTCGCTCCCGCCAGGAGTATGTGCGGATCATGCGCGACCTTGTCGGCCGAGGGGCGCAAGGCATTGTGCTCGGATGCACCGAGATCAGCCTTGCTGGTCGCACCGGAGGACCTGCCAGGCACNGTGCTGTANGACACGACAGCGCTTCACGTCGACCGCGCCGTTCGCATCAGCCTGGGAATCGATCCTCTCCCGCGTGCNGCTCCTGCCTCCGCCTGAACAGCGGCGCTGACCCGGGTGTCAGCGTGGCTTGGTGGCCAGATAGACCGTNTTGGTGGCCATACGGTCCTGGAGCGGGTTGGGAAAGCTGACGACCTCGGCGGCGACGTCGACGAACGCCTCNGACAGGACCGCAAGGTAGGCGTCGTCAGGCGGGTCATTGGACCAGAGGGAGTAGACGCCGCCTGGTCGTAGGTGGCCGGCCAGCCGTTGCGTCCCTTCCAGTCCGTAGAAGCCGGCGCTGCCGTCGGCGAGCAGGTGCTTCGGCGAGTGGTCGATGTCGACGACCACGACGTCGAAGAACCGACCCGGCATCTCGGGGTCAAACCCCGACCCGTCGGCCATCGCGAAGAAGTCCCCGTGCACCAGCCGACAGCGGGGATCTGCGGTCAGGATCTGCCCGACCGGGACCAGACCGCGCTGGTGCCACTGGATCACGGGCTCAAGCACCTCAACCACCACCAGCGCGCGCACCCTCTGGTCCTCCAGTACGGCCTGGGCGGTGTAACCGAGTCCCAGCCCGCCAACCGCGACGACAAGCTCGGACCCTTGGAGCCGGGCCAGGGCGCGTCGAGCCACCTCGATCTCAGCGACGGTGAAGAGGCTGGACATGAGGAACTCATCACCGAGCTTGACCTCGAAGATGTCGACGCCGGTGACCGGGTCGCGACGCCTGCGGAGGCTGACCTCGCCGATCGGCGTGGGACTCCAGTCGAGCTCCTCGAACCGAGCACTCACACGACCACCGCTCCTCGAGAAGGATTCGGGCGATCATACAAGCCCCGTCGCCGTGCCCGAGCTCCGAGACCACAGGCGCGGCCCGGACCGGCCCGGTATGCCGGTCGCCGACCCGTTCCCTCCCTTTTGATGCCGCCACGGGAGAGGCTTTACTACTTTCATGACCGACACGGTGAGTGCACCCTCCAGCATCGCGGTACTCACCAGTGGTGGAGACGCCGGTGGGATGAACGCCGCGGTCAGGGCAGTGGTTCGGACCGCGTTGTTCCACGGAGTCGATGCCTACGTGATCTACAACGGATACCAGGGTCTGGTCGACGGAGGCGAGGCCATCCGACGCGCCTCGTCTGCGGACGTCGGGGGGATTCTCCATCGCGGTGGCACGGTGTTCGGCACCGCTCGGTGCGCCGAGTTCCGCACGAAAGAGGGCCGGCACAAGGCCGTCGGCAACCTGCTGGAACGCCGGATCGATGCGCTGGTCGTTATCGGCGGCGACGGCAGTCTGGCCGGGGCGAACGAGTTCCGTGAGGAGTGGGCCGACACGGTTGCGGAGCTGGTTGAGGCTGGTCAGGTGACAGCCGAGGTGGCAGCCTCCCACCCGTTCCTGCGGTTGGTGGGTCTGGCGGGATCGATCGACAACGACATGTCGGGGACCGACATGACGATCGGCGCGGACACCGCGCTCCACCGGATCACGGAGGCGCTGGACTCGATCCGCAGCACCGCATCGAGCCATCAACGCACGTTCGTCGTCGAGGTGATGGGCCGACACTGCGGTTACCTGGCGATGACGGCCGGGCTGGCGACGGCGGCGAACTGGCTGCTGATTCCCGAGCGCCCACCAGAGGGCGAGGACTGGGCACAGAAGATGTGTGCGGCCATGCGGGCGGGACACGAGATCGGCCGTCGGCAGAGCTTGGTGCTGGTCACGGAAGGCGCCCAGAGCCGTGATGGCGAGCCGATCACGGTGGAACGTGTCAAAGACGTGTTGGAGGAGCAGCTCGGCGAAGATGCCAGGGTCACCATCTTGGGCCACGTCCAGCGCGGCGGTGCACCGAGCGCGTTCGACCGGTGCCTGGCGACCCTGCTGGGACACGCGGCTGTCGAACAGCTCCTCGCCGAAGCGCCCGGCGCAACACCGCAGCTGATCGGAATTCGGGGCAACCAGGTTGCCAGCTCGCCACTGATGGAATGTCTGGCGCGGACCCGCGAGGTCGCCGACCGCATCACACAACAGGACTACGACGGCGCGATGCTGTTGCGTGGCGGCAGCTTCGGCGAGTCGGAGGTCATCCTGAGCACCATGCAGCAAGCCGCGCCGCGCCCAACCGCGCCTGGGCGCCGACGGTTCAGGCTTGCCGTGCTTCACGGCGGCGGACCAGCGCCGGGCATGAACACCGCGGTCCGGGCCGCGGTGCGGTTGGGCCTCGACCGCGGATACGAGGTCTTGGCCGTCAAGAACGGCTTCCTCGGCCTGCGCAACGGTGATGTCCACGAGATGGACTGGATGAGCGTCAGCGGTCTGGTCTCGGAGGGTGGAGCCGACATCGGCACCAACAGGTACGTGCCGGACGGACCGGCGATTGAGCAGATCGCCAAGCAGATCGCGGCCCATCGCATCGACGGCTTGTTGATGGCCGGCGGGTGGTGCGGGTACCAGGCCGCGCATCTGCTCCACACCCACCGCCGGACATACACGGCTCTGGACATCCCGATCGTGTGCATGCCAATGACCATCAACAACGACTTGCCAGGCACCGAGCTGACGATCGGCAGTGATACGGCCTTGAACAGCATCGTTGCTGATGTCGACAAGATCCGGCAGTCAGCCGTCGCGTCGCGGCGGGTCTTCGTGGTCGAGGTGATGGGTCACGACTGCGGCTACCTTGCCCTGATGAGCGGATTGGCGACCGGCGCCGAGCGGGTTTACCTGCCCGAGCAGGACCTGAGGCTCAACGATCTCAGCGTCGACGTCCACAACCTGTCCGAAGCCTTCCGATCAGGAAAGCGCCTGGGCCTGGTGATCCGCAGCGAGAATGCCGACCCGGTCTATACCACCGGCTTCATCACCTCCGTGTTCGAGAAGGAGGGCGGCGACCTCTTCGATGCCCGGCCGGCCATCCTCGGACATGTCCAGGAGGGCGGGGATCCCTCGCCGTTCGACCGTGTCCAGGCCAACGGGCTGACCGCGCACTGTATCGAGTACCTGGCCGAACAGCTGGAATCCGGCGGCCGGGCCAGCGCGATGATCGGCTTCCAGTCCGGGCGTATTCAGTTCACCGACCTGACCTCGTACCCCAGCCTCATCGAGGACAATGCCCAGCGCCCGCGGGAACAGCGCTGGATGACGCAGCTTCCCCTGGCCGAGATCATGACGACATGATCGAGTGGCCAACCTGACGGGTGACGAACCGCCCACGCGCGACGAGCTCGACGGTCACCAGCACCGCGATGGACTGCACCAGCAACAGGGCCACCAGCACCACCAGCTGGACGGCTGCAGCCTGCAACGGTGAGGCGCCGCCGAGCAGCATTCCGACGAAGGCTCCAGGAAGGGTGACCAGCCCGACGGTCCGGGTCTGGTCCAGGCCGGGAACGAGGGCCAGCGCGGCATCGTCACGGGCGATGAGCAGGGCCGAGTCCCGAGGCAGCAGTCCGATGGACAGTCCGGCCTCGTACTCCCCATGACGGGTGCGAAGGGCATCGAGCGAGCGCCTGCCGGCGATCGTCGTCGCCGTCATGGCCCCACCGATCAGGATGCCGACGATCGGCACGACGGCGATGGGTTGGCGGGGGATCAGGCCACTGAGCAGCAGGCCGACGGCGACCGGGACGGCACCAAGGACGACGGGGGCAGTCGCGAGCCACCAGGCGCCGTGCCTGTTCAGCCGCCTTCCAGCCGTCAGCGATGCCACCGACAGCATCAGGGTGATGAACCCCAGCGTCAGCCACCACGACCTGAGCACCGCGAAGATCAGCAGCCCGACGACGCCGAGCTGCACGCAGGCTCGAAGGGCGGCCAGCACGTCGTCGCGGCCATGTCCGAGATGTCCCCAGTGGTTGATGACCGCGGCCAGCCCTGTGCATACGACGACCACGATCGCCAGGCGCACGAGCCCGCCGAACCCGTCCACACTGACCAGCGCAGCGGCTGGTCGGATCGCGGAAAGCATCACGGGCCGCATTATCCGCCGGTGGCTGGACACGCGGCCTCTCGGCGCGCGAGACGACCTAAACTCACAGTGTGATTTCCAGGATCGATCTGCGCGGCCGTGTGCTCGACGCCCACTCCCTGCGCGACGTGCTGCCCCGAGCCGAGTTCGATGTCGAGGCCGCGCTGTCGGCGGTTCGCCCGATCTGTGACGACGTACGCACTCGCGGGGCCGAGGCATTGCGTGACTTGGAAGAGCGNTTCGACGGGGTCCGGCCCGAACAGCTGCGCGTCCCTGCCGAGGTTCTGACATCGGCTCTGGACCTGCTCGACCCTGACGTCCGCGCAGCCCTCGATGAGACCATCCGGCGGGTGCACATCGTTCACGAGGACCAGCGCCGCACCGACACGACCACCCAGGTGGCGCCCGGTGGAACCGTGACCGAGCGCTGGGTGCCGGTTGACCGGGTCGGTCTCTACGTCCCTGGGGGCGTCGCGGTCTACCCCAGCAGTGTCGTCATGAACGTTGTCCCTGCACAGATCGCGGGTGTGGGCTCGGTCGCGGTCACGAGTCCGCCGCAACGGGACAACACCGGAGACTTCGTCGGCTATCCCCACCCGACCGTCCTGGCGGCGTGCGAGCTTCTTGGCATCCACGAGGTCTACGCCGTCGGGGGCGCTCAGGCGATCGCGATGTTTGCCTACGGCGCAAGGGAATCCGGTTTCGATGGCACACCCAACGCCGGTGCCGTGGTCTGCGAGCCGGTCGCCATGGTGACTGGCCCGGGCAACATCTACGTCGCAGCTGCCAAGCGCCTGCTGAAGGGCGTGATCGGCATCGACGCCGAGGCCGGGCCAACCGAGATCGCGGTGTTGGCCGACGACAGCGCCGATCCCGAGCACGTCGCGGCTGATCTGCTCAGCCAGGCCGAGCACGACACGCTCGCCGCCTCGGTGCTCGTCACGGACAGCGAGGATCTCGTCCAACGTGTTGAAGCCGCCTTGGTGCGCCGAGTGTCCGCGACCAAACACATCGAACGAGTCACGGCTGCTCTGTCCGGTCGACAGTCAGGTGTCGTGCTGGTTGACGACATCGAGGCCGCCATCACCGTGGTCAACGCCTATGCCGCAGAGCACCTGGAGATCCAGACCCGCGATGCGCGCGCGGTGGCCCTGCGGATCCGCAACGCCGGGGCCATCTTCGTGGGGGCGTTCTCACCGGTGAGCCTTGGCGACTACTGCGCGGGTTCCAACCATGTGTTGCCAACGGGTGGATCGGCCTGCCATAGCAGCGGTTTGTCCGTGCAGTCGTTCCTGCGTGGCATCCATGTCGTGGACTACACCGAGACCGCCCTGCGCGAGGTCGCGCACCAGGTGATCACGTTGGCCGGCGCCGAGGATCTCCCCGGGCATGGCGAAGCAGTCGTTGCGAGGTTCGGGGACAGCGCAGGTTTCAGCGACGGTACCGACTCATGACCAGCTCGCTGAGCGATCTGCTGCGCCCCGATCTGGTGGGCCGGACCGCCTATGGCGCACCGCAGCTGGACGTGTCGGTTCCGTTGAACACCAACGAAAACTCGTATGCCGTGCCTCGGCAGGTGGTCGAGGCGATCCTGTCGTCCGTTGCCGAGGTTGTGCCAGGCCTGAACCGCTACCCGGATCGCGAGTTCGTCCGACTGCGCGAGGATCTGGCGGCCTACCTGACCCGGACCAGCGGCGCTGCCGTCACGGCTGGGCAGGTGTGGGCGGGCAACGGCTCCAACGAGGTGCTGCTGCACATCCTCCAGGCGTTCGGCGGTGTCGGCAGGGTTGCGCTCGGCTTCACCCCCACGTACTCGATGCACTCGATCATCACGCAGACCGTTGGCACCAGATGGGTCGACGGACAGCGCGGCGGCAGCGGCGGTCCCTTCCACCTGGACGTCACATCCGCGGTGGCCCAGGTCAAGGCGCACCAGCCCAACATCGTGTTCCTGTGTTCGCCGAACAACCCGACGGGCACGGCGCTGGGGCTCGACGTCGTTGAGGCGGTCTATGACGCCGCCGGGCAAGCGCTCGTGGTGGTGGACGAGGCCTACGCCGAGTTCGCCCGCGCCGGCACGCCAAGCGCGCTGACGCTTCTGGTAGGCCGGGACCGTCTCGTGGTCACCCGCACCATGAGCAAGGCATTCGCCTTGGCCGGTGCACGTGTGGGCTATCTCGCAGCGACTCCCGAGCTCACCGAATGCCTGCGACTCGTCCGTCTGCCGTACCACCTGTCGGCCACGACCCAGGCCGTCGCCTGTGCGGCGCTCGAGCACTCAGAGGGTCTGCTGGCAACGGTCGAGCTCGTCAAGGTCCAACGCGGCCGTATCGCGTCCGACCTCGCCGCGATGGGCCTCGACCCGGTCCCGAGCGATGCCAACTTCGTGCTCTTTGGCGGGCTTGCGGACGAGCGGGCCACATGGCAGTCGTTGCTGGATCAGGGCATTCTGATTCGCGACGTCGGGTTGGCCCACTATCTTCGTGTCACAGCAGGGACGCCCCAGGAGACCGAGGCATTCCTCGGGGCGATGCGTCGCCTCGCCCCGACCCACCGGCAGGAGCAGTCCTCATGACCCAACAGGACACCGAGCGCAACCAGCGGGACGCCGTGCCTTCCAGCGCAGCTCCGGCCGCACCTCGCATCGCGCACCTGAGGCGGTCGACGGACGAGAGCACGGTCGAGCTCGAGCTCAACCTTGACGGCAGCGGCGACTCCCAGATCAGCACCGGTGTGCGCTTCTACGACCACATGCTCGCCAGCCTTGCCAAACACGCGCTGATCGACCTCCGCGTCGAGGCCACCGGCGATGTCGATGTCGACGCCCACCACACGGTCGAGGACGTCGCCATCGTCCTGGGTGACGCTTTTCGCGAAGCGGTGGGCGACAAACATGGCATCTCCCGCTTCGGTGATGCGACCGTCCCCCTGGACGAAGCTCTCGTGCAGGCGGTCGTCGACGTCGCCGGGCGTCCGTACTTCGTCCATGAGGGTGAGCCCGAAGGTCAGGCGTACGTGCTCATCGGCGGCAACTATGCAGGGTCACTGACCCGGCACGTGTTGGAGACCTTCGCCCAGCACGCCGGTATCGCTCTGCATGTGCGGGTCTTGTCCGGTCGGGATCCGCACCACGTGGTCGAGGCACAGTTCAAGGCCGTGGCTCGGGCGCTTCGGGCAGCTGTCGCAGTGGACCCGCGCGTGAAGGGCATCCCGAGCGCGAAGGGCAGTCTCTAATCCCGTGACCGTGCCGTGGCACTCCGCGCGCCAGGGGCGGGGGATGCTCCTCCTGAGGGGCGCGCCGGACGCGGTCTCGACCTGGGCCCGGCGTGGTCTCGCGCCTGTTCACGTCGTGCCTCTCAACGGCTGGACTGCGGTGTTGCCAGCTGGACCCTCTCGCGCGCTACCACCCTACGACGACACGATCCAGACGCTGGCCGGGCGCCACGTAGCCTCTCGACTGCGTTCTGCCATAGGCCTTTTCGCGGTCGACGGCTTCGCAGTGGTCACCGTCCATCCCACCGGGTGGCGGGCCATACCGAGGTGGTTCGTCTGGTCTCCGGGACGGGGCGCGGCGCGCCCTTGGCATTTGGCCCCGGGGCGGCCGGCAGACCTGTTGACCGCCGCAGGCATCCGCGACGCAAGGGTTCGCCGCGACGTCAGGGACGTCCTTGTCGAGGCCGGCGGTGATGCTGACGGTGTGCTCGGCGACCTGATGGCCCTGCTGTTGTTGCCGGGGTCCGATCTGCTCGACGGAGGACAAGACCCCGCCACCGCACAAGGGTCGACCCTGGTCGAGCCGGACGCGCAGCAGATCATCAAGTTCGAACGGATCGTCAGCGACCAGGCCTTGCACCGGGCCGAGCTGGAGGAGGACTAGGTGGCCGCGCATGTGGTGGTGCTGGACTACGGCAGCGGTAACGTCCGCTCGGCAGTCCGCATGCTCGAGCGAGTGGGAGCCAGTGTCGAGCTGAGCGCCGACCATCGGGCCGTTCTGTCGGCAGATGGCCTCTTCGTGCCGGGAGTGGGCAACTTCCACGCCTGTATGCGCGGCCTGCGGGCTGTGGACGGCCCTCGCCTGATCGACGTTCGGCTTGCGGGCGGCCGACCCGTGATGGGGGTCTGTGTGGGGATGCAGGTTCTCTTTGACGGGTCGACCGAGCCCAGCGCGGGCGGTCACGAAGATGGGTTGGGGGAGTGGCCCGGTGTTGTCGAGCGGCTTTCCGCGGCGGTCGTCCCGCACATGGGTTGGTCGACCGTGAAGGCCGCGGCAGGCTCTCGGCTCTTTGCCGGGGTCGAGGACGAGCGCTTCTACTTCGTCCACTCCTACGCCGCCCTGGGATGGACGCTCGAGCCGGAGGGAAGCATGGTGGCGATGGCCCCAAAGGTGAGCTGGGCCGAGCACGGGTCATCGTTTGTCGCGGCAGTCGAGAACGGGCCCTTGGTGGCCACACAGTTCCACCCTGAGAAGTCCGGGGACGCCGGAGCGCGCCTGCTCGAGAACTGGGTGGCGTCGTTGTGACCGATGAACAACGACAAAGGAGTCCCGCCATCGTGCCCTCAGCCCCCCGTCTTGAGCTCCTTCCGGCCGTCGATGTCGCCGGCGGTCAGGCCGTCCAGCTCGTCCAGGGTGTCGCTGGCACCGGCGGGCAGTTCGGTGACCCCTGGAGCGCCGCCAAAGCTTGGCAGGAGCAGGGCGCCGAGTGGATCCACCTGGTCGATCTCGATGCTGCCTTCGGTCGCGGCTCCAACCGTGAGCTGCTCGCCAGTATCGTCGGTCGACTCGACATATCGGTCGAGATGTCCGGTGGCATTCGTGATGCCGAAAGCCTCGAGGCCGCGTTGGCGGCCGGCTGTCGGCGGGTCAATCTCGGTACGGCTGCTCTGGAAGATCCTGAGTGGACGGCCCGGGCCATCACCGAGTACGGCGACCGCATCGCAGTGGGCCTCGACGTCCGCGGAACCACACTCGCGGCTCGAGGCTGGACCCAGGAGGGTGGCGACCTCTGGGAGACTCTCGATCGGCTCGATGCGGAGGGTTGTGCCCGATACGTCGTGACCGACGTCAACAAGGACGGCATGCTCAAGGGTCCCAATCTCGAGCTGTTGCAGCAGGTGTGCGCGCATACCGACCGCCCCGTTGTCGCCTCCGGTGGGGTGTCCACGCTCGTCGACCTCGAAGCGATCCGTGGCCTCGTAACGCTGGGGGTTGAGGGGGCGATCGTCGGTTCGGCCCTCTACCGGCACGCGTTCACCCTGCCGCAGGCCCTCGATGTGGCAGGGCGACCGTGACCGAGCCCGTGCCGCTGCGTCGACTTCTGACGGGCACCGGATTCGATGGCGATCAGGGCGAAGCCGACATCGGTCTGATTGCGGCGCTTGACGATCCAGAGGACGAGACAGCCTTGATGCGTGCCGTGGCCCACGCGCGACTGCTCGTCCCTATCGTTGCCGCGCCATCCGAGCTCCACGACTCAGGCGAGCTGATGCTCGAGAAGTCTGGCGTCAACAGCGCCACCGACATGGCCGTGGTGACCCTGACCTCGCCGGACGGGCACCGTGCGTTACCGGTCTTCAGCAGCCTCGCTGAGCTCTCGGCGTGGGACACCGCCGCGCGCCCGTCCCCGGTCACCAGTGCCAGGGCCGCTCAAGCGGCGGTCTCCGAGCGCTGTGACGTGATGCTGCTCGACCTGGGGTCGGGGCATGAGTACGTACTTCGTCCCAGCATGGTGTGGGCCTTGGCGCAGCAGCGTGAGTGGCTGCCCGCGCATACCGATCCCTTTGTGACACAGGCGCTTTCGCGAGCAACTGCCGACGAGGCAGACGTGATCGACTGCGTCGGCGAGCGCGACCCCGCCGGGGCCGGCATCCTGCGCGTCGTGCTGCGAATGCGTCCGGGACTCGACTCAGCCCAGGTGCAGGCGCTCGCGACGCGCGTCGGCGAGCAGATCGCCACGGACGGCGAGGCTCGGGCGCGGATCGACGGCCTCGCGTTCACCATCCGCCAGGCCTGACCCTCGGTCACACGTCATTGGGCCTGAAGTTGCTGGCCCGTGAAGTTATTGGCCCGTGAAGTCGCAAAGACGGCTGTCTCGAGCCCCGACTTGGAACGATCTCTGCGACTTCACGGGTGTGGCCGTCAGGCGTTGCCGGCGGCGCGGACCTTGTCCTCGATCTTCTTGCCGGTGTCACCGTCGACGTTCTTCCAGTACTCGAAGGCCTTCTCGAGCACCTCACCCGTGACGCCGCCGAGCAGGTGGCCGACCACGTTGTCGACGAACTCGGCGCGCTGAGCGTCGTTCCAGATGTCGCGGACCAGCGTTCCGGCCTGACCGAAGTCATCGTCCTGCGCGTGCAGTTCGTAGGCCGAACGCACCATCGGTCCGTCGGCCTCCCAGCTGTCCTCAACCGGGCCGGTCAGGTCGGAGTACGGACGACCCGCCGTGTTCGGCGCATAGACGGCTTGGTCGCCGGTGTGGTCAAAGGTCATCGCGCCGTCGAACATGTAGTTGTTGACGGGCACGTGCGGGCGATTGACCGGAAGCTGGTGGAAGTTGGTGCCGATCCGGTTGCGGTGGGCGTCTGCGTAGGCGAACGTCCGCCCGAGCAGCATCTTGTCGGGAGAGAATCCGATGCCCGGCACGGTGTTGCCCGGAGAGAACGCCGCCTGCTCGACCTGGGCGAAGAAGTTGTCAGGGTTCTTGTTCAGGGTCATGGTGCCGACCTTGAT
>JGI24129J20441_1000482_pt1 | contig 12233 bp, 10 predicted proteins | sample BarGraNGADG00211_FD_20441 | JGI IMG/M metagenome (IMG submission 20441) | reverse complement strand
TTCTGGGGGCCAGTGTACAACAAGCCGCTGGGGCACAACCGCAAGACCAGCAGGACAAGACGAAGAAGAGCGAGAAGGTGGTGGTCGAAGGCAAGCCGGTCGAGACTGCGCTTCCCGCACCGCCGCCAGACTCCACTACGGAGAACACGGTCACCGTCGGGGGCCAGAAGATTGCGTATCGCGCGGTGGCAGGGACCATCACGGTTGGGTATAACGACGCATTCGATGCGATGCTGGGGCTCGATGGCAAGCTGCTTCCGGATTCGGGGATGAACCCGCCCGATGCGACCAAGCCGGAAGACGCTCCGGCGACGGCGCGGATGTTCTACGCCGCTTACTTCAAGAAAGATGCAGCGCCGGGGACGCGGCCGGTGATGTTCTTCTACAACGGTGGGCCGGGGTCGGCGACGATGTGGCTGCATATGGGGTCGTTCGGGCCGCGGCGCGTCGTGACGCCGGATACCGAGCACCAGGCGGCGGCTCCTTACACGATGGTGGACAACCCGTACAGCCTCCTCGACGTGACCGACGTGATCTTCATCGATGCGCCGGGCACGGGCTTCAGCCGCATCATGGGCAAGGACAAGGAGAAGGCGTTCTGGGGCGTGGACCAGGATGCGCATGCGTTCGAGCGCTTCATCCGGCGTTTTCTGACGAAGTACGATCGGTGGAACTCGCCCAAGTATCTGTTTGGCGAGTCGTATGGAACGCCGCGTTCGGCGGTGCTGAGCGCTGCGCTGCAGAATGTCGATCTGAACGGGATTGTGCTGCTCTCGGCGATCCTCAGCTTCGACAACTCGGCGGACGGGCCGCGCTGGAACCCAGGGGTGGACCAGGCTTATGCGATTGCGCTGCCAACCTATGCGGCGACCGCTTTCTATCATCACAAGCTGCCGACGCAGCCTGCTGCGCTCGAGCCGTTTCTCACCGAGGTAGAGAACTTCGCGCTAGGCGAATATGAGTCGGCGTTGCTGCAGGGCTCGCAGTTGCCGGAGACGCAGCGGCAGGCGGTCGCGGAGAAGCTGCACAACTACACCGGGTTGCCGGTGGCGTACCTGCTGAAGTCGAACCTGCGGGTTTCGGGTGGGGCGTTCTCGAAGACGCTGCAGGATCCTGAGGGGTTGACGACGGGGCGGCTGGATTCGCGGTACAAGGGGCCGGACCTCGACCCGCTTTCGGAGGAGGCGGAGTATGATCCTCAGTCGAATGCGATCTCGTCCGCTTACACGACGGCGATCAACCAGTACCTGCGGACGGAGCTGAAGTATGGGCGCGACTGGACCTATAAGCCGGGCGCGTACGGGGATGCGAACTTCTCGTGGGATCTGCGGCACCAGGCTCCGGGCGGGCCACGGGCGGGCCAGGGCGAGGCCGGACCGAACGTGATGCCGGACCTGGCGTACGCGATAAAGTCCAACCCGAAGATGCGGGTGATGCTGGCGGGCGGATACTTCGATCTCGCGACGCCCTTCTTCGAGGGGATGTACGAGATGCACCACCTGCCCATTCCGCAGAAACTGCAGCAGAACATCAGCTACAAGTACTACGAGTCGGGGCACATGGTGTACGTGAATGAGAACGTGCTGAAGCAGTTTCACGACGACGTCGCGAACTTCGTGCGTGGGACTGAAGCGGGGAAGTAACTGAGGCAGGCAAGTAGAGGTGGTGGATGTGCGGACGTTATCTTCGACGCTCCGATAAGCAACGTCTCGCCGAGGTCTTTCGCGTTGCGAAGGACCTCCGCGAGATGGTGCTGCCGAGTGGCGTCGCGCCTCCGGATGCGCCGCCGTCGCGGCTGCGAGCGCTCGCCTTCGCCGCCGGCGCCCTCGGGCTGACAGCCGTCGTCGCGTTCATCTACCGTGACGCCGCCCGCAGTTACTTCTTCAACGACGATTTCCAGTGGCTGCAGGGCGCCCGCGCGTTCATGCTGGCGAACGTCCTGCACATCGAGCGCTACAACCACTTCTACCGGCCGGTCATCGAGATCTATTTCCATCTGGGCCGGCGGTTGTTCGGCTGCGACGCGTTTCCCTTCCACCTCGCGAGCATCGGCATTCATCTCATCAATACGCTGCTGCTGTACCTCTTCGCGCACGCGCTGACCCGGAGCCGCGCTTTTGCCAGCCTCGCGGCGATCTTCTTTGCCGTGCAGCCAGGGCATGCCCAGGCCGTGGCCTGGGTCGGCGCGATCACGGATCTGCTGCCCGCGCTGTGGTACCTCTTCGCGATGTGGACGCACTTGCTGTTCCTGCAGCGACGCCATGCACGGTTCTACGTGATCTCGCTGGCTGCGTTCGTCACCTGCCTGCTCACGCACGAAAGCTCGGCAACGCTGCTCGCTGTGATGATCGCGCTCGAAGCCACCGTGGCGTGGGAGCGCGTGGAGCGTGTCAGCTTCACCTCGCTCGCCGGGCGGGCGATGCGGTACGCGCCGTTCGCGCTGCTGCTCGCCGGCTACCTCGTGATCGAGTACGTGGTGAACAGCCGAAGCTACCTGGTGCGGGAGGAACACTATCGAATCGGGTGGCACGCGGTGCCGCACGCGATCCACTACCTGATTACGCTCTGGGTTGGAACGCGGGACGTGATCTCGCAGGTACTCATGCTGGCCGTGATCGCCGCGCTGCTGGTGCGCGGCACCCCGCGGGTCCGGTTCTTCGTGCTGTGGATGCTCGTGACGATCGCCCCCGCCGCGTTCTTCACCTGGGGCAACGTGTCGCGATACCTGTATCTGCCCGCAGCCGGCTTTGCGATGCTGACGGCGGAGATGATTCTCGCGATTCAGCGGGTCGCGGCGCGGCAAGTCTCGACGCGCGCCGCCCGGATCGCCGCGATGACGCTGGCCGTGCTGCTGGCGACACGATTCGCGATCTTCGCGACGAAAGTGTCGGCGGGATTCCGTGAGGGAACGCGAGCGTACGAGCGATACGTGACGGCGGTGAGGAAAGCGAATCCGCCGCCGGCCGCCGGCCCGCTGGTCTACATCGATCGGGCCGACGCGGAAGGGATCCCCGTGTTGTACCAAGACCCGGCCGCGGAAGTGGCCTCCTGTGGCCCGGACGTTCATGTCGTCGTCCGCTGACCCCATTGGCCGGCAGCTTTCATGCGCGCGAATCTCTTCAACCGCATCCGCGCCCACCTGCCCGCCGTCGCGCTCTTCGCGGTCCTCTCGCTGGCCTGGAGCTTTCCTCTCGTCCTGCACCTCGGCACACACGTACCGGGCGGGGGGGCGGGCGACAATGTCTCCTTCGTCTGGAACCTGTGGTGGATGGGCACGGCGGTGCACCAGCATCTCAACCCGTTCTACACGACATTCATCTTCCATCCCGTTGGCGTGGACCTCACGCAGCACACGCACACGGCGCTGAGCGGCGTGATCGCCGCGACGCTGCTGCCACTCAGTGCGGTCGCCGCGCAGAACGTCCTGCTCCTGGTGTCGCTCTTTTTGAACGCGTTCGCCGCATACCTGCTGGCGCATCACGTCACCGGCAACCGGTTCGCGGCGCGGGCCGCCGGTATCGCCTTCGGCGAGGCCGCACCGATCCTCGTGCGTCTGGGTGGCCATTTCGAGCGCATCCTGCGCCATGTGGGTCTGCCCACCGAAGTCCCCGCCCCTCGATATCGCTCGGAGCGCCCTGAGCGGAGCCGAAGGGCGCACCGCTCTTCGAGTCCGGCTCTTTCGACGAGGACACGGGCGGAGGCGCCTTCAACCCGTGCACGTGACCGGCGCGCTCTGCAGGCATGGCGTACCTTCCTTGACAGGTCACCCGAAGCTGCCATAATCAGCCCTGAGCCCGAGGCTTGGGGCTCCACCGACACCCTCCGATACCGGCTATCGCCCAAGCGTGGGGGGAGGCGTGCCCGCACGACGCCACCCCAGGGGCGGCCGGGAGGGCCCCAATACGGCCATCGTCACGGTCGTGAAGCAACCCGGCGCGCCGCGGGGCGGGTGGTGACCGGAACAGGAGCCCGACCATGAGACGATTTCGAAGACCGGCACGATGTCTCGTGCTACCAAGAGGCGGGGACGCCTTGACAAACCTCACCGCTCTGCCGTGCCCCTGCTGATCCTGATCGTCGTCCACGGGACGCGATCCACGGAGTACCGAGCGACTTCTCCTCGGAGAGACTGACTATGAGTCAATCCACCACACGGATCCTCCTGTGTTTCTTGCTCCTCACGCCGTACGTCGTGACCGCGCAGACCGGGACCGGCCGCGACGTGGCGCAACAACGCACATCAGCCGTGACGTCGGAGACCGCCACCACTGGCGTCGCCGCCGTGCGCGAGCAGTACACCAAGTTCGAGTACCGCATCCAGATGCGAGACGGCGTCAGGCTGTTCACGTCCGTCTACGTTCCGAAGGACGTCTTCGCGGATGGCAAGACCTATCCCATCCTGCTGCAACGGACGCCTTACAACGTTGCGCCCTACGGCATCGATCAGTATCGCGGCTCGCTCGGTCCCTCGGAGCTCTTTCAGCGCGAGCAGTTCATCTTCGTGTTTCAGGACGCTCGCGGCCGCTTCATGAGCGAAGGCGAGTACACGCCCAACCGTCCGCACAAAGCCGTGAAGAACGGCCCCAGGGACACCGACGAGAGCACCGACACCTACGACACGATCGACTGGTTGATCAAGAACGTCGCCGGCAACACGGGCAAGGTCGGCATGTGGGGCATCTCCCAGCCCGGCTTCTACGCCACTGCCGGGATGATCGACGCGCACCCCGCCCTCGTGGCCGTGTCCCCGCAGGCGCCCGTCACCGACTACTACCTGGGCGACGACGTCTACCACAACGGCGCCTTCATGCTCGCGCACCGCTTCGCGTTTTACGTGGGCTTTCGCCCGCGCGCAGGCGATCCCGAGCCGCCGCAGCCGACGCTGCCCTTCCAGTATGGGACTCCAGATGGCTACCAGTTCTATCTCGACATGGGGCCGTTGGCCAATGCCGAGGAGAAGTACTTCAAGCACACGCAGCCCTTCTGGACGCTCAACGTTGAACACACGACCTACGACGAGGTCTGGCAGTCGCGCGCCATCTGGAAGCACCTGAAGAACATCAAGCCTGCCGTGATGCTGGTCGGCGGCTGGTACGACACGGAAGATCCGCAAGGGCCGCTGCGCCAGTTCGATTTCATGGAGAAGAACGGGCCACCGCCGATGGACATGCTGGTGATGGGCCCGTGGAATCACGGGGGGTTTGCGCGCGGTGAGGGCGACCGACTCGGCAACGTGAACTTTGGGTCGCAGACCAGCCGGTACTACCGCGAACGCATCGAATTCCCCTTCTTCCTCTACTACCTGAAAGGCCGCGGCGACGGGAAGTTCCCCAAGGCCTGGGTCTTCCAGACCGGCGTAAACCAGTGGCGCAAGTTCGACACGTGGCCACCCGCCGCCGCCAAGCCAACCGCGATGTACCTCGCCTCCCACGGAACACTCGCGTGGCAGCAGCCCGCGCAGGCCGGGTTCGATGAGTACCTGTCCGACCCGAACAAACCCGTTCCCTACGTCGGCCACATCACCCAGGGCGTTCTCAATACGTACATGACCGAAGACCAGCGCTTCGCCGCGGAGCGTCCCGACGTCCTGGTGTACCAGTCCGATGTGCTCGATCACGACATCTCGGTGTTCGGTCCCATTTCGGTGGACCTGAAAGTGTCCACCACAGGCACGGATTCCGACTTCGACGTGAAGATCATCGATGTCTACCCCGATGATGCGCCGGACTACAACAGCGTGTCGCAGCCTGGCCAGCCGGCGCCTGGCGCCCAGCCCGCAGTTCCTCTCGGTGGCTACCAGCAGCTGATCCGCGGTGAACCGTTCCGGGGCAAGTTCCGCACGAGCTTCGAGAAGCCGGTGCCGTTCGAGCCGGGCAAGGCCGATCGCATCACGTTCAACTTGCCCGATGTCGCCCACACGTTCCGCCAAGGCCATCGCATCATGGTGCAGATCCAAAGCAGCTGGTTCCCACTGACGGATCGAAATCCACAGAGATTCATCGACATTCCGAAAGCGCTGCCCGCGGATTTCGTGAAGGCGACCGAGCGTGTCTATTTCGGAGGGGCGGCCGGGTCGAGAATCACGTTGCGGATCGCGCGGTAGGGATTGTCGTTCCAGACCGATGACGGAGTCGGTCGCCCTGGCGCGCACCGTTCTGAACGCCCTCGGTGGATTCGAGAGAACGCTACCGGGCCGCGGGTGGAACGGGCAATGGGTTGCGCGGCAGTTTCTCGTCACGTATCGCGGTGCTGTGTCCGAGGCTCGGGGCTCCACCGACACCCTCCTGTACCGGCCATCGCCCAAGCAGTTAGGGAGGCCGGCTCGCACGACGCCACTCCAGGGGCGGCCGGGATGGCCCCAATACGGCCTGTCGTCGTGGCTACTGTGCGGGAGCGTTTGGCGGCCTCGGCGGTCGATGACCGGAAGGGCAGGAAACGCTAACCGTAACCGGCGAATTCCCTCTGGGGGCGGCAAAGCACACCGTGTGTTTTCCGGGAAAAATCGGGACCCCAAGGCCGAAGCCGAGGAGGTTGATACTCAGTGTCAACCTGACCCAGCGCGTGACTCGCAATCCCATGGAGGGAGCGGGGAGAACCTCGCGGCCGGCCGATGTGGGCGCAAGGGCGCGGAAGCGGTCGAGCTTGCATCAGCGGAATGCTGCCGGTCGTGACATCCTGTCCGGTCGCCGCGAGGCTGCGGGATCGGAAGCTCGCTCGGATTGAGAAACTGCTCGCGTCAGGAGTCCCGGCTTGAAGGCTACGGCGCGGCGCTGCTCGTGGCCCGGTCCGTGGCAGCGGAGATGACGAACGCACTATAGCGGGGAGGCTTCTGGCGACGTTGGACGCAGGAGCCTTGGCAGGCCGCCGATGCTGTACAAAACGCTCGCGGATTTGGTTCTGCTGGCCCACGTCAGCTTCGTGGCCTTCGTCGTCATCGGTGGCGCGGCGGTCCTCCGGTGGCCGCGACTCGCATGGGTCCACCTTCCGGCCGTTATCTGGGCCGTGCTGATCGAGTATGCGGGCTGGATCTGCCCGCTGACGCCGCTGGAGAACGCGCTCTGGCAGGCATGCGGAGAGGCCGCATACGCGGGTGGGTTCATCGATCACTACCTCGCCCTCGTGCTGTACCCGGCGGGACTCACCCGCGGCGTTCAGGCTGTCCTTGGGAGCCTGGTTCTGTTGTTGAACATGCTGGCGTACTGGCAGTTGGCGCGGCAGAGGAGGGGCCCGCGCACCTGAGGCCAAGGTGCGGTAGGTCGGGGCAGAAAACGTTAAACGTAGGCGCGAAATCATCGCCTGGCGCCGGAGGACACCGCGTGTATTTTCCGGGAAACATCGGGGCCGCGCCGATGATGCCCTATGAGGGCCGATGCCGCTGGCCTTCAGGGTCTGAGGGTGCGACCTCTCGGACATGAGGTGCGTCCACGGCAGCGACTCGCACCGGAACTGCCCGAACAAACGGACCTGCTCAGATCCCCGGGGTTGGGCTGAGTCTGGCCCTGTCGGCACCTCTCCCCGCACCTCTCCCGCACAACCCAGCCGCCTCGCTATCAGCGCGACCAAACTCTGAGCGTCCGCCCCAAACAGCTTCCTTGGCCTCTCTCAGCAGGGCGACCACCGTCATCGTGACGTGTACGTAGAACGGGGCCACGCGGTGTGGCCCCGTGAACGACGACGGTGCGGATGTTGCGCCATCGGCGCGCTCTCCAGGCGAGGCGCTTTCCCTTGACAGGTCGGCCGCCGCCGTCATAATCAGCGCTGTGCCCGGGCGGCGCCGGCGGTGTCTGATAGCGGGCGTTCCGTTGACTTGGCGACGCCAGACCGCGCTAATCCGGCCTATCGTCGCCGCCGATGATATGTATTTCAGCAAATGGCGGGAACAGGTGGGAAATCGTAGTGAGGAAATAATCGGAATGATTCGCAAAGGATAAGGAGATATCATGAAATTAGGTTGGAAAAAAGACAAATACGATTCAAGAGACTTCATTCACAAGATACCGGCGGCAGCCATTCCAACTTCATTCAGTTTGGCTCAATTCTGCCCTCCTGTGAGGGATCAAGGCAACTTAGGTGCTTGTACCGGATTCGGGATCGGGGGGATTCTTACGGGAGTAGCCAAACAGCAGAAGGTATTTAAGGAATGGTTCTCACCTACCTGGATTTACAACGGGGCGCGGTTCATAGAGGGAACTCTAACACAAGATGCCGGGGCGGAACCAGGTGATTGTATGGATTGGCTAAAGAAAATGGGATGCTTGTTGGAATCGTACTGGCCCTACAATCCTGATATTCTGGACAAGACTTCTCCGCCGTCTAAATATAATCCTTTAGCTGCTCAACATCCCTTACTGACCTACGTTCGCGTTACCGGCGGATCTACAGGAATATGCTCTGCAATCGCGGCGCGGAACTTGATAACCATAGGGACTCCTTGGTTCGACAGTTGGATGAACATCAGTGCAACTGGCCTGCTTCCTGCTGTCACCGCCGCCTCTTCAGTCGCTGGGGGCCACATGACTTTCTTGTGTGGGTATGATCAGACGAAGAAACTGTTTTCTGGTCAGAACTCCTGGGATAAGGTATGGGGAAAATCGGGAACGTATCTGATGCCTTTCAATGTCTTTGACAGCGTATTCGGGAAATTAGGCGGATATGATGCTTACTATGTTACCGTCAATTGGGTGACGCCAGGTCCGACACCTAAGCCGACATCCATACCCACAAAGGTGATCAGATTGGAAGAGTCTAACGATCGTGAAAAGACTTGGGTTCAGCTTTATAAAGGGGTTTGATGATCTATCAAGGCGATTGCCTAACTGTGCCCGGGCGGCGCGGCAACTCCGGGGGGCGCCGGCGGTGTCTGAGACGGACGTTCTGTCAACCTGGCCCAGGCCAGACCGCGCTAATCCGGCCAGTCGTCACGCTACAATGCTCTACCATCCCAACAGGAGGTCCTCCGTGGCCGGTAATGTGTGCCCCAAGTGCGGCAAGGCCGTCATGACGTACGGCCGCTTCTTCCGGGAGGCGGAACCGTACCGGATCTCGCCCTGCGGCCGCCGTGGCGCGCGCCTGAGGCGCAGCCGGGCCGTGTACATCCTGCTGGCGGTTGGGTGTGGGGCCTGCTCGGCGGCGCACACGCCCGAGCGCTGCACTCAACGCGGACGCCCTCGCAGCGGCGTTCGGCTGGCGTGTTCGGCTCACTGCGCCGGACGTTGGTAGCTGCAAACCATTGCTCACGAAGCACTTAAATTGCTGTATTCAAACCGGCGAAGAACCTATATAATAGGAACTTGGGGGCTGTTCTTGGTTGAGTAACAAACAAGAGGTATCTACAAAATGTCTGCTAAAATTGGTGAAGTCACAACCGAAGCGACTGGTGATGTCAAGAAGACAGAGGACGTCAAGGTTCAGCTGAAAGTCTCCTATTCAGACAAGATAAAGGAAATGTCATTCAAGCCTCTTGAAGACTTGAAAAAGGGCGACAAGGTAAAGATCACTGTTGAGAAGGTGTAAGCCAGGGAGAGATTTCCCCTCAATCGTTTGGGTCCGTAGCCTTTAATTCTAAGGCATAACCTCCAACCTTAACAGCCTCCCCCTCTTGGGATGGGGGGGGCCTGGTCGGCGGCGGGCACGTCCGAGCGCTGTACGACACTGTACTCAAATCGGCGAAGAACTGATAAATCGGGCGGCGCGAAAGGCCACTTCAACTATGTCAATCACGTAAACGGCCTGCACGTCGATGGCCCGGTCAACGATATCGTGGTGATCGCATTCAACGGCACCTGCGGCGGCGACGGTTGCACCTTCAGCGTGACGGTGGAAGACCACGGCGAGCCTGGCACGAAGGATCAGTTTGGTATCACGGTGACCGCTGCAGTGAGCGAGGTCAGATCGCAGCGCGTCATTAGCGGCGGGAACATCCAGTTCCATGAATAAGCCGTGAAAGCAGGACGAGCAGTGCTCGATGGCTGACAAGCGGGGCTTTCTTGACCCGCTTGTCACCTGAGTTATGCACAGAATCCCGCGCTCGCCTGATCGCCAGATCAGGCGGTCGGTCAGCGTTAGCCCGACGAAACACACCCATGGACACACCTACAGAGCCCCGGCCCGACCCGAGGATCGACGGACTGTGGCGCAATTGCAGCGATTCTCTCGTTCACGCGTTGTCGCACTTCGAGGCGCTCGATAGAGAAGGGGATTCGTTCCACAACCGGAAGTGGGCTGTCCTCAGCGCCGCGGCCAACTTCGCCAGGAAAGTCTACGTTCGAAGTGTCTGGTTGACGGGGGAGCTTACAACTCCACGCTACCTTATCGGGGGTGCGTCGGGAAAGCGCTCGATGGAGTTGGCGATCGGCTTCACCTCGGTGCGGAGGTAGTCGTAGACCGCGCCGAGATCCTGGTCCGTCATGCCGGAGCAGGCGATCCACGGCATGATCGTGTTTTGTCCTGGCGGCGCGGGCCTCTGCTCGTCGGGGGAAGCCATCGCGGCAAATCCCCGGAAGCGGGCGATGAACAGCTCGCGCGTCGCCTGCCCGACGAATGTGCCGGGATCGGGCGTGATGTTCGCAGTGAAGTTGCGGCCCCACGGTCCCTTCATCTCCCAACCGCCGGAAAACTCGCGGCCCGCGATGAGCTGTCCGTGGTCATCGTGCGGCGTGTGGCATTCCCGGCAGCCGGCAATCGTGGTCAGGTAGCGGCCGTAGGCGACGTGGTCCCTGGCGTCCTCGGGAGTGGCGGTCGGGCCGTCGACGGGCCGCGGCGTGAACTTGACCATCAGGTTTACGGGGAAACGCAGATGCGTCGGCGGAACGGCGTGGCGGATCGGCCTGAGCGAGCGCAGGTAGACGACAACGGCGCGCGCGTCCTCGTCGCTCATGTCGTGGAGGTCGGGGTACGGCATCATCGGAAAGAGAGCGTGCCCGTCGCGACTGATGCCCTCTCGGGTGGCGCGCATGACCTCGCCGTCGGTCCAGGCACCGAGGCCTGTGTCCGGATCCGGGGTTAGGTTCGGTGCCCACGACGTCGGAGGACTCTGACAGGCATCAGCGATCCTAACCCGGGATTTCCGTTTTGGCTGCCCGAAATCGGCAACATTCTACGCCTGCGCCGACCCGTGCGAGTCTCCGTATTCGCCGCCGAAGTCCCCGGCGGGTTCGTGGACGCCGCCGCTCAGCAATACGCCAAGTTTGATCCGGACGTGTCTGAGGGGTCGACCGATGTCCTCGATTGGGGACGTCCTGGCAGTCGTCCCGGGCCACACGCTGGAAATGTTTAGAAGACTTTACTATCCGGGTTGGCATCGTGGTTGCGGTAGAGTCTGGCGTCGGGCACCAGCCACAGAGCAGGGCCGACACCAAGAGAAGCACATGAAACGCACACTGACGTTCACCTCGGCCGTCATCGTGGCTGCCTTGAGCGTTGCGGCCTTGCCGGCCGCCGCCCAGGCTCATCGGAACAGCGGGCACCAGGGTGGCGGCGGGCACGTCTCGGCCAGCCAGTCGGCGCCGCGCCAGGCGTCGCATGGGACGTCAGCGCAGCCCCGGCAGAGCGCGCCTCACGGCTCGTACTCGGCTGGGCAGGCGGTACCCCGGGCGTATGGAAACCGCTCGTACTCGGCGCCGCAGGCGATGTCCCGGTCGTATGGAAATAGCTCGTACGGGGCTCGAACGGCGGGGCCCCGTTCCAACTCGCCGTCGTATCGCGGCGGCGGATACGGCTACGCGTCCCCCGGCTACCGTGGCTATGCCGGCCGCTCAAGCATGATTCGCCCGTACTTCTCGCGCTCTTACATCCGCCCCTACGGGTGGGCGCCGTACTACCCGTTCCGCTTCGCCAGGCCCTACTACGCGTTCTCGCCGTGGCTGAGCCTCGGGTTCGGCCTCTGGTGCGGCTACCCGGTGCCGTATCCCTGGGTCTACCTGGGTGACTATCAGCCGACCGTGTTCGGGGATTACCCGGACGGCGACTACCAGGCGGTGCCGGGTTCGTCGACGTCGACCTACGGCGGCGCGAGCTTCGACATCCAGCCGGCGGACGCCAACCTGTTCTTGGACGGGCAATACGTCGGGGCCGTGGGCAACTTCGGGCCGAGCAGCGAGCCGCTGACGCTGGAGCCGGGTCAGCATCGGATCGCGATCCAGCGCGAGGGCTTCCGCCCGATGGAGTGGGACGCGACAATCGAACCCGGGCAGGTCATCCCGTACCGCGGTGTGCTCGAGAGACAGTAGGGAGGG
>JGI24129J20441_1000481_pt1 | contig 12252 bp, 13 predicted proteins | sample BarGraNGADG00211_FD_20441 | JGI IMG/M metagenome (IMG submission 20441) | reverse complement strand
CATTCTAGCTGCAAGATCTGCCTGGGTAAGGCCACAGTCCTTCCTTGCTTTTGCCAAACGAAGCGCGATTTCTGCCTCTTCCCATACCCCCTGCATCTTGATAGAGAGAACTGGATCGGCGGCAATAGCCTCTTTCGTCTCCCTGCGTAGACGTTCGCTAGCCTCGATGACCTCTCTGGAAACCAGAGGTTCCTCTATTGCTTTTCTCCTCGTAGTACTCATCTCTCCTTACCTCCACATTCCCTTCTTGAGCTGCACCAACCTCCTGCGTGCCAGGTTGATCTCCTTAAGTGGCGTCTCTCTCGTCTTCTTGACAAAGGCAACAAGACGATAGATCAAGTTGCCCCCGTTCCAATAGTAGTACAAGATACGCGCCTGTTGGCCATCATCATGTGCTCGAATCTCGAAGATTCGTTTCTCCTCATCAACAATACGCCCTTGGGGAAACGCAAGAGTCCCCTTCTCTTCCAGGAACCCAACAAGCTCCCACAGCTCACCCCGCAATTCCAGTGGCAGTTCTGCCATCTCTTCTCTTACCGGTGAAATCAACACGAACTGCTTCTTCATCCAGTGCTCACCATGCCCTCCCGAGACATCCTCCTTGATCTACCGCTCAGAATTACACGAACAACTAACCAACAAAGAACATACCATTATTGTTATGACTACCACAGAAAAGTCAAGGATCTACACTTGGAAGGGATGACCACCTTCGTCTATCCAGCGTTGATGGGTTTCATCACTGTATGCTGCATACCAATTCGTCACTGCCCTTGCCCTTCATCTGTCCTTCCCGCACGGTTCCGACCTTCCCCCCCGAGCCCTTTTGTCTAAGGCCCCCGAGTATTTCAGTTCAATACGAGGGGCGTACTGAGGGGTGCTTCTGAGGGGTGCTTCTCCGCTGGGCTTCGTCATTCCCCCCCGAGCCTTTCTGTGTAAGGCAAGGGGTGCTCTCGGCGCAGGCGGGAATCTACGTCTCCGTCTCAGGTGTTGAACTTACCACTTTGGGGTCTATTGAGCAGCGTATCACATATCAACCCCTGCGCCCGGGCAGGAAGAACATCTTGAGCGTATGCAGGATGATCGTCAGGTCATAGTTGAACAGGGACGGCGAGCGGATGTACGCCAGGTCCATCGTGAGCTTGTCTTTCGGTGCCGTCATGTACCGCCCCTGCACTTGAGCCACCCCCGTAATGCCGGGGCGCACCAGGAGCCGCAGGTTCCAGTCCGGCGTTTCCGCCAGAATCTTCTCCGCTAACTCAGGACGTTCCGGCCGTGGGCCGACAACACTCATCTCCCCCCGCAGAACATTGACAAACTGGGGAACCTCGTCAAGACCAGTCCTGCGCAGGAAACGACCGACACGTGTAATACGTGGATCCAGTTGCCCTTGACTCAGGCGTGCCCCCGTCAGCCCCTCTGCGTCGTGGCACATGGATCGAAACTTAATGACGTGGAAGATGTGTCCGCGATAGCCCAGTCTCTCCTGCAGGTAGAAGACAGGGCGTCCGTCCTCCAGCAGGATTGCAGCAGTCGCGAGCAGGAACACGGGAGAAAAGACAGCGAGGGCAACGACAGAAACAAGGATATCCAGCAGGCGCTTCAGTACCAGGTCCACGGGACTGTGACCGTCCGACTCAACGGTCAACAAGAGATGATCGGCTCGCACCTTTATGCGCGCATTCAGCAGCAGTGTCTCCTTGACCGTCGCAACGAGCTGCACGGTGATCCTATGCGCCATCGCCAGTCTCAGGATCCTGTCGCGTTCGGACAGGGACACGCCACTGTCCAGCGTCAGACTGGCTTCCTCCGGAACACTCTGTACCCATTCCTCAGTCACGTCACCAGCCGACATAGATGATGCGACATACGCGGTGCCGGTTGAAAGCTCTTTCGCCAGAATGGCACCGGCAGCTACATCCGCACCGATACAGATGGTGACCGCCCTGGGCCTGACACGGGAGTAGAAGCGGTACCAGCCGTAGTTCATGGGCACGAGCACAAGGACTTGCAGCACGAACGCCACGGCGACCAGCCAGCGCGGAAACGCAAACGCGCGAGCGACGAACGACGTTGCCAGAACTGCCAGTGCCATGATCAACTGAACGAAGACCTGACTCAGGATTCCTTCGTAGGTGGATGTCTCGTAGAAAGCAGGCAACCGGTAGACAACCCAGAGCACAACATAGAGACCGGCCAGGTACGGGAACACAGCGACGACCGCCTGCCTGTTTGCAGCAGCATACGGATGTCCCAGCGCAGCCCGTACGACGAAGACGACCCAGTACGTGAAACCGAGCGCCGCTAGATTGGTCACTGCCTCGACGATCCCTATGAGAGAATCGAGCTTCTTCTTTGGCATTGCTATGGCGCTACAGCGTCTGGCGCACCCACGCCAGCGTCCGAGCGAGGCCATCTTCCAGCGACACCGAGGGCTTCCATCCCAGTTCGTGTCGCGCCTTCTCCGCATTTAGCGCAATCCTCTGCACCTCACCTGCGCGTGCCAGCGCGTACTCCCGAGCAACAGGGTGGTCAACAACACGCTCGAAGGCGGCCAGGAGCTGATTCAGGGACGTTTCGACCCCCGTACCAATGTTGAACGTGCCCAGAGGCCTCCGCATCGCAAGCATGTTGGCCTGTGCGACGTCGTCGACAAAGACAAAGTCACGTGTCTGCTCCCCGTCACCATAGACACTGCATGACTGACCAAGCAGGATATGCCGCGCAAAGATGCCGACAACACCCCCCTCTCCTGTGGGATCCTGCCTCGGTCCATAGACGTTGGCATACCGCAGGATCACCGTTTCCAGTCCATACATGCGATGAAAGTACTCGATGTACTGCTCCGCACAGTACTTGGACACACCGTAGGGAGAGAGGGGCTGGATGACGGACTGCTCGCCAGCCGGCAACGTTGAGGGTTCGCCGTACAGCGCTCCACCCGTCGAGGACATGACGAACCGCCGTGCATGAGTCTCAACACACACTTTGAGAACGTTGACAGTACCTCCGACATTGACTTGCGCGTCAAACCCCGGGTCCTCGACTGCTCTGCGAACGTCGATCTGCGCGGCCAGGTGAAACACACAGTCGGTGCCATCCGATATCGCCGCCCCTACGGCGCACTTGTCTCGCACGTCCCCCTCAGTCAGTGCGATCCCAGCCCCAAGGTTCTCGCGCTTCCCCGAACTCAGGTCATCAAACACCGTAGCTGTGCAGCCCCGTGCCGCCAAGGCATCAACGATGTGCGAACCAATGAACCCTGCACCACCCGTTACTACAGTATTCACTTCTGTTCCTCCTTCCTGTCCGAGCCAAGAAAAGTCTTCATCTCAGGTGATGCGTCGCCTGGGCGTTGACCCCCGTTTGCCTTTTTGCTGGTCTTGTCCTTGGAAACGCGTCGGAGACCGTGCAAGTAGACAAAACGACGCAGGCTGGGAGACAATAAGCTCCCCGCTGTTCGTACGATCGTACTGATGCACATGTCGCCCGCTGACAAGAATCCAGTACTTCTAGCCCTCTTGAGGAAATGGTTGGTAGAGAGTGCCCAGTTCCAGCCACCTCTGCGACTATACATGCCATAGCCAGTTCTAGCATATACCAGATGCTCGGGGATATTGGCTAGTCGGAAGTTGGCCGACAGTAACTGAATCCACAGCAAGTAGTCCTCAAGGTTCATGCGGTCCGCACTATATCCGCCGACCGAGAGCACTGCATCTCGCCTCATCATGACCGTCATATGATTCAGTGGGTTGCGGAACTTGGCGTATCTGCGCAGTTCATCGGGGTCACACGGAGGCTCTCGAAAGGCTACAGGGGTATTGGGATCTGTTTCAAACTCAGCAATCCATGACCCCACGACGGCAACCTCGGGATGACCAAGCAGATACGCAGCCTCCCTCTCGAAACGATAAGGAGCACAGATGTCATCCGAATCCATTCTTGCCACTATGTCGTGTGAGCACATGCCAAGACCAACGGACAGTGCTCCTCCCAGGCCAACGTTCTTAGGTAGCTTGATGATTTGGTATAGCTCAGGACGCAGACCGGCATGTTTTGCTACCACGTCTTCGAGTGCTCCACCAAGAGGCCCGTTCTCCACGAGGGCAATTTCAACTGGCTTAAGCGTCTGGCTCTCCACGCTTGAGAGACTCATATCAAGGTACTCTGGTTTCTCTCTGGCGTATACTGACATGAGAACCGAGAGCTGAAGCCGAGCTTCTAACATTGGACCAGCACCTCTCTCATCAGGTCTTGCAGGTAGCCATCTCGTCGTGGTCATTGGCGAATCGGACCGAGCAAAACTCTGAAATCTGGCTGCTCCTCAGGATTGAGGCAAGAAGTGATAATACAGAACACCGGGGGTCGGACTCTTCCTGACCGTGTGCAAACGGTGTGAGAAAGAGCGCCCACACTGACTTGAAATGTCTCCCGCCAGCCAACTACAGAATACACCATGTTTGGGAAACTCGGTATCCTGCCCTTTACTACATCGTACAGTACATTCTTCATCCGGGAGACATACCCATGCGTGAACAAGATGGCCTTAGGCGCCAACGATCCTGTGCTATCTACCATTCATGGCCCCCGTTCGACCCTTGAGTCCGTCTCTTAGTCCCGACAACATATAGCTCAATCTCTCTCGCCCGCTACTAAGGAAAAGAGGATACACTACCAGCTTGAAGGCCAATTTGCACACATTCCCCACTTTCCACTGCAGTGGCACGTAGCCCCGCCTCGCTAGCAGAATAGTGTTTCTAAACTGGTAATAGTGGCGCAGCGGCTGCGGCACGCCCAGACTCAAGAACAGGAAAGCCCTACGTCCCTCTCCCAGCACGTGCCGTATCTCGAAATGCGTATCAATGTATGTGCTAAAGCCCGTGACCCTTGCCCTGAAATTCCACTCCCAATCTACCAGATCAATGAAGAGTCCCTCGTCCTTTTCTCCGATGAAGTGAAACGCATCGATACTTGAGAAGAAGCCAGAGCTGAGGGCTTTGCTTACCCTAATGTATCTTCCAGAGCCATGATTCCTGCCGTATGGCTTGCCCGAATTCTTGTCCTTCACGACAGGACCAATTCCACACAGTGCGATGCCCTGCCCTCGTAGAAACCGATGCGATTCAAGCATTCCAGAGACGTAGCCTTTCGGCAAGGACGAATCTTGGTCCATCTCGATGAAGTAGTCCATACCTTTGTTGGCAAGTTCATTTATTCCGATGTTCTGAGCTCGTGCTATGCCAACATTCTGCGTCAGTTGTATTAGTTCAGCATGTTGCATATGCTCAACGCGTTTTCTGATGTCAATCTGTACCGCGTCTTCTTCGGAGTTGTCGACGACAACAACAACATCGCATTGGTCGCTGTATGAATCTAGGTTTTCGGCGAATTCAGCCATGTCAGGGTTGTACGTGACAACGACAACGCCAACCCTGGCATTCATCGTTTTCTCCATATGTCCTTCGCAGCACTAGCGACCCGTGCCGGCGCCCCGTACCCCGAATCCAAGAAGCACACGGAAGGAATGCTCACGAATGCCTCCCTGCGTGCCTGCCGCCATAGTGATGGCACCCAAGCAGCTGCATCACAACGTATCAAAAGTGATCGGAACCATCCTTGAGTCGCAGCACAGTTCATGGTTCGTAAGAAATGTGCACCCCATCGTGTTTCTGCCCAAGCAGCCAATGGTTGGATAGACGGGCAACAGGCCCCCAACATGGCGGGTTCAACGAGATGACCCGACCAGCAGCGGACAAGCGGATGCCCGGCGTCGCCGACATGCAACCATGACAAACCTCGGCCTGGCATGGGTGCGCCGAGCATGGCAACGAGACAATGGTGTTCCAGGCGATCCCAACGTGTGTCACCGCTTGGTGTCAGTCCTTGCCCGTTCGCATCGATAGCTCCTCCCAGAGAGGGTGTTTGATCTCGCCACGATGGACACGGACCCGACGCAGGTGTAACACGACCGCCTGTCGCATGCAGGTCCATGCGTAGCAATCTGTCGACAAGGCACCCGATCATGGCTGACGCCGCAATGCTGTATTCATGGACGTGTTCGCTCTGCTCACAGTCTACGCTCGACGAGGGTGGAGTAGCGAGCGCGATACTCAATCGTAGCACTCTTGTCCGAGAACATGCCATTAGCGATCGTATGGATACGCCAAGACTCCTGTGAATCGTATGTCTCCAGTTCCGGCCAGCTCCCTGGCGCCGCCTCCATGTCCACTACAATGCCAATACGATGATTCCCCACGAGGCGCGCGAGAGGTGTCACACGTGAGTTGACGATAATCCGCAGGCCTGCCATCATATATTCCTCGGCCTTGGAAGAAATCATAGTAGTGCCTAACAGAATGGCATCTGAACTGAGATCTTCATGGAAGGGAACTATGCCATAGTCGGCCGCGCACAGATATCGTGACACTTGGTCAGGAGCGATCGCAAGGATTCGCACTTGATCATCTACACCCAAGGATGCTCGCACGGCTCGTCCATTTGGAACCAACAATACGAGCCAGCTCGTCGCGCTACGGTAGTATCGCCAGATGCGTTCGAGGGTTGATGCTGAATGCCATGAACCAAGTGTTCCAGAGAACACCAGCACTCGATCCTCTGGGGCGAAATGTAGCTCTTGCCGGACGCTGTCGCGCAAAGCGTCATTGGGCTTGAAACGGTCACCACTAACGATAGCTGGCACAGTATACACACGGCTACCTCCGGACATTCGGGTAAGTGCACGTCCCAACTCGGGAGTCACGCACGTGACACAATCAGAATGTTGCAGCAGAAATCTTCGTATTGCTTTCCAACCAACATAGGATGCTCTGTCAAACCACCGCAAGCCCAGAAGATGCGCTTCTTCTGCATAAAGGCTTCGGCAGTCGAAGACCACTGCCGGATGACGCGGCAACAGGTAGCGAACCATAACTCCCGGCAGCGCCGAGACATCGGATCTGCAATGTAACACGTCCGGCCGAAGAGCTAGCAAGAGGACCAACAGCTGTGGTACGCTTGCCAAGATGTACACCGGCACGAGCCATATGGGCATATAGTAGAGGCTGCAGGGTATGAGGTTGGGCAAGATGTGCACCGCCACTCCAGTTGGGAGACCACTTTCGATTTGACGCCTCACCGCCACGGATGTTCCTCTGTGTACGCCTCGTCGAGTAACGTCTAGTAGTGGCAGTTGGACTATCAGACTGATGGAATCGTCCCTACTTTCAGACAGCCGGCTCATGAAGTCAAGTACTTGGTGAGCGAAGGTTCCGCTGGTCGTCCTCTCGAGAGAAACTAGATAACTGATCTTCACGGTGAGTCACGCACTTGGCTTACATTCCTGCCATGAACGCGCATAAGTGCCCAAGCCAAGCCAAGCCACATCATGTCTCCTTCTCCATGACCAATCGAACCGAACAAGCTCAGCACTCCGAGACATACGATTGACGCGCCGAGTGCGACGTCCAGGATGTTCCCTGATCTCCTGATGTACAACACACTGAGGCGCAACAGCGGCACCGCAAGTAGCACAATGATGGTGGTGCCGACCAAACCCATCTTCGCCAGTAAAGTCCACCAAGTGTTGTCGATGTATATCCCTTCAACCCCACCTAATGTAGCGGTCAAAATCGAGGTTCCCAAGCCTCTGCCCAAGAGCGGTGACTCGATCCACATTCGTCGCGCAGTGACTATGTCCGCGGCGCGCAGGATGTAGCTGGCATCGGATGCAAACGTCGCCATGCTGTACAATCTCGCGGCCAGAATCTGGATAGATGCACGAAATGAGTCAATCTGGCCAACGACTATTGTCACCATCGGCGTCAAGAAAAGAAGCGTACCACCCACATAGACTGTGGTGCGGACCGCGTGGTGACTCCATCTGAACCGAGCTCGCAGAGCGACGACGACAACCAGCGTAGCTGTCATAGTGAACCAGATACTCCTTGACAACGTCAGTGCTACTCCCGTCACGATCAGTAGTCCAAGTATGCTCCGCATGCTCCATCGCATCCTGCCGTCGAATATCACACGCACGAGAAGTATCACTAAGCCAAAGTCATTCCTGGAACTGAGACGAAATGATGGCCACGCTAACGTTGGCTGCAAAATCACGTTGAGAAGTATCTCAAGGCACATGGCTGCGGCTAGAACCGAAAACACCGCCTGGAGATACTCGTACCGACGCCACCGACGGTTCGACTGGGCCAAGGAGACAGCTCCCGCTTCGACTATGAGAACCAACCAGCACCTAACATCGCCAAGAACAGCGATCATTCCATTAGTTGCAGTGCCGGACAGAACAAATACAGACAGCGTACTGACCAAGAAGATGTCCCTGAGTGTACCCGCCGTCCACCAGCGACGACGAAGAGCAAATGTGACCCAATACAGCGCCAAAGGCACCAGACAGACGACAGCCAAGAGTTCGGCTGCAGACCACCATATACCAAGTATGCTGACCCGCAACAGCCTATCGCTCCGCGCATTATATGGCAGGCACGTGCCCAAGAAGAGAAGCAGCAGTCCTATGCATCCCCAGACACCCCACCGCTGCAAGCCATGAACGACGAGCAACAACGCCACTCCCAGGAGGGAGGCACCTAGCAGAATTTCTGTCATCCCAATGCTGAGGCGAGAATTCCAGCCAAGACACTCTCAGAGGCTCTATCCGCAAAGGCCTTCAGGCCTAGCGCAGCCACCTGCTTCCTCGCATCCGCCCTCCAAAGCCGCTGCAATCCATCTGCAACAGCTGTCACAGTTCTCGATGGGACCAATACCACTCCGGTACCGTCGTCAAACACCTCGTGCATAGCAGGTGTGTCCAAAGTCAGAACGGGCAAGCCACATGCAATCATCTGATACACTTTGTTTGGAATCACCCGCCTCACCTTGGCTGTAGAACCAAAAATCCCCAAGCCAATGTCGAATGTCCGAATGAATGAACCCAAGGTTTGGTATGCCACTTGGTCAATCCACTTCACCTTCTGCACTCCGAGACCCCGAGCGAGCTGTTCGCACATTTCCCTGTCTTGACCCTGCCCCACGAATGTGAACTCGAAGGGCTTTTCTCTAAGAGCCGACGCAGCCCGAACAATTAGATCCATACCGTGCAACGGGCTGAATCCACCATAGTAAAGCACCTGGATCGACCCGAGAGATGAAACTCGGGCGGTCCCGGGCGTAGACGAGGGGAAGAAGAGACTCTCCTCCGCTCCTACTGGCACGACTACAGACTTGCGTGGGCTCAGTCCGAATACTCTCGTATAGAACCGCCTGTGCTCTTCCGTGTCGCATAGAACGCAATCGGGCAAATGGAAACCCAGATAGTCGACGATCCAGCTTCGCAGCGCACTTACTGACCACGCTTTGGCCAGCTTGCGATCACAGACGATAGTGTCCCACTGGGAGATGAGTGGATCAAATAGCAGCTTCTTACGATGGCTGTGACAGAAGAACCAAGCTGACGGCACCAATCCATGATTCATTGACGAGATAAGCACGTGTGTACAAGGAGTGCGACAATTCGTCATCAAACGGAAAAACTGTTTCTGCTTCTGTAGCCAACCCTTCCCCTGCGATGAGAGTGGCAATCGAATAACCTTGGCCCCAGTCAGTGCCAGGGACCGACACAAAACCCGCGTCCGCGCGTACTCAAGGTCAACACCAACGACGCAGATAGCATATCGTGATGCCATCATACGTCGTTGTGGTGATGCAGACCCAGACCGTTCGGAGTCCGAGACAGAGACCAAGAGACAGTCTGCACTACCGTCGCCCTGAAAGGTGTGGCTGCAGCCCATCCTAACTGGTCATGGAGCTTTCGGCTGTCCAGCGCGTATCTTCGATCATGGCCGGGACGGTCCGGGACGAAGGTGATGAGCTTGGTGTAGTTCTCTTCGGGTTTGCCGGTCTGCTGGGCAAGGGCGTGCAGGAGCAGGTGGATGAGGTCGATGTTGCTCATCTCGTTGCCGCCACCGACGTTGTAGGTGGTACCAGGAGTGGCTTTGCGCAGGACGGCGTCGATGGCCCGGCAGTTGTCTTCGACGTACAGCCAGTCACGGACGTTGAGGCCGTCGCCGTAGACGGGGATGGGTTCACCAGCCAGGGCCTTCTTGATGGTGAGGGGAATGAGCTTCTCAGGGTATTGGCGGGGACCGTAGTTGTTGGAGCTGCGGGTGGTGAGGGTGGGCATGCCATACGTCCGGTGGTAGGCCTGAGCCATCAGGTCACCTGCTGCCTTGGAGACACTGTAGGGACTGCTGGGTTTGATGGGAGAGTGTTCAGTGAACTTCTCCGTGCTTGCCAGAGGGAGGTCTCCATAGACTTCGTCGGTGCTGATGTAGAGGAAGCGGGCAGTGTCCATACAGGCGTCCTGCTGCCACTGCTTGCGGGCCACGTCCAGCATGACCTGGGTACCCAGGACGTTGGTGCGCACGAAGACGTCGGGGCCGTCGATGCTGCGGTCCACGTGGGACTCGGCGGCGAAGTGGACGACCTGGGTGGGATGATACTGGGCAAACACGGCCTCCACGGCGGGGCGGTCGGCGACGTCGGCCTGCACGAAGGTGTAGCGGGGGTCGCCTGTGACCTCTTTGACATTGTCGGGGTTGCCGGCATACGTCAGCGCGTCAAGGTTGATGAGATGGATGTCGGGATACTGCTTCATCTGCTGGAGGACAAAGCAGGAGCCGATGAAGCCGCAGCCGCCGGTGACAAGAACTGTTTCACTCATGCGGCATGATCCTTGTGGCCCACCCCAGTCAGGAGTGCCTGTTCGAACAGCTCTGCTGTATCAGCAAGGTTGAACCTGGCTGCCTCGACTAGTCCATGTTGTGCCAGCTCATCACGCAGCGTTCTGTCTGAGAGCATTTGAACAAGAGCGGAGGATAGTGCATCTGGGTCATCTGGGGGAACGACCAACGCAGTTTGGCGATGATGCGCGTAGTCACGAACACCGCCGCTGTCCGTCGTCACGACGGCACAGCCAGCAGCCATAGCCTCCAGCCCGGGCAAGCCAAACCCCTCTGACCGGCTGGAACTCAGAAAGATCCCGCTTGAATGCAGCATATCTCTGATTGCCGTCCGCGGCGGATTTTCGTGATACTGGATCCAATCTGGGAGACAACTGGGCCGTGCCCCCGTGCCCCAGACAACTGCATCCAATTCCGGGTGAAGCAACCGCGCCTTGCTCAAGGCTTCGATAGCACACGTACCACCCTTGAATGGTCCACCAGTGTAAACCCATGCCACCCTTTGTGGATTTCGCACGAGACCAGGTGAAGACTGGGCGAAGAAGTCGATGTCGATGCCATTGGGCACAACGGCTGCAACAGGGGCACCCAGGTGCGTCAGCTCTTCCTCTAGCCAGCGGGATACGACGATGTTCGTGAGCCCGAGCCGGTATGTCTGCAGAACTCTCTCGGATGGCCCTGCCCAGGTCTCAAGACCCTGGACGAAATAGAACTTCACTCCCTTCTCCTGAGCCAACAAATTCACTGCAACAGCCGTCTGCCATGCTGTAGCTATGACTGCGTCTGCGTCAGGCATATGCCGCGCATCGACCCTTGGGATCATGACCCTCGTGGGGTTGGCTTTGAAAGCGAACCACGGCGCCATCCAGTCACGTCTCCTCATCTGAGCATCCCGGCGGACAGCATACGGTTGGTCGTAGTCCATTCCATCCAGGGAAAGCGGATGCACGACGGTTACGTCATGCCCCCGCGATGCCAGGAAGTCCGCATAGGCATACACCATGATGTAGCCGCCCATAGGCCACCCTGCGGGAAACGGCAAGACGAACGACACTCTCATGAGGCATCTCCCTGGTAACCGCGACTGACTGCTATGGACAGCTGTTGGCCGTCCAAACGACTGCGGATGGCAGCCTCACCCACGGAACAGCTCTTCCCGGTACCGAAGGAGGCAGTCGTCGAGGGCGTCTTCCCAGGAGCGCATGCCGTTCAGCTGTTCGAGCTCGAACTTGCGGTTGGCCAGGACCGAGTAAGCGGGACGGCGCGCGGGCGCAGGATAATCCATGGTATGAATGGAAATAACGGGGACATTCAGACCCAGGCGATGCACGATGTGGGTGGCGAAGGCGTGCCAGCTGGCCTGCCCCGCGTTCACGCAGTGGTACGTCCCGGAACAGCCGTCCTCAATGGCTGTCCAGAGCTGGTGCACGACGTCCTCGGTGAAGGTGGGGCTGCCGACCTGATCGTCCACGATGCGCAGTTCGTCCTTTGCGCGGGCCAG
>JGI24129J20441_1000476_pt1 | contig 12281 bp, 11 predicted proteins | sample BarGraNGADG00211_FD_20441 | JGI IMG/M metagenome (IMG submission 20441) | reverse complement strand
GCTCATGTGTTCGGTGTCGGTCACGCGCGCACGCCCTCGTCGCCGCCGGCCCCGCAACGCTCCGCGCTGCGGTCCTGGAGTCCAGAAGCATACACGAGCGCCGCTAGAGGCCGGAGCTTCGTCACCGGCCCGACGCAGCGCCGCGCCGCGCTCCGCGCGCGCGTGGCGAGGGGCTGCCGCCTACCCCTTCTCTGCGCCCGGTGTTGCGGCGGCTTCGGCTTCAGCGATCGCCTCGCGGTACGCCGTACGCGCTCGAAGGGTGTACTGGGCCGCCGAAGTGAGCGAGAGCACCACGCCGATGTAGACGATATAGGAACCCAGCGGCCGCGTCCCGCCGACCACGTGCGGGCTCCCCAAGACCCAGTACGTGAACAGCGTCGGCGCCTGAACGATCGGGAAGTTCCACACGAGCGAGCCGAAGCCCGCCATAAGCACCGCCGTGGTCACCTTCCCGAGCGTCGTGACCGGGATGCGTCGCCCGTGACGCTCGAGCACCCATGCGCCATACAGCAGGTACACGTCGCGGCCGACAAGTGTGACCATCAGCAAGAGGCTTACACGATTCACCATGTACAGGCCGACGAGCGCCGATGCGATGAGCACGCGGTCCACAAGCGGGTCGATGATCTTGCCGATCGCAGTCACGTGGCCGGTCGCCCGCGCGATCAGCCCATCCAGCCAATCGGTGCCAGCGCAGAGCGCGAATAGCACGAACGCAAGATGGTTCGGTCCGGTCGCAGGGCCCGCGTACACCAGGAACCAGTAGACGACGGGTATGAGCGCGAACCTGAGCACCGTGATCACGTTCGGAATGGACATGATGTCGCGCGAGTGGTCCACCGGAAGGTTCACGACCGGCGTGGCATCGCGGCGCCCCTCCCTGCGCGCTACCACCATCCCCTCCTCTTGAACAGGTACAGCATCCCGCTGGTGATCACCACGAATGAGCCCATGACAGCCCAGAAGGACCAAGCAGCATCCGTCGGTGGCCACATGCCGTTCACCAGGTTCATACCGTACACACCACTGATGAGCGTGAGCGGCATGAAGATCGTNGCGACGACGGTCAGTTGCTTCATCACGACGTTGAGGCGGTTCGAGATGGCGGACAGGTAGATGTCCATGACGCTCGACGCCACGTCCCGATACGTGTCCACCGCATCGGCCACACGGGCCACGTGGTCGCCGACGTCCTGGAAGTACAGGTACGCCTCCTGGCTGATGAAGTCCGCATGGCGCGCCATCGCCCGCAGGACGTCCCGCTCCGGGCCGATGATCTTCTGCAGCGCGAGGAGCATGCGTTTGGCGGCGTACAGCTCCTGCAACTGTCCGTCCTGGACCTTCGCAAGAAGCTCGTTCTCGATGCGGTCGAGCTCGTCGCCGACCATGTCGACCACCGGGAACATCGCGTCCACCGAACGGTCGAGAACGGCGTGCAGGGCCCATTCGGCTGCATTCGCCAGAGCGCCGCACGGGTCGCCGGCGACGGCATCGAGGGCCGCGACCGGGCCGCGGTGCGAGGTGATCAAGAAGTTCGAGCCGAGGAAGATGTCGATCTCGTCACCGGCCATGGCGTGGTCGGGGGTGAGGCGGGGCGCGATCCAGACGATGAAGAGGTTGTCCGGGTAGGCATCGATCTTCGGCCGCTGACGCGAGTGCAGGCAGTCCTCGATGGCCAGAGAGTGCAGGCCGAAGAGCTTCTGTAGCTGCCCGAGCGTCTCCTCGTCCGGTTCGAGTACGTCCACCCACAGCGCCTCGCCGGCAGCCCGTGCGGCCGCGATGTCGTTGAGCGTACCGACGCGCGGTTCGGCGGCTATCCAGCGAACGGTGACGGTGGCGGACACAGGTCGCTCCCCTCGTTGACGCGTCACGTCGCGGTGCGACATGACGACGGCATAGCCCTTGAGGAGATTATGCACGATGCTGACGGCGTCCTGTCAGCCGACGACCGGGTGGCGAAGGACAGCTGACGAGGCCGTGTCTTCCGCCCCTCATCCAGTTCGGCAGCGCTCGCACCGCGCTGCGCCGGCGAGCAGTGTCCCGAAAAGCCCGGTCGGCGGGCTCTGGGGTCGGGCCGACAGTCCGCGATGCCGCACGGTCGCCCTACGCGTCGCACTCCCCGTCGGCGCACGCCTTCCGGCCGCGCTCGAACGCGGCAAGGTTGCCATCGACCGTCTTCGCCGGCACGCGCTTCGCGATGACCTGCCGCCACACGTCCGCGGGGAACGGCAGCCCCACCGACAGCGCGCCCATCAGCACGATGTTCGCACTGCGTGGCGAGCCCGCTTCGCACGCGAGCTCCTCTGCGTCGAGGAACACGGCGCCCTCGTAGGCGAGCGCCGCCTCCAGGCCCGTGGGTATCCCGCAGTCGCCCGTGAGCATCGGCAGCGACGCTATCAGCCGGTTGTTCACGACGAGGCGGCCATCGGGCTTGAGCCAGTGAAGCCACCGCGCCGCTTCGATCAACTCGAAGCTCACGAGGTGGTCCGCCATGCCGGGGTCGATCGTCGGCGAGTACACCTTCTCCCCGAAGCGGACCACCGTGTCGACGGAGCCGCCGCGCTGAGACATCCCATGCACCTCTGAAAGCTTCACATCGAGCCCTGAGGCGGCTGCGACCTTCGCCAGTACGTCTGACGCCAAGATGGTCCCTTGGCCCCCCACGCCGACGAGCATGACCGACGTGACGCTCACAGGCCGCTCCCTATGTCGCAGGCTCGTCCCACCCGGATGATCGCGCCGTATCTGCACACCTGGACGCACTGACGGCAACCGACGCACTGGGCGGTGTCGATGACCGCCTTCCCGGCGGGGTCGCGGCTGATCGCCGGGCAGCCGAGGCGCACGCACTCGCCGCACGCGTTGCACGTCTCCTCGTCGACCGCGAACGGGTCGTGCTGCTCCTTGTCGAGCAGCGCGCACGGAGCCTTCGCGATCACGACGGAGACTCCCGGTGACGCGACCGCTTCGGCGAGCGCCTTCGCCGTGGGCTTCAGCAGGTTCGGGTTCACCGTCACCACGCTCGTGACGCCAAGCGCCCGCGCGACCCCCTCGATGTCGATGTCGGGAGCGGGATCGCCCATCAGGGTGCGCCCGGTGAACGGGTTGTCCTGATGGCCGGTCATCGCGGTGGTGCGGTTGTCCAGGATGACGATCGTCTCGTCACCGTTGTTGTAGACCGAGTTCAGCAGACCGGTCATGCCCGAGTGAGCGAACGTGGAGTCGCCGATCACCGCCACGACCGGGGGCCGGACTTCGCCGTCGACGGCGTTGGCAAGGCTCATGCCGTGCGCCATCCCGATCGAAGCGCCCATGTCCACGCAACTGTCCATCGCGGACAAGGGAGGCGCCGCGGCGAGTGCGTAGCACCCGATGTCGCCCTGCACGACCGCGCCCATCGCCCGCAGGGCGACGAACACCCCGCGGTGCGGGCAACCCGCGCACAGCATCGGTGGACGCGCTGGCAGGTCGTGCATCGGTTCACGCGTCTCGAGAGGCGCAACACCGAACGCAGCAGCCACCTTGCCCGTGGACAGCTCGCCCACGTGCGGAGCAGCCATCGGATCCACCGTGAGGCCCATCGCAGCAAGGCTCGACCTCAGGTACGGGTCGAGTTCTTCAACCACTATGAGTCGATCGACCTTCGCGGCGAACACCCGCACGCGCTCCTCGGGCAAAGGGAACGACATGCCGATCCGGAGCGTGGACGCGTCGGGCAGGGCCTCGCGCACGTACTGGTAAACGACGCCGGAGCACACGATCCCGAGCGCGGGGTCGCGCATCTCCTCGACGGTATACGAGCACGATCCGCTCTCGGCGCGTGCCCTCTCGAGGCGCTTCTCCAGGTCGACACGGCGTCCGCGCGCGTTGCCGGGAACCATCACCCACTTCGACGGCGACTTCCGGAAGGGCGAACCCCTGACCTCCGCTCGCTCCCCCACCTCGACCAGGGATTTCCCGTGGCTCAGCCGTGTAGTGGAGCGGACGAGGATCGGCATGTCGAGGCGCTCGGAGAGCCCGAAGGCATCGCGGACCATCGCCAAGGCCTCGCCACTGTCGGACGGCTCGAGGACCGGGACCTTGCCGAAAGGCCCCCAATGACGCGAGTCCTGCTCGTTCTGGGAGGAATGCATGCCCGGATCGTCGGCGACAAGAACGACCAAGCCGCCGGACACGCCGGTGTAGGCAAGGGTCATCAGCGGGTCTGCTGCGACGTTCAGGCCCACGTGCTTCATCGTGACCAGCGAGCGGTGACCGGCCATGCTCGCCCCGATCGCGGACTCCAGCGCCACCTTCTCGTTCGGCGCCCACTCGCAGCGCACGCCGGGAAGCTTCGCCAAAGCGATCAGGATCTCAGTCGACGGGGTGCCGGGGTAACCGACCCCGAAACGCACGCCGGCCTCCCAGGCCCCTCTGGCGATAGCCTCGTTACCGGAAAGGAGTGTAGGCGCCACGATCGTCCTCTCACCGCGGAACAGGACCCGAGTGAACGCGGGACCGGGTATGCACGGCGAGCGCAATACCCGGACCCGCGAGCGCCCCTTGCGGGGCGAGGAAGAGTCTACCCTGCCGAGGCGGAGCGCGCTCGGACCGCTACGAACGCGGCGGGGCCTTCGCCTCGGAGCCCTGCCCGAGGAACTGCGTCCGGTACAGCTCCGCATACAGGCCGCCCGCCGCCAGCAGCTCGTCGTGACGCCCCGACTGCACGATCCGGCCGGCCTCCAGCACGAGGATCTTGTCCGCGTCGTGCACCGTCGAGAGCCGGTGCGCGATCACCAGCGACGTCCGGCCCGTAAGCGCATGCTTAAGCGCCAGCTGGACCGCGCGCTCCGACTCCGAGTCGAGATGGGCGGTCGCCTCATCGAGGACCACGATGTCCGGCGCCTTCAGCAGCAGACGCGCGATCGCGAGCCGCTGCTTCTCCCCGCCCGAGAGCCGGTAGCCGCGGTCGCCCACGATCGTGTCGAGCCCCTGTGGCAGCGACTTCACGAGCTTCAGGACCTGCGCCGCCTCGATCGCCGCCATCAACTCCGGGTCCGTGGCGTCCGGCTTCGCGAAGAGAAGGTTGGCGCGCATCGTGTCATGGAACATATGGGCGTCCTGTGTGACGACCCCCACCGCGTCGTGCAGCGACTCGAACGTGAGGTCGCGCAGGTCCACGCCACCGATCCGCACGCTGCCCGAGACCGGGTCGTAGAGGCGCGGGACGAGCTGGCTGATCGTCGTCTTGCCCGCCCCCGACGGTCCCACGAGCGCCACCAGCTGGCCGAGGTCGATGGTGAACGTCACGTCGTGGAGCACACCCTCTTCCTGCGAGTGGCGCTCTCCGACCGAGATCGACTCGAGCGACTCGAGCGACACGTCGGCCCCGCTGGGGTACGCGAAACTCACGTGATCGAACTCCACCTTCAGAGGCCCTCTGAGTAGTGCGACGGCGTCCGGCTTCTCTTGGATCATCGGTTCCAGGTCCAGGACCTCGAAGACGCGGTCGAACGACACGAGCGCCGTCATGATGTCGACGTTGATGTTCGACAACGCCGTGATGGGCCCGTACAGCCGGCTGAGATAGGCGGTCAGGGCCACCAGCGTGCCGATGTCGAGCACTCCCTGGACAGACAGCAACCCACCCCAGCCGTACACGAGCGCGGTGGCGAGCGAAGCGGTCAGCATCAGCGCCACGAAGAAGATGCGCGCGTACATGCCCCGCATGACGGCGATGTCGCGGACGCGCCCTGCCCGCTCGCGGAACGTCGCTTCCTCGTCACCCGGCCGCCCGAAGAGCTTGACCAGCAGCGCTCCAGCGACGTTGAACCGCTCGACCATCGTCGTGTTCATCTGGGCCGACAGCTCGTAGCTCTCCCTCATGATCGTCTCGAGCTTCCTGCCCATCCACCGTGCCGGGATCAGGAATGCCGGAAGCAGGACCAGAGCGACGAGCGTGAGCTGCCACGACAGCACGAACATGACGGCCAGCACCAGCGCCACGCTGATGAGGTTGCCCACCACAGAGGACAGAACGTCTGTGAACGCCTCCTGCGCCCCCTGAACGTCGTTGTTGAGCCTGCTCACGAGCGCGCCGGTCTGCGTGCGCACGAAGAACGCCAGGGGCATCCGCTGGACGTGAGCGAACAGCTGCGAGCGCATGTCGTAGACGAGCCCCTCGCCGATGCGTGACGACACGTAGCGCTGGACGAGCGAGAGACCCGCATCCGCGACCGCGAGGCCGGCGACCGCCAAGGCCAGGCCGACGATCAGGTCGGCGCGATGCCCGAGGATCCCCTCGTTGATGATCTGGCGGTAGATGAGCGGATTGGCGACGCCCACGATCGCATCCACGANGACCACGACGAAGAACCACGCGAGCAGCCCCCGGTAGGNAGCGACGAAGTTCAGGATGCGGCGCGCGGTGCCCGGCTTGATCTCGCTGCGGCTCTTCGACGGGTCGCGCCGCAGCGAGCGCAGGACCGACCCGGGATACCCCTGCATCTAGGACGCTCCGTTCTCGTCCGCGGCCTCGGGCGTGTTGAGCACGTTCAGCAGCTCGCGCATCGCTGCGAGTTGCTCCTCGTCCAGTCTTCCGAACAGGGCCTCGGCGCTCGCGCGGCGAGCTTCGCCCAGCCTCTCGAGCAGCGTTCGGCCTGCAGGCGTGAGCGACACGAGCACGGAGCGGCGGTCGCTCGGGTCAGCCTGGCGCGCCGCGAGCCCGGCCTCCTCGAGTGTGTCGACCATCGAGGTCGCCGAGCGGGGCACGATCTCCAGCTTCGCCGCGAGGTCACCTATGCGGACGGGACCATCCGCCCGGCCCAGCACCCGCAGCACGCGCGCCTGAGAGAAGGTCAGCCCGAACGGGACCAGCTCCTTCGCCGTACCGCGTCGCATGCGCCAGAACGCGCGCGTGAACTGCTCGGCGACCTGGGAGATCGCGTCTTGATCGTTCGCTTGGATCATGTAGGCTCCTCGACGATGGCTCGCTGCGAATATGCTTCGCTTCTCTCTTATTGAGTTTCATCATATAACTTCAGGCGAGCGAGTGATCGCAAGCGGATGAGCGGAACGGGCACGCGGACGAATGACGCGTCCAGGGAAACGAGGAGAGGGCCTGCCCCGGTCTCCCGAGACAAGCCCTCCACCTGCGAAAAGTCTGGTCGGGCTGACAGGATTTGAACCTGCGACCCCTTGACCCCCAGTCAAGTGCGCTACCAAGCTGCGCCACAGCCCGAAACTAGTGCCCCTGCCCGGCCGGAACGACCCGGCGGCGGCAGGTGGTAATGCTACAAGGAGCGCGTACGTCGCCGCAAGCGGGAGAACCCGCCGCTTTCGGCTCCTACGACGGCCCACCGGTCACGCCGCCGCGATACTGGATCACGGTGACGTCCTCGATCGTGATCAGCCCGTCCCCCACCATCGCCCGGAACACCTCTCCGAGCGCGATGATCTTGTGATCGACGTCGATGGCCTGNACGACGACCGGAAGATCGGAGCTCATCCNCAGATGGTGCTTGGCGTGGATGCGGCTGGTGGCTCCGAAGCCCGAGATGCCGCGCAGGACCGTGGCCCCGCCACAACCCGCCGTTCTGGCCGCCTCGACGAGGGCGGTGTAGAGGGGCTTGCCGTCGTACTCGTCGTTCTCGCCGATGTAAGCGGACAGCCTCTTCGCTGGTCCCTCGATGCTCATCGCGTTCCGCCTTTCAGTATCGCCTCGACGCGGTCGAGCAGCACTCGCGCGACCGCGGTCTTCTCCATGCACGGTAGCGCCTCTTCGCCATCGGCCGACACGAACGTCACCCGATTGGTGCGCACCTCGAAGCCGGCGCCGGACTCGGTGACGTCGTTGGCCACCACCAGGTCGAGGCGTTTGTCCTCGAGCTTCGCTCGCGCGCCGTCGACCGCCTCGCCTGCTTCCGCCGCGAAACCGACGAGCACCCGGCCGCCCTTGTTCTCCCCGAGCGACGCGAGGATGTCCGTGGTCCGCTCGAGTGCGACCTCGCCGGGAGCGTCCGCCTTCTTCAGCTTGCCGGCGACGGGCACAGCCGGCCGGAAATCGGCGACCGCCGCTGCCGCGATCACGACGTCCGCCGCGCCGTAGGCGGCTCCGACGGCCTCCAGCATCTGAGCCGCCGTCTCCACGCGCACCGTCGCCACCCCGAACGGGTCCGGAAGCGACGTGGGTCCGCTGACGAGCGTCACCTCGGCGCCACGTCGCGCGGCTTCCTCCGCGATGGCATACCCCTGACGGCCGCTGGAGCGGTTCCCGAGGAAGCGCACCGCGTCGAGCGGCTCGCGGGTCGGCCCGGCGGTCACTAGGACACGCACGCCGGCAAGTGAGCGCGTGCGCGTGACTTCGCGCTGCACCGCGTCGGCGATGGCGAGCACGTCCGCAAGCCGCCCCTCCCCCACGTCCCCGCAGGCAAGGTCCCCGGACTCGGGCTCGACGAAGACGACGCCGCGTTCTCGCAGCACGGCCACGTTCGCGGTGGTCACGTCCTTGCGCCACATGTGGGTGTTCATCGCAGGCGCGATGACGATGGGCGCCTCGGTCGCGAGTGCGGTCGTCGTGAGCAGGTCGTCGGCGCGGCCTTGGGCGAGTTTCGCGATGACGTTCGCGGTGCACGGCGCGATCACCATGACGTCCGCTTCCTGCGCGAGGGACACGTGATGCACGTGCTGCGTCGGGTCGTCCCACAGCGACACGCCCACCGATTCACCCGTGAGCGTGCGGAACGTCAGCGGCGTCACGAACCGTTGCGCTGACGCCGTCATGACCGTCTTGACGCGCATCCCGCGCCGCATCAGCTCGCGCGCCAGCTCGCAGGCCTTGTAGGCGCCGATGCCGCCGGTCACACCGAGCACGACGACCGGTATGTGTGAGGTTGTTCCCATGCGGGCATGATACCGCGACCGTACCCGCGCCCCGCGCCTCCGCGTACGCGGCCCGCGCACCGGGGAGATAGACTGACGTGGNACCGAGTACGGCGTCGAAGAGGGAACCAGCTGATGCAGACCGACCCGCGGGGAGCCTCAAGGCCGGACGTGCAGATCAAGATCGGCGGCGCGGCGGGCTTCGGTATCAAGGCAGCGGGCCGCACGCTGGCGCGCTCGTTCGCCCAGGGTGGCCTGCACACGTTCGACCTGATCGAGTACCCATCGCTGATCCGCGGAGGGCACAACGCGTACCAGGTGCGCGTCTCGCCCGTGCCGCTCCACTCGCACGTGACCCCGGTCGACGTCCTCGTGGCCCTCAACACGGAAACGGTGATGCGACACGCTTCCGAAGTGGTCGAAGGCGGCGCCATCCTGTACGACCCGAAGACCACCTCCGTCGACTCGCTCGAGGACCCTTCCCGCTTCTGCCTCGTCCCGGTTCCGTTCGACGAGATCGTCGTGGGTGCCGGCGGACAGCGGATCATGCGCAACGTGGCGGCCCTCGGAGCGGTCTTGGGACTGACCGGGTACCCGCTCGAGTTCCTCACCGTGTCGCTTCGGGCGCAGTTCGCGCACAAGGCGCCGGAAGTGGCGGAGATCAACGTCGCCGTGGCGACGAAGGGGTTCGAGTACGGCTCCAACGCGGGATGTCCCTTCCCGGTGCAACTGGAGCCACTCACCGATGCGCCGCCTCAGATCCTCGTGGACGGCAACGAGGCCATCGGCCTCGGAGCCCTGGCGGCAGGCATCGGGATGTACTGCGCGTACCCGATGACGCCGGCGTCGTCGTTGCTGCACTTCCTGGCGGCGAACGACCGCGAGTACGGCGTCGTCGTGAAACACACGGAGGACGAGATCGCCGCGATGAACATGGTGATCGGCGCTGCGTTCGGCGGTGCCCGCGCCATGTGCGCCACCTCGGGCGGCGGCTTTTCCCTCATGGTCGAGGGACTCGGGCTGGCCGGCGTGTCCGAGTCGGCAATCGTGTGTGGCGTCTTCACGCGACCCGGCCCCGCGACAGGCCTTCCGACGTGGACGGAACAGTCCGACCTTCGGTTCGTGCTTCACGCTGCGCAGGGCGAGTTCCCGCGCGTCGTGCTCGCGCCTGGTGACCGCGCTCAGGCGTTCGAGCTGACCTGGAAAGCCTTCAACCTCGCCGACCAGCTCCAGACCCCGGTGATCATCCTGGGAGACAGCTACCTCTCCGACAATCGCGAGTCGCTGCCACCGTTCGACCTCGGCGAGGTGACGATCGACCGCGGAAAGCTCCTCGCTGAGGGCGACGTCGGAAGCATCCCTGAAGCGCTCGATGAGGCGGGTATGTACCTCAGGTACAAGGTCACGAAGGACGGTGTGAGCACCCGCGCGTTGCCCGGCGTCACCGGCGCGACGCAGCTCGTGAACTCGTACGAGCATGACGAGTACGGCTACGGAGCGCAGGGTGAGGAACCGGCGAACCGGATCGCGCAGAACGAGAAGCGGATGCGAAAGCTTCAGCTGGCACGCAAGCTCGTGCCGCGGCCCCTCAAGTTCGGCTGTGCCGCCGACAAGTCCGACCTGTCGATCGTGTGCTTCGGCTCGACGAAGGGCCCGCTGGCCGAAGCCGTCTCGTGGCTCGCGGCCGATGGCCTGTGCGTGAGCGTCATGCAGATCGTCACGCTGTGGCCGTTTCCCGCCGACGAGGTGCAGTTCTACATGGACCGTTCCACCCGCACCATGGTGGTCGAAGGCAACATCACCGGCCAGCTCGAGGGGCTCATCCGGCAGGAATGCCTCCGCACCTTCGACTGGCACATCAACCGCTACGACGGACGCCCGTTCTCGCCTGAACAGGTCTACGCGACCGTGAAGGAAGTGATCTTCGGTGCCCGCGCTGAGTGACTTCGAGACGCCGAACACGCCCACGTGGTGCCCGGGCTGCGGGAACTTCGGGATGTCGCGGGCGCTGAGGACCGCGTACTCCGAACTGGGACTTCCGTTCGAGAAGCTGGCGGTAGTCTGGGGCATCGGCTGCCACGGGAACGGCGCCGACTTCACGCGCTGTCAGGGGTTCCACGCGTTGCACGGGCGCGCGCTGCCCATCGCCACGGGACTGCACCTCTCGAACCCGGACCTGACGGTCGTGGTCGAGATGGGCGACGGCGACGCCTTCGGCATCGGGCTGGGGCACTTCGCGCACAGTTGCCGCCGCAACCTCGACATCACCTCGATAACACACGACAACCAGGTCTACGGGCTGACGACCGGTCAGGCCTCCCCCACGACCGAGCAGTACGCGCACTCCCCGTCGACGCCGACAGGCGTTCTGGAGCAACCGGTCAACACGGTGGGGCTGGCGATCGCAGAGGGCGCGACGTTCGTCGCGCGCGGGTTCTCCGACGACGTGGAGCACCTGACCGGCCTCGTCAAGGAGGCCATCACGCATAGGGGATTCGCGGTCCTCGACGTCTTCCAGCCTTGCGTGACATGGAACAAGCTCAACACCCACGCCTGGTTCAGGGACCGCATCTACAAGCTCGAGGAGAGCGGCTGGGACCCGACCGACCGCGCGGCCGCGATGGCCCTCACGATGACCACGTTCTCGGAGCTGACCTGCTCGCCTGAGGAGTGTCGCATCCCCACGGGGGTGATCTACCGCGAGACGGGGCGCCCGACGTACGCGGACGGGCTTCCCCAGCTTACCGGGCCGTTGTGGAAGCAGGCGCTCACTCCGCGCGACATATCGAAGGCCCTGGCCGAGCAGAGCTGACGCGGACCGGGAAGCGCGCTAGACGACCGAGCTCGCCTCCGGGACGTCCGGTGCCTCGTCGGACGCGCCCACCAACGCTTCGACGATCGCAGGGTCGAACTGGGACGCGGAGCATGCGCGCAGCTCCCGCGCCGCCTGCGCGGCAGTGCGTGCGAAACGATACGGGCGCTCGGATGTGATCGCGGCCCACGCGTCGCACACGGCCAGGATCCTGGATTCGAGCGGGATGGCGGCTGCACGCAGCCCGTCGGGATACCCCTGGCCGTCCCATCGCTCGTGGTGATTCCTGACCCACTTCGCGACCTTCGGCGGAACAGCCGCGGTGATGATGGTCTCGCCGAGCAGCGGGTGCCTGCGGACCCGCTCGCCCTCCGGCTCCGTGAGTGGCCCGGGTTTCATGAGGATGTCGTCACCCAACGCGATCATCCCGACGTCGTGCAACAGCGCCGCGGTCTCGAGGAGTGCCAGTCGCTCGGGCTCGAGGCCGAGTCGACGGCCCAGGTCGACCACCAGCTCGGCGATGCGGAGCGCACGCCGAGTTCATGACCGATCCTCGCGACTATCCCGTCGACACCAACGAGATCCAGCTGACCGAGGTCGAGCGCGCGGA
>JGI24129J20441_1000464_pt1 | contig 12387 bp, 12 predicted proteins | sample BarGraNGADG00211_FD_20441 | JGI IMG/M metagenome (IMG submission 20441) | reverse complement strand
CGCGAGCCACTCAACCGCCCACTGGTGGCACTTTGAGCGACTGCGCCCGGCGCTCTACGGCGCGATTCGCGGCCTCGACCGCGTGGTGGTGAACTGCCAGGTTGGGCCTCACCTGTCGTTTGCGTTCCTACCTTCCAATTGGGTCTACGCGCACACTGTCGACGCATTCGCTGATGCTGGAGCCGCTGTCTTCGGAATACTGCAGAGCCGCGTGCACGAATACTGGGCGCGCTCTACGGCATCGTCGATGAAGGACGACCTGCGCTACACCCCTTCCGACTGCTTCGAGACGTTCCCATTCCCCTCCGACTCGCTCTCGGACGCTACGGGTCGGGGAGCTCGCTCAGGGCAGACCCCCTTCGACCCGCACCGCGAGTCAGCGTCTGGCGGCGCTCGCTCAGGGAAGGCTTCCTTGCCCGACAGCGCTGCGGCAACCGTCGTGGAATCCGTGCAGGATCATGTCGGAGCGCGCTCGGCGGTTGAGGACGCTTCTTCCGGGCAGGCTCATGCAGCGGCTGACGTGCTGAGGAGCACCCTCCAGCGTGTCGGCCGCGAGTACTACGAGTTCCGCGCCGAGTTGATGGTCCGGAACAACGAAGGCCTGACCAAGACCTACAACCGCTTCCACGACCCCGACGAGCGCGACCCCGGCATCCTCCGGTTGCGTGAGTTGCACGACGCCATGGACCGCGCCGTCCTCGACGCCTACGGTTGGACCGACATCCGCCCCGCGTGCCAGTTCATCCTCGATTACGACGACGAAGACGACGACACCCCAGGCAAGCCGAGCAAACGGCGTAAGCCCTGGCGCTACCGCTGGCCCGACGACATCCGCGACGACGTTCTTGCCCGCCTCCTCGCTCTCAACGCCGACCGAGCAGCGCGGGAGCTGCCTGCGAGAGCGCCTGCCGGGAAGGAGACGGCTGAAAGGGCCAAGAGCGGCGATGACCCTCGCATTCAACGGAAGCCTAGCGGCTCGGGGGGACTATTTGAAATGGCCGAAGACTAGCTTCTGATGCTGCGGCAGGAGAAGAGCAGCCGCGCCCGGCTCCCGGTGTAAGATCGGGCGCGCCGGACGCTGTGGACCGTGTGTGGGCCTCGTCCTCTGACGAGTCGGGTACGCAAGGAATGTGGCTCCTCAGCCGCAGAGGTCTGAACAGGGGGGAATAGACGTGACAAACGGGCTTGAGCTGGTCACCGGGGGCTTTCGGAGCGAGGGAAGACACCTGCTCTTCGCGAACTCGGAATGGGACAAGACCGAGGTGGAGAATCCGGCACTCGAACGTTGCGTTTTCGCCAACGTCGGGATGAGGCGAACTCGCTTCAAGGCCGGAAGGATCCAACACTCGCGATTTGAGCGCTGCTACCTACGCGAGGCGGGGTTTGTCGGCGTCGATCTGACTGGAACGGCGTTTGTTGATTGTAACCTTCGCCATGCGTCGTTTGAACGCAGCACTCTTGATTACGTGACCTTCCAGAACTGCGAGCTGGACGATCTTGACATCCTCGACAATCTGCCGACCCGGCCCAACATGAGGCGTCACCTTCTCCATACTCTTCGCAATAACGCGGCACAGACCGGCAACAGGTTCGACGAGGTTCGTCTTCTGGCCGCCGAACTCGATGCAGAGCGCGCCGAGCTGTACGCCACGTTCACCGGGGCGACCGACTACTTCCGAACAAAACCGACCCATGTCCGGGTCAAGGCTTTCGGTCGCTGGCTTGGGCATCTTGTGCAGGTGCGCGTCTGGGGCTATGGCCTGAGGTTCTGGATCTTGGCCAGGACCGCCGCGTTGGTCGTGACGGGAGCTGCCCTGCTTATCTGGGCAGCGGGATTCAATTACCAAGTTTCTGCAGCTTGTCCACCTCGCTCGCTCACGCTGGCTGAGAGTTGCTTCTTGAGCGCCACGACGTTTAGCACCGTTGGTGGTGCCAACTACATCCCAATGGACTGGCTCGGAGGTCTCGTCATTGGTATCGAGAGCATTGCCGGCGCGGGGTTTGTGGGGCTCCTGGCGGCGGTGGTCTACCGGAAGATCTCTCGATGAGGCCACTGGACTCTTCGGTCGTGCCTCCGGAAGTGGTGGGTGTCGTTCTGTATGGTTCCCGGGCCAGGGGTGATCACGATGCCGCCTCGGACACAGATATCTGTGTACTCACATCAGACATCGATTTCGAAAAGCTTCTAGACACTAAGAAGCAAATAGCACCGATGCTCCTGATGCCGCAGGAGTCCATCGCGATCTACACGGCTCAGACTCTGCGCGCGATGAGCCAGTGCGGGGCACTGCTGCTCTGGCATCTCAAGCTTGAGGGCCAAGTCCTGTTCGAGCGGGGTGACTTCGTTCGCGGTTTGTTCGAATCCCTGCTTCCTTTCCATCGCTACGCCGCGGAGCTTGAAGAATACGAGGGGTTGCTGAGCGACGTGCGCGAAGCGATCGCGATCCATGGAGGAGTGACTGAGCTAGACCTGCATGTTCTGCAGGTCGTGGTTCGCAACGTGAGCATTCTGCTTACCGTCTACGGTGGGACGCCCTCGTTTGGGCGGGTGTCGGCTGTCCGAACGGCAGTGGTGCTTTTCCCCAACGTTCCTATCGATATGGGCCGATATCTGGAACTCTGTGACTGGCACTTGCGCTTTACGCGAGGGACAGGACAGGAGCGGCACCTGCCGGATTCTGAGACGTGTCGGGTGTTCCTGGAGATGGCCGAGGGTTCGCTGCGTTTCACCAGGCGAATGACATGCTAGACAGCTACATCGCCGAACTGCACCGCCTTGGTCGGCTGTATCAACAGGGTGACTACTCGGCCGACTACCGCGAGCGTATCCAACTGGAGCGGGCTCTGTTTTGCACCGCCAGGCATGTTGCCATCCGGGGGCTCGGCTACGCCCTGCAGGGGTTCTCCGTTCAGGCTCGTTCAGAGGTCGAAGAACAGCTGCGTGACTTGGCCGACGACAGAGTTGGACACTGCCTGCGTGTCGCATTCGAGCTGGCAAGCGTGGCAGCCACGCTCTCGAGCGGCGACAGCTATCGCCGAAAGGACATCGGTGCACCGGTGATTGGCGGACGATCTGAGGCCGTACGGGTGCTGGGGAGCCGGCTGCGGCGACACGCCGAACGCTGCGCCGCGCTGATCGGGGATCTCACGTAGGCGAGATTGGACGACCCCACAGGGCGATGGCGATGACCGGGCAACAACAAGCGACGCCGGCAATCGACGGTGCGTGCGTGTTGATTGTTGGTCACAAGACGGCTACCATCAGGGACGCCCCGAGTCGGGTGACATCATGCCAACCGCAGCCCAAGTCAAAGCCCTGATCAGCAGTCACGCCGAAGGTGACGAGCAACGGTTCTACTCGGTCGCCCTGCAGGTGGCCGCGCAGGCTGCTCGTCAGGGACACAACCAATTCGCCCAGGAACTCCGTGATCTCGTCGACCGCGCCAAGCTCGGCGCGGGAGCGGCCAGTGTCGGCCAGAGGGTCAGACCCGTTCCGATTGCCCAGCCGCGCGGCGAACTGGCGGGGTTACTCAGTGCTGCCTACCCGAAAACGCGCCTGCGCGAGATGGCGCTCGACGGAGCAGTCCTCGCACGAATCGAGCGCGTACTCACGGAACAACGTGAGCGCGCACAGATCCAGGCGCACGGACTGGCGCCGCTCCGTCGGCTCCTGCTGATCGGTCCACCGGGCGTAGGCAAGACGATGACAGCCGCAGCGCTGGCAGGCGAGTTGAGCATCCCCTTGTTCAGCATCCAGTTGCACAGCCTAATAACCAAGTATCTGGGCGAGACTGCGGCGAAGCTCCGGTTGATTTTCGACGCGATGCGCGAGGCCCGCGCGGTGTACCTGTTCGATGAGTTCGACGCGCTGGGCACGGACCGCGCGGCTCGCAACGAGGTCGGCGAGATCCGTCGCGTCCTGAACTCTTTCTTGCTGTTTCTTGAACAGGACGAATCCGACAGCATCGTGGTGGCGGCGACCAACAACCCCGGCCTGCTCGATCGCGCATTGCTGCGGCGCTTTGACACGGTCATCGAGTACGGCTTGCCCTCGCAGGAACAGGCGGGGCAGGTGCTGCGCGCCCGTCTTGCGTTGCTACGGACCACCACCGTGAACTGGGAAGCGGCCCTCGACGCGGCTCACGGTCTCAGCCACGCGGATATCACACGCGCGTGCGAGGCCGCAGCGAAGAATGCGATTCTCGGGCGGCGCACGAATGTCGAGACCGGGGAGTTGGTCCAAGCGCTCATGGAGCGGCGTTCCGCCCAGGGCGGATAGTCCATCCCGGACCCATGGCTGCTCCACGCAATCGGTCGCACATCTTCATCGTAACGGCTGCTGCCGCCGAACCCTTCACGCCGCACCCGCGGAAGGTCCTCGCTCGGCCATTCCAGCGGCCAAGCGACAGGGTCGCGCATGCTGCGGTTCTGACTGCCGACTTACAGGCTGCCCAGGCCGAAGCGACCGCCAGGCGGCAGGCGTCCGCGTTTCACGTGGGAGGCGCTGAGCCCGGTCTGTACGTCCAGTTCAAACCGCCGTCCGGTGTTGATCTGACGCTCGACTCCCTGGACGTCGAGAAACGGGGCATCTCGCTCGTTGCCGTCCAGCGCACCGCCAGCGTCGAGGGGAGCGGCGGCGTCGAAACCGCAACCGTGTTCGTGCCTGATGGCGCGCTGGCGCATTTTTTGAGCCGGCTCAACCAGTACGCGACCGAGGAGACCCGGAAGGGCAAACCCAAGCACCGAGAACTTGTCGACAGAATCGGGAGTATTCGTCTTGGCACGCTTCGGGCGCTGTGGACAGATGATGCCGAGGCCTACCCATCTGAATCCGAGTCGACATGGTGGGAAGTTTGGCTCAGGCGGAGCGACGGCAACGAGATACAACGCCTACGAGGGTATTCGGCTGAGTCTCATATCCCCATGGGGGGGCGATCCCTCGTATTCGACGACCGGGTCGTCTGTCTGATTTTCGCATCGCCGGCGCAATTGTCGGCGGCGCTGGATGTCTTGAGCGACTTGGCAGAACTCCGACGAGCGCGGACGGGAAGCTCGTTCTTCGTTGATCTTTCTGTGTCGGAACAAGGGGAGTGGGTTGCCGACCTATTGAGCAGGGCAGAGCAGATGCCGGCTCACGCTCCGGCGGTGTGCCTGCTCGATACGGGCGTCAACCGTGGCCATCCATTGCTTGAATCCGCCCTCGCCGAGGCCGATGCCACTGCTGTGGATCCGACCTGGCGGCCACAGGACAACGGCGGCGGCCCGCTCTCGGCAGGCCACGGAACCGAGATGGCTGGGCTGGCCTCGTACGGAGACCTCAAACCTGTGCTGGAGCCGTCCGGTCCCTGCGAGTCCGCCACCGCCTTGAATCCGTGAAGATTCGGCTCTCTCAATCTCGCAGCGTAGCACGTCAGGCCCCTGCTGAACGCTGCCGTCCTCGTTAAACCCCGCGCCATCAGGACTTCACTGTCAGGCTGAACGTACTCTTGCCACACGGACAGCTTACCGCGCTGTCGGTCGGGCCGCTGCGCAGGACCGTGAAGAAACCTTGGCATCCGCCCCCCGGGCACCGGAACTGTTCGACGAATGCCTTGAACGCGTCGACGAGCGGAGCGAAATCGTTCTTGTCGAGCGCGGCCCACGCGTTGTAGTGGACGGCCGCGTTCAACTGCCACTTGTCAAAGGAAGTCGCCGCCGCTGCCTTCTTTAGGTTGTCGTGCCTCGCCGTTAGCGCCTCGACCGACTCTCGATTGTCGAACGAATTTGCCGCCTGCTTGCCCTTCCCGAAGAGGTCCGACAACCGCTCGTAGGCAGGTGGAAGGACGTGTCGGAGTTCCACGCCACCGTCCAGACGGAACTCGACTCGCGCATGTAGTCGATGGCAGATTTCTCCGCAGATGTACTCAAGGTAGTTCCGCAGTAATTCCGCCGCGACCGGCACGCGGTCCGCGTTGAGCTCAGTCTTGATCTGGTCCCATACGTCTATATCGTCCCAAAAAGCAGGTCCAGTACTGACATCCCATGCACGAAAATGGATCAACGACCGCCCGCTAATAAGGCCTTCGGTCCGCATATGATTCAGCCACACGGGGTCATGCGTTGTGACGATGAACTGAGTATTGGGAAACCGCTTCTTCAACAGCGCACACACGCCTCGCCGGTGGCCCGCATCGACCGACATCAGCACGTCGTCGAGTACCGCAAACCGGAAATTGTCCTTCAGAACATGGTTCATCAAGGCCAGGTAGAGACAGAGCCCCATCGCATCTTGATGCCCTTCGCTGTGATAGGCACCAGGAGGAAAGAAGCCCTTTCCGTAGAAATTGACGTCAAATCCCAACTTCCCGATCGAGGGGGTCAACTTCGCCTGGAAGCCTGCCTCGTCCGGCTGATTCAACTCCCCGTACATCTGGCTGAAGTTCCTCTCGACGTCCCGGTACAGCTGCGTGAGGGCCCCGTCGCTGACCTCGCTGTACGTCTTCAGGACGAGCGAGGCCAAGGCCGTCTTGGACTCAGCGCGCTTCTGGTTCTGGCGGGCCTCGCGACAGTCCTCCAGCTTGGCCTGGCATAGTGTCAGGTAGTCGCGCGCGGCGTCCTCTTTTGACGGTTCTGGCAAGCCGCGCACGTACCGTTCAAGTTCTGCGACGCACTTTGTCGCCTGTGCGGCCGGCATTGGAGGATTCTTAAGTACCGCGATTATGGCAGTCAATGAGGGGCCCTGAAGTGTCTGGGCCGCTCGATCGATCTCGGCTTTGAATGCGTTCAGACCCGCCGGTTCCTGCGGTGGTGTCGTTTGTGCGCAATACCGGCTGACCGAATCTACGGTCTTGGTAAGCTCTCCCAGAGATCCGATCAGTGGCTGTACGTTCCTCTCCGCCTCCCTCCTGCACGCACGCAACGCCTCGAGGGCCTTCACCTTCGCTGCTACGTGCGCCCGCAGCGCGGTCGGATCCCATTCCGTGTCGCAGAACGGGCACATCCCGTTGTCAAGAAATCCAAGGCCGGACTCTAAGAAGTCGCCTTTGGCCAGGGCGCGGACTGCGTCGCGGTCCTCGTTCAGTGCGGAGAAGATCGACAGGGCCTTCTTGGCTTCGGCCTCTACGCTTGTCCGCCACACCTTCTCAATGTCGCTGCGAAGCGCCGAGAGGTCGCGGCCCGCGTTTGGTTTCGATATCTTCGCCTTCGTTAGTGCTTCGGATTGAGCAGCAATACCGTCCTTCAACGATGTGGTCGGCTCTAGCACTGTGAACGGCGCGAGGCCCAGGAATTGTCTTTGAGTGTTGACCGCCGTCAACAAATCTTCCTCGGTCAGCTTGGTGATGCCCAGCGCACGAAGAAGCGCATTCCTCACGATCAGCGTATTCTGCTGCGCGTTCGTAGCGTCCTTGTCCTTCGCGTTCGCGATCGTCCGGAGTGTCGAACGGATCTCCTCAAGCCGATCGAGCTTCAAGACCGCTTGAACTTCCTGTGCCCGGTTACCCTCTGTTGCGAGGATGTACCGAATAATCTCCCGCCGCGTAAGAACGACTTCAGGGTGCTCCTCGATTTCTCGCAACACCTTCAAGACATCCGGGTCTGCCGGCACCACGGTCGGGTTCTTGGCTTGGGCCACGTTCCGACTGATCACCACCCTCTTGCCCAGCGACGGGATCGTCCCCGTGAGCCTGACCTGCGCCTTTCCGGGGTCGTTTCGCGAATCGACGTGTGGGGCGTGGACTTTCACAGACAGCTTGTCGGTGCCTTCGCCGGACAGTCGCGAGATGTTGCCGGTCAAGACGAACTCAAGAGCGTCAACGACACCACTCTTCCCTGTGCCGTTCCGCCCGCACACCGCAAAGCACTTACCGTCGAAGACCAGCTCGAGCTTGCGGATGCCTCTGAACTCTTCGATGAGAACGGATTCGAGGATAATCATGGCAGTGGTTCTTCTGTGAAGAGCGCCTCGGTAAGCGTTTGGCGCGTGGGCTTCTTCTCGGACTGCAGCGCGTCACGCAACCGCTTGACCAGTGTGGAAGAGACTCCATGTCCCTCGAGCGCGGCGAGGAACTTCGTCGTTACCTCCTGCGTTATGTCGGAGGCATTCGGCGGCGTGGGCGAAACATCTTCTGGTGGCCTTGTCATGTTAGTTTGAACCTGCCATCGTGGAGCCTAACGTCTGCGGCTCACCCGCGGCGGCCGCCCCAGTTGAACCTACTTTCGATCGCCGAGTCCCGCGGCCGCCGTCGGGTGCAGCCGCCTGGTAGGCCTCAATGGAGACGCCCCTCGCCGGCCTGCAATGCGGTAGTCAATACCAAGTCCAGGAACGCCACAAGAGGGAGTCCAATCTGTCCATCGGGGATGTCCTTGCCGTCGAAATCCGGATTCGTCGGGATCTCGATCTCGCGCATCCACCACAGGTCGATCTTCGCGACGAGATCTCGGATTCGCTCAAGCCTCGATGCTTCTACCTGGCGGTCCGGTTCGGCGATGAACGACGGCAACTCGTGGGCCAGGGCATTTCGGTGATCACGAATGGCCCAAATGTCCGCCAAGTCAGCATCGCTGATGGCCCCCTGCTTGAGGAACCACAAACACGACGCACGAAACACGTTCTTCGGATAGAGCGCCATCACGTTCTTTGCGTGGCGCTCGTCAGGGGCACCGTCAATACCGGCCGCAGAATAGAACCCCCGAAGATTGTCAACAACGAGGCTCTTCAGCAACTCGTAGCCGACTAGGTAGAGGCCGGCCACGATTAGGTTTTGCTGCACGACCATGGGGCTAGACATCTTCGCGAGGCTCTTGAGCGCATAGTCCCGCGCATTGGCCCTGTCGTCGTCAGCCATGTTTGCCCCCTGAGGCCTAACGATCGCGCATCACCCGCGGCCGCGCTGCGTCAGGTTGGCGGCCGTCGGGTGCATGCGCTGAAGCCGGCTGAGTCTCCTCCCACCGTTCGAGCAAATACCGTGATCCAGCGTCGGACCATGTCCCGCACTTCCGCCAGCTCGGCGTCTGTCGCGGAACGTCGACCGCCCGGGTGCTTCCCTCGATGGCGGCCTTGGTCTATCGCCTCCGCGTTGGCGATGGCGCCAAGACGCTGCCATTCCGCTCTGGGAATGCCGAGCGCCTCACGAGCGGCCGCCTCGCTGCGATAGCGCGTGGAGAGCGCATCACGCACCTCGTACAGGTGCACCAATTCGTCATCCGGATCGGAGACCGAGCGCGAGTAGCTCTCAACCACGGCGCGAACCGTCTCGTCCTGCGCCGCCTCTGCCGCGAACAGATCCAAGGTCCGTGTCTCCCCCGCGATTCTCTCAGCTTTGGTGTCTCGCACGACAGCGCCGTTGCGATCTTTCACGACTGTGTCGGCGCGGGGGACAACCCACACGGCGAATGCCGGTTTTGCACGAACGGAGACGTGCCGCTTATCCCGCTGCTGTTGCCAGATGCTGGGTCCTTGCAGACGATATGCGCGATGCACTTGAAGCTGACGCGCCAGCAGGATGCGCTGCACCTGCTGCGCGATCCTCTCCTCAAGAGCGGAGTCGACCTGGGCCTGCGGCGCCACGAGCGTGGCCCTCACCCTGCCACGGTCGACCAACAGATGCCATGTGGCCTCGACGCGCTCGTACGGCACATCAAACAGGTCCGCCGGTTCGTACGTCCATTCCAGTTCCGTTCGGTCCGGCATCTCATTTCACCCGTCCGGCTAACGTCAGTTTTCAGCCGCAGCGACTCATGATCGCACCAGCCACTGTCGGCTGCAAGACTCGTTAGCTGGCACACTTGGCGAAGATCAAATCGGCCGTGAACACCTCAAGCTGCGCAACTGCGGCACCAGCACGCTGCCGGGCCTTCCTGATGTCGCCTCCGTGAACCAGTTCGCTCCGCAGGTCATAGCAGTGTGCGAAGAACTCAGGCGCGGCGCGCCCTTCGTAGGTTCGCTTACCGAGATGCTCCATGGCGAGCCGGCGGCCGGCACCGCGGATCGACTCTCTTCGTAGCCAGCATAAAGCGCCCTTGAGGGATGCCTGATCTGATGGCGGCAGGGGCGCCTCTCGAACCGCGGCAATGAACCCGTCAACGAGCGCAGTCGCCTCCGGAGAACGGGGTGCAAGATCCAGAAGCGCCTCAACGGCGATCACGAGCACGACCAGCCGCATGTCCTCGGCGGGTTCGAAGAACGATGCGTTGAACAGGTCGATCGACACTCTCGCGCGATCGGTGAGGGTGCGGCTTGAAGACACCGTCTTGCGGAAGGTCTCGACAAAGTGCTGAGAAGAAATGCCGCGCACAGCCGTTGCGTTCGCGGAGGCGAATCGTGTAGTGGGGTCTGTTTCGTAGACCGTGACACCTGCTTCGTCATTCAGCACCCGGTGGCCACTCTGTGCCTCCAGCATTCGCAGCCCTGCGGGGAAGAACGTCCCGGATCCCCGCCTGGCCCATAATTCCGCGCCGATTCGGTGGTGGACAAGAGTCAGCACAAGCGCGTCCGAGTAGCGGCCGCCGGCCTCGGCTGCTTCGGCGGCTGACGTCCATCCATGCGCTTTGAGGACCAAGCGCGGACTCTTGGCGATTCCCATTTCGCCGATCAGGTCGATCTACTGGCCCCTCGCTGTCTCAAGCAGACACAGCAATCTCTCCTCGCTTAAGATCGAGCATCCCGGTGCAACATCAAATCGAAATCTGAAACTGTACATGTCGTGTCCGCCTAACGATCGGCTTCACCCGCGGCGCTTCACGATCGCATCGAGCGCCGTCGGGTGCAAGCCGTTAGACGCCGGCCCTTCGTTGGCCCGATCACGTCAAGCGGTTCTGAGCGAACTCGTTGAAGTCGCGGAACAGTTCCCACGCTTCGACATAGCCGAAGAAGTCAAGTGCGAGTGGCGCTCCGTCCATCTGGATCTCGATCGAGCGCTCACGCCAGCACACGGGGAGCATTTTCCGATCGTATGGGTTGAACGTGAAAGTAAAGCTGTGAGACAGGCAGTTCCGAATTAGTCGAGCGAATTGATACCAAGCCTCGCCCTTGAGCGAGGTGTTTTGAGCCGTGTCAGCGGTATAGGTCTTCAGGAGCTCGAACGCCTCCTTGATCAGCGCCCGCAGGAGCATATTCAAGAACTCCTTCACCGCGATGTCGCGGTCGAGCTCGTTCCGAAGAAGTGCGGCGACTTGGCCGAACGACAGCGTGTACGAGCCGAATCGCGCCTCGCTCTTCTCAAGATGTCCGAGCGACCCTTCGGCGGTGAAGAGCGAGAGCGCCGCCAGTCCGAGGATGTAGTTGTTCTTGGCGTTTTCGAGTTGGCTCAGTAGTTCCTGATGTGTCATCGCGATATTCCAGGCGTCATATAGGTGGACGGCGCCAATTGCCGGTCAGACGCCCGGAGTGCCTCCAGGCAGGCCGGGGAACCACCCACCACTTCCGGGCATGATGTCCGTCATATCGTCCGGCGGCAAATCCTTGTGCCAGAACGGGTTTCCCCAACCTGATCGGCTCCCCAACCAGCAATTGGCGCCAGCGCCAATCGCCCGGTTATGCGTGGATAGAAGGAAGGCGTCAATTGCAGGGTTGACGTCAACGACGGTTGCGAACAGTCAACCTGGGTTGACGCAGAGTCGAGGAGGCCGGTGTCAGTAGCGCGGCGTAGCCTGTTACTGGACATCGAGTAGCGATGCCAGCGCCGGCGTGGCATGCGGAATGCAACCGGGTAGCCCACAAGGCAAGTCACGATGCTGCGTGACCAGCCACCCGTCACGGCAGAGACAAGGTCAAGCCGATGACCCCGGGCCACATATGCTGGTGAGACGATCGCCCGGCCAACGAACCCAGACGCTGGCCCCTCGCACGTCGGCCCATGCGACAGCGCGATGCCCAACGCCGTTGGCTCATGCGAGCGAGTGCGCATCGCCATGGGCGCGAGTGTAGTGCAACGGATCGATCGTGTCGAGGGCATTTCTCAAGGCCCCTTTCTCACGAACTTGCCACTCGTGACTGTCGCCGAGCGGTGTTCCAGGGCGGCGAGGTGAGCCAGGCGTGAACGGGAGTCTTCGTTGCAGCAATGTGGGGAGTTCTTGCTGAAAGCGGAGTTGGTACGGGAGAAGGTGGCGCCGTATTTTGTGCGCTGGGTGCGGCGGTTTCTGTCGCGACCGGCCTTGGATGAGCCCGTGGCGGACCAGGTGCGGGGGTTCTGCGAGGCGTTGGAGCGAAACAGCGGAAACGCGGGCTGGCAGGTGCGCCAGGCAGAACAGGCGCTCCGCATCTATGTCGTCAACGTCCTCGAGCGAACGAACTGGCATCGGCGGCCGGTCAGTACGGTCGTAGATGAGCAAGGGCGGACGAGTCCGTTGGCGGCGCTGGAGCAAAAGACCGGTCGACGCGGCTGGCGGAGGTGGGGCGGGAGCAACTGC
>JGI24129J20441_1000462_pt1 | contig 12394 bp, 12 predicted proteins | sample BarGraNGADG00211_FD_20441 | JGI IMG/M metagenome (IMG submission 20441) | reverse complement strand
TGGTCCAGAGGCTGGGCCCCGGGCAGATACGGCATCGCGTGCCCGAGCCCGGCGCTCTGGTAGACGATCGGCAGGTCCGAGTAGCACGCGTGCCAGAACTGGTCGGGAGTGTTCCATCCCTTGCTGAGACAGTGCGCCTTTTGCAGCACCCCAAAGGCGATCGTGAGACTCGACAGCCCCATCAGGACCGCGGCGGCAGGCTGCCATGCGGACCGTGCCGCGTGCCGGCTCAGGGCGGCATAGTGCCCGACCGGTCCTCCGATGACCTCACTGGCCGCAGCAGCGACCGGGTCGGTGCGGGTCTGCGCGATCACGGCTTCTTGACCGTCGGAACCGGCACCGTGGTGGGGGCCGTCGTGGGGGCCGTCGGGGTCGTCGTCGGGGCCGTCGTTGCCGTGGTGGGAGCAGTTGTCGGCGCCGTCGTCGTCGGTGTCGGTGTCGGTGTCGGCACTGAGCTGTCACCCAGTCCTGCGCGTGGTGGGAAGTCGACGACCTTCTGCCCCTTCAGGGCTCCCCGCATGAACGCAGTCCAGATATCAACCGGTTTGCCGCCACTGGAGATCAGGCGGCCGTTCTTGACGATGACCGGGTCATGGCCCTTGTTCTTGTAGATCCCGACCGCTGCGGAGAGCTGCGGGGTGAAGCCGTCGAACCAGACCGCTTCGGTATTTGTCGTCGTGCCGGTCTTGCCGGCAGCCGGGCGACCCAACGCCAGGGCGCCGGTGCCGGTGCCCTCGGTCACCACGTGTGTCATCGCGTCCGTGACGTCGGCCGTCACCTTCTTGTCGAAGGCCGGGGTCAGCTGCTTCTTGACCTTGTAGTCGACCCTGCCGTCCGCAAAGGTCACCTTGCTGATGAGGTACGGCGTGGCTTTCTCTCCCTGCGCGGCGATGGTCGCGTAGGCGTTGGCCATGTCGATGACGCGCGGCGAGGCGGTGCCCAGGATGTTGCTCATGTTGGTGCCCAGCCCGGGCGTGTTCTTCGGCACGCCGGCAAGGATCGCCGCATCCATCACACCGGAGGCCTTGGTGCCGCCGTCGGCCAGCTTGATGTTCAGCTGAGCGAACACGGTGTTGACCGAGTGGGCCGTCGCCTTTCGCAGGTCGATCTTGCCGAACTGTTCGCCATTGAAGTCGCCGAAGTTCTTGACCCGACCCCGAGGGTTCTGGCGGTCCACGAACTGCGGGAAGTACTGGGGGCTGTGTCCGTCGAACATCGTCTTGGTGCTGATGTCCTTCTGGAGAGCGGCCAGGAGCCCGAACACCTTGAACGTTGACCCCGCCTGCATCGTGGCCTGGGTCGCGTCGTTGAGCTGAACCGTGCTGTAGTCCTTGCCGCCATACATCGCGACGATGGCGCCATCACCCGGCCTGATCGCGGCCAGTCCGACGTGCAGATTGGGGGCGTCCTTCTCCGACGGCATGTTGTCGGCAACGGCCTTGACCGCCGCCGCCTGGGCCTGCTTGCTGATCGTCGTCACGATCCGCAGGCCACCACGGTCGATGTCGCTGACCGTGAGGCCCAGCTTGTTCGCGAGCTCGTTCCGGACCTGACTGGTGATGTAGCCGATCGTTCCGGCCGTGGTCTTCTTGGCCTGCGGATAGACCTTGGGGAAAGAGGTCTTGGCCCGCTCCGCGGGGCTCAGCCAGCCCTCGGTCACCATGCCGTCCAGGACGTACTTGACACGTGCTGTGGCGTTGGCCGTCTGCTTGGGGCCGAGTGCGGGGTCGTAGAACGCCGGCCCACGGATGACGGAGGCGAGCAGCGCGCCCTGGGCGACGTTCAGATTGGCGGCGTCGACATGGAAGTAGGCCCTGGCCGCGGTCTGGATGCCGTAGGCGCCGCGGCCGTAGTAGATCGTGTTGAGGTAGTTCGCCAGGATCGTGTCCTTGGACTCTTTCTGGTCGATCTTGATGGAGATGATGAACTCTTTGAGCTTGCGGCTGATCGTCTGGTCCTGGGTGAGGAAGTAGTTCTTGACGTACTGCTGGGTGATCGTGGACCCGCCCTGGGTTGGCCCGCCCGTGATCGCCACCCCGATCGCCCGGACGATACCCGAGGGTGAGACGCCTCTGTTCTGGTAGAAGGTGCGGTCCTCAGCGGCCAGCAGCGCGCGCTGGACGTGCAACGGGATCTTCGTCAGCGGCACGGACTCGCGGTTGATCTCGCTGATCCGGTCCATCTCTGTCTTGCCGTCGGAGTAGTAGACGATCGACGCCTGGGCGTTGGCCAGCTGGTTCGGCTGGGGGACGTCGGTGGAGGCGTATGCCACGGCGAACGCCGCGACACCAAGCAGGAAGAACCCGAGCAGCCCCAGCAGGATCCACTTCATCGAGAAGAACCGGCGCCAGCCCCTGCGGGCCTTCCTGCGCTTTGCGCTGGCCATGCTGGCGCTTCGGCTTGCGCTCCTGCTGGCGCGGGTGGGCGGGGTGCTCACTGGTCTTCTTTCGTCGGCGACAATCGAGCGCTGCCCTGGGGCAGTGCTCTCCAGTATGACGATGCCCGCTCCGGGCGCCATGCAGCCAGTCCAACGCAAACCCATCGTCCGCGGTGTCCGCTGTGAGCCTGCGTTTTGACATATCGGTCCTAAACCGGTTTATTACATCTCAATGGGAACCAAACGCCCCACCATCACCGATGTCGCCCGGGTCGCGGGCGTCTCCAAGGGCGCGGTGTCCTTCGCATTGAACGGCAAGCCGGGGGTTGGCGCGCAGACGCGAGAACGGATCCTGGCCGTCGCCCGTGACCTCGGCTGGACCCCCAGCCTGCGGGGCAGGGCCCTGTCGGTCTCCCGCGCCCTTGCCGTGGGGCTGGTCATCGCCCGCACCCCTGAGACCCTCGGTGTCGATCCGTTCTTCGCCTCGTTCATCACCGGCATTGAGACCGTGCTGTCCGAACGGGGCTATGCCCTCATGCTCCACGTCGTCAGCGACGAGGTCAGCGAGCACGAGAGCTACCGTCGACTCGCCGCAACCGGTCGTGTGGACGGCGTGTTCCTCACCGACATGCGGGTCGATGACCTGCGGCCGCAGCTGCTCGACGATCTCGCCCTGCCCACCGTCGTGATCGGCCTGTCCCCAGGGCGCGGGCCCTGGTCGTCCGTCTACATCGATGACCAGCCGGGGATCAGGGCGGCCGTCGAGCATCTCCTCGAGCTCGGGCACCAGAACATCAGCCACGTCGCCGGACCGGCCGAGTTCGTCCACGGCGTCTCCCGCCGCGCGGCATGGGCGTCGGCCATCACGAACGCAGGGCTGACGCCAGGAGCTTCCATCACCTCCGATTTCTCCGCCCAAGGTGGCGCTGACGCGACCAACCAGCTGCTCGACCTGCCCGAGCCGCCCACCGCGATCGTGTACGCGAACGACCTGATGGCCATCGCTGGCATGTCCACAGCGATCGGCCGCGGCGTGGACATCCCGGGCCAGCTCTCGATCACTGGCTTCGACGACAGCCCACTCGCGGCCTACCTGCAACCGGCGCTCACCACCGCACGCACCGACGTCGTCGGTTGGGGGCGCGCGGCCGCATACCGGTTGCTGGCGCTGGTCGATGGCGAAAAAGGCTGCGAGATCGATCTGCCTTCACCCGTGCTCGTTGTTCGAGCCTCCACCGCGCCGCCACGCCATCCGGGCACCGGCGCACCCCTCAAGGACCGTCGCGGACCCGCGCCGATCCGCGACCGAAAGAAGTTCCGATGAAGAACAAGACAGTAGCCGCAGCAGCGGTGCTCACCCTGGCGATCGGTGCGACCGCAGCCTGCGGCGGCTCCGGCGGCTCCGGCGCACTGACCGCCCACGGCCCGACAAACGGATCAACCTTTCACGCCGGAGCCGATCTCGGACGAGGTGAAGTGCTTCTGTAGTCCGGGTTCGCGCTGAGATAGGCGGCGTACACGGTCGTGAGGTCCTTGCGCAGCGGTCCCCGAGCCGGTTCCCGACCCCGACGGTCGTCTGTCGTACGCGATGCTGCACCGTCCCATGTGGGACCTCGGCTGGATGCGACCCGGCGAGACCGAGCACCTGCCCACCGGCGTGACCGACCCGCGACCCGGCATCTGGATCTCCTACATCCCGGTCGACCTGGCGCGTGCCGATGTGCGTGCGCTGACCCGCCCGGAGAACCACCGCCTGGTTGCCTTGTCCGAGTTCCCCTACGAGGCACTCAAGATCGGCTCAGGACCGCCCCCGATCCGGGTCGACGAGGGCTGGCTGCTCATCCATCACGGCGTGACCGGACACATCCCCGTCGGGTTCGACCCGACCACCCAGAAGGTGGAGTACGCCGCCGGAGCGATGCTGCTCGCTGCCGAAGACCCCTCGCGGGTGATCGCTCGCACCGACATGCCGATCCTCGCCCCCGAGACCGAGGACGAGCGCGCCGGCGTCGTCCCGAACGTCGTCTTCCCGACTGCCATCGAGTCGATCGACGGCGTTCGATATGTGTTCTACGGCATGGCCGACGCCAAGATCGGTGTGGCCCGACTGGACCACGCCCCCGTATCCACACCGAGTTGAGGACCACGTGACCCAACCACCGCCAGACGCCGCCGTACGCCCATCCGAGCAGGTCACAAAGCCCTGGGGCCATGAGGAGATCTTCGCGCTCGTCGAGGGCTCGTACGTGGGCAAGCTGCTCTTCGTGAGCGCCGGAGAGTCACTCTCGGTGCAGTACCACCACGTCAAGGACGAGACGATCGCCCTTGTCTCGGGTCAGGTCGAGATCGACCTCGGCGACTCCGTGGACACGTTGCGCGCGGTGAGGCTGTCCCCCGGGGACTCCGTGCACGTAACACCAGGCATGCTCCACCGCCTGCGCGCCATTGAGGACTCCGTACTGGTGGAGGCCTCGACCGCCGCACCCGGTTGGCGCGAGGACGTCGTCCGGCTCGAGGACCGCTACGGCCGGCTCGGGACGACCGCGCCCTAGAACCCCAGCGTCGTACAGCAGCGTCAGACAGCAGTGTCGTATGACGTCCAGCCGCACCAGCGAACCGCAACGCAAGGTGTTCTGTCGCGAGAGGCACGACGTCCAGCCACGCCAGGGGTGAATCAGATATATCGCTTCGATATATCTGATGTAGAGTGACCTGGACATTCACGGACATTGGCCTGCCACACGCCTCAACGGGTGACGACGGGCACGGTGACCCGAACCGCAGAACCCCGGAGGTGAGAACGGCGTGAGTCGACGTTCCGCCCTGCTCGAACTAGCCGTTCTGGGCCTCCTGCATGACTCCCCGATGCACGGTTACGAGCTGCGCAAGCGGCTCAATGCCGTCCTCGGCGCGTTTCGGGCGTTGTCCTTCGGAACCCTGTATCCGTGCCTGCGTGACCTGGTCGCCCGCGGCTGGATCGCCGAGAGCACGGCACCCGATGACCAGCCGGGAGCGGTGGGCGGCGTCGGCGTCGGCACCCGCCGGGCGCGGATCGTCTACAAGCTGACCGCCGAAGGCAAGGACCACCTCCAGAGGCTGTTGTCCCAGTCCGGGCCGTCAGCCTGGGAGGACGACACCTTCAACGTGCACTTCGCCTTCTTCGCCCGCACCGAGGCAGACGTGCGACTGCGCATCCTCGAAGGCCGCCGCAGCCGGCTCGAGGAACGTCTCGACGCCTTCCGCTCGGCAGCGGCCCAGCGTCGGGAGCGGCTCGACCTCTACACCGCCGAGCTGCAACGCCACGGTCTGGACTCCGTCGAGCGTGAGGTGCGCTGGCTCTCCGAGCTGATCGAGACCGAACGTTCGTCCCCACCCGCCACCGGCTCAACAACCGCCCCCCCGTTGATCGAGCCACCCCCCACCTAGCCATCCGTCATACCACGGTGTTTTGCACCACAACAACAAGGAGAAACCCATGGGATCAGTGCGCGTCGCCATCGTTGGCGTCGGCAACTGCGCCAGTTCGCTGGTACAGGGAGTCGAGTACTACAAGGACGCCGACCCGAGCGCTAGCGTGCCCGGTCTGATGCACGTCATGTTCGGCGACTACCACGTCAAGGACGTCGAGTTTGTCGCCGCCTTCGACGTGGATGCCAAGAAGGTCGGATTCGACCTGTCTGAGGCCATCGTCGCCTCCGAGAACAACACCATCAAGATCGCCGACGTGCCTCCCACNGGCGTCATCGTCCAGCGTGGCGTCACCAACGACGGGCTCGGCAAGTACTACCGCCTGACCATCGAGGAGTCCGACGCGGAGCCTGTGGACATCGTCCAGGCCCTCAAGGACGCCAAGGTCGACGTGCTCGTGTCCTACATGCCGGTCGGGTCGGAGGTCGCTGACAAGTACTACGCCCAGTGCGCCATCGATGCGAACGTCGCCTTCGTCAACGCCCTTCCGGTCTTCATCGCCTCTGACCCGGTGTGGGCCAAGAAGTTCGAAGACGCCGGCGTCCCGGTCATCGGTGACGACATCAAGTCCCAGGTCGGCGCGACCATCACCCACCGCGTCATGGCCAAGCTCTTCGAGGACCGCGGCGTCGTGCTGGACCGCACATACCAGCTGAACGTCGGCGGCAACATGGACTTCAAGAACATGCTCGAGCGCGATCGCCTGGAGTCCAAGAAGATCTCCAAGACCCAGTCCGTCACGTCCAACCTGAAGCACGACCTGGGCGAGCGCAACGTCCACATCGGCCCGAGCGACTACATCCAGTGGCTCGACGACCGCAAGTGGGCCTACGTCCGCCTCGAGGGTCGCGCGTTCGGCAACGTGCCGCTGAACCTGGAGTACAAGCTCGAGGTCTGGGACTCGCCCAACTCGGCCGGCATCATCATCGACTGCATCCGTGCGGCGAAGATCGCCAAGGACCGTGGCATCGGCGGCGCCCTGATCTCTGCTTCGTCATACCTGATGAAGTCCCCGCCCGTGCAGCGCCCTGACGACATCGGTCGCGCCAAGCTTGAGGCGTTCATTGCAGGTACGGAAGAGCGCTGATCTTTCCTACGGTATGACGAGTGCCCACCTCGAGTGGGTCCGTCACGACGAGAAGGCCCGGTTCCGTGTGGAGCCGGGCCTTGTCGTTTCTGCAGTCGACAGCCGGGCGCACTGCTCGGCCGGCTTGCTCAGCTCGTCGAGGTGGCCTGCTGGTCCGTCGCCTGGACGCGAGCGTGCCTGGACATCGTCGCTATCGTGTCGGCTGCCATCTGTAGCTGCTTGCAGTGAGTCCCCCAGTCCGCGGCGAACTGGCTCGAGTCGTGGCCGAACCAGTTCTGGACAAGCGTGCCAACGACCGACGAGGTGCGCTGCATCAGATCCGCCACTGTCTGCTGATCGGAGTCAAGCTGACCCGCGATCATCAACACTGCCGGACGATTCATACCTTGGCTAACAGCCATCACAATCCCCTTTCACAACACCTGGTCAAGATGACGAACGTCAGCTCGACGATGTGGCCCGCTGCTGACCGGCACTCCGGTGGCTGATATCGCTCATGTTCGCAAGGAGCGTTGCCGCCATACTGAACACCGGCTTGTGGGTCCCGGCCCACTCAGCGGCGAACTTGTTGGAGTCGTCGCCGTGCCACGCGTCGGCCAGCTGCGAGGTCTCGCCCTCGATCTTGTTCATCAGGGCGGCGACCTCCTCGGACAGCCCACGGAGGATGCGGGCCTGGGCCTCCACCACATCGGGGTTCATGCCCTCCCATGAGCTGCCTCCACCGTTGTTGTTCATGTCTTTGCTTTCCCTTCGAAGGACGCGCCCACACCGGACACAGCGAAAACTATGTGTGCGCTCGTGCGCTGTCGATGGGGAGCACTCCCCGCGTCCGGCAGGGTCATCCCGGCATCGCCACCTGGAGCATCTCCGGGCGGCCGCGCTCCACAAGGAACCCGCGACCTTGGGGTATGTCTCCCCGGGTGAATGACGGGAACCCCGAGCGGAAGACGGTCTGGCCCTCGATCCCTTCCGGCTGCAGTGCCAAACCCGCCCGCGAGGTCTTCAGCACGCCCGGCAAGCCGAAGCTGGAGCCGAAGAACGTGGTCTCGCCCTCGGCCACGACGAACTGATCGTTGTCGATACAGGCCTTGACCAGACCCGACAGCGACGACTCTGCTGACGTGCCGGCGAGGTCATCCACCCGTTCGATCACGACTGCGATCGGTCCCTGGTGACGGCCCTCGCGCATCTCCGCCTGCAGGCGAACGGCCAGGGCGATGACGGCGTCAGCTCCGGCGGCAACTTCGTCCCAGTCCGACAGTGCGGCAAGCTCAGAGGAAACCTTCGGTGTGACGAGATACAGGGCCACTTCCGCATTCCACCGATGCAGCGACCGCGCCAACGACGCGAGGCTCGTCGTGCGTCCACTCCCGGAGGGACCGGTGACCACGAACGATCCGCGTGGCTCAAACGCCAACGGTGACAGTCTCGTGGATCCGACACCCAGCACCGGGCGCCCGTTGATCTCGCAGGGGAGAGCCTCCATCAGAACGCCTTCGGTCAGGCTGCCGATCGGAGTCGCTTCGTTGGAGCCCGCAGTGCGCATGGCTTCGGCACACGCTGCCACCGCCCGAGACTGCGCGGTGACCTCCGCAGTACCTCCCATGACGGCGCACTGGATCTCTGCGCCGTTGAGCAGTCCTCGGCCAGGTGGCGAGGCCATGGTCAGGACGTCACCAGCAACCCCGAGGAAGCTGTAGTCGTCGGCATNAGCCATGCGCAACACNACTCGGCGCTGAACAGCGGACGCCAGCGAGCTCGGCATACCGGTGCGTTGGTCCACCGAGATCACGAANTGGACGCCCACCGGACGGCCCTCGGCGGCCAAGGAGGTGAACAGGTCCAGCCACCGGACCTTGCTGCCTGTTTCGTAGGCCTGACGAAAGGCCGTGAGTCCGTCAACGAGCACGACGATCCTCGGCTCGTCCGCAGCATCGGCGATGCGACGGTAGTCGGTGATCGTCGCCGCGCTGGCCCGTGAGTATCGCACCGCCCGCTCGTCGACCGTCTCGCGCAGGAACGACAGCAGACGGGTGAGGCGCTCGTGATCAGCGCCGGACACGATGCTGCCCACGTGCGGCAGGGACTTGAGCATGGACAGTGCGTGGTTGCCGAAGTCCATGCCGTAGACATGGCACGGCCCGCCGCTCACGGTGAGTCCGGCGGCGAGCGCGATGGTCCGCAGGAGAACGCTCTTTCCCGAACCGCTGGCGCCAAAGACGGCGAGATTGCCCTCTTTGTCGGGGTTGAACGCCACGACCGGTTGGGCTTGGTTGTCCGGGTCGTCGGCCACACCGAAGACCAGCTTGTCGTCGCGCCCTTCCGTGAGCATGGGGGCAAGGTCATAGACCGGGCACAGCTCGGGCAGCCACGGCACCCGAGGACTCGGCAGCTCTGCGACCCTGGCCGCGAGACCGATGCTTGCCACAAGGCGCTGGATATCCGTCGGCCCGAGGTCCTCTCTGTCGTGATCGAGCTCTGCCTCGACAAGCGGTGGCTCCCACAGCTGGCCGGTACCGAAGCCCAGCATCTCGACCCGCACCTCCGGTGGTGGCGGAGTGTCGGAGGTCCACCCACCGGCATACCGCGTCTGGAACGGGGTGAGTCCCCTCGGCCCGCTCTTGGACACGGCCCGACCGGGGACGGCCGGGTCGAAATAGGCGGCCACCGTCGAGCCGAGCACGTCCGAGCTGTCGTTCTCGTCGGCCCACCCGCAGAGCCAGTCGCAGGTTGGTGTTCGCGCGCAGGTTGTCCTTGATGACCCCGGCCGGGCGCTGTGTCGCCAAGATCAGGTGCAGGCCCAGAGATCGACCTCGCTGGGCGACATTGACGACGCCCTCGACGAAACCCGGGACCTCCTGGACCAGCGCGGCGAACTCGTCGACGACGATGACCAGGCTCGGAGGGACGTCGACCTCACCGCGCCGCTCGAGCTCCGCGAGGTCCTTGGCCCTGTGCCGCGCCAACAGGTGCTCGCGGTAGCGGAGCTCGGCAGACAGGGAGGCCAGCGCCCTCCGGACCAGGTGGGGAGAAAGGTCAGTGACCAGACCAACAGTGTGCGGCAGCTCCACGCAGTCGCGGAACGCCGAACCGCCCTTGTAGTCCACGAGCAGGAAGGTGACTCGCTGCGGGGAGTGCGCAGCCGCCATACCAAGGATCCACGCTTGAAGGAGCTCAGACTTGCCGGCCCCAGTGGTGCCACCGACCAGGGCGTGCGGACCATCCGAACGCAGGTCGAGCGAAAAGGTTCCTTGCGCCGACTGGCCTACGATCGCCCGTAGGTTGCCCGGCTTGCGGTGGGGAGTCGCGGGAGCGAAAGGGCCGGTGAGGATGGACCGGCTCTCACCCCAGCGCTCGACCACGGCTTGGGGGGAACGGGCCAGGTCGGTGCCGGTGAGCGTCAACAACGACACCGAGAGCGGCAGGTCGCTGTCGTCATCCACCGGTGTGCCCGAGTCCTCAAGGGGCGCGAGCCACCGGGCTGCGGCCAGCGTCTGCTCCAGGCTGACGGCCTCAACCGCGACCGGGGTGATGAGCTTGCCCTCGTTCACATAGCCGACGTCGCCGTGATTTCCCGTTACCTCGATGAAGACCCGGCAGGCAGCGGGCAGCAAGGTCGTCTCGGGCGCGAGCCACACCACACAGATCCCCCGACGCCAGCCTCGTTCAGCGAGCTGGACCAACCGACTGCGCTCCACCGGTGCGTCGTTCTCGACCAGGACGAGCACTCGTGGGCGCGCGGGGGCTTGGCCCCGATTGTGCTCGCCCGAGGGAGCCACCAGATCTTCAAGCTCGGACAACAGCTTGGAACAGGCGAGCGCCGAGCTGGTCAGGTGGGCGGCTGAGATCGGACTGTGCGGTGACGTCGTGTGTGGCACCCACTTGAGCCAGTCCCAGTCAGGCGCGGAGGTGGATGACGCGAAAGTGGCAACGATCAGCTCAGCTGGCGAATGAAGCGAAACCGCTTGCAGCACAAGGGATCTGGCGACCGGAAGCGCCGCGCTGCGAAGGCCGGACACGCCAATCGCGCCGGTGGTCAGCGGATCGACGACTATGGGAACGTCTGAAACGACGGAGAGACCATCGATCGCCGCGGCCAGCTCGACCCACGCCTCCGCCTTGGACCGGCCCACCGCCGGCATCTTCATCGAGCTGCGCGACGGCAGGGTTCCCTGGCCGAGCCGTAGCTGCAGGAACCCCTCCGTGTCGCCCCGTCGTGTCCACAGGAGCGGGCTGGACGTGCGGCACGCTTCAGCACAGTCGGTGCTGGACGGATGTTCTCCGCGGCGCAGATCGGCCTCGACCTGCAGAGACTCACGGATCCTCGTCGCCAGGACCCCGAGATCCTCTCGGAAGTCCCGCATCCGCCTCGCGAACTCTTTCTTGCCGCCTCGGCTTTGCTCGACGTGGTTGCCGAGCATCATCATCGGCGACATGAGGACGAACATCAGGGAGTAGGGGCTCCGGGTGAACGCGAACAACCCCATGCCCATCAGCGCGGGAACCATCATGGCCAGCCAGGGAGCTCGGGATGGTTTGGGGCGCTCCGGCAGCTCGGGTAGCTCGAGCTCGCGGCCCTCAAACGTCGGCGCGATGCGTGGTGATCGCACGAAGACCGCTGAGAGCGAGTCATCGGTGGAAGCACCAGCAGCGACCCCGAGAAGGCGCACCTCGAGCTCGGTATCGCCGAGTCTGAGACGATCACCTGCCGTAAGAACTGTGCGGGCCACCTGGGTGCCACCGATCGAAATCCCGTTGGCCGAACCAAGATCCACCACCTCGGCACCGCTCGCGACCAACAGCTTGGCGTGACGGCGTGAGACCGAGGAGTCACACACCTGAACCTCGCACCCGTGCCCACGACCGATGTATGCCGTGCCACGCCGCAGTGGGAACTCCTTGCCCACGTCGGGGCCGGCGACGATGGCGACCACCGCCACGGCGGGCCCGGCGTCGACGAAAGACTCGCTGCACCGGGTGACGGCAACGGTGACGCCCGAGCGCAGTCCGCTCTCAGGGACGGTCGAGCCTGGGTCGACCACACGGTCGAGCTGGGCGCGTTCGTCGACGACAGTCAGGGTGACGTCACCCTCGCCCCCCACAGCGCATGGTTGGGGGTCGGCGCGCACGAGGTAGGCCGCCAGGTCCCCGATGGTCGTCGAGGCGTCCATGGTGGCAACCAGGTCTCGACTCCCCCCACGGACCGAAGACCCCCCTGACGACTGCAGCGTGAGCTTCAGCTTCACCGGGGCGGCCGCCCACCCAACAGGGCCAGGTCCTGCTCTGTCACCAGATGGGTCGACAACGCGTGCTCGACGAGCCTGGACTTCCGGTTGCAGGCCAGATTGCCGATGCCACCGTGCAGCCCGCGGGTGCCGGCGTCGGCCAGCTTCTGGCAGACGTTGTCGAGCTTGCGGTTGAACCTGGTGATGGTCCAGCCGATGCGGGCGGCGGCCGCCGCC
>JGI24129J20441_1000451_pt1 | contig 12529 bp, 10 predicted proteins | sample BarGraNGADG00211_FD_20441 | JGI IMG/M metagenome (IMG submission 20441) | reverse complement strand
GGTAAAAAAGGACAATGCTGTAAAGAACTTGTTCAGGAAGAAATAATTATTATGAAAATTTTCCGTCATAAAACCTTCTGGAAGTTCTTTTTACTTCTTTTTGCTGTTCTCATAGGAATGGGCTCTTTGATTTATACTGAGAATCTTGTTCGAAAACTTAAGATAGAAGAGAGAAAAAACGTTGCATTGTGGGCCGAAGCAACAAGACTGATTTCACTACCCGATACAAGTCAGAATGTTGAGTTCCTCTCAACAATAATCGAAAACAACAATACCGTACCTGTAATTCTTACGGATGAATCAGACAGTATAATCTCTGCAAGAAACTTTGATAGTCGTAAAATAATTGATTACAAGTATATTAGAAAGGAACTTGAAAAGATCAAAGAAGAAAACAAACCAATAGTCAATAAACTTGAAAATGGACATTTTAATCTTATATACTATAAGGATAGTATTATTCTTACTATGCTTATTTTCTATCCGTATGTACAACTTGGATTTATAGTCCTTTTTATCATAGTCTCATATCTGGCCTTCAGTTCATCACGAAAAGCCGAACAAAACCAGGTATGGGTAGGTATGTCAAAAGAGACAGCTCATCAACTTGGCACACCGACCTCATCCCTTGCAGGCTGGATAGAGGTTCTTCAAAATAAGTATCCCGAAATTTCAATTACCGGAGAACTTGCCCGCGATGTGGAAAGACTTGAGAAAGTAACAGAAAGGTTTTCAAGGATCGGTTCAAAACCATCACTGACGAAAGAAAATATTGTAACTATTATTACCCGCACTGTTGATTATCTTAAATCAAGAGCCTCTTCGAAAGTTAAATTTATATATGATTACAGTAATAAAAATGAGGTTCTTGTTCCGGTAAATTCCGCCTTATTTGAATGGGTCATTGAGAATGTATCAAAGAACTCCATTGATGCTATGGAGGGGAGTGGAGAGATAACTATAACTATCGCAGAAACAGAGAAACATGCATTAATTGACATCTCTGATACCGGTAAGGGAATCCCAAAATCTGCTTTTAATAAAATTTTCAATCCCGGCTTTACAACCAAGCAAAGAGGATGGGGTCTGGGCCTCTCGCTTGCTAAAAGAATAATTGAGGAATATCATAATGGTAAGATCTTTGTAAGACATTCGGAAGTAGGTAAGGGTTCCTGTATAAGAATTGTAATGAACAAGGATAAGTTCTGATAGTTATATTTAAAACCCATTATGAAGAGAAATGAAATTGAGATCATGGCTCCTGCTGGTTCCTATGAATCGCTGATGGCAGCGATTCAGGGTGGTGCCGACTCTGTGTATTTCGGAGTCGAACAACTCAATATGAGAGCTGCCTCATCAAATAATTTCACTATTGAAGACCTTAGGAATATTGTTTCAATCTGCAAAAAAAACAGACTTAAAAGTTATCTTACTGTAAATGTGGTAGTGTATGACCATGAAATTGAACAGATGCACAGTATAATCGATGCAGCCGTTGACAGTGGAATTACAGCAGTAATAGCCTCGGATCTCTCAGTAATCAATTATGCATTTGCCGCCGGAATCGGGATTCATCTTTCAACACAACTTAATATCACTAATGTTGAAGCATTGAAGTTTTATGCTAAATGGGCTGATGTAGTTGTACTGGCACGCGAATTAAATCTTAACCAGGTAACATATATCTATAATAGTATCAGAGAACAGAATATCACTGGTCCGAAAGGAGAGCTGATTAAGATTGAAATGTTCGCACACGGCGCTCTGTGCATGGCTATTTCAGGTAAGTGTTATTTAAGCCTTCATGAAAATAATAAATCTGCGAACAGAGGTGAATGCTATCAGACCTGCCGCAAATCATATATTGCCACCAGTATGGAATCGGGTTATGAGCTTGAGATTGATAATGAGTATATTATGTCTCCTAAAGATCTATGCACTATAGGATTCATCGATAAAATGATCGATGCCGGTGTGAGAGTTCTTAAGATTGAAGGAAGAGCCAGGTCTGCTGAATATGTCAGAGAAGTGTCATCATGCTATAGTGAAGCGGTATGCGCTATTGAAAAGGGAACATTTAATAAAGATAAAACTGATGAATGGAGGGCAAGACTCTCGACAGTTTTTAACAGGGGATTCTGGGATGGTTATTATCTGGGGCAGACAATGGGTGAGTGGAACACTAATTATGGTTCCAGTGCAACAAAAAGAAAGGTTTACCTCGGAAAGATTACCAATTATTTCACAAAACTTAATGTTGCCGAAATCAAACTCGAAAACGGCGATCTCAATAAAGGAGATACCATTCTTATTACGGGGCCGACTACAGGCGTTGTTAAATACGTGGTGAATGAGATCCGTGTTGATCTGAAGATGGCTGAGAAAGCTTTAAAAGGAGAATTGTGCTCAATTAAGACCCCCGATTATCTGAGAAGATCTGACAAAGTCTATACGTGGGTCGATTATAAAGAAATTAAAGGAACCATAGAGTAACCTCTTTCCCCTTTAAAGACAACTGCTTCTACCATTTTAACTTGCTTGCAGCATCAGAAATTTTTAAGGCATTAGATTCAATATCATCGGTATCGACATTAACATGAATAATATCTTCACTGCCTTTTTTCTTTAATCCGAACATATAAGCCTTGTCGTAATAGCAAAGAACTATTTCAATTGCCTTTGCAAAATCTCCAGTTTCAACCGCATTGATTGCGTCTCTGGTCTTATCGCCCCCAAGTCTTTTGCTTATCTTTAAAACAGATTGTTTAAGAGCTTCCGGAGGGTAAGTAGAATACTCTTTCATAAGTCGGGGGATTCTGGTATTAACATCCATAACCAGAACAATTACAGGCATATCCTGCATATTAAGATAAAATATGTCAGGTATGAATACGGAACCAATATTACGGCTTTCATCTTCAACCCAGAAAGGAAGCTCTCTGTTTAATTTCTTCCAGTCAGTAAAAAGGATGTTTCCAAATTGTTCGGTAGTTGGCTGAGGCAGCTGTCCGAGAGCTCCGAATGCGGAGCCTTTGTGGTTTGCAAGTCTCTCAAGATCAATGACCTGCTGCCCCAGCGAATTAAGATATCTGAGAATATGAGTTTTACTGCTTCCTGTCATCCCTCCGAGAACAATCATTTTTCGTTTCTCAGCAAGGCTTTCTAAAACGTGGTGTCGATAAGATTTATATCCACCATCCAATACGCTAACCTCAATATCTCCCAATGAAAAGAGCCAGGCCATTGCTTCCGATCTCATACCACCCCTCCAGCAATGAACGAGAAGTTTCCCGTCTTTTGTTATCTTCAGAGCTTGTTCCAGTTTTGATCGTAGCGATGGACCCGTATGTTTAAGTCCTTCAAGAATTGCCGGTAGCCGTCCCTNTTTTTTATACTTTATTCCGACAGCTTCCCGCTCGTTATCTTCAAATAGCGGAATATTAACTGCTCCCGGAATATGACCAGAATTAAATTCAGATGGAGATCTGACATCTGCAATTGGCATGGTCTCAGAAAGCTCCAGGAATCTCGTAACATCAATCTTTTTAATCATCATGATTTGACCCCCTTTCCCGTTTCCCCAAAGGAGGAAAGGCTAAGTTTTGACTCCTTCCCCCGTGGGGGAAGGCCGGGAAGGGGGTAATAATAAAATAAAAGTGACACTTAAGTTATAATCGAAACCCTATACTCGTTTATTTTTTAAAATACCTGGCGAAAAGCCTTTTAAGTTCTTCCATTCTGACAGGTTTAGAAATAAATTCTTTGATTCCGGACAATTCGGCCTTTCTTCTTGTTTCAGGCATATTATCTGCAGTAAAGGCAACAATTAAAACCGATTTGTCGACTTTCAGAATCCGTTGGGCAGATTCGAATCCGTCCATCTCAGGCATGATCAGATCCATGAAAATAAGATCAAATTTTTTGGCTTTTGCCAGCACATAACCAGCCCAACCATCATCTGCAAGCTCGAAGGAATAACCAAGGCTTTTAAGCATTGCCCCTATAACGTGCTGATTCATTTTGTTATCCTCAACTATCAAAATATTAATATCGGTTCTCACACTGCCAATCTCAATAGATGAAGACTTATCCTCCAGAAAAGGAAAACTATTCTTTATTATACTAAGTAACTCGCTGACATCAAATGGTTTTATAAGATAATGATCTATTCCCAGAGTAATACAATTCAGGTAGTTTCCCTTTTTATCATTTGAGCTTATCATAAGCATAATGAAGTTGGTTGAAAGTTTGTTTTCCCATATTGCACTGGCTGCATCAAATCCGTTAAAGTCCTTATCATCAAATATGATGACCAGGTTATACTTTTCTTCAGGATAATTCATATTTGCCATGATCTGGTTCACAGTTGATCGCTGGTAAGTAGTGATTGTAACCGTTAGCCCCAGCCTGTGTAATGCACCTAAGATCTCCTCGTCGCGATTTTGATTTCCCGTTATTACAAGTGTCCTGATTCTATCAAAAGTTTTTATCTTTTCAAAAGAGAGTTCTTTTATTTGTCTATCGTTTGAGTAGGTAAGAATAGTAAATGATACCTTAGTTCCAAGATCACCTGAAATCCCTGATGGGCTTACTGCTGACAGCTCTCCGCCCATCAGATCAACAAGTTGTTTTGACAGAATAGTTCCGAATCCGGAATCATCATTAGTTCTTATTTTCTTTGATTCAATATTTACAAAATCACTAAAGATTTTTTTAAGGCTTGCTTTGTCAAAACTTCTGCCGGTATCGAGCAACTCGAATCCAAGAGTTATAATGCCGTTCTTGTTGTTCTTAAGCATACACTTCAGACGTATTTCACCTTTTTCGGTATTTCGAACGGAGTGGTTTATCAGGTTAGTCAGTACTTGCCTCAGTCTGAATGGGTCGCCAATGATGCTTTCCGGAACATTATCCTCTACCACGCAAATGAAATTCAGTTCATTGGACGCTATATTTGTTTTAGCAAGATCCTTACAATAATTAATCTCCGCTCTCAAATTAAAGGGAACCTCATCAAGGATCATTTCCCCCGATTCAATTCTTGAAAAATCAAGGATGTCATTAATAATGCTAAGGAGTACTACTGTTGATTGAGACAGGAGGTCTACTATATCCTTTATCTCAGCTGAAAGATGATGCCTTTTAAGCACATCTGTCATTCCAATAATCCCATTTAGCGGAGTCCTGATCTCATAACTCATCCTTGCAAGAAACTCTGACTTTGCTTCGTTGGCCATAGCCTCCTGCTTCCGCGCCGACTCAAGCAAAGTTACATCGATCAGTATCTCCATGGTAGCATCTTCTCCCATGAACATCACTTGTATACTATTCCTGTACAGAATTATTTCCCCTGTTTCTTTTTTTATAATTACAAACTGGTCGGGATTGAAAGTTCCACCCAAATTTTTTGAATAATAATCACTCGCGCCAGGTAAAGATGATTCAGGAAAGATTTTTCCCTTCATCTCCGTTTCGCTCACATAAGAATATTGTCCGGCGGCAACTTTATTCGCTTTAAGTATTTCCCTGTTTTTATTATGTACAATCACTCCTACAGGCATCTCTTCAATCAGTTTAAAAAGCATTTTTTCGGAGGTTTTTAGCCCTTTCATTTCAGCTTCCCGGGCTTTTAGATATCGCCAGAATAAATAGATAATCGCCTGAATCAGCAAAAGTGTTCCCAGGACTATAAAAAGAGCGTTCCTGAGCATATATTTCTGAAAACGCGTTGTAGGAGCAGAAAAGACAAGTCCCAGATCTCTTTTTTGCAGAAGTTGTGTTGAATAATATGAGGATATTAATACTTCTTCTTTACCATTAATAGTCGCTTTATGAATAATATTCGCAACAGATCCTGCCGCCAGACCTGCAGCGATCTTATCCAGTTGAGAGTAAACTACTTTATTTTGATTATTATCGTAAATAATCTCTCCCGAATCGCTAACAACCCATTGCCATTGATAGTCTTTAAGATTAAATTCTGAAAAGATTGCTCTAAAGTATTTCTGATAGTCAACAGATACAACAATGTTACCGATGGTTTCATTGGTTTTTTTATTCAGAACCGGCAGGTAATAATTATATTTTCGGTTTTCCTGGACAAGTTTTTCAATAGTGTCGATCGCTGTCTGAACATGAAGGATAAATGGTTGTTCTAGCCATTCCTGAGTATCATTATCTTTTTTTAAAGTGAATTCATTCTTATTATTATCGAACAATCTGATCCCGGTTACGAATTCTTTATACTTTGTAAAGAAAGATTTCATCTTTTCTATTGTCAGCGCCTGATTCCCGGGGTTAGTAAAAAAATGGCTGAGGTCCTCGGAAAAATTGATCTGGTTAAAATCGCTGACAAAGCTGTTGTTTGTGCTGTCGACCGAGAGACCTACAATCTGCACCTGCCGGTCAAGCAATTCAATAATATAATCTATCTGCTTATTATACATACGCTTATAGTAGATATAATTAGTAACCATTATAATAAGGACTGCTGAATAAACAAGTATAAGGATCCTTCTCATCTGAATAAAATATTTTGTGCTTAAAGCATATAAAGTTAATTTATAAATGCAACAATTCCTTTTTACCTGTACTTGCCATTATCTCCATCCATAATATTCAGATAGCTTTTGTACCGTAGAAAAGCGATATCTCCCTTTTCCACTGCATTACGCACTGCGCATCCCGGCTCATCGAGATGAAGACAATTATTAAATCTGCATTCTTTTGATATTTTGAATATCTCCCGGAAAAAATGGTAAATCTCATTCCGTTCCATATCAACAACACCAAATCCTCTGATTCCCGGAGTGTCAATTACATATCCATCAAATGGCATCTGATGCATTTCAGGAAAGGTTGTGATATGCTTTCCCTGTTTGTGATAATCTGAAATCTCGGCTGTTTTAAGTTTAAGAAGAGGATCAAATGCATTTAACAGAGTTGTCTTACCTACACCTGAATTACCAGATATCAGGCTTGTTTTTCCCCTCATTAATTGTTTAAGAGCTTCCAGGTTTGTCGGTTCTTTCAGCGAGAGTCTGATACAATCATAGCCAATATTTTTGTATATTGACTCAAGGTATTCCAATTTAGTTAATTCAGTTTCTCCATACAGATCTGTTTTATTGATAATTATTTTTGCCGGCACCCGGTAAGCTTCTGCAGTGATCAGAAACCTGTCGATAAATTCTACCTGTGTCTCAGGAAGAATAATAGTGATCATTAGAAAGACCTGATCAATATTAGCAGCGATTATCTGTGAGTGTTTTGAAAGATTTGTGGCTTTTCTTAAGATCCAGTTCTTTCGATCGAGTACTTCTGTTATAATACCCGTATTAGTCTTCGTGTCTATTTCAAATAAGATATTATCTCCAACAGCTATTGGATTAGTTGTACGGAATTCTTTAATCCTTAGTTTCCCTTTGATAGAACAATTAATTCTTTTCCCTTCACCAAATAGAACTCTATACCTGCTTCCTGTAGATTTTAATACAATTCCTTTTTCCAATAGATTATAATTTGGAAATTCTCTAATTATCAGATGCCATGAGCAGGAATGGCTTCATCTCAAAACTATGGTAGTAAGGTCTTAGCCTTTCAATATTATAATCTGATAGTTTTACTACTTTTTTAGATGATGTAACCACATCAATAGGCAGATTATCATATCTTCCATTTTTCAGGACCACAATCCTGCCATGTACCCCTTTAAGAATAAGATCCAGCGCGAGATTTCCATAAGCCATCGGAACGATTGAATCAAGCGCATCAGGATCGCCTCCGCGCACCATATAGCCAAGTTTCTGGTATATTACATTAATTACTTTACCATTATTATATTTTGGAGAAAGTTCTTTAAGTTTTGCTGATACCATTTCACCTATGCCTCCGAGTTTTGCATGGCCATAAGCATCCTTTTCACTGTCAGCAAATATCATCGCACCTCCTTTAAACATTGCGCCTTCTGAAACCAGAACTACTGAATATTTACTTGGATTTTGATTTCTGTCTTCAACAAGAAGTTTTGTAAGTTTATCTATATCAAACTCATACTCAGGTATTACACACCTGTTAGCAGCGCCTGCCAGTGTAGGCAGCATCGCTGTAAACCCGGCGTATCTCCCGAATACTTCAAGAACCAATAGCCTTTCGTGTGATCCGGCAGATGTTCTCAGGCTGTTTGTCATTTGAATAGTTCGTGAAACGCAGGTGCTGAAGCCAATACAATAATCGGTTCCGGGAACATCATTGTCCATCGTTTTAGGGATTGCAACAACGTTTACTCCTTTTTTATAAAGATGAACACCATAACTAAGTGTATCATCACCGCCGATTGGAATAAGGTAATCAATTCCAAGCCATTCAAGGTTTTTAATTATTTCCGGTGTAAGGTCATTCACCTCCGCATTATAGGAACTCTGAAGATATTCAGGAACATTCGCTTTTGCCATATGGCTCGGTCTTGTTCTGGAGGTATGCAGGAATGTGCCTCCGGTTCGGCCTGCCTTATTTACAATATCGTCAGTAAGAACCTGAAAATTGTTGCTGTTATCTGCTTTGGCATCCCTGATTAATTCGGTTATTCCTGCCCATCCCCTGCGAAGCCCGATTACTTTGTATCCTTCCCGGTTTGCACGGATTGTTACTGCACGAATTGCCGGATTTAGTCCGGGGACATCTCCCCCTCCTGTCAGAATAGCAATTATCCCCTTAGTTGTTTTATGAGTTACCATGATCTTTTGCTTTTTATTTGGTTCCATTATTGGTAAATTTGAGACCTCTAAAGTAAAACATTTTAATATTATTCCAAAAACAGTTATTATGCCGGAAAATCAAACCAGAACAAATTTACAAAAGAACTTGTCAGTTCTGATTTCCGGGGGTAGTGGCCTGATAGGAAGATATCTTACCTCAACCCTACTGACTGCAGGTTATGAAGTGTCGCATCTCTCGAGAAATAATAATCAAATTGGAAAAGTAAGAGTTTTCTTCTGGGACCCTGAAAAAAGGCTGATCGATCCTGAAGGGGAGCCGGGTCTCTTCTGAAAAAATAATGAAAACAGGATACCGGTTTCAATTCAGTTCGCTCAAAGATGCACTGATTAATGTGATCCGGGGATAGAATTCTGCAATTATCAGCCGTGTTTGGAAATAACTTCAAGTTTTGCCATATCTACCACTTCAATAGTCTTTCCAAAGACCCGGATTATGCCCTCTTTCTTGAATTCAGACATAGTCCTGATGACGTTTGCGGTGCTCATGCCAATATAGTCTGCTATCTCTTTCCGGGAAACAGGCAAGTCGAAGACCCTTGATTTGTAAATATCATTCGTAAAATAAAGTAAAACATAAGCCACTCTGCCAATCAGATTTTTTTGTCTTAGATCGAGGGTTTGAGATATAATTTTATCATTTATCCTTGAGATTTTGGTAAGAAGCCCCATTGCAAATCCTCCATTTTTTAAAAACAATTGTTTTATAAAATCAAGGTTTACCATACATACAATTGAATCTTCAAGTGCGGAAACAGAATACTGGTATCTCTCTTCCGAAAAAATACTCATATTACTGACAAATTCAAATGGTCTGGTAATCGTTATTACCTGCTCGTCACCATTAGGTGTTCTCCTGTAGAGTTTAACAAGACCGCTTTTCAGATATTTAAAGTTGCTGATTTTTTCACCTTCATGATTTATTATCTCCCCTTTGCGAAAAAACAGTTCCTCTTTGTGATCACAAAGTTCTTCTACTGATATCTCATCAAGATAGGAAAATACTACTTCCCGGAAATCACAACTCGCACATGAGCAGGGCTTTTTCTTTTCGTTCACGTTTTTCTGTTTTTCACAAAATTACCAATTTCCTGATCACATTATCAACTTTCAATTTGTTTTATTGGCAAATTTAGACCTAATTTGAAAGTCTAAAAGTACAATCATCCATTTTTATCAGAAATGATCTACAAAACTGATTACCATATGCATTCCAGCTACAGCGATGGAAGGTCAGTCCCCAGGGACTATATTGCTCCTGCAATTGCTGCCGGACTGAGTGAAATAGGCTTCTCCGAACATCTTACATTATTCAAAGATCCTGAAGACTGGAATATGAATCTTGTAAACATTTCTCCTTATATAAGTCACCTGGAAACCCTTCGGAAAAACACAAAGAGTATTAAAATTAAAATTGGTCTTGAGGTTGATTTTTTTGCAGGGAAAGAGGAAGAGATTCGGGCATATCTCAATCCGCTGCCACTTGACTATATTATCGGATCTGTTCATTATCTCGGCGAGAAAACTGTAGATAACGGTCCTGAGTTTTATGAAGGGAAAAGTATAAACAGATTATTTGAAGCCTACTTTGATTCTGTAGTTAAAGCTGTTGCTTCAGGACTTTTTGATATAATTGGCCATTGTGACCTGATAAGAATTTATGGTTATAAACCCACCTCTGATCTGGAACCTCTTTACAGGAAGCTCGCTAAAACAATGAAAACTCATAATGTAGTTTTTGAGGTCAATACCAACGGCAGAAACAGACCTCTTGCTGACTTTTATCCTGACCGTCGGTTTCTTCATATATTCAGGGAAGAAAATGTGCCGGTTTGTGTTAACTCAGATGCTCACATGCCATCACGCGTGGGACAGTATTTCGATGAAGCATATGAATTGTTAAGATATATTGGTTTCACTGAAATGGCGGTGTTTGATAAGAGAGTGAGACAGATGGTTCCATTTTGATTGGAGGACAAAGTCTAAGATGCCAAAATATGTTCAAGAAAGATCTTCAGACCTATTGCAATTAGCAGCAGTCCCCCTATAATTTCGACTTTATTCCCCAGTCTCTCTCCGGCTGATTTTCCTATCCGTATAGCTGTCATGGAAGCAAGAAAAGTAACCGCACCAATAACGGTTCCTGCCTCCCAGATCCTTACTTTAAGGAGGGCAAAACTTATTCCTACAGCAAAAGCATCGATACTGGTCCCAAGGGCAATAGTAAACAGGACAATAGTACTGCTGTAATCTTTCACTTCCACATCTTTAGCTTTCTTCAGCCCATCAACAATCATCTTTATACCAAGGAAAGAAAGCAACCCTAAAGCAATCCAGTGATCAGTTACCTTCAGAGCATCAGAAATTATTGATCCGAGAAAATAGCCTGCAATAGTAAGACCTCCCTGAAATACGGCCAAAACAATTGCAAACCATGATGCCTGCCTGAAGAGGATCCCACTCCTGATCAAACCATACGACAACGAAACAGCGAATGTGTCGAAAGATAAGCCCAGGGCGATAACCAGAATTGTAAAATAGTCCATGACTTAGTCATAAGTTGGCAAATATAATATAAATCATCACTCAAATGATTTTAAGATTGATTGTATATATTTGAATGCTAAAATTATGTATTCAATGAGAGCCGTAATTCAGAGGGTAAGCAGTGCATCAGTGAAAATCAGGAAAAAGATCAAATCTGAAATTGGAGTCGGATTACTTGTCCTGCTGGGAATTGAAGACACCGATGATGATACCGATATTGAATGGCTGTGCAGTAAAATAACACATCTCCGAATCTTTAACGACAGCCATGAAGTAATGAATTTATCGGTTATTGATGTTGATGGAAATATTCTTGCAATCAGTCAGTTCACTCTTCATGCAAAAACCAAAAAAGGAAACAGACCTTCATATATTCGTGCAGCGCACGCTGATATTGCAATTCCATTGTATAACAAGTTTATAATCAGGCTCTCACAACTCATAGGAAAAGAGGTCTGCTCCGGAGAATTTGGCGCAATGATGCAGGTTGAATCAGTTAATGATGGCCCTGTTACAATAATTATTGATACTAAGGAACGGGAATGAATATGAATGCTAATGCCATCAGTCTGGGGTGGATCTGTATTGCGATAGCTGTTCTGATGACAGTTGTATTCCTGATTATTGAGGATAAAATCAGTAATCCTGTCTTTGATATACGGCTTATTATGAGAATCGGGAGAAAACAACTTAATATTCCAATAAAAATAATTATGAAAACAAAAAGTATTATATTAACCCCGTACTTTTTTCAACAATGTAATTTAACTTAATATCTAATTACATGACAAAACTTTATCAAAAACTGATCAAATTATGTCCCTCGGAAACCGAAATAAAAAAGGGACTTAAAAAAGTCGCCTCCACTGTTTCGGTGGTTCCTGATAAGCATCTCCTGATGAGTCTTTTGAATCTGATAGATCTTACCAGCNTAAATACGACAGATAATAAGAGCCACATAATACATTTAACGGGTAAAGTCAACAGCTTTTCGGGCCGTTTTTCAAATATTCCGAATGTTGCCGCTATCTGTGTATATCCAAATTTTGTAGCTGTAGTAAAAGAGAAGCTTAAAGCAAAAAATATTAAGATCGCATCTGTTGCAGGNGGTTTTCCTGCCTCGCAGACTTTCAGAAGNATTAAGNTCACCGAATGTAAAATGGCAGTTGAGGCCGGAGCCGATGAGATTGATATAGTTATCCCGGTTG
>JGI24129J20441_1000442_pt1 | contig 12662 bp, 9 predicted proteins | sample BarGraNGADG00211_FD_20441 | JGI IMG/M metagenome (IMG submission 20441) | reverse complement strand
TGGGCCTTTGTTACCCTTCAGAAAGGGAGATTGGGAATACTAAAGATGAATAGAACGGCACAACAACTTATCACAATAATTCTGGTTATATTGACGGGTAACTTGATTTTCCTAATCCAGGCTGTATGTGCCCAAGAGGTAGCATCAGAAAAATCACAAATGGGTAGGCAGCAGGGTTTGACCAGTATCCAGTCTCACGCCCAGGAAGAACCACTGTCTCTCAAGACATGTCTGAATAAAGCGCTAAAAGATAATCCTCTACTTTCCGAGGCTCAATTGGGAGTGAAGGCAGGAGAAAAGGTCATTGACAGCGCGTGGGGAAAACATCTTCCCAAATTATCCCTGGAAGCTAATTATACAAAAAAGCAGGATTCCTGGCCATATATTCCCGCCGAATCGGCAAGTCTGGCACCGCATTTCAGTGATGAATTCGCCTCGTGGTCATTGGTCATGACGCTTCCCATTTATCAGGGGGGACAGATTATTACCGGAGTTGAGCTGGCAAAGATACGCAAGGTAAACCAGGAAAATAATCTCTCTTTAACTAAAAACGAACTTATTGCCAACACCATCAATACCTATAACAAAATACTCCAGTTGAAAAAACTGAGAGAGGCTTCACGCTCGTCAGTATCGGCTATGGAAAATCAGCGGAATAATTCCCGGCTTCTTTACGAGGTGGGCAGGATTGCAAAAGTTGACCTGTTAAAAGTTGAGGTGCAGCTCGCCAATGAGAAACAGCGTCTGCTTTCCCTGGATGAAGGCATTGTCAACATGGCGGGGATGCTGCGCTACCTGATGGGTGAAAAAATAGCCGTGGCGGGAGAAGTTCCAGTCCTGTCCGACAAACTGACCATGCCGGAATTTACGCCTGATTTTGATCTGGCCTGGAAAACAGCGCAGGAAAAAAGACCGGAGTACCTTATTGCATCAACAAATATTCAAGAAGCGGAATTAAACAAAAAAATTGCTTTGGGGAAACTCTTCCCGTCGCTTAGCGCATTTGCCGTATACATGGATCAGTATGGCTATGCCCCGTATTATAAAGAGGCCAACTATTTTGCCGGGTTCAACCTGAGTATGCCGCTGTTTGAAAAGTCTGCTTATGATGAGATAGCCAAAGAGAGAATCCTGAAAAGCAAGGCCGAAAAGCGTCTTGATGTTGTGGAAAATCAGATAAGGCTTGACATCCAGACGGCCATTTCCTCCCTCCGGGAGAGTAAGAACCGGGTTTTGACAGCCGGGCAGGCAATAGAACAAGCCGAAGAAAGCTTTCGCATTGAACAAAAGAAATACGAAAGCGGCGCCGGGACAACCGTTGATCTGCTATTTGCCCAGAGCGCTTATATAACGGCAGTGGCGAATCATTATCAGGCCTTATTTGATTATAATGCAGCCCTGGTTTCCTATAGAAAGGTGACCGGTGCACTGGAGGAATATCTGCAATGAAAAAAAAATATTTACTAATAATACCGATTATTATCATTGTCGCAGCGGTTTTCCTGGTAATCATGAAAAAGCACGAAATCGCCTCCCTGCCCACGCCTCAATCATATATTCAGACTATTCAGACGGCCTTGATAAGCCAGGGCAAACTGGAGACGACCACCCATTATCTGGGGATAATTGAATCTTACGCACGGGCTGACCTTTCCGCGCGCATTTCCGGAAATATTTTAAGCGTGAACAAAAGAGAAGGGGATTCCGTCCACCAGGGTGAACTGGTGGCAGTGATAGACGACCGCGAGCTTTCCGACAGGGCGCTAGCCATCAATGCGGAAGCCCTTGCCACAAAGCAGAGACTGGCCGGGGCAAAAAGCGCCTATGACACGCAGAAATCTATCTATGAAAGGGATGTAATGCTTTATAGGGAAGGGGCGATATCCAAAGAAGCCCTGGAGCGCTCCAGGGCAGCCTATGACGGAGCGCAGGCCACTATGTCTGCCGCCGGGGAAACACTGCAAGGCTTGCAAAGAAGCGCGGCCGCAGCCCGGACGCAGACCGGATATGCGCACATATCTGCCCCGTTCGGCGGCATTGTTGTCAAGCGCTGGAGTGAACCGGGAGATTTGGCTGTTCCCGGAAAACCGATCCTGACTATCGAGAAGCTATCACCCTGTAAAGTGGTAATCCAGGTTCCCCAGGAAGAAATAAGCCGTATCCGCAAAGGGACTAAAGCCTATCTGCGCACAGGTCAGCAAAGCATGACGACAGCGGTTAACCGGGTTTATCCCTCTCTAAGCAAAAACCTCCTTGGTTCTGTGGAGATTATCTTTTCCTCATCACCTTTTTCGCTCCCATCCGGATCGTCAGTAGGCGTTGATTTTGTAACAAATGAGGTAACAGGTTTAATCGTACCTGATAATGCCCTTGTTCAAACCGGCAAGGGTACATTTGTCTATCTTATTGACAAGGATGTTGTCCGGATTCGCCATGTGGATTTATTGGGAACTGGCAGGGGACGAGCGGCTGTCAGCGGGCAAATAAACGCCGGTAATATGGTCGCTGTCGGGCAGGAAAACAAACTCCTCGGTCTTGCCGAGGGAAGCGCAGTCAATCCTGTGGTGAACAAGCCATGAACTTTGTCGCACAATATATCCGCAAACCGCACCTTATCCTTTCGATCGTGTTATTGTTATCCGTTGTCGGCATTATGGGTTACTGGAAAATGCCGTTTAATCTGTTTCCTGATGTTGATCGTCCCCAGGTCAGTGTCATTACCATCATGCCGGGAGCTGCAGCCGCGGATGTTGAGGCCGATATAACCCGCGCCATAGAAAAGGAGCTGTCCACAATTGATCTTGTGCGGCGTGTAACATCCATATCCAAGGACGAGGCCTCCGTTGTCCAGGCAGAATTTGAATATGAAAAAGGGCTTGATGCAGCGGCAACGGATGTGGCCAATGCGCTCAGCAAAATCAGTTCCCGGCTTCCTGCAAATATCCGTCCGCCCCAGATTTTCAAGATCAGCCAGGCATCTCAGCCTAACATGACGATTGCCCTTTCGCCAAAAACCGGTTATCCGGCCGACCTGAGAAAAATCCGGGAAATGGCTGACAACCAGATCAAGGAAGACCTGTTAAGAGTTCCGGGAATCGCCAATGTGGAGGTATTCGGAGGGTGGCAACCGGAGATAAAAGTGACAATCGATCCGGATCAACTTAAGCGTTTCGGGCTAAGTCTTAACGACATTATGTCCGCCCTTGTCGCCCAGAATCAGAATATCCCCCAGGGACTCATCATTCGTAAAGAAGGGCAGTATATCTTCAAGACAGAGGGGCAGGTCAATACCCCTGATGAATTAAACAACCTGGTCATCGGGAAAAAGGACGGCGGCATCATCCATTTACGGGATGTGGGTTCTGTTGCAGCCGGTGTTCAGGAACCTCAATCCGCCTATCACGGCAATGGCAAAGAGGCCATCGGCATCAACATAATGCGGGCGCAGACAGGACATACCCTCGATACGATCACCGCTGCGGAAAAGGCCTTGCCGCACCTGAAAACCAAATACCCCTTCATTGATTTTGAAATCAGCTATACGCAGAAAGATTTAATCAAACTCAGTGTGGATAACATGCTGGTAGCGCTTCGCGATGCCATTATCATTACCGTTCTTGTCATATTCCTGTTTCTGGGCAACATACGCACCATGTCGCTTTGCGCCATTTCCATCCCTTTTACCTACCTGATTACCTTTGCCTTTATGTGGCTGTTTGGCTTTGAATTTCATATGGTTACACTCACCGGGGTTATCCTGGCCGTGGGCATGCTGCTGGACGATGCTATTGTTGTCATTGAAAACATCGAGCGGCATTATCATGAAAGTGGCAAGGATATAGAAGATATTGTTGTCGGCAGCACTGAAGAAGTAATGCTGGCCATATTTTCCGGGACGTATGCCACGGTTGTTGTCCTTGTTCCCATTATCTTTATCGGCGGCTATGTCCAAACCGTCTTAAGACCCCTTGCCCTGGCTTTAACCATCGCCCTGATTGCTTCTTATATCGTCTCCGTGACGATTATCCCAATCCTTGCCCCATATATACTTAAAAAGACTCGCAAGGAAAACAGAGTGGAGGTTTTTGTTAAAAAATGGAGTGATCTTTTTAATAATGCCATACGCGATTTTTTTGTCAACGCCCTGGATTTTGCCCTTAAGCATCGCATGGCTTTCGTACTGGCGGCCTTTGTCTTACTCATCATCACTAGCCGGGTGGCAAGACCGCTGGTCGGCCAAAACATCATGCCTCCCATGGATACGGGCATCATTAAGATAAACTTTGAGGCGGACAGCAATTCTTCTTTATACCAGACGAATACTATTTTGCAGCAGATGGAGGCCATCATCAAAAGGCAGAAAGGGCTTATCTTCAGCAGCTCCACACTGGGTTCAGAGCCTTCGGTCATTTCTTTCGGCAGCGGCAAGAATCCGCAGCAGGGGAATATTACTGTCATGATGGTGGACAGGTATCATCGCAAGGAAACCATCTGGCAGATTGAAAACAACATGCGCACAGAGTTTTATAAAATACCCGGCCTGAAATATGTGGATGTATTCGACTATGGCGCAACACCCCTTTCCAGTATCAGGGCTACCGTCGATGTAATGGTAACCGGCCCGGAGCCCAAAGTCCTTTATGAAATCGGCCGGGATATCGAGCGGAGGATGGCAACGGCGGGGGGTGTAAAATCGGTTTCTCTGAGCTGGACCGCTGATAAAAAGGAAGTTAATTTTGTTGCGGACAGGGAGAAGTGTGCTTTATACGGTATCTCACCCCGGGAAATTGCGGCACAGGTGCAGGCGGCCGTGCAGGGAGGCATCGCTTCCGTATTCCGTGTCGCCGGTGAAGATGGTTTTTATATTCGGGTTCGCTACAAGGAGGCATATCGGAACGACATTTCCAGTATCGCCAATCTGCACGTTCACACACCGGCAGGCGAGATCCCCTTATCCACCCTGGGCGCTATCAACACTGTATATGTGCCGATGCTCCTTACCCGCCAGGCCATGCAAAACAGCATCGACATCCTGGGTTATCGTGAGAAGGCGCCCGTTTCCCATATTATGGACAACGTGAACAAAGCTCTTGCAGGGCTTAAACTCCCGGATGGCTATACCCTTTCGCAGGAAGGCGATGCCAAACAAGCAGAAGAATCATTTAACGCCCTCCTGGTGGCCATGGGCATCGGTTTAGTCCTCCTTTATTTTTCCTTGGTTCCAGCATTCCGTTCATTTGTTCATCCGCTGACAATCATGGTAGCTATTCCCCTGGCATTGATAGGCGCTATCTGGTCACTGCTCATTGCTGGGAAACAACAATCCCTCGCGGCATTCATGGGGATTATCCTTCTTGCCGGGATTGTTGTGAAAAACTCCATTCTCCTCATTGATTTCATTGAAATGGCAAAAGAAGCAGGTGCTACTACATTTGAGGCGTTAAAGGACAGCGTCCGGGTAAGAACGCGACCCATCATAATGACTGCCTTTGCCACTGCCGTCGGTATGATCCCCATTGCCATGGAAAGGGCGATTGGCCTGGAACGTTTGTCTCCGCTTGCATTCGTTGCTATCGGGGGGCTGTTGGTCTCGACCTTTCTTACGCTGCTTTATGTTCCCATCTTCTATACGCTTTTTGAAGATCTCGTCCAATTCATTAAACATATGGGAATAAGAAATAAATCGACAAAAAAAATAATAATGAAGCAATGCCCTCCCAAAATCATGCAACCAGGAGCAAATGATCTATGATATTATACAGTTGTACGTGAACTCGTTAAAAGTAATGAGACTTAATTTGGCAGTGTTCGTAAAGTCTAATATTGGTCAGGACACGTCATTCAATTTTACTTCAGCACAGGTCTTCGATGTCCATAATTTTAGCGATTCTTCTTTCGTGGCGGTCGCCCGAAAAATTTGTTTTCATAAATTTATCAATCATTGCATTAACCGGTACTGAATATTTTACTCTGCCGCCGAAAGCAATAAAATTGGCATTATTATGGGCTTTGGCCATTTCGGCGGTAAATAAGTCGTGAACCTGCGCGCAGCGAATTGATCTTACTTTATTAGCAGCTATCGACATTCCAATACCTGTGCCGCAAAGTAAGATGCCAAAATCGTAGCCGCCTTTTGTAAATTCGTTACAGGCCGCTAGGGCAATATCGGGATAATCAACTGAATCTTCGGTATTCACGCCCAGATCTTTTACTTCGCAGTTATTTGATTTTAAAAAAGATATGATATCTTGTTTCAGAGATACAGCGCCATGATCTGAGGCAATTATAATTTTTTTCATCAGACATCCCCCCTTTGGATATTTTTATGAGATTCTTTGATATCTTTTTTACGAGATTGCGAAATAAGTCAATAAAAAAACTTTGATTAGTAATCATATTTGCGATAAAAACTTATATGCAGGAACTATTGACAAGATACCTCAACCATCTTTTAATTGAACGTGGCGTGGCTCAAAATACGCTGGAAGCTTACGGGCGTGATCTACGCCGGTATTTTCAATTTCTACTGCAAAAAGATATAACTGAGCTGCAAGAAGTTAAACCTGAAGTAATCATTGAGTATTTGGTGCAGATCAAGGCCGATGGGTTATCGGCAAATTCGATGAACCGTGCTCTGGCAGCGCTTCGGGGATTATATAAGTATTTGATACAGGAAAAAATAATCGGGCAATCACCACTGGTTAATATTGAGCTGGCTAAAGTGTGGATGCGTCTGCCCGATACGATCAGCAAAGAAGAAATGAATGTTATTTTAATTCAACCCGGTAATCAAACAGCAGCGGCACTGCGTGATACTGCCATGCTTGAGCTTTTATACGCGACAGGTATTCGTGTTTCGGAATTAATTAACTTGACGATGAATAGTATTAATTGGCAAGTTGGTTTTTTAGTTGTAATGGGAAAGGGCAGCAAGGAAAGAATTGTTCCGATTGGCAAGACTGCCTATGATTGCACCAGGCTTTATGTGGATAAGGCCAGACCGCAGTTAATGCAAAAAAAAAATACGGATGTTTTATTTTTAAACAGGTTCGGCACAAAATTTACAAGACAGGGTCTCTGGAAAATAGTTATCCGGTACGCGAAAAAGGCGGGATTACAAAAGAAGGTTCACCCACATACTTTCCGCCATTCTTTTGCTACCCACTTGCTGGAAGGTGGAGCTGATTTACGAACGGTGCAGGTTATGCTTGGACATGCTGATATTTCCACAACTCAAATTTATACCCATATTACAAAGGAGAGATTGAAGGAAATTCATAAGAAATACCATCCCCGTGGTTAATAATCAGTTTTTCTCCGGATAAAATATTTGGGGCCGGAGATATAAGAGGCATAGAGGAATTAATGTTTAAAGATCTAACAAAAAATAATGGGCAGGCCAGGAAGAAGATTACAAGAGTATTGATTGCTCTTGCTGTCATTGTAATTGTCTTCTTTTCAATATTGCTTTTCCGGCCTCAGGCTATCAGCGCATTTACTTTCCAGCTTACAAGAATTAAAAATATTTTAAGCTATTATGTATTGCAGGATAAACCACATTTTTATTACATAGCAATGGAAAAAAACGGTAAGGATATTCGAATCAATGCCAATGAAAGTTTTGAAGTCACTTATCGTGACGAATTTGTAGTAAAATCAGTCGCCAGCGACGATCTGACGGGTAAATATATAACAGTCAACGTTGAATTTTTGGGAAAGGGTAAAAATGATATCGGCCTCTTGCTGCGGGGAATTGATCTGGTCAATAAGTTAATGCAAAATGACGAATTTAGTCAGAGCACGGGTAGTATTTCCAGTTACAAGATTCATATAAATTATAAAAATGAACCAATAGCAGTCGTTCCAATGAAAGTAATAATTACACCTCAGGATTGGCTCAGGTTTGCAAAAGATTCTACAAACGTCAATGTGCAAATTGAATATTTAAAAAAAGCAATAGCCGCGAACAAAGAAGATATCAGCGTCCGCAAAATCCTCGCCAGTACATATTGTAGGCTTGATAGGTTAGATGATGCCGTCAAACAATATAAAGATATTTTGTTGCTTAAATCCGATGATACAACAGCCATGGTGGAATTGGCCAAATGTTATATCAAGAAGAAAGATTATGACGATGCAATCGCAATATGCCGGAAGCTCATCAAGATAAATTCGCAGGATGCCCAGGCATATGCCAGCCTCGGTTTTGCTCTTTCCCAAAAAGGATTATGGGATCAGGCAATAGAAAGTTACCGGCAATCAGTTAAGCTTGAGCCGGAAAATTATCCGGTCAGATTCAAACTGGGAGATGCATACGAGAAAAGAAAAAAGATGAATCTGGCGATTGAAGAGTATAAATATATCGTCGAGCATTCCAAGGATACGGATCTAGCATTGCGCGCTTTGGGAGATGTTTATCTCAAAATTAATAAATATGAAGATGCCATTAAATATTACAAAGAATTGATAAAAAAGCAACCGCGGCTGGCTGCCGCTTACGCTAATCTGGCATCGGCTTATGCCGGCCGGGGCAAGTGGCAGGAAGAAATTGATAATTTAAAAAAGGCGGTCTCCCTGAGCCCGGATGAACCGGCGATCCGCTTCAATCTTGCTGTCGCTTATGAAAAAAGAAAACTCAACGCTGAAGCGATACAGGAATATCGGCATGTATTAAAAATTAATCCTAACGATGCCGATGCCATTGAGCGCCTGGCTGATCTTAATTTCAAAAACAAGAAATTTGATCAGGCAGTAACGTATTATGAAAAATTGACTGAAAGATATCCGAAAAATTCATCGATCTATCCTAATTTAGGATTTGCCTATGGCGAACTGAAAAAATATAAAGCGTCAGCAGAAAATTATGAAAAGGCGATTAAACTAGGATCAAAAAGCTCCACCTTGCATTATAATTTGGCCTACACTTATAGCAAATTGGGGCGGGGAAAAGATGCAATTGCCGAGTACGAAAAAACATCACCACCGACTAAAGAAGTATTAAGTATTATCGCGCAATATTATTTGAAAGAAAAAAAACATGAAACAGCAATCAGGTATTATAAAAAAATAATTGTCCTTGAACCTAAAAAAGCGGCTTCCTACGCCAGTTTAGGATATGCCTATGCCGCCGGTAAAAAGTGGGATAAGGCCATTGAAAATTATCGAATCGCGTTGAAATACGACCGTGAAGATGATGAGCTTTACGCGAACTTAGGTGAGGCCTATGAAAACAAAGAGCTTTATCCGGAAGCTCTGAAAGCTTATACAAGTGCTTACGAGCTTAATCCGGAATCAGCAAAAGCGGCCAGGAGAATACCCAAGCTAAAAATTAAATTATTGCAGAAGAAATCTCAGAAATAAAATAAGGAGTAAAGAATGAACCAGATTGAACTGAACGATTTTTTCATAGGAAATAATACGGGATTTGTTTTGATTGCCGGTCCGTGCGTACTGGAAGATGAAGCGGCGGCTATGGATGTCGCTCAGTATCTGCAGAAGCTAACGACAAAGTTGAAAATCCCTTTTATCTTTAAGGCCTCTTACGATAAAGCCAACCGCACTTCGATCAGTTCTTATCGTGGTCCGGGATTGAAAGAAGGTTTGGCCATACTAAAACGTATCAAGGAAAAACTGGATGTGCCATTACTCTCCGACGTACATCGTTTTGAAGAAATTGATGAAGCGGCTCAAATATTAGATGTTTTGCAAGTACCGGCTTTTCTATGCCGCCAGACTGATTTTGTGATGGAAGTCGCCAAAAAAGCAAAAATTATTAATATAAAAAAAGGACAATTTCTGGCGCCGTGGGATGTTACAAATATCATAACTAAAGTAAGGGTGGCTGGTAACGAAAAAATTCTTCTCACTGAGCGGGGTACTTCATTCGGTTATAATAACCTTGTTTTTGATATCCGCTCCTTACCGATCATGAGAGAGATCGGCTATCCGGTGATCTTTGATGCGACTCATGCAGTACAATTACCCGGAGGAACAGGCACAGCATCAGGTGGTGAACGCAATATGGTTCCATATCTGGCCAGGGCAGCCGTAGCCGCGGGGGTTGATGGAATATTTTTGGAAGTGCACCGTAATCCGGAGAAAGCGCTTTGTGATGGCGCCAATTCTTTGTATCTCGATTCACTGGAAGAGTTGCTTACAATGTTAAAGCAAATTGACCGTTTGGTAAAGAGTAAATAAAATGTAAAATCAATAAAGGATAATTTGTCAATGAATAAAAAACTAAAAGAAAAATTAAAAAAAATAAAAATGCTGATTCTGGATGTTGACGGAGTCATGACTGACGGCAGGATCATTATGGATGATGAGGGACACCAGTTGAAAAATTTTGATGTTCGTGACGGGCATGGCTTGAAGATTATTCAGCGTTACGGAATAGAAATAGTGATATTGACCGGACGGAAATCCGAAGTTGTCAATCATCGAGCGCATGATTTGGAAATTGAAGATGTTTATCAAGGCGCATTAAATAAAAAAGAAGTGTTCCAAAAAATATTGCTCAAAAATAATTTAGCGGCAAGCGCTGTGGCTTTTTTAGGTGATGACATCATCGATATACCAGTTTTAAGACAGGTAGGTTTTTCTGCCGCTGTGGCTGACGCTGTGGATGTGGTGAAAAAAAGTGTCGATTATGTAACAAGTCATCAAGGTGGCAGAGGTGCTGTAAGAGAGATATGTGAAATGATCCTGCAGGCTCAGGAAAAATGGCATGAAATAGCGGAAAGATATGAATTCTTAGATCATATTTAAAGAGTGAAATATATGTCAATCTCATGGTTTTTTTCTCAAACAAGTATTGTAAAATTATTCAATGAAAAATGCTAAGTAAAGATCAATCCAGGGAAAATAATCCTTTCAAAACTTTATCCTGAGTCATTAATGGACTTATCTGAAGAGTTCATCCTTATATCTTTACATGGGAGATGCTGAGTGATATAAATAAACAAATGGTATATCAAATATACTCTTGCTGGGATTGAGAAAGATGAAATCATCCAAGAAAACAAAAATTATATCGATAATACTAATTATCTTTGTTGTGATCACTATGGCTGTTTTGGTGATTATGTTTAATATATATGATAAGCCAAAGAATATAATAAAGATATTGTCTGATCATGTTGATCTGCAAATTAAGGATTTCATCTATACGGAAGTTGGTGAAGCTAATTCCAAATGGGAAGTAAAAGCTAAAAATGCCAAATACATCAAAAAACAAAATCTTGCTTTATTTGACCGTGTAAAAATAAAATTAACCACATCCGAAGGAAAAATATTCATAATGACGGGTGATAAAGGACAAATGCTCACAGATAAAAAGGATATTCAAATTAAAGGTAATGTGGTTATTATTTCAGATACGGGAGATAGGTTTTCTACGGATTATTTAAATTTCAATGATGCCGAAAAAAAAGCTTATACAGATGCACCTGTGACCATGGAAAACAAGAGAATGAAAATAAAAGGCACAGGGCTCACACTATATATCAATACAGGGGAATTAAACCTTTCTTCCCTGGTGAAAGCAAAAATAAATTAATCGGGAAAATATGATGATCGGGAAAAAAATATATCTATTAGTTTTGTTTTATTTGTTAATGGCAAATCATTTTTTATATGCTCAGGATAGTTCTGATAAGAAAAATATAATTAAGAAAAACGAACCGATAGAGATTACCTCTGACCGTATGGAGGCGTTCAATGAAAAAAAGATGGTAGTATTCTCCGGTAATGCCTCAGCCAAACAAGGTGATATTGTATTAAACTCAGACCAATTGTTTTTGTATTATAAAAATAAACCAGGTAAAAAAGATAAAATCGGAACAAAAGAAATTGAGACGTCAGGAGAGCTGGATAAAATTGAAGCTAAGGGAAATGTCGTCGTAACCCAAAAGGAAAGACGGGCAACGAGTGAAGAAGCTTCTTATAATAGAGAAAGCGATCAGATTGTAATGACAGGAAATCCGATCTTACGCGAAGGTAAAAACACAATAACCGGATGTAAGGTAATAGTATATACAAATGAGGATCGTGGATCAGTCGTGCCCTGTACACCAGGGAAAGGTGAAAGAGTAAAAGCGATAATCTATCCGCAACAAAATAAAGAAGGAAAGAAATAAACGCGATCATATGGCGCTATGTAAAAAATATGAGCAATTTGCTGGCAAAAGGTTTAACTAAAATTTATAATAAAAGAAAAGTCGTTAATCGGATTGATTTAGCGATTTCACCGGGAGAAGTAGTAGGTTTGCTCGGTCCCAATGGCGCCGGCAAAACGACTACTTTTTATATGATTGTCGGATTGATCAAACCTGATGGTGGAGAAATATTTTTGGATGATGAAGATATCAGTAAAGATCCAATGTACAAAAGAGCGAGAAAAGGATTGAATTATCTGCCCCAAGAGCCGTCAATATTTCGGAAGCTTACCGTAGAGGAAAATATATTGGCTATTCTGGAAACTCTTGATCTGCATAAAGAAGAAAGACAAGAAAGGCTCAAAGAACTTTTGGCTGAACTTGATCTTACGGGATTGGCAAAAAATCAAGCCTACTCACTCTCCGGAGGAGAAAGAAGACGAGTGGAAATAACAAGAGCGTTGGTTACTTCTCCAAAATACATACTTTTAGATGAACCTTTCGCCG
>JGI24129J20441_1000440_pt1 | contig 12712 bp, 9 predicted proteins | sample BarGraNGADG00211_FD_20441 | JGI IMG/M metagenome (IMG submission 20441) | reverse complement strand
TTCACGGTCAGCAGCGTCCGGGGAGCAGTGGGCCAGCCCTTCAACGAGGCCTCCTGTGCGGCCAAGTTCGCCGTCGAGGGGTTCTTGGAGAGCCTCGCCCCGGTGGCCGCCACCGTCGGCGTCGGCGTCGGCGTCGGCGTCGGCGTCGGCGTGGCCATCGTGGAGCCGGGCGCGGTGACCACCGAGTTCGTCAACAACGTGAGCCCGGCCTCGGGGAGCCCCCTCTCCGAGGCCGGCAGGGACAGGAGGCCGCCCACCGGTGCGGGTTTGCCGTCCAACAGGGACGTTCGGCCCTACCAGGCACGCAGCGATGGCAGCACGATGGGAGCAAGGCGGGATCACGCGATCCCATCGAGCAACCGAGGAGCAGGCCATGACGGTCCGACTGGCGATCAACGGCTTCGGGCGGACGGGGCGATCGTTCCTGCGAGCGGCGCTGACCTCCTCCCACGAGTTCGAGATCGTGGCCGTCAACGACCTCGGCGCCCCAGAGGCGCTGGCCCGGCTGCTCGCCCGGGACTCCGTGCACGGCCGCTATCCCGAACCGGTCCACGTCGACGGCGACACCATGGTCGTCGGGGCACGCCGGATCCGGATGCTCGCCGAGGCCGACGCTGCCGTGCTCCCCTGGAGCGAGTTCGGCGTCGACGTCGTCATCGAGTCGACCGGCAAGTACACCAGCCGGGACAAGGCCCAGGCCCATCTCGAGGCCGGAGCCTCCCGCGTGGTGATCTCGGCTCCGGGGCAGGACCCCGACGCCACCTTGGTGGTCGGTGTGAACGAGGAGGAGTTCGATCCGGCCCACCACTTCATCATCTCGAATGCGTCGTGCACCACCAACTGCCTGGCCGTCCTGGCCAAGGTGCTCGACGACGCGTTCGGCATCGACGACGGGTTCATGACCACGGTGCACGCCTACACGGACGACCAGCGCCTGGTCGATGCGCTCCACAAGGACCCCCGGCGGTCACGGGGAGCGGCGATCAACATCGTGCCGACGACGACCGGCGCGGCCCGAGCAACAGGACTAGTGCTCCCCAGTGTGGCGGGAACTCTCGACGGACTCGCCCTGCGCGTGCCGGTGCCCGACGCGTCGATCACCGATCTCGTCGCCAACGTGCGTGCCACACCAAGCGTGGGCGAGATCAAGGATGCCTACCGTGCCGCCGCCGGTTCGGGACGCCTCGCTGGACTGCTCGAGTACTCGGAGGAGCCCCTGGTCTCCTCCGACATTATCGGGTCGCCTGCGTCGTGCATCTTCGACTCGGATCTCACCATGGCCCACGGGCACCTCGTGAAGGTGCTCGGCTGGTATGACAACGAGTCGGGCTACTCGAGCCGGCTCGCCGACCTCGCCGCCATCGTCGGCGCCGCTGCCGGCAGCTGACGGGAGCGGGCGTCACCATGTTCCAGGTTCGTATCCATGGGCGCGGCGGCCAGGGCGTGGTGAGCGCCGCGGAGATCCTCTCCGTGGCCGCGTTCGCCGAGGGACGCCACGCGCAGGCCTTCCCGAGCTTCGGATCCGAGCGCATGGGTGCGCCGGTCGTGTCCTTCTGCCGCATGGACGATCGCCCGATCCGCACGCGAGAGCCGGTGGTGGAGGCCGACGCCATCATCATCCAGGACGTTACGCTGATCCACCAGGTCGATCTCTTCGCCGGACTCTCGCCGGAAGGCTATGTGCTGGTCAACACCTCCCGAAGCTTCGACGAGCTCGGGCTCGGCGAGTTCTTCGGCCAGTTCCACCGTGATCGCCTGGTCACCTGCCCGGCGACCGAGTTCGCCCTCGAGGAGCTCGGTCGTCCCCTGCCGAACGCGGCCCTGCTCGGCGGGTTCGCGGCACTGACCCGTGAGATCACACTCGACGCCATCGACACGGCGGTCCGCGATCGCTTCGCGGGCGCAGTCGGTGAGCGCAACGTCGTCGCCGCCGCCGCTACCTATCGATTCGTCACGCTTGCAGAAGAGGAGCTGGTCCGTGCTGCGACAGATTGAGGGCTCCCGTGCCGTCGCCGAGACGGTCGCGCGCTGCCGGCCCGAGGTCGTCTGCGCGTATCCCATCTCGCCCCAGACGCACATCATCGAGGCGATCGGCGCGATGGTGAAGGCCGGCACTCTCTCGCCGTGTGAGTTCATCAACGTCGAGTCCGAGTTCGCGGCAATGTCCGTTTCGATCGGTGCTTCGGCGGCGGGTGCACGCGCCTTCACCGCCACCGCCAGCCAAGGGCTGCTCTTCATGATCGAGGCGGTCTACAACGCGGCGGGGCTCGGCCTTCCCATCGTCATGACGCTGGCGAACCGGGCGATCGGGGCCCCGATCAACATCTGGAACGACCACAGCGACGCCATGGCCGTCCGGGACTCGGGATGGATCCAGCTCTTCGCCGAGACGAACCAGGAGGCCGCTGATCTCCACGTCCAGGCCTTCCGCCTCGCCGAGGAGCTCTCGGTCCCGGTCATGGTGTGCATGGACGGCTTCATCCTCACCCATGCGGTCGAAGGCGTCGATGTGCCAGAGCAGTCCGACGTCGACGCCTTCCTCCCTCCCTACGAGCCCCGACAGGTGCTCGATCCCGACGATCCGGTCTCGATCGGTGCGATGGTCGGCCCCGAGGCGTTCGAGGAGGTCCGCTACCTGGCCCACCTCCGCCAGCTCGACGCGCTGGAGCGGATCCCCTCCCTCGCCGCGGCGTTCGCCGAAGCATTCGGTCGCCAGAGCGGCGGTCTGGTCCGTCCCTACCGGACCGAGGACGCGGAGACCATCGTCGTCGCGCTCGGATCGGTGCTCGGGACCATCAAGGACGCGGTCGATGCACGCCGAGATGCCGGTGAACGGGTGGGCGTTGTCGGGATCACCTCGTTCCGCCCGTTTCCCCTTGACGCGGTGCGGGACGCGCTCTCCGGTGCCCACCGGGTCGTCGTCGTGGAGAAGGCATTCAGCATCGGCTTCGGCGGCGTGCTCTCGACCGATGTCGCCATGGCGACGCATGACGCGGACTGCTCGCTGCGAACGGTCGTGGCCGGGCTCGGCGGGCGTGCCATCACCCGCCGCTCGCTCGAGGAGCTGCTCGCTGCCGCGTCCCGGGACGAGCTCGACTCCCTCACCTTCCTCGATCTCGACCACGGGATCATCGAGCGTGAGCGCGCCCGCATGACCGCGACGCGACGGTCTGGCCCATCGGCGGAGAACGTCCTACGCGACCTCGGGACCGTCGCGTCCCGGATCGGCTGAGGAGGAATCGTGACCACCCAGCCCGTCCGCTTCTACCAGGTCGGGAGCTTTGCCGTCGGCAACCGCCTCCTTCCAGACGACGACCGGACCGTCCAGTCCGATCCGAACCGGACCAACTCGCTCGACTCGGGGCATCGCGCCTGCCAGGGATGCGGCGAAGCCCTCGGCGCCCGCTACGCCCTCGACGCAGCGATGCGCGCCACCGGGGGCCGCCTCGTGGCGGTGAACGCCACCGGGTGTCTCGAAGTGTTCTCCACCCCCTACCCGGAGACCTCGTGGCGCATCCCATGGCTCCACTCGCTGTTCGGGAACGCGCCGGCCGTCGCCACCGGGGTCGCCGCGGCGATGAAGGTGAAGGGAAAGGGCGACGTGCGAGTCGTCGCGCAGGCCGGGGACGGTGGGACGGTCGACATCGGCTTCGGGTGCCTGTCGGGGATGTTCGAGCGCAACGACGACGTGCTCTTCATCTGCTACGACAACGAGGCGTACATGAACACGGGCGTGCAGCGCTCCGGCGCGACACCACCGGCGGCGCGTACGGCGACGACCGAAGCGGTCGGCCCGGAGCCGGGCAACGTCTTCGGACAGGGGAAGGACCTCCCCCGCCTGGCGATGGCACACGACATCCGGTACGTGGCGACCGCCACGGTCGCCGACCTCCACGACCTCGAGGAGAAGGTCGAGCGCGCCATGCAGCTCCACGGCGCCCGCTACCTCCACATCCTGGTGCCCTGCCCCCTCGGGTGGGGCTCGGCCCCGAACGACACGATCCTCGTGGCCCGGCTCGCCAAGGAGACCGGGCTCTTCCCGGTCTTCGAAGCCGAGCACGGCAAGGTCACCGCCGTGTCGCCGATCCGCCACCGGACGCCCGTCGAGGCCTACCTGTCGATCCAGCGCCGCTACGCCCACCTCTTCGGTGAGCACTCGCGCACCGACATCATCGCCCGCATCCAGGCGATCGCCGATCAGAACATCGCCACCTACGGCCTCATCGACGACGAAGCCGACAGCAGCGATCCGAAGCAGGTGACGGCGTAATGGAGCTTCCGTTCGCAATCACACTGGACGTCGGCTCGAGCCACGCCAACCGGACCGGTTCGTGGCGTGTCGAACGACCGATCTACGTCGACCGGCTCCCGCCGTGCAACGATGCGTGCCCGGCGGGCGAGAACATCCAGCGCTGGCTCTACCAAGCCGAGCCAGGTGACTACGAGATGGCTTGGCGCCAACTCGTCGAGGACAACCCGTTCCCCGCGGTGATGGGTCGCATCTGCTACCACCCGTGTGAGACGGCGTGCAATCGCGCCCAGCTCGACGAGGCGGTCGGGATCAACGCCGTCGAGCGGTTCCTCGGTGACCTGGCGATCGAGCGCGGTTGGTCGCTGCCGCCGGCGGTGACCGACAGCGGGAAGCGGGTCCTCGTCGTCGGGGCCGGCCCCGCCGGGCTGAGCGCCACCTACCACCTGCGCCGTCTCGGCCATCACGTCCGCCTAGTCGACTCGGCGCCGAAGCTCGGCGGCATGATGCGCTACGGCATCCCCGCCTACCGGCTCCCTCGTGCAGTCGTGGATGCCGAGACCACACGCATCGTGGCGCTCGGGGTCGACGTCGAGCTCGGCCACACCGTCCAGGACATCGAAGGTGAGCGCCACGATGGCGGCTTCGACGCCGTCTTCCTGGCCGTCGGCGCCCAGCTCGGCCGACGCGTGGAGATCCCGGCCGGCGACTCGTCCCGCGTCCTCGACGCGGTCTCGCTCCTCCACCGGGTCGCCGAAAACGATCCGCCGTTGCTCGGTCGCCGGGTCGTCGTCTACGGCGGAGGGGACACCGCCCTCGACGCCGCCCGGACGGCGCGCCGTCTCGGCGCCACCGACGCCGTCGTCGTCTACCGCCGCAACCGCGAGCGCATGCCTGCCCATGGGGACGAGCTCGAGGAGGCACTCGTCGAGGGCGTGACGGTACGCTGGCTCTCCACGGTGAGCCGATTCGACGGCGACCGACTCGTGCTGGAGAAGATGCGCCTCAACGATGAGGGGTTCCCCGAGCCGACCGGTGAGCTCGAAGAGCTCGACGCCGACTCCCTCGTGCTCGCGCTTGGTCAGGACACCGATCTGTCGCTCCTCGACCAGGCACCCGATGTTGTGGTCGATGACGGCGTCGTCGAAGTGCTCCCGACGATGATGACGGGCGAGAGCGGCGTCTTCGCCGGCGGCGACTCGGTGCCGTCGGAGCGGACGGCCACGGTGGCGATCGGGCACGGGAAGCGCGCTGCGCGCGGCATCGACGTGTTCGTCTCCGGCCGTGCGCCAGTCAATGCTGACCGGCACGAGCTCGCCACGTTCGACCGCGTGAACACCTGGTACTACTCGGACGCCCCGCGAACCAGGCGTCCCGAGCTCGAGCGGGCCCGGCGGCAGAGCACCTTCGACGAGGTCGTCGGGGGCCTGACCGAGGAGAACGCGCTCTTCGAGGCTCGTCGTTGCCTCTCGTGCGGCAACTGCTTCGAGTGCGACAACTGCTTCGGCGTGTGCCCGGACAACGCGGTCATCAAGCTCGGTCCGTCGCTTCGCTACGAGTTCGACTACGACTTCTGCAAGGGCTGTGGCATCTGCGCGCAAGAGTGCCCCTGCGGTGCCATCGACATGGTCCCGGAGCGAATCTGACGTAGCCGCGCACGNGGGGCGGTGGTTGACGAGTCCGCCGAAGCGGTGGCGCCCGAGGCCCAGCCGAGCGCCCTCACCTGGTGNATAGCCAACGCCTCGGCTGCCTCAGGCTCGCGCCGGTGAGCGGAAGGCACGGAATAGCGGCCCGGGACCAGCGTGCCGTGGAGCGAGGCGAGCCTTGCAGTCGACGACGACCGCCCCGGCTGAACTGACGAGGATGGGGTTGAGGTCGAGCTCGACCAGTTCGGGAACCTCCTCGGCCACCCGTGCGATCGTCTCGAGAACCGCCACCAGGGCTCGGCGGTCGACGGGCGCTGCGCCCCGGTAGCCATTGAGAAGGGGAGCGGCGTGCAGAGATGCCACCATCGTCTCGGCGGCACCGACATCGAGCGGCGGAACCGCGAAGGCACGGTCGCCGAGCAGGTCGGTCATCACCCCGCCGAGGCCGACCATCACCACCGGTCCGAAGACCGGGTCGGAAGCGAGCCCGATGATCGCCTCGACGCCCGACGGCGCCATCGGTTGGATGACCGCGCCGCCCATCTGCGGTCCGATCCGGCCTGCCATCGCCTCGTACGCCTCGCGGACCGCCTCGGGGCTGCCCAATCCCACCGCGACCCCGCCGACGTCCGACTTGTGGACGATCTCGCCCGAGCGCGCCTTCAACGCGACGGGGAACCCGATGGATTCGGCGACCGAGCCCGCCTCTGCTGCGGTCGTAGCAGCACGAGTAGGCAACACCGGCACGCCGCACGCCTCGACCAGACGCGCGGCCTCCTCGAGCTCGAGCCAGCCACCTGTCTCACTCCTGGCGAGTGCCGAGGACACGATCTCGTGGATCGCCACCTGGTCGGAGACCTCCCAGGATGTCGCGGCCGCGGACCGGGGGCGTCGGCGCCACTCCGCGTAGGAGCAGACGTGGGCGAGCGCCGCCGCCGCTCGTTCGGGGGAGGGAACCTCGGCGATGGCCAGTGCACCGCTGGAGCCGGGAGCGGCGTCTGTCCCCAGGATGCACGCGACCACCGGCTTGTCCGAGCGCTGCGCAACGTGGGCGACGACCTCTCGTGCGGCGGCTGCCCGGAGCGCGACGAGATCGGTGGTGACGACGATCGCCGCGTCGACCGCGTCGTCGTGAAGGACGATCTCCAGCGCGTTCTCGAGGACCTCGGCCCCCCCATCCGCGGTCATGTCAACGGGGTTGGCGACGGCTGCCGAGTCGACGACGACCTTGCGGAGCGCGTCCTTCGTTGCGTCGCCGAGCTCTGGAACGGAGAGCCCGCCGGCCTCGCACGCGTCGGCGGCGAGGATGAGCGGGCCACCGGAGTTCCCGACGAGAGCGATCCGGCTCCCTGCGGGCAGCGGCGTGGAGAGCAGGAGCGCGGAGACATCGAGGAGCTCTTCGAGGCGGTCGACCTTGATGACGCCGGCGCTCTGGAGAAGCGCCGAAACGACGACCTGCGGCGTGGCGGCGGCGGCGGTGTGCGATCGCGCCCCCCGGGCGCCGGCAGGTGTCCTTCCCGCCTTCAGCGCCACGATGGGCTTCTTCTCGCCGACCCGCCGGGCGATGCGGGCGAACTTGCGCGGGTTTCCGAGAGACTCGAGATAGAGGGCGATCACCGAGGTCCGGTCGTCGCGTTCGAAGTAACAGAGCAGGTCGTTCAAGCTCACGTCGAGATTGTTCCCGACGGAGACGAAGCTCGACAGGCCGAGGCCGGCGACCCGGGCCTGCTCGGCGAGCACGATTCCGACCGCACCGGACTGCGAGACGAGCGCCAGGCCCCCGGCGAGCGGATCGAGCGCAGCGAAGGTGGCGCTCATCCGGATGTCAGGGTCGGTGTTCACGACACCGAGGCAGTTCGGGCCGACGATGCGCATGCCCTGCCGCCGGGCGACCCTGAGCAGCTCGGCCTCGACCTCGGCACCTGAGCGACCCGTCTCTCCGAAGCCCGCGGTGATGATGGTCGCCGCCCGCACACCCGTCGAGGCAGCTTCGCCGAGGACACCGGGTACCGCCGCCGACGGTACCGCGATGATCGCCAGGTCGATCGGCTCGGGAAGCGATGACAGTGTGGGGAACGCGGGCACGCCACAGACCGCCCGGGCCGACGGGTTGACCGGGTAGACGCTCCCCGAGAAATCTCCGGCGAGAAGGGATCGGACGACCTCGTGACCGACGTTCCCCGGGTGCCGTCCCGCCCCGATGACGGCAATCGAGCGCGGGCGGAGGATCGCCGAGATGCTGGCGACCTCCGCGGTCGCCTCCCGCTCGTCGCAGGACGCACGGTACTCGGGCGTCGGCCGGAGATCGATCTCGGTCCGGACGGTCCTACCGTCGTTGGCGCGCGTACACCGGAGGCCCGTGGCACCGAAGACCTGGAGCATGGCCGAGTTCTCCGCCATGACCTCGGCGACGAAGTGCACGATCCCCTTGGTCCGTGCGTACGCCGCCAGGCTCTCGAAGAGCAGCGTGGCGACCCCGTGGCGCTGATAGGTGCCGGCCACCACGAAGGCGACCTCCGCCACCGGCTGGGTGGGCCCGAGGCGGTCGTAGCTCGCGAACGCGACCAGTTGACCCGACACGATCGCCACGAAGGCCATCCGGGAGTCGTAGTCCACCTCGGCGACGTGCGATGCCTCGTCGGGGCCCCACGCCGGATGGGCACCGAGGAGGGCCTGCTGGATCGCATCGTGCGACAGGTTCCTGTCGGAGGCGCCCAGCAGCGCCGCGTCAGCCGGCTGGATCGGACGGACGAGGACCGCCTCGCCGCCCGTCAGCAGCCCGTCGAACTCCCACGACGACGGGTACCCGGGCGGGTCCGGTGCCCCGCGTGCAGCTCCATCCCCAGTGGACATCACCACCTCCTCATCGACAGTCATCGTCGCCGCCGACGGTCGAGGTGACCAGGGTCGAATTGCCCGAACTGCCTGACCAGGATCATGGCATCCCGTGTCGGGACCTTCAACCTCTGGCGTCCTCTCCTGGCGCCGGAGCGGCAGCGGGAGACCGGCCCAGCCGCGCCTCGACCTCCAGGACTTGCCGAGTCGTCTTCAGCACCGTGTCGGGGTTCAGGCTCATCGAGTCGATCCCGAGCTCCACGAGGAACTCGGCCATGTCCGGGTAGTCGGACGGCGCCTGCCCGCACAGGCCCGAGTGCATGTGGTTGCGCTGGCACCCCTCGACGGCGAGGCGGATCATCTCCTTCACCCCCTCGTCACGCTCGTCGTAGTCAAAGGCAACGATCTCGCTGTCGCGGTCGACGCCGAGCGTGAGCTGGGTCAGGTCGTTCGAGCCGATCGAGAAGCCGTCGAAGTACTCTGCGAAGCGGTCGATGAGGATGACGTTGTTCGGGATCTCGCACATGGCGTAGACCTCGAGGCCGTTCTCCCCACGACGGAGGCCGAGCTCGGCCATCCGCTCGAGAACCTGCTCAGCCTCCGCCACGCGACGGACGAAGGGAAGCATGAGCACGACGTTGGTGAGCCCCATCTCCTCGCGCACCCGAAGCATCGCCTTGCACTCGAGGGCGAAGCCTTCGGCGTAGGCGGGATGGGCGTATCGGGACGCGCCGCGAAAGCCGAGCATCGGGTTGGCCTCCGCTGGCTCGAAACCCGCCCCACCGAGGAGGTTTGCGTACTCGTTCGTTTTGAAGTCCGACATGCGGACGACAACCGGCTTGGGCCAGAAGGCGGCGGCGATCGTGCCGATCCCCTCGGCGAGGCGCTCGACGAAGAACTGCTCGCCGTCGCGGTACCCGCGGATCAGCTGTGCCAGGTCCTCGCGCGCCTTGCGGTCGGTCACCTGCTCGGGATGCAGAAGCGCCAGCGGGTGGGCGCGGATCGACTCGCTGATGATGAACTCCATGCGTGCGAGACCGACGCCGTCGTTCGGGAGGAACGAGGTCTTGAAGGCGAGGTCGGGGTTGCCGAGGTTGATCATGATCTTCGTCACCGGGCGGGCCAGGTCCCCCACCTCGCTCCGCTCGACATGAAAACCCACCTCGCCCCGGTACACGAAGCCCGCATCGCCTTGCGCGCACGAGACCGTGACCGTCACGCCGGTCGGCACCGCCGTGGTGGCGTCTCCGGCCCCGACGACGGCGGGGATCCCGAGCTCTCGGGCGATGATGGCCGCGTGACACGTGCGCCCGCCCCGATTGGTGACGATCGCCGCAGCCGTCTTCATCACCGGCTCCCAGTCCGGCGTCGTCGTGTCGGCGACGAGGACCTCGCCGGGGCGGAACTGCGCGAGGTGCGCGACGTTCTCGATCACCCGCACCGTCCCCGAGGCGATCCTCTCGCCGACCGAGCGCCCCTCGGCGACGACCTCGCCGGCGTGCTCGAGGACGTAGGTCTCGAGGCTGGACACCTGGCGCTGCGACGCAGCCGTCTCGGGCCGGGCCTGGACGATGTAGATCTTGCCGTCGATGCCGTCCTTCGCCCACTCGATGTCCATCGGCCGCCCGTAGTGGGTCTCGATCGTGACGGCGGAATCGGCGAGCTCGAGCACGTCCACGTCGCTCAGGCAGAAGTGCTCTCGATCGGCCTTCTGGGTGGGGATGTTGCGCGTCGTGTGCTTCGTTTCGCCCTCGACGAGGACCATCTTCACGGCCTTGTCGCCGAGGAGGCGACGCAGCACGGCGCGATGGCCGGCGACGAGGCTCGGCTTGTGGACGTAGAACTCGTCGGGGTCGACCGCACCCTGCACGACGTTCTCGCCGAGGCCGTATGCCCCGGTGATGAACACCACGTCGCGGAAGCCGGACTCGGTGTCGAGCGTGAACATCACACCGGACGAGGCGAGGTCCGAGCGCACCATCTTCATCACCCCGATCGACAGCGCCACCTTGTAGTGGTCGAAACCCTGATCGATGCGGTAGTGGACGGAGCGGTCGGTGAAGAGGCTGGCGAAGCACCGCCGGCAGGCGTCGAGCAGGCTCTGCTCGCCCCGGATGTTGAGGAAGGTGTCCTGCTGGCCCGCGAAGCTCGCGGTCGGCAGGTCCTCGGCGGTCGCCGACGAACGCACGGCGAGGCCGACATCCTCCCCGTACTCCTCCTGCAGCCGTCGGTAGCCGGCGAGGATCTCGCTGGCCAGGTCCGATGGGAGGCCCGCGCCGTAGACGAGCTCACGTGCACGCTTGGCGCGGCGAGCGAGGTCGGCGACATCGCTCGGGTCGAGGCCGTCAAGCGCGGCGTGCAGTGGCTCTAGAACGCCCGCCTCCTCGAGCATGTATCGGTAGGCCTCCGCGGTGATGGCGAAGCCGTTCGGCACCCGCACCCCCTCGCTCGAGAGCTTCTGGTACATCTCGCCGAGCGAAGCCGTCTTCCCACCGACCAATGGGACGTCCCCGATATCGAACTCTTCGAAGAAGCGGACGTAGATGGGCTTGGTCATGATCATGATCGTTCCTCCTCTAGCGGTTGAAGCAGACGGGTGGCTGAGCCTCTGCCAGGTCGCCGGTAGCATCGAGATCGCCCGGTGGCATGCACCGAGTGCGCCCTCTGTACCTCACAACTGTCAGTATCACGAAGTCCGGGGCGTCCAACTAGGGGCGAAGGTCACTGGCGGGGCTACGTGACGCTCGACCCGGTGGTCCGGCCCGTTCCCGGTGCCGGGCGACGATCCACGGCAGGTCGGGGGTCCGACCGAGTCCTTCGGGCAGTCACCGGCAGAGGCGGATGGCGGCATCGGCCCTGGTCGGCCCCGGGCAGGCGCACTACGGAGGGCCGGGGCGGCGCACCCGCCCCACACCGTCAGCGCCGGTTGGCGGCCACCAGTTGCGTGGCTGCTGCCGAGGCGGAGGGCTTGCGGGCCACCCGCTCGGCGACCAGGTCCTCGGTCAGCGTCCGCTCACCGGCACGGGCGGCGGCACGGGCGGCGGCAGCGATGAGGGTCAGGTCGATGATGTCGCGTTGGGCGTGGCTGCCACCGACGGCGTTGGCCACGGGGCGGAGGTCGATGAGCAGGTCGAGGGCCCGGTCGGGCTGGCCGGCCGCGAAGGAGCCAAAGCCCTCGACGAGGGCCAGCCTGACCCGCTCGGCCACCTCGCGGTTGGTTCCCACTGTCCGGCGACGATTGTTGGCCACCAACTGCTGGTTGCACTCGTGGCGCCCGGAGAGGCCGAGCGCCATCACCGCGTACCAGTCGTTGAAGAGGTAGACCGGATCGTCCACCAGGAGCTCGATATCCGCAGCCAACTGGTCGGCTCGTCCACCGACATCGATGCCGAACAGGGAGAGCCTGTGGGTGCCGAGAAGCCCATCCGGCCAGCTCATGCCACAAGCCGGTACTCGTGAACGAGGCCGCCGAGTTTGTCGCTCCGTCGTAGCTGGGCCGGGTCCGGATGGCTGATCCGCAGTGGCCTCCCTCCCACGGCAAGCGGCACCTGCTGACCGAGGGAGCGGTACGGACGATGTCCGTTGTCGTGATCAACGAACTCGCTGAGGACCGCTTCGAGCTGAGGGCGATGGAGCACAAGCATCGAGTCGAGGCACTCACGTCGTGCGGTCCCGACGAACAGCTCGCCGAACGCGTTCGCACGGGGGGATCGAATGGGCGTGCGGATGATCCGGGCGCCATCGGCACGTAACACCTCGTCGAAGCTGGCGGTGAACTTGGTGTCGCGGTCCCGGATCAAGAACTTCGTCGGACGGGCCAGATCGGCCAGGACGAAGCTGAGATTGCGAGCCTGCTGGGTGACCCACTCCCCCGCCGGGTTGGTGGTGATGCCGGTTGCGTACTCCGGGTGTCGAGTTCGATGAAGAAGAGCACGTAGAGCTGGCGCATCAGCACCGTGTCGACATGGAAGAAGTCACAGGC
>JGI24129J20441_1000439_pt1 | contig 12740 bp, 10 predicted proteins | sample BarGraNGADG00211_FD_20441 | JGI IMG/M metagenome (IMG submission 20441) | reverse complement strand
CCGGATGGAGCTCCAGGAGCCGTTGACTTTGTCCTACCCTCGCTCGCGCAGGCCCGGTGGTGGACGTAAACGTGCCGAGGCGGGTGACCCGGCGTCTCGGGCGTCGATGGCCAAACGCTCGGGATTGTCCAAGACAACGATCGGGCGAATCTGGAAGGCCTTGAGCTCAAGCCGCACCGGGTCGATAGGTTCAAGCTGTCCAAGGACCCGCTGTTCGTGGAGAAGGTCTACGACGTCGTCGACCTCTACCTGGATCCCCGCGAGAGCGCGGTAGTGCTGTGCGTCGACGAGAAGTTTCAGGTCCAAGCGCTGGCTCGTACCAGCCCCGTGTTGCCGATGATGCCCGAGCGGCGCATCCACGACTATCTGCGCCGCGGCGTGACCAGCCTGTTCGCCGCGTTCAACATCGCCGACGGGACCGTCATCTCCTCGATCCACCGGCGGCATCGAGTGATTGAGTTTAAGAAGTTCCTGGCCAAGATTGACGACGAAGTCCCCGACGACTTGGAAGTGCACCTGGTCTGTGACAACTACGGCACTCACAAGACGCCGGCGATCAACGCTTGGCTGGTCAAACAGCCACGCTTCCACATGCATTTCATCCCCGACCAGCTCCAGCTGGATCAACCAGGTCGAGCGCTGGTTCGGCTTCATCACCGACGAACTCATCCGCAGCGGCAACCACCAATCGGTCCAGGCCTTCGAAGCCGACATCCGCGCCTGGGNCAAGNGATGGAACGAAGACCCCAAACTATTCATCTGGACCAAGTCAGCCGAACAGATTCTCGAGTCAATCCGACGACTTTACACGGATCTCCTGTGCGGCACACTAGAACCAGGAGACGGCTACTTCAGGGTTCTTACGGGAAAGCTCTATTCGCATCGATAGACAAGTTTGGAGACCTATGCCCGATATGCCTCGGGTGCTCTTCGTGACCAGTAGCTTTCCCCGGTGGCCCGGCGATAGCACGACGCCGTTCATCCTGCACTTGGCCGAGGATCTGACTTCGCTGGGCTGGCACGTCACGCTGCTGGCACCCCACGCCGAAGGGGCGCGCCGGCATGAAGATTTCGGGGAGATCGAGGTCCACCGCTTCCGTTACTTCTGGCCGGTTCGCGCGCAGACCATCTGTTACGGCGGCGGCGCCCTGGCCAATCTCCGCAGGTCACCGCTTGATGCCGTGAAGCTGCCCGCCCTGGTCGCGGCCGAGTGGTGGTCGACCCTGCGGCTCCTTCGTTCAGTGGATCTTGTGCACAGCCACTGGATCCTGCCTCAAGGGGCTGCGGTTGCCATGACGCCCGCCCGCCGCCATGTCGCGACGGTGCACGGCAGTGACGTCTTCGGACTGCAGGCCAAGCCGTTTGCGATCATCAAGGGCTGGGCCCTGCGTCGGGCCTCGGCGGTCACCGCCAACTCGACGGCAACGAAAGCCAAGGTCAGCGCGCTGACCCGGTCCCGGGTGGACGCAGAGCTCATTCCGATGGGCGTCGATATCCGGCAGCCCGACCCCGAGGCGGTTCAGAGGATCCGGGCTCGATTCGGGGGCAGCGGGCCACTCGTGGTGTTTCTTGGTCGCATTGTGGAAGAGAAAGGCGTGCTGGACCTGGTCCGGGCGTTCGCCCTCATCCGCGTGAGGTTCCCCGTGGCCCGGCTGACCATGGTCGGTGGGGGCATCGACTCCGACACGGTGTCGCGCCTTGCCGTCAATCTGGGGCTTGACGACGTAGTCGATCAACCGGGCTGGACCGATCCGTCCGAGGTGGTCAACTGGTTCACCGCGGCCGACGTGGTTGCCGTCCCGTCCTGGTTCGAGGCGCAGGGCCTTTCTGTGATGGAGGCACAGGCTGCGGGCGCGGCCGTCGTGGCGACCAGCGTGGGCGGCATACCGGATGCGATTGAGGACGGCAGGACCGGGATCCTCGTCGCGCCCAGGGATCCAGAGGCTCTGGCCTCTGCCGTGATCTCGCTCCTGGACGATCCGGCCAGGGCTGCGGCGATCGGCCAGCGGGCAGCCGAACAGGCCAGACAGCGCTTCAGTCGGCAGGCTACGGCCAGGGCGTTCGAATCGCTGTACAACAGGGTGCTCGCCAGTTGACAGTCCAACGGCCGTGGATGACTCGCGGGATACGATGCCACGTCCGAAGGGGGCGATGGTTGTGGCCGAGCTGACGAGCGCCCTCAACGGGCCGATCGGCGACCCTCCGGCGACCTCGCGGCGACGCGAGCTCCTCAGCTGGCTCGTGCTTCTGCTGGTGCTGGTGGCTGTGGCTGCCGTCGTTGCGCGCAACTGGCAGGCCTTCGTCGACAGCATCCACAAGATCGGTGTCGGGGGGGTCGCGCTCAGCCTGGTCGCGGCAGTCCTCGGCGTCGTGGGCAACTACCTGCAGTGGCGTTCGGTGCTGATCGGGCTCGAGGTGCGGTTCGGTCTCGTCGAGGGCGCCCGGGTGTTCTTCGTGAGCCAGCTGGGCAAGTATCTGCCGGGTTCGGTCTGGCCGATCGTGATGCAGATGGAGGCCGGCCGCCGTCGCGGGGCCAGCCGCACAACGATGCTTGCCGCGAACCTGATCACCGTGTTGCTCAGCCTCTGCGTTGGTCTCGTGCTGGCCGCCCTGTTGCTGCCGTTCTCGTCGCCGTCCGCCCTGCACAAATTCTGGTGGGCGCTCGCGTTGTTGCCACTGCTGGTGGTCCTGGCTCATCCGCGATCCTTCCCGTTTCTGCTCGACCGTGTGCTCAAGGTGCTGCACCGGGAACCGCTGCAGGTGCGGATGACCGGCTCGGCGACGATGACCGCGCTCGGATGGTCGACCTTGAGCTGGATTGCCTTCGGAGCTCACCTGGCGGTGTTGGCCGCGGCGATGGGCGAGCCGAGTCCGGGACTGCTGGCGCTCTGTATCGGCGGTATGGGCCTGGCTGTCTCGGCCGGCCTCTTGTTCCTGCCGGCCCCCGCCGGCGCGGGCATGCGCGAAGTCGTCCTCGGTGTCGTACTGCTGACAGTGCTGACCTCGGGTCAGGTGGTTGCCGTGGTCGTCGCGTCGCGGGTCATCATCCTGCTCGCCGACCTGCTGCTGGCGGGCCTGGTCAGCCTCACCGGGGGTCCGAAACTGCCACATCATGGACAAAAGGGACGCGGCGTGGTTTGAGCGTGACCGTCGAGCACCCTGTGCCCCGGTCGTGTCACCCTGTGCCCGCGTTACGCGCTGAGATAACCTGTGTTGGGTTCTCAGGCATTCGGGCGCGCAGCGGTGTGTCTGTGCGATGCATGCACAAACTGACAGGATGTCAATGAAGGTCTTCATCCAGGTCCCCTGCCTCAACGAGGAGGAGACGCTCCCTGCGGTGCTCCAGTCGATCCCTGCCCAGATCGACGGCGTGGACGAGATCGAGATCCTGGTCATCGACGACGGGTCCTCGGACCGCACCGTGGATGTCGCCCGGGCGCACGGCGTGACGCACTTCGTGCGCCATACCCGGAACATGGGCCTGGCCCGGTCTTTCCGGGACGGCGTGGACTATGCGCTCGCGCACGGCGCGGACATCGTGGTGAACACCGATGGCGACAACCAGTACCCGCAGGATCGCATCGGCGACCTGGTGAAACCGATCATCGCCGGTGAGGCTGACATCGTCATCGCGGACCGCCAGACCCACACGATTGCGCATTTCTCGCCGTTCAAGAAGCTCATGCAGCGCTTCGGCAGCCATGTCGTGAACCGCGCGGCCAGCACCGAGCTGCCGGATGCCGCCAGCGGGTTCCGCGCGTACTCGCGCGCATCGCTGCTGCGGCTCAACGTGCTCACCCAGTTCAGCTACTGCATGGAGACGATCATCCAGGCCGGCAACAAGCGCCTGCGGATTGAGAGCGTCGCCGTGGTGACCAATGCCAAAACGCGCGAGTCGCGCCTCTTCAAGAACGCCGGCCACCACATGCTCAAGTCGGCCTCCGCGATCATGCGTAGCTACCTGATGTTCAACCCCTACGTCATCTTCGCCACCCTGGCGGCCGTGTTCGGCGTGCTGGCGGTGATTCCGTTCGGGCGGTTCCTGATCTTCTGGCTGGCCAGTGGCAAGACCTCCGGCCACGTCCAGTCGCTCATCTTCGGCTCGATCATGTCGGTGGCCGCCCTGCTCTCCCTGGCGCTCGGCGTGATCTCCGATCTGCTGCGCACCAACCGCATCCTGTTGGAGGAGCAGCTCGAGCGGACCAAGGAGATGCAGTACCGCCGGTGAGTCAGGTCCGAGTCCTGCCACATCAGGGGACTTGCGTAGCGTGTCCATTCGGTCCTTCCAAGAGAGAAAGGTGTCGGCTCGGTGAGTCCTGAGTCCAGTCGGTCGACATCGGCCGGGTCGCTGTACGCCCCTGAGCTGGCGAACCCGCGTGCGGTCGCGGGTGAGCGCATCATGCGGATCCTCGGGTCAGTGCCGATGACCATTGCCGTCGTCGTCGTCTTCGCGCTCCAGGCGACCTGGGTTGCCGTGTCCGCCCGCTTCGTGATGTATGACGAGCAGTACCACCTCGCGGCAATCAAGGTCTTCAGCACCCGATGGACGCCCTTCATCCATCAGAGCGCCGCGGACGGGCCGGTCGGGGACATCGAGCGCTACGGCTCGTATCTCTACCACTACCTGCTCAGCTTCCCCTACCGGGCAGCCAGGGCGCTGGAGCTCAGCGACGGGACCACCCTCGTGGCACTCCGGCTGGTCTCGGTCCTCGCCGTCTCGGGGGCCCTCGTGTACGCGTGGCGCCTCTTCCGAGAGCTCGGCGCCGGGCCTGTGACGGCTAACATCGCCCTCACGGTCGTCGCGATGATGCCGCTGACGGTCTTCCTCGCAGGGGCGCTGAACTACGACAACCTGCTAGCGCTGCTGGCGACCGCCTTCTTGTACTACGGGCTGAAGCTGTACAAAGCCGATCGTGTCGATGTGGGTCTGTGGCTGAAGGTCATCCTGGTGGGTGGTCTCGCAGCCGTTACCAAGTACACCTTCCTGGCTCTTGCGCCCGTCGTCGTCGGAGGTCTCATCGTCCGTCAGGCGCCCATGCTGCCCAGCGGTCTGCGGTCGTCAGTGCGGGAGTTCTTCATGGTGCGCCGGCGGGGTGTCGCCGTAGCCCGTGCCCTCCTGGCTCTGGGTGCCGTGCTGGCATGTGGCCTTGTAGTCGAGCGGTACGGACTGAACCTGCTTCGCTATGGGACGCCGATCCCGTCGTGCCGTGCTGTCCATCCCGCGGATATCTGTGCGCTGGATCCGGTTCTGGCGCGGAACTACGGGTTGGCCCTGGCTCACGTCCCGGTTCCGCCGTCCCTGTCCGGCGCCGTGACCTACCTGACCTACCAGTGGATCCCGCTGATGCTGAAGCTCCTCACGTACATCGGCATCGTCGGGGTTGACAGTGCCCGCAGCACGTCATACGGCCCCCCCGTCTTCGGCGCCCTTCTGGCCTGGTCCGTCCCCGTGGTGCTCGGTCTGGTCGCTCTGGCGACAACCGTGCTCCGGAGGGTTCGCGGTGCGCGCCTGCTGCTCGCCGCGGCAGGGGTGTACACGCTGGTGCTGTTCCTGTGGAACTACTCGGACTACGCGAAACTGGGCCAGCCGGTCGGAGTTCAAGGGCGTTACGTGCTCGTTATCCTTCCCATCATCGTGGGCCTGGCATGCATCGCGATGGCGCAGCTGATCGGCATGGGTGGCGCGTCCGCGCGTCCCAAGGCGGCAGTCGGCGCGGTGGTGGCGATCGCGTTCGTGTTGAGCCAGGGCGGCGGCGTCACGTCATACCTGTGGGCGGGAAACGCGGCGTGGTGGCGCACGGACTCCGGGGTTCGGTACGCGGTCGCCTCTCAAGCCTCGCAACTTGCCGGCGAACTGGTGATCTCCGACAAGCTAGTGCGTGATCCGCGCCTCTAGCCCGCCCCCGGCCCGGATCGTTCAAGGGTCGTGACCTGATGCTGAGTCTTGATACGCGAAGTTCTTCCATGAAAGGGCCCGCCGGTGTCACTTGTCATTCCTGCGTCGGATGAGACCACCTCGGTGAGAGGCCCGCGGCGAGGCCCTCGGCAGAACTGGCACCAGACGCTGCGCTGGGACTGGGTGTCGACTGCTCTCACGGCGATCATCCTTGGCGGTGCCGTCGTGCGGCTCGTCGGTGGCAGCTGGGGGCTTCCCCTCGACTTGAACTCGGACGAGTGGGTCATCGTCAACGGCGCGCTCGATATGGCGAAGCGGCACTCGTTCGAGCCGCCCTACTTCTTCCGGCCCGACCACGTGGAGATGCAGCTCAGCAATCTCGCCTACCTGGCCTACTCCCATCTCTTCCACGGTTCCTCACCCGAGACGGTGTACGCATCCGACCCGGCACCTTTCATCTTGATCTCGCGAACAATCACCGGCTGCTTCGGCGTCGCGATGATTGCGATCGCCTACCTCATCGGCAAACGGTTCACCCGGGTGATCGGGGTCCTGGCGGCGTTCTTGGTGGCGTTCTTCCCACCCTTTGTCGACCATTCCCATTTCGCGACGCCCGATGTGCCGCTCACCTTCGCGTTCATGATCGTCATCCTCGCGTGCATGCGCTATCTGACCTCGCCCTCGTGGGGAAACCTGCTCTTGGCCAGCGTTGGCGTGTCAGTCGCGATCGCGATCAAGTACCCGGGAGCGTTGGGCGCGCTGATGATCGCGATCACCGTGATCGTGAGCGGCGTCCAGGCCAGGGCCTGGGGCCGGATCCTCGTGCACGGGGCCGCCGCGATGGCCGCCGTCGTCGGATTCCTCTTCGCCATCTCGCCCGTCCTGTTCACCAACGGCAGCCAGGTCGTGTCGAAATTCGCGGTTGAGACCGGAGCTACCCATCTGGGGGCAAACAGCCTCGGATGGTTCGAAAGCCTGTACTTCTATGCGGCAGGGTTCGCGACCTCCGCCGATATCATCCTGCTGGTGTGCTTCGCACTCGGCGTGCTGTGGAGCGTTCGCCTCCGGCTTCTGCAGTCGGTACCCCTGTGGGCGGGCGCGATCGTCTGGGTGGCCCTCAGCCGCCTGCCGCTGCACTGGGACAGGTGGGCTCTGCCCATGTACCTCACGCCCCTCCTGCTGGCGCCGATCGGCGCCTACTACTCATTTCGGTACATCCTCGACAAGGGTGCGGCGCGATGGCTGCGCTGGGGCGCGGTCGGCCTGGGCGCCGTGGTGGCCTTGAACCTCGCTGCCGGATCCGTCGCTGTCTCTGCACGGTATGTCGCCAAGGACTCCCAGACCTTTGCGCCAGATTTCGCTGCGCGCGGCATAGATGCCGCGAATACCATCTTCGAGGGATATTCGCCGCTGCTTCCCGGTGCGTTTAATACCATCTTCAACAGGTTTGACGTCGTCGATGGTCGTCTCGTGCTCAGTAGCCAGGACCGCGACCGCTCGGGGATGCGCTATGTGGTTCTCAGTAGCAGCATGTACCACCGATACAAAGCCGAACCTAAGTATGGCGCGGAACAGAAGTTCTACGCGTTGCTGGACAAACAATTCCCCATGCTCACGACCTACTACCCTGCGGCCCAAGGAAAGCCCACGGCCTTCGAGATCCCCAGCATCTGGAATGCCTTGGTCTACGTGGGAGACGTCGCCCACGGTAGGTTCACTGGCCCGACGATCAAGGTCTACAAGATTCCCGCCGATCGGAGATGAGGGTGGCCGAACCTGCTGTGCACAGCCCGGGTCGCACGGCAACATAGCGGCAAGCAGCAAACCCTTGACCCGAGCGGCTGACGTCTCCGGGGGTGCAGGCGTCGAACTTCGTGCTGGTCTGGGCAGTGCCTGCGCGGCGGCTTCGCTCAGCAAGGGGGATTCCTTGATCTGTGGCGGCTTCGGATATCCTCGGGGCATGTGCAATCTGCCCCTGGGGCCAAATACATGAGCCGCTGGTTGGTCGCAGGCTCCGAAGGAATGCTCGGGCAGGACATGGTGGGTGCGTTGGACGCGTCGTCGGGGGTCACGAAGTGACCGCAACTGAACGGGACTTGGTGCACATGACGGACCCCTGCCTCGCGGCAGTGGCCGCTCACGGCGTCGTGGTCCACACACCCGTCCGCACATGGCCAGAGGCGTCTGCCGTGGCCGCGCTCGACGTTGGGAGGATCCTCGCATGAGCACGACCGCGTCCACGATGACCGTGCGCGAGCGCGGCAACATGTGGTCCTACCGTAACTTGATCTGGAACTTTGCCCAGCGTGACCTCAAGGCTCGTTTCAAGGGGACGGCACTGGGCTGGCTGTGGTCGCTGGTGGTTCCGATCGCCACCCTGGTCATCTACAGCGTGGTGTTCTCCACAATCTTCAGGGCCACCCCGCCACCGTTCGGCAGTGGGCGCCCAGGCAACTTCACGGTCTGGCTCTTGGCTGGTCTCACCGCCTGGTCGATGTTCGCCAACAGCCTCAACACCGCCATCGGTGCGTTACTCGGCGCGGGGCCCCTGCTCAAGAAGATCTATTTTCCTCCCTACACACCGGTCCTGGGTTCCGTCATAGCGCTGCTCATCCAGTCGATGATCGAGCTCGGCATCTACTTGGTCGTCTTGACGGCGCTGGGCAACGTCAGCTGGACGTGGCTACTGGTGCCCTTCTGGCTGGTGATCTTCGCCGTGTTCCTTGCCAGCATTTCCATTGCGCTTGCAGTGCTCAATGTGCATTTCCGAGATCTGGCCCACATCATCGGCGTGGCGATCCAGCTGCTCTTCTACATGTCGCCCATCATCTACCCGATGACGCTCCTTGGGGACGCGCACAAGATGGGAATCCCGGTTGCCAAGATCATCTCCGCCAACCCCCTGACCCAGTTCATCGAGATCTTCCGTGACCTGACCTATGGACTCACCCCCGGGCGGCCGGTGGCNTGGCTGTACATCACTGTGTGGNCGCTGGCCATGGCCTGGGTGGCCCGACGAATCTACCGGGCGCGCGCACTCGACCTGAGCGAGGAACTATGACCGACCCAGCCNTCCGCGTCGTCGGCGTCTCCAAGAAGTTCATCCTGCACACCGAGANGCGCAATTCTGTCAAAGAGCGGCTGGTTCGCGGACGAGCCCGTACCGACGGCGACTTCTGGGCGTTGCGCGACGTCTCGTTCGAGGTTCCGCGGGGGACCACGTTCGGGTTGATCGGGCACAACGGCTCNGGAAAGTCGACCATGCTCAAGCTGCTCGCGGGTGTACACCGTCCGACGTCCGGCTCGGTCATCGCCGACGGACGCGTCTCGGCCCTNCTCGANCTCGGCGCAGGATTCCACGGCGAGCTCACGGGACGTGAGAACGTCCACCTGAACGGATCGATACTGGGGCTGAGCAGGCGTCAGATCGAGGAGTCGATGGAGAAGATCATTGACTTCGCAGACATCGGCGAGTTTATCGACGCGCCCGTCAAGGTCTACTCCAGTGGCATGTACGTGCGGCTGGGTTTCTCGATTGCCGTCACCGTCGATCCCGAGATCCTCATCGTCGATGAGATCATCGCTGTGGGTGATGAGGAGTTCCAGCGCAAGTGCTTCGACTACATGTTCGAACTGCGCAAGCGTGGTACCACCATCGTGCTGGTTACTCACTCCATGGGCTTGGTCCAGGATATGTGTGACGAAGCTGTCTGGCTCGATCATGGCCGCGTTCAGCGCATCGGCGACTCCAGGGACGTAGTCCAGGGCTATCTGGACTCGGTCAACAGCAAAGAGGCCGAGTCCAAACCTGAGCCATCAGAGGTGACCGGGACTCACGTGCGCCTTGGTTCTGGTGAAGTCCGAATCGAGTCAGTCGAGTACCTTGACGGCTCTGGCAGGATCAGTCCGGTTCTGCTCTGCGGCGAGCCGGCGACTTTCAGGATTCACTACCGCGCGACTGAGCGAGTCAAAGACGTGATGTTCGGCCTGGGATTCCTGGATGAGGCTGGCATCAACGTTGCCGGTCCGAACTCTGGCTCGGGGCCGGCGCCGGTGGCGAACATTCTGGGCGAGGGCGTTGTCGAGTTTCATGTGCCCAGATTTGCCCTGCAACCGGGAGCGTATGAGGTGTCTGTAGCCGCTGTGAATCGAGGCCACACATTCGACTACGTGGATCGCGGTTATGAGCTTCGCGTGCGGGGGAACTCCAACGCCGAGCCCGGTCTTACCCGAATGTTCGGTCAGTGGACGGCCGGGACATCGTCGCAGGTACTGATCGACGATGAGGTGTTGAATGCTTGATTCAGAGGAATTCTCCAAGACGCTCCATGCGATCATGACCGGATTCCCGGACCGGGCCAAGAACATCATCGGGACCTCCGCCAATCTCGACGACAACGAACGCGGGATCCTGCAGAAGGCTATGGCGGACGCACCGAGCGATGCCGGAGTCCTCGAGGCGATTGGCGATGCGCTCCGGGTGTCCAATGCCGACAAGACCCTTGTCAATGAGGCCTATCGCGCTGCTTTCTACAACTCTGAACCGTGGCAGTCGCTCGTCGACGATCCATTCTTTGCGTTTTTTTCCGCAAACAAGGCCGGTCACGTTCTCGACAAGTGGATCCATTACTTCCCGATCTACACCCGACATTTGACGCCTTACGCGGGACGCCCTGTGTCCGTGCTGGAGATCGGGGTCTACCGCGGCGGGTCCATGCGTATGTGGTCCCGATTCTTCGGACCAGACGCGCGCCTTGTCGGCGTTGACATCGACCCGGTCGCCATGATTTCGGCCGGTGACCGATATTCGGTTGTTCTTGCGGATCAAGCTGACCCAGATGCCATGCGCAAGGTGGCGGAGGAGCACGGTCCGTTTGATGTGATCATCGATGACGGTGGTCACAGTATGGTCCAGCAGATCACCTCGATCGAGACGCTCTTTCCGATGCTGAATGAGGGTGGCATATATCTCGTCGAAGACTGCCACACCTCCTATTGGGACTCTTATGATGGCGGCCGAGGCCGCGAAGGCACCTTCATGGAGTGGGTCAAGACGCGCTTGGATGATCTGAACGGCTATCACCAGGACGACGCAGTTGAGCCGGTGTGGACCAAGCACGTTGACGGCATTCACGTCTATGACAGCGTCGTCGTACTGGACAAGAAGACACGGTTCGCTCCCTTCGCCGAGCAGAACGGGGGTGCAGATTTTGTGTTTAGCCCGCGTTTGCATTCCTCCATCGCCTCCGAGCTGGTCGCCACTCGTCAAGCGGCCTTCGATGAACGTGATCAGGCAATCAAGGGTTATGCAGAGCTGGACGCCCTGCGCGATGAGCTGCGCATTACCCGCGGGGAGCTGCGCATTACCCGCGGGGAGCTGAGAACGGCGATTCCCCGCCTGGCCTCGGTGGAGACAGAGCTCGACGACACGAGGGGTCAGCTGCTCGAGAGCTGGGATCACGTTCGCGAGATGCGCAAGACACTCTCCTGGCGAGTCACGGCGCCCCTGCGACGACTGCGCCGAGTGCGCTGAACCACCCCGGATCACCATGATGTTTACGCGTTCCGTAGTTGGGACCACCATGTCCCAAGTTCGGGTTGAACGGGCTCCGCGTGATGAATCCTCAACCGATCGTGTGGCGGTGATTGCCCAGTTCTCGCAGCAACATCGCATCTCGAGATCTCTGAACACGATGATTGCAGAACTTCTCGGGGCGGGCTATCGCGTCGTTGTCTCCTCGGCGTGTCAGTCACCCTCTGAGCTGATCTTCGACGAGTCAGTCCGCGATAGAGTCACCGTTCTTCGGAGGCCGAATGTCGGCTACGACTTCGGTTCATGGGCATGTGGTCTGGCCTGGGACCTCGACATATCTCGAGCCGGACATGTGGCGTTCCTTAACGACAGCCTGGTGGGTCCGTTCTCGCCGCTTGACGAGGTGTTGACGGGCTTCCACGAGTCCAGAGCCGACGTGTATGGACTCACTGACACGACGCAGTTTGGCTACCACCTGCAGAGCTACTTCCTCGGATTCACTCATGGCGTGCTCGAGGAAAAACCCTTGCGGCGGTTCTGGATGGGCATTCGCGAGGAGAACAGCAAGCAGGAGACCATCACGCGGAACGAGATCGGGTTCAGCCGCCTGCTGCGCAGGGAGGGCTATTCCAGCGAGGCAGCTTTTCCCTGCCGGCAGGTGGTGAAGCCCGGTGAGAACCCCACCATTGTTGGCTGGGAGAAGCTGCTCGAGCTCGGGTTTCCCTTCGTGAAGCGCGAGATCGTGCGGACCCCGTGGGTCGCGCCCGATGGCGATCTGGTGGCGGGTGTGGTTCGACGCAGGTTCGACGTAGATATTGAGGAGTGGCTGTGACCCGACGAGTGACAATGGCCGCGGTTCGGCGGCGGCTGTCCCGTTACCGGGCGGCCATCGCGCCGCGACGACGGTTGCGGAGGATCTTTGGCCGACCGGAGCTGTCCGTGATCGGCCCCATCGCCGCGCCCGCGTCACCCGCAGACTTTGGGATGTGGCTCAGCCGGATCGGCGGGCGCAACGTCGCCGGACACCCCGAAAGCTGGAAGCTGCGGACCGATCTCCCCTTGGAGTCACCCTCCAGGGTTGCGGCTGTGGTTCACGTCTACTACGCGAATCTCCTTCCCGAGATCTTGCACAATCTCGAGAGCATCCCGGTTGAGTTTGACCTACTCATCACCAACGCGTCAGGGCGCGTTGTCAGCATCGACCCGGACAGCATCGCGCTGCTGCAAAACGTCCGGGTGCTGGATGTGGCGAACCATGGACGCGACATCCTGCCGCTCGTCTCCTTGGTCAACGCAGGTCTGCTCGATCCC
>JGI24129J20441_1000433_pt1 | contig 12897 bp, 10 predicted proteins | sample BarGraNGADG00211_FD_20441 | JGI IMG/M metagenome (IMG submission 20441) | reverse complement strand
TGAAGGCTGCGCTCTAACCAACTGAGCTAAACGCCCGATGACGTCTGCACCCCGAAGGGCACTCCGTTGCGGTCTGTCATGGTAGCCCGCGGCTTCCATGCGAAGGACAAGGGTGGTTCGGTCTCGTCACCATTGTCCACAACGGGGGCTGACCAGCCAGGCAGCCCAGCACTGCGTCATGAAGGCTCCGAGCAATCCACCAGGTCACGAGAGGCTCAGCTCAGGAGCCAGGGTGTCGAATCCCAGAGCCTCTTCGAGTGCCGCGGCTGACCGCAGCACCACCAGGTCGCCGTGTTGAGGTCCGACCAACTGCAAACCGACAGGGACCCCTTCGGTGGTCAACCCGATACACACGGTTGCCGCCGGTGACCGGGTCATGTTGAACGGATAGGTGAACTTGACCCAATTGATGTCAGGGGTGCCATTGATCAGTCCCGAGCCCCCCAGCGCATGGGGCGGGGCAGCCGCCGCCGTGGTCGGGGTGACCAACAGACGTACGTCGCGGAACAGATCCACCATCCGTAGGTTCAACGCGTGGCACGAGTCGTCGGCCCGCACAATATCCAGCGCGCTCTTCGCCGCCGCGCCCTCGATGAGCATGGCCAATATCGGATCAACCCGATCCCATACCGGAGTCCCCATAAAACCAATGTGAGTGCGCAGGTTGTAGGCGCTGGTGAGGGTCAGCCAGTCGTTGAGCGGATCTTCGTCGAATACGGCGTCGACCTCCACGATGTCGGCACCCAACGATGCCAACACCCCAACCGCCCGCTCACACATGGCCAATACCTCGGCGTCTACGTCGGCGTACCCGAGTGTCGGCGACCACGCCACCCGGGCCGGGGGTTTCGGGTCGTGCAACGCCGCCGTCCACGATGCCTCCGGACGGGGCAGAGATCGCAGGTCGGTTGGGTCGGGACCCACCGCCACATCAAGGGCGGCAACCACGTCGGTCATTCTGCGGGCCATGGGACCCTTGGTCGAGAGGTTCTGCCAATCGGGAGCACGTCGGCCTCCGGACGGGACTCGACCGAGGGAGGTCTTCATTCCCGAGAGTCCGCAACCGGCTGACGGGATCCGGATGGAGCCGCCACCGTCGGAACCGGTGGCGAGCGGAACCATGCCCGAGGCGATGGCCGCCGCGCTTCCGCCCGAGGAGCCGCCGGTGCTGTGGGCGAGGTTCCACGGATTCAACGTGCGCCCAAACACCGAGTTCACAGTGTCGGCCTTCCATCCGAGCTCGGGGGTGTTGGTCTTCCCTACCACCACACACCCCGCCGCCACCAGCCTCATCACCAGAATCGAGTCGGACGTGGCCGGTGCTTGGCCGGCAAACGCCGGTGAACCGAAAGTGGTCACGTACCCGGCGGCGTCTTCGAGGTCCTTGACCCCGATGGGGATGCCCGCCAGTGGCCCCGGGTCCTTGCCGGCGGCAACCGTCTCGTCGACCACCGCCGCCGCGTCCAGGGCCCGCTCCCCGTCCACGGCGACGAAAGCGTTGAGGGTCGGATTATCGGCATCGATCTGAGCCAGCGCGTGGCCGACCAACTCACGGGCGGAGAGTTCACCCCGCCTCACCTGCCCGGCCAGATCGACGACTGAATCGGTACGGAAGTCCATAAGCGACGGTACCGCCGTGGTGCCCGGACGACAACCGAGTCGGTGGGTATCCGCCAACCTCACCTGCCGGTTCGACAATTCGGCTTGTCCCGAAGCAGTGTTTGCCCATGACTCCACCGTCGCTGAAGCAGATAGTGCTCGATCACGTAGCGCACGCCGTTCCGGCGTGGAAGGACGCGTGGGCACGCTACGCGCCTGACCTTGGCGCCGAATGGAAGTCCGGAGGGGAAGGTACCGGGTTCTCACCCGCACAACTGCATTTTGCCAACGGGGCACGGATTGAGCTGTTGATGCCCCACGACACCACCACCAACGACTTTCTGGCCCGCTTCCTCGAGCGGAACGGGCCCGGCCCTCATCACCTCACCTTCAAAGTCCCCGATCTTCTGGCGGCCCTCGACGCGGTGCGTGATGCCGGATTCGATCCGATTGGGGTGGATCTCCGCGATCCCGGGTGGAAGGAGGCGTTCATCCATCCCAAGCAGGCCACCGGGGTCGTGGTGCAGTTGGCTCAAGCCCTCGTCGACTGGGCCAGTCCCCCACCCGAGGGCTATCCGACCGAGCGGCGCCAGAAAAAGAACGGCGACGGTCCCGTGGCGCCGGCATCGCTTCTGCGGGTCACCCATGCGGTGGCCGATCTCGATGCCGGGATCGATCTGTTCAGCGGGCTGCTCGGAGGACAGGTCGAAGATCGCGGCACCGGTCCCGGTGAACAGTGGATCGATCTCCGCTGGGACGGACCTCTGGCCGTACGACTGGTCGCCCCCACTGACGGCCCCGAGTCCAAGGAGCTCTCCGCGTGGCTGGGCGACCGCACCGGCCGGGTCCACCACCTGCTGCTGGCTGCCGAGGAGCCCGACACTTTGGTCGGTGCTGATCCGGCCCCACCCGACCTTCCCGGCCTGGGGGGCTCGGCTCCCGGCAGCTGCCCCTGGGTGATCGAGCCCGAGGACAATTTCGGATTGCGGCTGGTGGTGGTCCCACGCTGAGCCGCGTCGGTCGGGACCTCTCCGGGCAAGCCGGTATCCTGTGCCCGATGAGCCCGAAGGATCGCGACCTGGACGACTCCACGGCTGACGAAGTGGAAGATGACGAGCCTCTCCACGAGGAGTTCGAGGACGAGGACGGGATCGACCCGGTGGAGGCGCCCACTGGAAAGGCGAAGCGACTGGACCGGGTTCGGGCCAGCGTCCAGTCCGCCAACATCGAACCGGGTCAATCCAACTTCTCGACCAAGTGGGCCATCGACCGCTTGGACGAACGGGAGAAGCGCTTCTCGTTCGCCGCCGCCGGTGGAGCGGCCCTCTTCGGCGTCATCATCTACCTGGCCGAGACCCAAAACCACAACTTTCGATTGGCCAAGGGACAGATCACCCCGCAGACGACGCTGATCGTCGGGCTCATCGCCGCCGGATTGTTGATCGCCGCCACCATTTTGGGCCGCCGGGCCCCAGTCGGATTCGTGGCGTTGTTCACCGGCGCGGCATTCGGAGGATCGTTTCTGTTTTTGGGTTTGCCGTTCTTCGCCCTGGCTGTGTGGTTGTTGTACCGCTCCTACAAAATCCAACGGGAGACGGCGGGCAAACTCCGGGAGGCCGGAGCCGCTCCGAGGACTCGGAAGTCGTCTGCATCGCGCTCGGCTGCCTCACCCCGTCCCTCCACAGCTACCGCCCGCAGGGGGCCCCGGTCCAAAGGCCCGCCCGCACCGACCGGCAACAAGCGATACACCCCCAAACGCCCACCCCTTCCTCCGCCCAAGCCGTCGCGGCGCCAACGCAAAGCCACCGCTTCCGACTGAGTCCGGCCCCGCCCGGCCCCGCCCGGCACCAGAAAGCGCTTACGCCGTGCTGGTGACCAATGCCGACCGCAACAGGTCGAGGATCTCCGCCCGCCGACGGACCAATGACCGGGCCGTTGGCTCTTCACCGAGGGCGCGAAGCAACTCGACCTCGGTGAGCATCCCGATGACGGTGGAGTAGATGGCCAAAAGCAGAAGACGGGGCTCGTGACGTCTCATGTGACCCGAATCCATCTCGGCCTCCAGAAACTCCGAAGCACGACTGACCAGAGGCTCCAGCGCCGCCACGAACCGGGTCGCCGCCGGCGGACCCAGTCGTCCCATCTCCCGGACCAGCCCCAACAGCTCAGGCTGTCGGGCCGCCAACCTGAACACCGAACGCACCACGGCCTCAACCTGAACCCATCCGGTGCCGGCGGTGGCCAGAGATCCTTCCAATGCCTCGGACAATTCGATGGCGCTCCGGTCGATCACCGCATCGAGGAGGACTTCCTTGGATGGAAACCAGTAGAGGATTGTCTGTTTGCGCACTTCCAAACCCGCCGCCAGTGCGTCGAGCGAGGTGGCCTCATAACCACGGGTGGCGAACGAGACAAGAGCGGCATCGAGGATACGGGCCGGGGTGCTCGTCTCGTCGGCCACCCCGTTACTGGTGGGCATGGGGCGGGGCCGACCCCTGTCGCGGCCTGTTGCACTCTGGGATGAGGCGCTCGACTTGGTCACTTACCATATGGTAGACAGATCTGGTGACCCGTGTTCGTGGCGCTCTCGCCGGCAAGCGATTCTTTATCACCGGAGCCACCGGATTTCTGGGAACGGCCCTGGTGGAGAGATTGTTGCGCAGTGTTCCCGATTGCGAGGTCGTACTCCTCATCCGACCGACCCGCCGATCGACACCGATGCAGCGGGCCGCCAAGGAGATCCTGAAGAACGATTGTTTCGATCGGCTCCGCCACGAGAGTGGCGATCAGTTCGAGACCCTGGTGACCAGCCGCATGACGGCCGTGGCCGGCGATGTCGGCACCGACGGGCTGGGCCTCGACGAGGATGGACGACGACAGTTGTCGCTGTGCGACATCGTGATCCATTCGGCGGCGTCGGTCAGTTTCGACTCCCCCCTCGATGCCGCGGTCGAGGTCAACTTGCTCGGGCCCTCGAGGGTGGCCGAGGCCATGGTGGCTGCCCGGCAGGCGGCCGCGGCCGAAGGTCGGGTGGGGCCTGTCCATTTCATCCCGGTCTCCACCGCTTACGTGGCCGGAACCCACCAGGGAGAGGCCAAAGAAGAACTGCTCGAGGGCAACCGGTTCAGCCTCGACGTGGCGTGGAAGAGTGAGGTGGACGCGGCCCGGCGCCAACGTGGCGACAGCGAGGCCGAATCCCGCCGGCCCGAGCGGCTACACGCATTCTCGAAGGCGGCCCGCAGCGAGTTGGGCGGGGCCGGGCTCCATCTGTTGGCCGAGCGCGCCGAACGACTTCGCGAAGACTGGGTCAAGAAGCAGCTGGTCGAGATCGGGAAGGTCCGGGCCCAATCACTGGGTTGGCCCGACGCCTATCCCTATACCAAGGCCCTCGGCGAGCGAGCCCTCATCTCCCAGTACGGAGACCTCATTCCCATCACCATCGTCCGTCCGTCCATCATCGAGTCGGCGTTGGCCGAGCCCCGCCCAGGGTGGATCCGAGGTTTCCGGATGGCGGAGCCGATCATCGTCTCCTACGCCCGCGGCCTGCTGAAGGAATTCCCCGGCGTCCCCGAGGGAGTGACCGACGTCATTCCGGTGGACCTGGTGGTGGCCACCATCATCGCCGTCAGCGGAGAGAGTCTCCTCCACGCCTCCGAGGGACGGCCCTACGAAGGGCCGAGCGTCTACCACGTGGCCTCCGGGGTCCGAAATCCGTTCCACTACGGTCGTTTGGTCGAGCTCATCCGGGAATGGTTCACCGAACATCCCCTCTACGACACCGACGGCCAACCCATTGTGGTACCCGAGTGGTCGTTTCCGGGTCGGGGCCGGGTCCAACATCAGCTGACCCGGGCCAGCAAGGCCATGGACCTGGCCGAAAAGGTGGTCGGGTCGTTGCCCATCCGCGGCCGCCAGGCCGCGTGGATAGCCGCCCTCGAAGAGAAACACCTGCTGGCCGATCGGGCCCTCGGCTACGTCGAGTTGTATGGCGCCTACACCGAGACCGAGGCCCGGTACCGGGTCGACCGTCTGCTGGCGCTATGGGACCGCATGGACGAGGACGACCGCCAGATGTTCTGTCTCGACCCGGCCGCGGTGGACTGGGACCACTATGTCCGCGAGATTCACCTCCCGTCGATCGTCGAACACGCCCGGGTCAGGACCACCCCAGGTAAATCGATACAACCCTCCCGGGCCGATCGAGCCCGCAAGGCCATCCTCTCCCCCGACCGTCACCTGGCCGCCTTCGACCTCGAGAACACCCTCATTGCCTCCAATGTGGTCGACTCCTACGCGTGGCTGGCCTCGCGCCATCTTCCGGCCGGTGAACGGGCGGCGTTCATCGCCGGCCTGGTTCGCAAAGCTCCGTCACTGCTCGCCCTCGACCGGCGCGACCGGGGAGATTTCCTCCGGTCGTTCTATCGACGCTACGAAGACGCCCCGGTGGACCAGCTCCACGACGATGGTTGGGAGCTCTTCCATCATCAGCTGCTGGCCAAGTCGTTTCCGGCGGCCATCGCCCGGGTGCGGAAGCACCGGGCCCTCGGACATCGCACCATCCTCATCACCGGGGCCCTTGATTTCGTGGTGGAGCCACTCCGTCCGCTCTTCGATGAAATCGTCTGCGCCCGCCTGAGCCAAAAGGACGGCCGGTTCACCGGGCGCCTGGCCGAGCTCCCCCCCATCGGTGAAGCCCGGGCCCTGGTACTGGCCGATTACGCCGAAGCCGAGGGTCTCGAGCTGTCCGAGTCGATGGCGTATGCCGATTCGGCCAGCGATCTCCCCATGCTCGAGGCGGTGGGCTTCCCGGTGGCGGTCAACCCCGAGACCAAACTGGCCGCCATCGCCCGTCGGCGTGGTTGGCACGTCGAACATTGGGAGAAGGCCGACGGCGGCGCCCAACCCATGCTTCCCATCGGACCCCTCGACACCCGCGGCGCCGCCAAGCGGGGTCGTACCAGCTCGGCCGCCCTGGCCGGAGCCGCCCGCCGACTGGCCGCCAAGGATGCCCGATGAAAGCCCTGGTATTCGAGCGCAATCTTCCCCGCTTCGCCGCCTCCCGGGTCGCCTCCGTCTTCGGATCGGGTCGGGGCGCGGGAATCGGACCGCTCCAACTGTTGGACGCATTGCCCCCTGAAGTCCCGGGCTCCGACTGGTTCCACCTCCGGCCCCTGCTCTCGGGTATCTGCGGGTCTGATCTCGCCACCCTCGATGGCCGGAGCTCCCGGTACTTCGAGGACATCGTGAGCTTCCCCTTCGTCCCCGGCCACGAGGTGGTGGGGGTCCTCGACGACGGAGGCGTGGACTATGCGGGGACAGTGCTCGCCCCCGGAACACGGGCCATCATCGAACCTGTCCTCGGGTGTGCACCCCGCCACATCGTGCCGCCCTGCCCTCAATGCGGGTCCGGTCACTACGGGCTGTGCGGGAACATCGCCTTCGGAGAGATCTCGCCGGGGCTGCAGACGGGCTTCTGCGCCGGTACCGGAGGCGGATGGTCGGCGGCCGGCCTGGTCGCCCACCGCTCCCAACTCCACGCCGTCCCCGACGGGTTCTCCGACGAGGACGCGGTGATCGTCGAGCCGACCGCCTGCGCGGTGCACGCCGCCCTGTCCGGTGACATCCAACCCGGTGACACCGTGGCCGTCGTCGGTGCGGGGACGCTCGGGCTCGCCACCATCGCCGCTCTGCATCATCTGATACGACCCGCCACCTCGTGCACCGTGCTGGCCGGTGCCAAGCACCCCCATCAACGACGGGTAGCCGAGGCAATGGGCGCGGACACAGTCGTCCCTCCCGATCAGCTGGCCCGGGCGGTGCGCCGACAAGCCGGGTCACTGGTACTGGCCGGCCGGCTCACCGGTGGCGCCGACGTGGTCTTCGACTGTGTGGGCTCGTCCGAGTCGTTGACCCAGGCATTGGCCATGGTGCGACCCAGAGGTCGGGTGGTAGTCGTCGGCATGCCGGCCAAGGTGTCGGTGGACCTGGCCCCGTTGTGGCACCGCGAGCTGACCCTGGTCGGCGCTTACGCCTACGGCACCGAGTCGACGACCGGCCCGGGTGGCGAACCTCGACGTACCTTTGAGCTCGCCATCGACCTGGTGACCCAGGCCGGCCTCGGCTCCCTCGTTTCTGCCGCCTATCCACTCGACCGCTACGAAGAGGCTCTCGTCCATGCCGGCGCGGCCGGTCGTCGCGGCGCGGTGAAGGTGGTTTTTGATCTACGCAACCGGAAAGGACACAACCGATGAGCCCCAGGCCCGGATTTGTGCTCGAGGTCGACCGTTCCACGCCACCCACCCTGTATTGGCACGGGGAACGGTTCCGGATGGAGCGCCTGCCCGAGGGGAGTCGGGTGATCTACGCTCCCGAGCCCCTCGACCCGTTGACCGACCCATCGGCGGCTATCCGCCATGCGTTGCGTCACCCGTTGGGCGACAAGGACCCGCTCCCGGCACTGTTGCACCCCGGCATGAAGCTGACCATTGCCTTCGATGACATCTCGCTGCCCCTTCCTCCCATGGAACGACCGGACATCCGTCAACTTGTCATCGAACAGGTTCTCGATATGGCGGCCGAAGCCGGGGTCGACGACGTCGAACTGATTGTCGCCCTGGCCCTCCACCGTCGGATGACCGAGCCCGAGCTCCGCCATGCCCTCGGCGACCGTATCTACGATGCCTTCGCCCCGAACGGGCTGCTCACCCAGCACGACGCCGAAGATCCCGATGCCTTGGTCCACCTGGGTCTCACCGACCAGGGAGAGGATGTCGAGATCAACAAGCGGGCGGCGGAAAGCGACCTGTTGGTCTACGTCAACATCAACCTGGTGGCGATGGACGGGGGGCACAAGAGCGTCGCAACCGGTCTGGCCAGCTACAAGAGCCTCCGCCACCACCACAATCCTCAGACCATGCAACAGAGCCGGTCGTTCATGGACCAGCACAAATCGGAGTTGCACTCGGCTAACTGGCGCATGGGAAAACTCATCGCCGACAGTGGCGTCAACGTGTTCCAAATCGAGACCAACCTCAACAACGACGCGTTCCCTCCGGCCTTCAATTTTCTCCAGAAGCGCGAGTGGGAGTGGGGGGTCAAGGACCGCCTGGCCTACCTGGGTGCATCAAAGGCTCTGGACCGTACCCCGGCCAAGTACGCCCGGCAGATCTTCCACTCGGTGAAGGCGCCTCACCGGATGACGTCGGTCCAGGCCGGTGAAGTCGAGGCTGTCCACGCCGTCACCACCGACAACGTCTGGAAGCAGCAGGGCGTGGTCGTAGAAGGCCAGACCGACATCCTGTCGATGGGACTTCCCTACATCAGCCCCTACAACGTGAACTCGATCCTCAACCCGATTCTGGTGGCATGCCTCGGTCTCGGCTACTTCTTCAACATGTACCGGGGCAAGCCGTTGGTGCGCGAGGGCGGCGTGGTGATCATGAGCCACCCGACCCCGTGGGAGTTCAATCCGGTCCATCACCCGAGCTACATCGACTTCTTCGAACAGGTATTGAGCGAAACAACCGACCCTATCGAGATCGCCAAGGGATTCGAAGAGTCATTCGCCACCGATCCGTGGTACATCCACCTGTACCGGACGGGCCACGCCTATCACGGTGTCCATCCGTTCTACATGTGGTACTGGTGCGCTCACGCCCTTCAACACCTGGGAGCGGTGATCATTGTGGGTGGGGATCCCGCTGCCGTCCACCGTCTCGGCTTCCGGGTCGCCTCGACCATGGCCGACGCGCTCGAGATGGCCAATGACATCGTGGGGACCTCGCCGACCCTCACCCACATCCATACCCCTCCGATTTTCATGTCGGACGTGCAGTGACACCCAAGCACGGGTCGTCAAGATCGCTGCTGAAGACCCGGGCCGTTCGGGCCGACGCCGCGCTCGGCACCAACGGGCACCGGAGGGTCGCGGCCCTGAAGCGCTACTCCCCCACCGGCATCGCCTCTCGCGCCGGCCGTCGGAGATTTCCGTTGGCCGCGCCCAGCTGGCCCGAGAACGTCCCGCGTCCGGCACCCGACCACGACCTGGGCGTCGACTACGACACCACCTGGTCGCGTAAGTATCCGGTGCGGCTGGCCCGGGCCATGGTCCTCGACAATGTGACCCGCCCCCTGGCCCGGGTGATCGCCTCCCCTTTGATCCGGGGTGACGAGTACCTGACCGATGTCGGAGCACCGGTGATCTTCGCGGCCAACCACACCAGCCACATCGATACCCCTCTGTTGATGAGCTGACGGTGGTGGCGGCCGCGGCTGACTACTTCTTCGACCGCCGCTGGAAGGCCGGCTTCTTCGCCTTCTCCCTCGCTGCCATTCCCATCGAACGGAACAAGGTCAACCGTCGTTCCGCCCAGCTCGCCACCGATCTCGTCGCCGATGGCTGGAATCTGATCATCTTCCCCGAAGGAGGTCGCTCTCCCGATGGATGGGGTCAGACGTTCCGCGGGGGCGCCGCCTACCTCAGCGTGAAGACCAACCGACCGGTGGTTCCGGTCCACCTCGAGGGTACCGGGAACGTACTGCCCAAGGGGAGCAAAGGGATCCGGCGGACCCGCACGACGGTGACCTTCGGCGCCCCGTTGTGGCCCGAAGAGGGTGAGGACGCCCGTCGTTTCGGACTCCGTATTGAGTCGGCCGTAGCCACCTTGGCCGATGAAACCATCACCGACTGGTGGACGGCCCGGAAACGGGCAGTGATGGGAACCACGCCACCGTTGCAGGGACCCGACGTGGCCCGGTGGCGCCGGTCCTGGGCCCTCCCCGAAACCACCCCGACCCACTCCGGTTCGGATGGGATCGAGTGGCCACGCCGATCCGATTGAAAATGTCAGCGTCGGGGCCGCGGAAGGTGCCGAAGACGGGCCGGCAGCTTCACAGTTCCCGCCCCGGCCAAACGCTCGGTCCGCAGAGCATTCTCTTCTTCATCCTCGAGCCAGATGAGTGGGAGGCGCTCCCCGCGGGCCCCCAAGGCCCAACCCAGCAGCAGGTCGGCCAGCGCCACGTTTCGGGCCAGTACCGGGCCGTGGAGGTAGGTGCCGATGACCCGCCCCCTCCATGCCCCCTCGGTCCCATCCCCGCCTCCGTTGCCCACCCGGTGATCACTCGAGCCAGCGGTAACGCCCCGGGTCCGATGGTGGTGACCCCGCCATGGTTCTCGAACCCGGTCAAGGGCGGAAGGCCCGAACCGTCCGAGCTCCGGGGGGCGTCGGGTTCTAACGTGGCCACCAACTCGCCCACCGCCCGAAGGTCGGTTCCCTTGCGGGTGGTCACGTCGAGCAGGCCGAGGCCATCGTGAGGCCGATCGGCCGCGTCGGGAAACTCCCGACCCAGCAGTTGAAAACCGGCACATACCCCCAAGATCACTGCGCCATCCTCCACCGACCGCGTCAACGTGCCGTCGGTGATCAGGGTGGACGCCGCCCTCACCTGCGGGCCATCTTCCCCACCGCCGATGCAGTAGATGTCGCCGCGGGGTACCGGTCGGTCGGATGGCGCCTGAACGAGGCTCACATCCAGGCCCCGCCACTTGGCCCGCCGGGCCAGCACCAGGCCGTTTCCTCCATCCCCGTACGTCCCCAGCAGATCGGGGTAGATGACCACCACCGTCAACGGCGAACGCGCCCCCGTCGCCATGCTCACAGTCGGCTCCTCAACTGGGCAAAGGCCGTGTAGTTGCCCAGAAACTCCACCGGCGTCGAGGTGGTTGCCACCGACAACCGGCCGGCGTTCCCGATGGCCATGTCCACTGCCTCGAGCACGTCCGGCACCACCCGGTGGTCCACTTCGGCGTACCGGAGGCGCACGGCCAGATCGCGGCACCGCTCCCCGGTGGCCACCACTGTCCTCCCAATCAGGCGTTCGAAGGGGACATCCCAGAGCCAGCTGGTATCGAAACCGTCGGCAACCCGGGCGTTGATGGAGAGCACCACCGGAGAGGTGGCGTCGCCCGATTCATCGAGCAGGTCGAAAATGGCAGTCCAACCCGCCGGGTTCTTGGCCAGCAACAGCCGGATGTCCCGTCCCTTCCGTTGCACCGTCGAGAAGCGACCGGCCACTTCGTGCAACTTGGACAGTCGCTCCAAGGCGGTGGCGATGGATACGGGCGGTTGACAGTGGGTTCCGACCAACTCCGGTGCGGCCACCGCCACCATGGCCGCATTGGCCCGATTGAACTGGCCGGGCAGCCCGATGACCACCGGAAAACGGCGTCCGTCGGCCAAGGCGAGCACGTCTCCCTCCAACCACGCGAACCGGTCGGGCCGGCCAAATTCGCAGTGATCGCAGTGCCAACTCCCGGACGCTTCAAAGACGATGCGGCCACCGCAGGCGGGACAGCCGACCGCATCGTCGCGCCAGACCTGCCCGGCGCCCACCCATCGCACCTCCGGCGCCGTGGATGCCGCCCACGCCACCATCGGGTCGTCAGCATTGGCCACCACCACGGTTCGCGAACCGCCATGGCCAACGGGATCGAGACGTCCCAGCACCGATCGCCACCGCTCCACCAGCATCCGGACTTCTGAAATCCTGTCGAGCTGGTCCCGCGACAGGTTGAGGAGCACCACTACCTGGGGGTGGGTGTCCTCGATGAGACGGCCCAGGTACACCTCGTCGACTTCGAGTACCACCGTCCCGACCGGCCGGGTCCCGATGAGGGCGGCTACGTGGCCGGCCGGCATGTTGGCGCCGGTGGTGTTGGTGGCCACTCCCACCGAATCGCCTTCGGACAGGGCCGCCACCAACATCCAGGTGGTGGTGGTCTTCCCGTTGGTACCCGAGACGAGGGCGACGTCGCAGTCCTTGGCCAATACCGCCAGAAGCATGGGGTCGACGGCCAACCCGACCCGCCCACCGATGACGGTACCGCTGCCCCGCCCGAGCAGCCGGGACAACCGGTTGATCCCTGACGCCACCTTGACAGCCACCGAGGGACGAAACGGGAGCCGGCGGGTAGCTGCGGGGTGGGGGCTGGTCACGCCGAGGGCTGCGTGCGGGCCAGTTCCTCACCGGTGGGAATCCGCTGTGCCCGGGACTCCTTCGGCAACAATCCTGAGATCGCACTCATCAGCGTCTCGGTATCAGCCACGGCATCGTGATGGGCGAGGTCGACCGGCGCCCCGACCCGCACGGTGACCATGGGGGGATGACCCAAGGCTCTCATGTTCGGCAACTTGGACGACCGGGGCCATACCTCTTCGGTGCCCCACACCCCGATGGGCACCAGCGGTGCACCGGTCTCCGCGGCCAGGCGCGCGGCGCCGGTCTTGCCGGACAGGATCG
>JGI24129J20441_1000432_pt1 | contig 12898 bp, 12 predicted proteins | sample BarGraNGADG00211_FD_20441 | JGI IMG/M metagenome (IMG submission 20441) | reverse complement strand
TCACCAACGGTCACAAGGTTCTCGCTCACATTTCGGGCAAGATGCGTCAGCACTACATCCGGATCCTCCCTGAGGACCGCGTGGTGGTGGAGCTCAGCCCTTATGACTTGACCCGAGGTCGCATTGTCTTCCGTTACCGCTGAACGTTCGACGCGGTCTCTCAGCCGCGGTTCCACAGGGCTGCAGTTCACAGCAATGGCCCACTCCCGATCCAACTGACTCTCACGCGATCGGCTCGCAGTTGCGGGTCGCTCACGAAGAGCCCGATCAAGACAGCAGGCAGATGAAGGTTCATCCCAGCGTCAAGAAGATCTGCGACAAGTGCAAGGTGATCCGCCGTCATGGCCGGGTCATGGTGATCTGCGAGAACCTGCGTCACAAGCAGCGTCAGGGCTGATCCACCAGCACGAGTCGCGAGCCTCTTAGTAGAACGCGACAAAACAGCACAAAAGCAGCACCCGGCCCCTGTGGGCCGAACCGCCTTGCGGCTCAGAGCAATGGTGTTCATCGCAATGGTGTTCACAGCACTGGTGTTCACAGCGGTTCCAGCACAGGACGTCACCCCCGGCACGGAGGCCGGGGACCTCAGAAACTCAGCGCTCAGGCTCTGAGATCTCGGGAATGGTGATGTTTCAGACCTCCGCAATGATCAGGAGAACGCACAAGATGGCACGTCTTGTTGGTGTCGACCTCCCACGCGAAAAGCGCGTCGAGATCGCACTTACCTATATTTTCGGCGTGGGTCGTACCCGCGCGAAGCAGGCACTGGCCGCGACGGGCGTCAACCCCGACACTCGCGTCCGTGACCTTGGTGACGAGGAGCTCGTCAAACTCCGCGACTTCCTTGAAGGCAACTTCAAGATCGAAGGTGACCTCCGTCGTGAGGTGGCCGCCGACATCCGCCGCAAGGTTGAGATCGGCAGCTACCAGGGCATTCGTCACCGTCGCGGTCTTCCGGTGCGCGGTCAGCGCACCAAGACCAACGCGCGCACCCGCAAGGGACCCAAGCGCACCGTGGCCGGCAAGAAGAAGGTCGGCAAGTAGTCCAACGCGATCATCACGATCAACCAGTGATCCGCGAGAGATCGAGTTCGGACCACTTATCCGCTTTCTATTGCCTACGTAGGAGAACCCAGCCAAATGCCTCCGAAGAGTCGTACCGCTGCGGGCGCCAAGAAGGTGCGCCGCAAAGAGAAGAAGAACATCGCTCATGGGCATGCTCACATCAAGAGCACGTTCAACAACACCATCGTTTCGATCACCGACCCCATTGGGAACGTGATCGCGTGGGCCTCGGCCGGCCAGGTCGGTTTCAAGGGTTCGCGCAAGTCAACCCCGTTCGCAGCGCAGATGGCCGCCGAGGCCGCTGCGCGTCGTGCCATGGAGCACGGCATGCGCAAGGTCGACGTCTTCGTCAAGGGACCGGGTTCTGGTCGCGAGACCGCAATCCGCTCGCTGACTGCCACCGGCCTTGAGGTCGGCGCGATCAGCGATGTGACCCCAACGCCGCACAACGGCGTCCGCCCATCCAAGCGTCGACGCGTCTGACCACGCGCACCAAGAGGAGATAAACACTTATGGCGCGATATACCGGGCCTGACTGCAGGCGCTGCCGGCGTGAGAAGACCAAGCTGTTCCTCAAGGGAGCCAAGTGCGACTCCCCGAAGTGCCCGATCGAGCTACGCCCGTACCCCCCGGGCATGCACGGCCGCGCGCGGACCAAGGACAGCGAGTACTTGCTGCAGATGCGTGAGAAGCAGAAGGCTGCACGCATTTACGGCGTCCTGGAGAAGCAGTTCCGTGGGTACTACAGGGAAGCGCACCGTCGCCCCGGCAAGACCGGCGAGAACCTGCTCCGCATCTTGGAGACCCGTCTGGACAACGTCGTGTACCGGGCCGGCTTCGCCGCGTCCCGCGACATGGCCCGCCAGCTGGTCCGTCACGGCCACTTCGTGGTCAACGGGCACAAGGTGGACATCCCCAGCTTCCGGGTGTCCGAGAGCGACATCATCGAGGTTCGTGGCAAGTCCGTGGAGATGACGCCGTTCGTCGTCGCCCGTGCACAGGCCGGCGAGCGCTCCGTGCCTGCCTGGATGGAGTCCATCCCGACGCAGATGCGGATCCTGGTTCACTCCCTGCCCGCGCGTCAGGTCATCGATACGCAGGTCCAGGAGCAGCTGATCGTCGAGCTCTACTCCAAGAACTGAATGCCGCAGTGCCGGGTGGCTGGGCAACCAGTCACCCGGCATATGGACTTTGACAGGGCCCGCCTGCACGGACAGAGGTGCACGGGCCGCGGGGGTCATGCCCCGCAGCATCACGAGGCGTCAAATAGCGGTCGCCCGTGGGAAGGAATGAAACAGTGCTGATTGCACAGCGCCCCACTCTGAGCGAAGAGGTCGTCTCCGACTCCCGCTCGCGGTTCGTCATCGAGCCGCTCGAGCCCGGCTTCGGCTACACCCTCGGCAACTCCCTACGCCGCACCCTGCTCTCGAGCATCCCGGGTGCCGCCGTCACGAGCATCCGTATNGACGGCGTTCTGCACGAGTTCTCCACGATCCCCGGTGTNAAGGAAGACGTCACCGAGATCATTCTCAACATCAAGACCCTGGTCGTCTCCAGCGAGCATGACGAGCCCGTCGTCATGTACCTGCGCAAGTCGGGTCCCGGAGCGGTGACCGCCGCCGACATCGCGCCGCCCGCTGGTGTCGAGGTGCTCAACTCGGACCTGCACGTCGCCACGCTCAATGGCAAGGGCAAGATCGAGATGGAGCTCACCGTCGAGCGCGGACGTGGTTACGTCTCGGCCCAGCAGAACAAGTCCGGCGACGCCGAGATCGGTCGAATCCCGGTTGACTCCATCTACTCACCCGTCCTGGCTGTGACCTACAAGGTCGAGGCCACGCGTGTTGAGCAGCGCACCGACTTCGACAAGCTCATCGTCGATGTCGAGACCAAGGACTCTATGGCTCCCCGTGATGCCATGGCTTCCGCCGGCAAGACTTTGGTGGAGCTGTTCGGTCTGGCTCGTGAGCTCAACGTCGAGGCCGAGGGCATCGACATGGGCCCCTCGCCCACCGACGCGGCGCTGGCCGCCGATCTTGCTCTGCCCATCGAGGACCTCGACCTGACCGTCCGGTCCTACAACTGCCTCAAGCGCGAGGCCATCCACACGGTGGGTGAGCTCGTCGGGCGCAGCGAGGCCGACCTGCTGGACATCCGCAACTTTGGCGCGAAGTCGATCGACGAGGTCAAGGCCAAGCTCGTCGGCATGGGCCTGCAGCTCAAGGACAGCCCGCCCGGGTTCGACCCGAGCGCCATCGTAGATCGCTACGACGATGACGTAGATGAGGACTCGGCGTTCGTCGAGGATGAGCAGTACTGACCGATTCATTTGTGTGTGGCTGAACCGCTGAGCGCGGATCGGTCAGAGACCAACAGGAGAACAAACAGATGCCTACGCCTACCAAAGGTCCCCGTCTCGGCGGCGGTCCGGCGCACGAGCGGCTGATCTTGGCCAACCTGGCCACGTCGCTGTTCGAGCACGACCAGATCACCACCACCGAGGCCAAGGCCAAACGCCTGCGCCCGCTAGCCGAACGCCTGGTGACTTTTGCCAAGCGCGGCGACCTGCACGCCCGTCGCCGCGTCCTCACGGTCGTTCGTGACAAGGGTGTCGTACACCGTCTCTTCACCGAGATTGCACCCGACATGTCCGAGCGCCAGGGTGGCTACACCCGCATCACCAAGATCGGCAACCGCAAGGGCGACAACGCCCCCATGGCTGTGATCGAGCTGGTGCGTGAGCCGCTCTCGCCGAAGAAGGCCACTGTTGCCGAAGCCGAGGCTGCTACGAAGCGCGCAGCCAAGGACATGAAGGCAGCCAAGCCAGCAAAGGCAGCAAAGGCTGCCAAGGCTCCGGCTGCTGACGAGATCACGGCTCCCGTCGAGGTTGAGGCCGAGGCCGTTGTGGCTGACCCCGCCGAGGCCAAGGCCGTTGTGACTCAGGATGCCGACGACGCGGCCGACGACTCGTCCAACACCAAGGCCTGAGCCTGACCGTCGCCCTGACGGCCATTTCTCTAGCCTGCCGCTATGAACGACAACGAGCCCGTCGCCCCCTTGGGGGGTGGCGGGCTCGCGACTTCCCTGCGCATTCGGCTGGACTTCGGGTATGACGGGACGGCTTTCTCCGGGTGGGCGATGCAGCCCGGCAAGCGGACAGTCGAGGACGAGCTCTCCGCCGCGCTGACCCTTATCCTGCGCGCACCCAAGCCGGTGCGCCTTGTCGTGGCTGGACGCACCGACGCGGGAGTCCATGCCCGCGGTGCCGTGGTGCACGCTGACGTCGACCCGACCGGGTGGGCGCTGCTGCCGGGGCGATCCGTTCGCTCGCCGGCCCAGTCAGCGCTTGCCCGGCTCAACGGCGTGTTGCCCAAGGACATCGTCGTGCACGCCGTCTCGGTGGCGCCAGCGGGTTTCAACGCCCGATTCTCGGCCGTCCAGCGCCGCTACCTCTATCGCATCTGTGACCAGCCGGAGCTCCTTGACCCGCTGCGCCGCGACGACACGCTGATTCACCGGCGTTCCCTGGATGCCGATGCCATGCATGCCGCCGCCCAGCAGATGTTGGGGCTGCGGGACTTCGCCGCGTTCGCCAAGAGGCGAGATGGTGCGACGACGATTCGCACCTTGCTTGAGTTCTCTTGGGTCCGCGCGAGTGACGGTGTCCTCGAGGCGCGAGTCGTGGCCGATGCGTTCTGTCGCTCCATGGTTCGCGCGCTGGTGGGCGCGGTGATCCCGGTCGGGGAGGGACGCCGGCCGGTCGAGTGGCCCGGAGAGGTACTCGTTGCCGGGCGTCGTCATCCGGGAGTCGTCGTGATGCCGGCACACGGGCTGAGCCTGGAGGAGGTCACCTACCCGCCCGATGCGGAGCTGGGCTCACGCCACAAGGAGTCGCGCGTCAGACGGATCGCCGCCGTCGACTGATCAGGCGTCCGGGCCCGTCGAGGAGGACGTAAACCCCCGCCTTGTGGGCTCAGGCTTAACAAGGTGACGCATGGGGGTGTCATGCGTCAGAGTGGTCCGTTGTGGGCCACGTGGATGTCAATGCAGTCAGTTACGTCCTTCCCGATGGGCGTCCGCTCCTCGACGCAGTGAGTCTTCGCGTGGGCGAAGGGGCGAAAGTGGCGCTTATCGGCCCCAACGGCGCCGGCAAGACGACGCTCTCACGCATCGTCAGTGGGGATCTGGCTCCGGCCGAGGGGGCCGTCACGCGCAGTGGTGGGCTGGGCATCATGCGTCAGTTCATCGGATCCGTCCGGGACAGCTCAACCGTCCGTGACCTGTTGGTCAGTGTCGCGCCCGCGTCCGTCCGCGACGCTGCCGGCGCGGTGGACAGAGCCGAGATGGTGATGATGGAGGTCGACGACGAGGCGGCCCAGATGGCGTACGCACAGGCGCTGGTGGACTGGGCAGACGTCGGCGGCTACGAGCACGAGACCCTCTGGGACGTCTGCACGGTCGCGGCGATCGGCATCCCGTTCGAACAGGCTCAGTGGCGCTCCGTGGGCACGCTCTCGGGTGGTGAACAGAAGAGGCTCGTTCTGGAGGCGCTCCTGCGCGGGCCCGATGACGTGCTCCTGCTCGACGAGCCTGACAACTACCTGGATGTCCCGGCTAAACGGTGGCTCGAGGACCAGCTCATCGTCTCGCCCAAAACCGTGTTGTTCATCAGCCATGACAGAGAGCTGCTCGATCGAGTGGCCACCAGGATCGCCACGCTCGAGCCGGGCCCGGCGGGATCGACGATCTGGGTTCACCCGGGACATTTCTCGACCTACCACCAGGCCCGGATCGATCGCAACAGCAAGCTCGAGGAGCTGCGCAAGCGCTGGGATGAGGAGCACGCAAAGCTCAAGGCGCTGGTGATCATGTACCGCCAGAAAGCCTCGTACAACTCCGACATGGCCCCCAAGCTCCAGGCCGCTGAGACCCGGCTTCGCCGGTTCGTGGAAGCCGGTCCGCCCGAGCTCGTGCCATACGAGCAGAACGTCCGGATGCGGCTCAGGGGCGGACGGACGGCCAAGCGTGCCGTCGTCGTCGAGGGTCTCGAGCTCACCGGTCTGATGAGGCCGTTCAACCTCGAGATCTGGTATGGCGAGCGGGTCGCCGTCCTGGGCAGCAACGGGTCGGGCAAGTCGCACTTCCTGCGGCTGCTCGCGGCCGGCGGCAGCGACCCGGCGCCCGAGCACCGACCCGTCGGCGACGTCCAGGCGGCGACCGTCGCGCACACCGGCACCGCGCGGCTCGGCTCGCGCGTCCGACCCGGCTGGTTCGCCCAGACCCACCAGCACCCCGCGCTGTTGGGACGCACCCTGTTGGAGATTCTGCACCGCGGTGACGAGCATCGCGCGGGAAGACCTCGCGAGGAGGCGGCCCGGGCTCTGGACCGCTACGAGCTCGCGCGGGCTTCGGAGCAGACCTTCGACTCGCTGTCCGGCGGGCAGCAGGCGCGGTTCCAGATCCTCCTGCTCGAGCTGAGCGGCGCCACGATGCTGCTGCTCGACGAGCCGACCGACAACCTCGACCTGCACTCGGCAGAGGCGCTCGAGGAGGGCCTCGAGGCGTTCGACGGCACCGTGGTCGCGGTCACTCACGACAGGTGGTTCGCCAGAGGTTTCGACCGCTATCTGGTCTTCGGCCGGGACGGCTCGGTCTATGAGTCGGACGAGCCGGTCTGGGACGAAGGGCGGGTCCGGCGCGCTCGCTGATCCCGAGCCGTGTCGCCGAGGGGTGCGACGTGCCCTTGCCTGACCGCGGCCCCGCCGGCGATGGCTGCCACGGCGATGGTGAACAGCGCTCCCAGGACCAACGCTGCCGGTTCGCCCGGCTGGAGGACATTCAGGCTCGTGCCAAGGGTCGCTGCGGCCACGGGGACACCGACCTGTGCTGCCGCCATGGAGCTCAGGCTGAGCGGCTGTCCGGTGAGCCTGGCCAGCGAGTGGCTGAGGACCGCGCCGACTCCGAGCAGAAGTCCCAGAAGGATCAGCGTCGGTCGGTCGCGGAGCGCCAGCAGGTCCAGCGAGGCGCCGAGCCAGACGAAGAACAAGGGGCCGAAGAAGCCCTCGGTCACCGCGAACAGCTGCCGGGCAAGTCGTCGTGGCTGCCCAACTGCGGCCAACGCGAGACCGAAGACAAAGCCTGCCAGCATGATCGACACGTGTGACCGGGTGGCGACTGCGGCGAGCGAGAACAGGATCATCAGGCTTATCCGCAGCTCAAGGGCGAAGTGACGTTCCTCGGACACTTTGTGGAGTCGACGGCGAAGACCCTTGCGCTCCAGCGCGAGCAACACGACGAAGACCACGGCACCGGTCAGGATGACGGCCACGGCCCCCAAGGCGGCGCGTCCGACGTGAACGGGGTCAATGACCAGGGGCACGGCGATGATGCAGGCGGCGTCAGCGATCGCCACCTGCGGCAGCAGCTGCAACACCTGCTCGCCACCGAGCTCCAGAGAGCTGATGATGGGCAGGATCAGGGCGGCCGAGGACGAAGCCATCAGCACGGCATACAGCGCGGCGTGGCCCGTCCCGAAGAGGGCGGCGAGCAGCACGCCCAGCACGGCTGATCCTGCTCCCACCAGGACAGCGCGGAGGGTGCCGCGTCCCAGGCTTCGCACCAGGTCGCCGTCCCGAACGGGCACGTGGGTGCCGGCGACGAACATGACGAGCCCGAACCCCACCTCAGCCAGAAACGAGAACTTGTCGTTCGACGCGTCCAGGTAGCCCAGGCCCGTCCTGCCCAGCGCGACCCCCATGAACAGCTCGCCGACGACCACCGGCACCTGCCAACGCCGAGGCATCGCCAGCAGGGGCCCGACCAGACCTGCCAGCACGATGACCGCCAGCACGGTGAAGTCCACGAGCACCTCCAGTCGATCGATCGATGACCAGCGCGGCCTGGGCGGGCAGGATCGCCAGCACCAGCATGCCGCAGCGGTCCCCGGCGCGCCCGCGTTCACTCGCTGCAAGAAATTGCAGAAACTTGCGAAAGACTCTAGCGCTCGGGTTTCGGCGGACGTAGTCTGCGCACAAGCGGAACAATTCGGAGTTATCGCTGGTCATCGACCGGGGTTATCTGAGGCATCCGCACCGTCTGCGGCTCTCCCCGCGGACCAGCTGATGAGCGGACCAGATGTCGCTTCCTGAGCTTTCAGGAGCCATCGTGGCCCGTCTGTCGTCCTTCTCTGCCGCCGTCTCGGCCATTGCCATCTCTGTGCTTGGGGGGCTTGCGCCGGTCACCACGGCCGGCACCGCGCAGGCGGCTGATGCTCCACGCACCGCCACGCTCGTCGGCTCGCTACAGAACGAGGTTGGCTGCCCGGGCGACTGGGCGCCCGACTGTGCGGCCACCGAGCTGACCCGCCAGGGTGACAGCACGGCGTACAGCAGGGAGCTTGACGTCCCGGCCGGCACGTACGAGCTCAAGCTGGCCATCAACAAGTCCTGGGACGAGAGCTATGGCGCGGATGGTGTAAAGGGCGGGGCGAACATCCCGCTGGTCCTTCTGGGGCCGGCCCGGCTGACGTTCTCCTACGACGACGCCACGCACAAGATCGGTATTGCACCGACCGGCCTGCCCGGCGCGGCGACGCCTGCGGACAAGGCGCTCGCGGGTTCGAGTCTGCGCACACCATTGACGCGTGAACAGTTCTACTTCCTGATGACTGACCGCTTCGCGAACGGCTCGACGGCCAACGACCAGGGCGGCCTCACCGGTTCGCGGCTCGAGACCGGCTACGACCCGACCGACAAGGGGTTCTTCCACGGCGGCGACCTGGCGGGAGTGACGCAGAAGCTGGACTACATCAAGTCGCTCGGCACCACCGCGATCTGGCTGACACCGACGTTCAAGAACGAGCCCGTCCAGGGGACCGGAGCGGATGCGAGTGCCGGCTACCACGGCTACTGGATCACCGACTTCACCCAGATCGACCCCCACCTGGGCACCAACGCCGAGATGACGTCGCTGATCAGCGCCGCGCATGCCAAGGGGATGAAGGTCTTCTTCGACATCAGGGGTATTCAGCTGACCGGACCATCGCAGGTCAGGTCGCCCTCCATGGTCGGTCTGCTCTGGGCCGGTCCAGGCTCGGGGGATGGCCGCCTGAGCTGGGCGGCTTGGGGGAGACTTTCTTCGGCTGGGGGTCGGCCACCAGGTCGCGGTAGCGGACCGGGGGGTGCGCGACGGCTAGCTCGAGCACCCGGTAGAAGAGCATCCCGCGGCTGCGCGAGCGGCGTCGGTTGAAGCGGAAGACGAACTCGTTCAGGTAGCTCTGCAGGTGTGCCTCGTCGACCGATCCCTGGTGGGTGCCCAGCAGCCACCGCTTGGCCAGCGACGCGATCCGGTGGACACCGGGTAGCAGCCCGTCAATGTCCTCACCGCGGCGTCGCGCGGCGCGTTGGCTGCGTGGCTCATGGGTGTAGCCGAGCTTGTCGATGCCGCGGTAACCCTGCCAGCCGTCGGTGATCACCCGCGACCCCGGCTCGACATGTGCAGTCACGAACGGGTGCAGTGTGGCGGCCGACGCATCGGCCAGGATCTGCATCCGGCACCGGCCGAACCCGCGAGGCTGCGTGACCTCAACTGCTATACCCACCAAGGCTTTCTTGCCTCTGGCACGTCCGCCGCGCAGGCCCGGCTCCTCACCGCCGATGTAGGTCTCGTCGACCTCGACCGTGCCGGTCAACCGGTCCCGGCCAGGGCGCACCAGCACCGACCGCAGCCGATGCAGCATCGCCCACGCGGTCGGGTACGAGCCGATCTCCAGCGTGCGTTTCAGGCTCAACGCGGACATCCCGTCCTTGCCGGACGCGAACAGCCAGCACGCCTCGAACCACACCGTCAGTGGCGTGCGCCGACGGTCGAACAACGTCCCTGCCGTCACCGACGTGCGCCCGCCGCACGACGCGCACTTGTACCGGCCGTCCGCGACCAGCCAGCCTCCCGGATGGCCACACCGTGGACACACGAAGCCCTCAGGCCAGCGCAGCCAGTCCAGGTAGTCCAGGCAGTCCGCATCGGTGACGAACCACGACCGGAACTCACCAGCCGACCGCGGGTAGTGCATCCCCGCCCGAGGCCGCAGCGAGCTCATGTGCAGTCATCTTAGTCCGGTCAGCTGAATACCCCTGAGCGTGGATACCAAGAAGAAGGAGCTCGTCGGGCAGTACAAGAACGCAGGAACGCAGTGGCGCCCGGGCGGGGATCCCGAGCAGGTCAAAGTGCACGACTTCATCGACCCGGCACTGGGCAAGGCCAACCCCTACGGCGTCTACGACTTAGCCGCCGACGCCGGCTGGGTGAGCGTGGGCACCGACCACGACACCGCCGCCTTCGCCGTCGAGACGATCCGTCGATGGTGGAACTGCGCCGGCTCGGATTGCTATCCCGACGCATCCAGGCTGTTGATCACCGCCGACGGGGGCGGCTCCAACGGCTACCGCACCCGACTGTGGAAGACCGAACGGGCGACCTTGGCCGCTCAAACGGGCCTGGCCATCACCGTGTGCCATCTGCCACCAGGCACCAGCAAGTGGAACAAGATCGAGCACCGGTTGTTCTCCCACATCTCCATGAACTGGCGCGGACGGCCCTTGACCAGCCACGACGTGATCGTGCAGACCATCGCGGCAACCACCACCCGCACTGGGCTGAACGTCCACGCCGAACTCGACACCAGCACCTACCCCACCGGGGTCAAGATCCCCGACTCGCAGATGAAAGAACTCAACGACACCGGCGCCCTACGCCGACACGAATGGCACCCAGAATGGAACTACACCCTCACACCGCCGTCGAAATGAGCGTGTTGTTCATCGGCAAGCCCTAAGGCTGCAGAGCACGTTTGCAGAACCCACAAAAGGCGTAGTCACCCCTGCGCGAGTAGTCCATTCGGTCATAGTTGCCCGTTGATCGGTCACCGCTCGCTGATTGTGTGGACTCCGCATCAGGACGGCCCTAGCGTTTGACCGCTGCAGAGTCCCACCAAAGGAGGTCAGAGGGCGTGGATCAGCCTCGGTGGTGCCAGGTCGGCGACGGCCAGTTGCGGCCCCAAGATTGTGAAGGCTGGACCGACGACAACCAGACGGGTGACAGCCCTCAAGCCTCGACGCCCAGCGCGCACAGGCGATGGGATGGCGACAGCAACGGCGCGATGGTGGCCCGATCGCGGATTCTTGTTTCCGGTTCGACGGTGACCTTGTCGGGCACGATGACGAACGAGACCGGCTGCGACGTGTACTTCAGCGGTCTGCCTCCCTTTGCCAGCACCTTCGACATTGATGGCAGCGAAAGCATTCTGCTGGGCGACTTCAACTCCCCGCCGCAAGCGATACCGTCCCGCGGAGACTGGGTGGTGCACCCGGGTGCAAGCCTCGCGTATCGCAGCCTCCCTGGCACCGTGCAGAACCCCGACCCTCGATGGGACGGCACGGCGTGGTGCGCGTCCTCGCAGTCCACCACGATGCACCTCATGACGTTCTGCAAGACGTTGGACAGCATGACTTTCTGCTCCCAACGGCAGCTCCCCACCATCCAGCTCTTCGCCGGTACTGCCCGGCTCTAGGAACTGCATTGTGGCAGAACGAAATCCGGCGCTCAGCGCCGGCGACACTCAGATGTCGTAGTACATCTCGAACTCATGCGGGTGCGGGCGGAAACGGATCGGGTCCACCTCGTTCAGCGTCTTCCACTCGATCCAGGTCTCGATGAGGTCCTTGGTGAACACGTCGCCCTCGAGGAGGTAGTCGTGGTCAGCCGCCAGCGCCGTCAAGACCTCGGGCAGCGAACCGGGGACCTGCGCGATCTGGTCGTGCTCCTCAGGTGGCAGCTCGTAGAGGTCCTTGTCGACGGGTGCGGGGGGCTCGATGCGGTTCTTGATGCCATCGAGGCCGGCCATCAGCTGGGCTGCGAAGGCGAGGTACGGGTTGGCTGACGGATCCGGGATACGGAACTCGATGCGCTTGGCCTTGGGGGAGTTGCCGGCGATCGGGATCCGGACGCAGGCGGAGCGGTTGCGCGCGGAGTAGACGAGGTTGACCGGAGCCTCGTAGCCGGGGACCAGGCGGTGGTATGAGTTGACCGTCGGGTTGGTGAATGCCAGCAGCGAGGGGGCGTGCTTGAGCAAGCCTCCGATGTACCAGCGGGCGATGTCTGAGAGGCCGCCGTAGCCACGCTCGTCGTAGAAAAGAGGCACGCCGTCCTTCCAGAGGCTCTGGTGGGTGTGCATGCCAGAGCCGTTGTCGCCGAAGATCGGCTTGGGCATGAACGTGGCGGTCTTGCCACCCGCCCAGGCAACGTTCTTGATGACGTACTTGAACTTCATCACGTCGTCACCGGACTGCAGCAGCGAACCGAAGCGGTAGTTGATCTCCTGCTGGCCGGCGGTGCCCACCTCGTGGTGGCTCCGCTCGACCGTGAGGCCCACATCGGCCAGCTTCAGACACATCTCGTCGCGCATGTCGGCGAAGTGGTCGACCGGCGGAACGGGGAAGTAGCCGCCCTTGTAACGGGTCTTGTAGCCCTGGTTGCCACCCTCCTCCACGCGGCCGGTGTTCCAGGCCGCCTCGATCGAGTCGATGTAGTAGTACGACGCGTTCTGCTTGGTCTCGAAGCGCACGTCGTCGAAGACATAGAACTCGGCCTCGGCGCCGAAGTACGCGGCGTCGGCGATGCCGGTCGACTTCAGGTAGGCCTCGGCCTTGGCCGCGATGTTGCGCGGGTCGCGGCTATAGGGCTCGTCGGTGAACGGGTCCACGATCGAGAAGTTCATGATCAGCGTCTTCTCTTTGCGGAACGGGTCCAGATAGGCGGTCGTCGCGTCGGGGATCAG
>JGI24129J20441_1000428_pt1 | contig 12960 bp, 9 predicted proteins | sample BarGraNGADG00211_FD_20441 | JGI IMG/M metagenome (IMG submission 20441) | reverse complement strand
GATACAACCCGTGCGGTTGGGGCCTCTCCTGTGGAGGAGGGGCCCGCCTGCTTTCTGCTGGATGCCCCCCTCGAAGGTATACCGTAGAGGGACGTTACTCTTCGGTTCGTTGCGGACGGGCCGACCGTCGAGATGGCATCGGGTGCGGGCCGATGCGTCTCCTCGCCCGATCCGCCGAAGGACCGCAATGACCCAGGATCTCCGCGACCAGCAGCTCCTCGAGGTCGCCCTCGCCGCCGGCAGTGCCGGTCGACACAAGGCCGACCTCGAGGAGGCCAGGCTCGACGCCAAGGCGCTCGCGAAGCCGACCGCTGTGGAGCTCGAGGGCCTCTCGGCGGACATGATCGAGAGCGACGACTCGATCCGGATGTACCTCAACGAGATCGGCAAGGTCGCCCTCCTGACGGCCGAGGAAGAGGTCGTCCTGGCCAAGGCGATCGAGCTCGGCGAGCAGCTGGTCGAGGCGCCCGGCAAGGGCATCGTCTCGCTCCACGAGTGGACGACCCACGACACCGAGCGCAAGACCCGGACGGCCAAGACACAGCACCGCCTGCCGTTCGGGCCCGAGGCGGAGCGGATGGTCCGCGACGCCATGGCCGACGGGGCGGCCGCCCACCTGCTGGTGCCCACGCCGGACTTCCATTTCGTCGAGGCCGCCAAGGATGCCCAGTCCGACGGGACGAAGCAGCTCCTCAAGGACGCCCGCCACCTGGCCACGGCCTACAACGAAACGCTCACCCCGGATGCCTTCGTCACGCTGCTGGACTTCGCCTACCTCACGGTCCACAACGGCGATCCCGACTCGCGCGACAACGTGGGCCTGCGCACCCTGTACGACTGGACCCGCGAGGACGTGGCGTTCCCGGCCCTCGAGCGCTGGATCACCGCCGGCCACGATGCCGCGCTCCTCGGGGAGATGGGCTGGGACCCCGCCGTGCCGCCGGGCACCAAGCTCCGCGAGCGCCGCGGCGTGCTGGTGCGTATGGGCCGTGACGCCCGCGAGCAACTGACCAGCGCGAACCTGCGGCTGGTGATCTCGATCGCCAAGAAGTACATCGGCCGCGGCATGAGTTTCCTGGACCTCACCCAGGAGGGCAACATCGGCCTGATGCGGGCGGTCAAGAAGTTCGAGTACGAGCGCGGCTACAAGTTCTCCACCTATGCCACCTGGTGGATCCGCCAGGCCGTCACGCGCGCGATAGCCGACCAGGCCCGCACCATCCGCATTCCGGTCCACATGGTGGAGACGATCAGCCGCCTGAGCCGGGTCTCGCGGGACCTCTTGCAGGAGCTGGGCCGTGAGCCGACGGTGGAGGAGATCGCTGAGGCGATGTCGCGCGGCCAGGAGGTGGTGGTCACCCCGAAGAAGGTGCGCGAGACCATCGAGGTCTCCCAGAAGCCGGTCTCGCTCGAGACCCCGATCGGCGAAGCGGGGGACGCGCACCTGGGCGACTTCATCGAGGACCGCGCCGCGCTGGCCCCGGCCGAGGCCGCAGCGAACCAACTGCTCAAGGAGCAGGTGGAAGCGGTCCTGGACTCACTCACCGGCCGCGAGCACCGGGTGCTCCAGCTCCGCTTCGGGCTGGAGGATGGGCGCGCACGCACCCTCGAGGAGGTTGGCAAGGAGTTCAACGTGACGCGCGAGCGGATCCGCCAGATCCAGGAGAAGGCCCTCCGCAAGCTGCGCCACCCGAGCCGTTCGCGCAAGCTGCGGGGCTACTTGGAGTAGGCCGGCAGCCTGGCCGCAGGGCACGATCAGGTCATAGGGTGACGGCCTGCGCGTGCGGCCTGCGCGTGACGGGTCGGGAGTGCGCAGCCCTTACCGAAGAGCAGAATGGCACTGCGCCGTAGATGGCGGCCGGAAGAGGAGGGACGGGATGTCCGACGATGCCAATAGAAGGCCGTCACCGCATCGAGAGAGCCCGGTGCAAGATCCAGAGGGACTAGGTCGGCGACCATGAAGCTGGCCGCGGGGACGTTCTGGCGAGCCAGCCGCACCTGGGTCTCCGAGACGTCGACGCCGACGACATCGAACCTGGCAGCCAGGCGCCTGGTCCACGGCACTCCGGCGCCGCAACCGAGATCGAACACGCGAGCGCGGTCCGGGAGCGTGGCCACGAGCCGATCGAACAAGCGGTCACGGGTGGGATCCACGACCCGGCCGCTCCAGTCCCGGTAGCGCTCGGCCATGGCGTCGTAGCCGCTGGCGACAAGTTGCTGTCGCGGGTCTTGCATGGCGCGATTCTAGGGGGCGCCGGCCTGAGCTCCGCCCCGCAGAAGCCGAGCGCACCGGGCCCGATACGACTAGGATCGCAGCGGCGTCCACGAGGAGGAGAACGATGCGATCCAGACGAGCGCGCCTATTGTCGCCGACGTACCGGTCCGCCCGTCGCGCGCTGATCCTCGCCGCCATCCTGGCGATCGCCGCCGCCTCCTGCAGCCCGGACAAGACCGCCTCCCCGTCGCTTTCCGCCTCTGCCTCCGCTTCCGTCTCGATGGCTCCCACGCCGTGGGTGACTCCGACTGCTACGCCGACTGCCACCCTCTCGCCCTCGCCCTCGCCCTCGCCCTCGCCGATCGTCTTCCCGGTCGCCGTCGTGGTCCGCTACGACGATACGCGCCCCAACATCACGGCCGACACCCTGACTGCGGCGGCTGCGGCCGGCGAGCTCATCGTGCCGTGCGAGGTGACCGGGCTGAGCCTGTCCGCGGTGCCGCTGACGCTGGCGACGGGCACGACCTGTCTGCCGGCAGCGCAGATCACGGCCAAGATCCACGGCACTGCCAAGATCGTCGGCCTGCTGCCCCCGGGACTGGTCTCGCCCTCGGTCAAGGTGCTCCCGATCGGCGACGCGGACCTGTTCGGCGCGCCGACTCACCGGACTCTCGCCTACCCGCTCCAGGCCCAGACGGCGACGGCTGCCGACTGGACCGCCTACAGCGCGGGCGACGTTCGGACGCTGATTTCGACCGGTGACACCTGCCCCGACAGAGGCGTCAGCCACCAGACCGTGGTGCTGGGGAAGGGCTGGGACTGGGCGCTCGATGGCGGCACCGCCCACTACACCGGCATCCATATGGATACCGCGTTCGACGGCCCCGACGGCAAGGGCTGGCCGGTGCCGACAATCGTCCGCAACGGCGACCGCGGCAAGGTCTCCGCGCTCATCTCGGACAACGACATCAGCGCCAACGACTTCGAGTGCCCTATGGTGACGAATTGGCAGCAGCATGAGACCGGCACCGTCTTCAACATCGACCCGCGAGTCGCCAAGCTCCTGGCCGGCAAGGGCGGGCTGAAGGTCGTCACATTGGGCTCGAACCACATCACCGACGCCGGCCAATCGGGCGTGCTGCAGACGATCACCTACCTCGACCAGGCCGGCATCAAGCACACGGGAGCTGGCAAGAACCTCGCCGAAGCGCTCGCCCCGGCGGTGGTCGACGTTCGCGGCGTGAAGTTCGCCTTCGTCGGCTGGGACGACATTCCGGGCTCAGGCGCCGCCACAGCCACAACGCCGGGCGTAGCACCGCTGACCGACGCCAACGTGTGCAGCTCGATCAAGGCCGCCCGCCAGGTGGCCGACGTCGTGATCGCCATGCCGCAGTGGGGCTGGCCGGAATACCACAATGACATCACCCGGCAGCAGGTCAGCCAACGCGCCTACTTCTACGCGTGCGGCGCCGACGACATCCTCGGCAGTGGCACCCACTGGGCCTCGTGGGCGTCGATCCTGCCCGGCACGAACGGGCCGCAGTTCGCGATTGGGAGCCACGGCAACTTCCTGTTCGGGCAGGATTGGAGCCGTCAGACGATGGAAGGCGTCGTCGTCGAAGCGACTTTCGTCGGCACCCGGCTGGTCCAGTTCCGGCTCCACCCGTACGTGATCGTCAACCAGGCGCAGGCCAATCTGCTCGATCCGACGGCCGACGGCAAGTACGTCCTGAACCAGGTCTGGTCCGCAAGCGACGTGCGGTGAGCGGCAGCCCCAACGCGACGGGAGAGGCGGCCGCAGTACGCGACGAGGGCATCGATTTGACACCGCGCTCGCGGCTGAGATGTCCTTAGAAACGCGGCGCGGGGACAGCATCCAGAGGGTTCGATGAACACCAACACTGATCGCCTGATCGTCTTGGGCGGCCTGTGGTTGTCCTTGCTGCTGGTCCTGGCCGGCTGCGGCAGCGCCATCACCAGCCCTGCTCCGACGGCCACGCCTTCTCCAACGGCCGCCGCCTCCCCTTCGCTCAGCCCAACTCCGACCCCGACACCGACGCCCATGCCCTATCCGGCGCTGACCGTGACTGTCGGCTGCTCCAGTAACGCGTCGGAGTCCCTGGAGATAACCGGCCAGCCTGCTCCGAACCTGGGCATCCAGATAGCTTCCAAGGCCGACTTCAGCGACGCCCAGCAGCGCCCGCTGTCTCTCGATCCAAAAACCTTCACATACGCCCAAAGCATTCCGGCGACTCCGTATCCGGACGGCGTCTATGTCCGCTGGGTCGGAGACCCCAGTGTCACCGCCCACGGCATCTCTCCCGGCGCCTGCTCCGCGTTGAAACCAAGTGGGCGCGGCGTCTCCGAAGATGAGCTGGCGGCGGCCTGCGCCCATGGCACCGCCATCGCTGAAGTCGCCAGTTATGCGGCGTCCGTCCATCCTCACCCACTTGCCCTGGTCTGGAATGGCGGCAGCGGCTGGTCCTATGAGGGCTACGCCATTGGCGGGGTGTGGAACGCGCATAGCACCGACCCCTGGCCTAGCCCGGTCCAGCTCGTCGCCTGTGAGGATGCTAAGACGGCAGTGAACGCCGGCTCGTGCGGCACCTGGCAGAGCACGGACGGGATGGTGGGCGAGGTCATCCGCTACGAGTACGCCGTTACGGTCCGGGTCGTCGTCGGGAGAACCGGCAAGACCCTGACCTCCAAGACCTTCTACGGAAGCGTGGTGGCCTGCGACTCCAGTTGGCATACGGATGACGTGAACCCGCCCTGGCGTATCTACGGCAGCGACCCGAACTCAGACAGTGTCAGCTCCTACGAGGGGGCGCTCTCGAAGTAGGCCGGGTCAGGACGGTGGGCGCGCCCAGCGAAAAGAACACCGGCTTCCATCTGTCATGGCCGACGTCACCGGAGCGGGCACGGCCTACTGTAGTTGGATAGTGATCTGGGAGCGGGTTGATCGGCGTTATGCAGCCATGGTGTGAGGATGACGGCGGCCTTCGGGCCCGACCCAAGCTGCGGGCGAGCACCCCCCACCGCTCGTGGGCCAACCCCAGCTCGGGGTCGCCGACGATCCCGGTCTCGGCCCCCGACTCGCGGCTGCATCGGGGCTACTCTCTTTCAGGTGTGCCTGGCGACGCCCGCCAAGGAATGTACTGGCCTCCTCATCTCAGCCGCGAATGCTGCCAAGTCCGCAGGCCAGCGCTGCATGACGAGGTTGCCGGCAACCACCAGGCCGTGTCCTCCCAGAGACCGCCAGCCACCTTGATCTCCTCCGGCACGCCGTCGTGCCAGGACGAGGTCGGATCGCGGCCCCGGGCAGATCCGCTGAGACGAGCAGCCAAGGTCGGCCACGGTCACTTCGCCTGCGACCGACAGTTCTCCAAGTTCTTCCGAAATAGCCGAGCGTTGGGATGGTTTCTGCCCAATGTCGCCTCGGCGATCACCACCGCGCGCTCGAAGAACGGCAGGGCGCGGGCGTACTCGCCGTGGCCGTAGTAGAGAACGGCGAGCCCGTTGAGGTCCAGCGCCACCTCGCGGTGGTCAGCACCAAAGCAGCGTTCGTCGATCGCGAGTGCGCGTTTGTACAGCGGCAGCGCGCGAGCGTAGTTGCCCTGGGCGCGGTAGAGCTCCGCCAAGTTGTTCAGGCTTGTCGCGACCTGGGGGTGGTCGGGTCCGAGGGCGCGTTCCCAGATGGCGAGTGCCCGCTTGGAGAGCGGCAGCGCGAGGGCGTAGTCGCCCTGCTCGCGGTAGAGACCGGCGAGGTTGTTGAGGCTCGTCGCGACCGGGAGCGGCCGACGCGCTGCAGCAACGCGGGCTACTGATGGTGGGCCCGGGCGCCTACCTGGTGGATCCTCGCAGGCGGTACCGGTACGCGGTAATCGAGCCCGACGGATCGGCCGAGGTACTGGACGGGACGTTGCGATAGCAGCTGGGCGTGGTACCCCCGACGATGCGGGGGCTACTTATAGTCCAACTCCATAGCCGAGCACAACGCCAGTATGGATTCCCAGTCCTCTTTGCTTTGGCACCGTCCGACGATCCGTGGGACCTCCCCAGTCACGTCCACGCCCCTGCTCTTCTTGTCCCAAACGGCCTTCACTTCTTCTTCAAGTTCGGCCCGCGATGCCCCGTTTGCGTTCCCGGACTTGAACTGCGGTATCGCCCACCTAGCTACCATGGAGGCCACAAGTTCGTTCTTGAGATCGCGCGACACCTTGGCATGCTTCGCGTCGTGCTCGAACCACTCGACCTCAAAGATGCTGGAGCCGCAATGGGGACACTTGTAGATCAACTCTCGCTTCTCGTTGATGATCTCCATGCCGCAGTCTCGACACACCAGTCTGTCCTTGATATTGAGAGAAGCCGAGCGATCGACTGCCTTTCTTCCGAAGAGCTTCATGGGTCTCCCTTCATGAGATACCAACACACACGACAAACATTCTAGCGAGCTCCAAGCGCCTGCAAGTTGGAGACGGGCTTTCCCGGGACGCGACTGCGGCTAACGGCGCCATCGTCTACCTCCTCCAAGTCTTCCCCTGCAGGCCTCCGAGTTAGTTCTGAATTGCTGAGTGCGAGGGTCTTCGCTGCCCAAGTTCGCCTCAACGATCGCTAAGGCGCGTTCGAAAAGGGGCAGCGCCAGATCGTAGTCGCCCTCGGCGTAGTGGAGGCTGGCAAGGTTGTTGCAGCTCTGCGCCGTGTCGGGGTGGTCGCGGCCGAGGGCACGCTCGCGGATTGCGAGCGTCCGTTCGTAGAGCGGCAGCGCGCGGGAGTAGTCGCCCTTGGCGTAGTAGAGGCTGGCAAGGTTGTTGCAGCTCTGCGCCGTGTCGGGGTGGTCGCGGCCGAGGGCACGCTCGCGGATTGCGAGCGTCCGTTCGTAGAGCGGCAGCGCGTGAGCGTAGTCGGCCTTCGCGTAGTAGAGACCGGCCAGGGTGTTGCGGCCCGCGACCACATCCGGGTGCTCTGGGCCAAGGGTGCGCTCCAGAATGGCGAGCGACCGCTCCAAGAGGGGGATCGCCCGGGCTGGGTCACCCTGACCGCAGTAGAAGCCGGCCAGGTTGTTGAGGCCCTTCGCGACGTCGGGGTGATCTGGGCCAAGGGTGCGCTCCGAGATGGCGACACAGCGCTGCAGGATTGTGAGCGCTCGGGCTTGGTCGCCCTGGGCGTAGTAAAGAGGCGCGAGGACGTTAAGGCTGCTCGCCACATCGGGGTGGTCGGGGCCGAGAGCGCGTTCGCGGATGGCCAACGAGCGCTCGTACAGCGGCAGCGCGCGGGCATCGTCGCCCTGATCCTGGTAGAGACTGGCGAGGTTGTTGAGGGCCGAGGCTACGTCGGGGTGGTCGGCGCCGAGAGCGCGTTCGCGGATGGCCAACGAGCGCTCGTACAGCGGCAGCGCGCGGGCGTAGTCGCCCTGATCCTGGTAGAGAAAGGCGAGGTTGTTGAGGGCCGTGGCTACGTCGGGGTGGTCGGGGCCGAGAGCGCGTTCGAAGATGGCGAGCGAACGCTCGTTAACCGGGATTGCACGGGCCGGGTCGCCTTGATCCTGGTAGAGGCGGGCGAGGTTGTTCAGGCTGCCTGCCACGTCGGGGTGGTCGGGGCCGAGAGCGCGTTCGCGGATTGCCAGCGAGCGCTCGTACAGCGGCAGCGCGCGGGCGTAGTCGCCTTGATCCTGGTAGAGACTGGCGAGGTTGTTGAGGGCCATGGCTACGGCGGGATGGTCGGGACCGAGCGCCCGCTCACGAATGGTGAGCGACCGCTTCAGAAGGGGCAGCGCGCGGGCGTAGTCGCCCTGGGCGCAGTAGTGCTGCGCGAGGTTGTTGAGGTTGCTCGCCACGGCGGACTCGGAGCCGTATGCACGCTCGGAAATGGCGAGCGCACGCTCCAGTAGGGGAAGCGCCCGAGCCTGGTTGCTCTGGGCCATGTAGAGGGCGGCGAGGTTGTTGAGGCTGCTCGCCACGTCGGGGTGGTCGGGGCCGAGAGCGCGTTCGCGGATGGCGAGCGAGCGCTCCGTGAATGACAGGGCTGATGGATACCGACCCATGCAGTAGAGGAACCTTCCGACGCCTGCTGCCGAGCGGGCAACATCCTCGGTCTCTCCCTCCGCCTCGATGCGCCGATCGAGTGCCGTCTGGTAGCAGGCGCTAGGCTCGAAGTGTCCCTCGAGCGAGCGCCAGTAGCCGATCCACTCGTATGTACGCTCGCACTTCTGGGCATAGGCGAGGAATTCGAGATCACTGAGAGCGGCGGACAGCGCTTGCCAGTCCTCAGCCTGTTGGAGCTGATAGGGGTACTCGTCGAGCTTGCGCTCCAGTGGCGAGCGAGCGAAGTAGGCGGCTAGCTTGGCGTGGGTTTCCTTGCGCTCGCGGTAGCGGGCTGAGACAGCTTCCGCGAGTTGGCGATGAAAGAAGCCGACCAGCTCGCCGCGCTCGACCAGGTAGGCTTTGGCGCCGCGAGCGAGCCGGGCCCAGAGCGCGCGCGGTAGCTGCTCCTCGCCCTCTCGGCGCACCAGGTCGAGCAGCTCAGCTTCGCTCAGGCCGTAGCGCGACGAACCAAGTAGCGAGAAGGATTCGCGTGCGAGTTCTGCCCCGAAGTCTTCTTCGAGCCGCTCCAACACCTGGTCGAACAGCCCCGCGATGTCTGCGGCGAGATCCTTGATCTGCGGCAACAGCTGCTCGAACCTGCCGAAGAGCCGGAGCTCCTCGAGTGCCACACGCAGGTACAGCGGGTTACTGACCCCAGGGTGATCGAGAAGAGCGACTAGCTGGGGCTTGTCAAGTTTGCGACGCCACTCGGACAGCACGGTCTCGACAATTTGTCGCTGCTCCTCTGCGCTGAGCGGGGGAAGCATGATCTCTTCGGCCCGGCGCCGACGCAAGGCATCGAGGCATTCGCCTTCGAGCGTGCTCACGACTAAGCGAGTCTGCTCGGGGATGGAGTCGAGCAGCCACCCCAGACCGTGAGCGCCGTCCAGTGGAGAGAGCTGGTCCAACGCGTCGATGACCAGCACGATCCGCGTTCGTTTGCGCGACGCCTCCCGGAGGAGCGCGGCCAGTGTGCTAGAGAGTTTCTCATCCTCTTCGGGCAGATCTTCCTCGAGGGCAAGATCGCGCTTCAGCTCTGCGCAGATCGTGCGCAGGAGGCGGCGGTGGTCGGTCGACGAAGGGCTAGCGCCGACGAAGTAGGAGAGCAGCAGGTCGTCCGTGTGCTGGGAAGCGTAGCGGCGAGACCAGAGGGCGAGAAAGGCCGACTTGCCGCAGCCGGACTCGCCCGCGACCAGGACCGGGCGGCGATCTGAGCCCTGAACGTAGTCGGCTAGCCTTGTTGCCTGCTGTAGGCGCCCAACGTGAAGGCGGGAGCGCTCCTCGGCAAAGGCCTCGTGCGCTTCCCGCTCGATTGTCAGCGGGTCTGGCTCAGGCGCTTCCGCTGGATACTCGGCACAGATGGCCTGCCAGAGGTCTTCCAGCACCCGCTGGCCAAAGGCATCGAGATCGACGACGCGCTTCTCGTCCTCATCCCAGCCGCAGGGGTAGTCCTCCAGGACCGGCCGTCCGGAACCGCGGATCTCCTCCTTCAGGGCTGCGAGCTTGCTCGCTGCTTCCTCGTTCTCAGCGGCGTAGTCGGCGCGCACAGGCTCCGGCATCTGGGCGAGCAAGTGCGGATCGCGGAAGTAGAAGAAGGCGCGCCGTGCGAGCTCGGGGTTTCGAAGCACGGCGTGGGTGATCTCGAGAGCGGTCAGCGAGTGCCCCTCGTGGTCCTTGAGCCACGGATGGTCGAGTTCGGCGTCCTCGGGCAGCGAACCGAGCAGCGAGCCGTAGCGCTCGCCGAGCATGCCGATGAAGAAGGGTCGCGAGCGCTCGACTTCCTCGAGGCAGATCTCGAGGGCCTTGCCCTGCTCGGCCTCCTCTTCTGTGATCCCCCAGCGCAGGTCAATGTCGACGAGGTAGAGGTGCCGGCCTGCCATCCGCTCGCGCAACTCCGGAAAGACCACCTTGACCAGGTGATCCCTCTCTGCGTTCATGTCGCGGAAGGTGCTGCTGATGAAGATGCGGACGGTCTTCCAGCTCTGCGCCATCGAACTGACTCCCTCCCTCTCGCTTCACCCTGCATCGGCGAAGGGTCGTCGGCGGGTACCGGACGCTCATCACGTGTCGATACGCAAGACGGCTGGACCCACACCTCCGGGACCGGCTGGATGAACGCAACTCTACGCTGGTCGAGGGCCCGCCGACGGGCGGCCGTGTAGGCCGGAGGCCCGATCGCTGCGCCGCTGGTCGCTGAAGATCCCAGCCCGGCGCTGGCCAGCTGGAGCGGCTCTTTCCGATACGCACGATGGAGTCATAGCGTTGGGGTTACGGCGGCCCTCGGACCTCACGTCAGCCGCGGGTGAGCGCCCCTCACTAGTCGCGGCCCGGCCCCCGCCCGCTGGTCGCCGACGATCCCGTCCCGGCCTTGTCGCCGCGCACCGGATCGCGCGAGAGGAGCCGCGAGATTCTGGACACCCCAGGGCGAAAGGCATAGCCTAGGTGGCTCCGGCGGGGAAGCCATGATGTGCGATCCGTACTTCGGCCTCCGGGATGGTCCGCGGTGGGTGGGTGGCCACTCGGCGGCGCTCCCGGACCGCGCCGCAGGAGCGCAGGACGCGGTACATAGTCGACTCGGAGCCGACGTAGCGGCCCTCGTCTAGGTTAGAGGGCGTGTCTCAGTTCAGCCTGACAGACAGGGCACCGTCGATCCCGTGCGCCCACGGATGGGTCGCGGGCGTCTGGTAGTCCAGTGACTACACTTAGGCCTTCTTATTGCCGCGGCAGGAAGGCACCAGAGATCTGACGCGAGTCCTCATGACGGGTGGCGATGGCATGTTGGGCAGGAGCGCGAAGTCGAAATCCTTTGCACCGACCCATATGTCAAAGATGGGCGGCTCGTGTCCCTCGACCGAGTCATGGCAGAGGCCATATCCTCCTCCTGGGCGTTCCTCATCGCACTTATCTCGAACTCGATCCTACCCGGCGGGAAGTCGTAGACATCTGGGAGCTCTCGGACAGGGCGTGCGCGTCTGACGCCACCGGGCGAGCGCCAATCAGAGGGGCAACTCGGCCGCTTGATCCACGGCTATGCTGTGGGCCGATTCCACGTAACGGAGATCTGAAACGGTGATTAGACGAATCTGGACCGGCCACAGGTCGGTGGCGATAGCGGCCAGCGCAATCGCGGTGGTAGCAATCGCGGCCGCGGGCGTGCTGCTGGTGGTCAAACCGGGCGGCACCGCCCAGGCCACAGCAACGGCTACGCTCGGCGCCACAGCAACGGCTACGCTCGGCGCCACAGCAACGGCCTCGGCTTCCGTGTCCGGCTCACAGACGACTCTCCCCTCGCCGTCCGACACGCCAACCGCCTCACCGGCGCCGGGGGAATTGGTCTATGCCGACCTCGACGGCGTGCTGGCTCCCCCCAACCTGGCCCACCGGCTGCCGCTGGCGATCAGCATCGGAGACAACGCGGTGGCCCGGCCGCAGTCCGGCTTCTCCTCGGCCTCGATCGTCTATCAGTCGTACGAGGAGTACAGCGAAGACCGCTACCTGATGATCTTCCAGGAGGGCACGGCGACCGACATTGGCGGTGTTCGCAGCGCTCGACCCTATCACGCCCGCTGGGTCGCCGAGTACAAAGCGCTATACGGCCATTTCGGGGGCGACACCAAGGTCCTCAACCAGGTGATCCCGGCGTTATCAGGGAGCCTCTACAACATGGACGACCTGAGCGGCGGCTCCTGCCCCTACCACCGCATCACTACCAGAGCGGCCCCGCACAACGCATACACGAGCTCAGCGGCCCTCATCAGCTGCCTGCCCAGGCTGGGTTACCCGACGACGTTTCAGGGTGTGCCTGTCCGACCGTTCGTCGACGATAGCCCGGCGGCAGATCGGCCGGCCTCCCAGACGGTCACGGTCCCCTATCACACCGTTTCCGTGAGCTACCAGTTCGCCCCGGCGACCAACGAGTACATTCGTCTGCTCAACGGAAAGAAGCAGATCGATCCGGCCAACAATAAGCAGGTAATCGCCCGCAACATCATCGTCATGTTTCAGACGGTCTCCAACGACTATCTGGATAGCTCCGGCATTCAGCGAATCAACATTGGCAATGTCGGTTCGGGCAATGCGATCGTCTTCAAGGAGGGCAAGGCCATCACCGGCACCTGGAAGAAGACGTCCGACACGGCCTTGACTCGCTTCTACGACGGATCGGGCAACGAGATCCCACTCGTTCGCGGCGAGATCTTCATCCAGAGCGTTCCGCCCGGGACGGCAGTCACCTACAAGTAGGCCGCACAAGCCCCTTGGAGGGGCTGGCGACCCTGGCCGCCAGATCGCCGACCTGTAGAAGCCGGGCCGCGGCTTGAGCGACACCGATCAGGACGCGGTTGCGCGGGACCGAGTTGTCGAGTCCGAGTACGTCGCGAAGGGCGATGTCGAGGACCCGCACGATGCCCTCGACCGTCCCGAGGCTTTCGAGGTCATAGGCGACGACGATCGTCCCCTCGCGCCTCCGACGAAACCCACCCAACCGCCGGGCCTCGCCGGCTTCCTGCGCCTTGGCTGGATCGTGGAGCAAGCAGAACGCGCCATCGATCAGGGGTGCAGCCCGGGGGAGCCCACGCCGATCGAGCTCGCCCACGACTTCCTGTGGCGCGTCCACGCGGCGGTCCCTGGCAAGGGCGAGATCGGGATCTTCAACCGCAGCCA
>JGI24129J20441_1000426_pt1 | contig 12989 bp, 13 predicted proteins | sample BarGraNGADG00211_FD_20441 | JGI IMG/M metagenome (IMG submission 20441) | reverse complement strand
TCGACAACAACACGTGGATGCCCGCCGTCCCAGGTGCCGGTCCCTGAACCAGTAGCTTCTCCGGCCGAACACCGGAGGCATCGGGACCTAAACAGTTACGGCGCAACAACCACCAAACGAACCGGCAGCGAAGCCATCATCTTGAGATCATCAAGCGTCTGGATGTCCCGCGGGTCGGCGAGAGCGACCACGACGGNGTTGTTTTCGAATCCCACCGGAAGCACGCCTCGGGACCAGCAGAAAGNCTCCGGGATTTGGTTCAAAGCCGCAGGATCGGGTGGATCTAGACCGAGATCCCGATACGGCAGATCGAACATCGTTGCCAATGCACCGGCAAGGTCGGCTTCGTACAGGACACCGTGAGCGACCAGGATCTCACCGAGGCGCTTCCCGGTCTGTCGCTGCTCCTCGAGCGCCCTTTCGACTTGTACACTCGCCGCCAGGCCGGTCGCGATGAGATGCGCACCCAGAGGAGCGTGTTGACCACCCGGGTAATACTCGTCAACTCGGTCGTTTGTCAGCGTCACCCCGGTCGTTCGTCAGCGTTAAGGTCAACAGTCATTGAGCGTAGCTCGCTAGCCCATCGCCCCGGCGGTGGGTCCACAAGCGCTCGAATGTCGGGTTCGCAAGTGGCCGCCCGACATGAATCGGGGCCGGGGACCACAAGGATATGTGTGGCGGCATGTCAATTGCTCTTTGGATCCAGCACCTTCGTGGCATCCGCGCCAACGAGCTTCCCAGCGAAACCGATCTGAGGCGCTGAGCGCCGGTGTCCCACCGGGTGACGACAGGCTTGCCAATCGTGACGATGTCGATCGGCAGCGGTATGGCCAAGCCGGGCGAACGCGGACAGGCGCCAACTGGTCCCTGCCAACTCGTCAACCGATGACTTGGTCCCTGGCGATGGGGGCTCGTCGCGATATGGCCAAGGACCCAACGGCCGTCAAGAGCGCGTTGCGAAGGCTTCACCATCCAGAGGAGTCGAGCGTCCTGGCCCTGTGACGCCACGCCAACCGGCCCCCACGGGCATCAGTGGTGGCAATGCCGGCCACGATGAGAAGACGTCGTGGCAACCCGTACTGATGCTGATCCCAGGTCCTGATCGGTCGCCCAAGTGTGTCTACGCCCGACCACGGCCACGAGCGTCAGACGAGGATTTTGTGGAGGGCTTCCAACCAGTGATCCTCGACACGGTTGACCGATGCGCTCAAGGCGATTCGGACCATGGGAGGGGTCCAGGGCGCACCGCCCTGGCGTAGAGCCAAGGAGCCACAGTGCCTGGTCAGCACAAGTACTCCGATCTGAAACCACTGCTCCGTGCCGAGGAGACAGCGATACTCCTGGGCGAGACCCGCTCAACTCTCTACAGGGCGATCAAGGACGGAAAGTTTCCGATCCCCGTGCATCGAATCGGTTCCCGCATCCGGATTCCTCGCCGGTCCATCGAGCGCTTCCTCGCCGGCGAGGTCTCCACCACCCGGTAGGAGCGATTGGCTCTCAGTGTTCGACAGATCGGGCAAAGCGAGCTTCCCCATGACTTCCGCGGCTTGGCGGTCGGTTGCCTCGAGGAAGTGCGCATAGGTGCGCAACGTGATCGCGGGGTTCTCGTGCCCCAGACGCTCGGCGATTGTCCGGACGTCGACCCCAGCTCCGGCAAGCGTGGTCGCGGAGAAATTCCGAAGGTGGTGGAAATTGACATGCTCCAAGTCGGCCCGCTTGCGGTGAGTCCGGAACGCGTCGGTGACCCGGTCCGGCTTCCAAGGCGTTCTCGAATCTCCCTCCTGAGACCAAATGTAGGCTTCGGAAGAGAGTTCGGAACCGATGTCTCGGGCTCGCTGTTCGACTCTCTCGTGGTGGGTCGTCAGGACGGAGACCGTCGCAGCGGCGAGCGAGATTCGCCTCGCACGGTGGGTCTTGGGGTCTTTTACTTCCACACCACGGCTTGTGTCGGAGATCGATCGTCGGACCGTCACGGTCGCTTTGTCGACCTCGAGGTCCGACCAGCGCAGACCGCACAACTCGCCTCGGCGACATCCGGTGGTGGCGGCGACGAAGAGCATCGAGGCCATGTCGGGATCGACCTTCTCGACCGCGCTGATCAGACGGCTGATGCCCTCGGCATCGGGCGGGCTCACCTCCGGCGGCATCGCTCCCGGGGGAGTGGCGCGCTCTGCCGGAGAGCGGTCGATCCAATCCCATTTGACCGCCTGGCGCAGGGCCGTCGAGAGCGCCGCGTGGCAGTGGCGGACGTACACGGGGGAGAGGCCGGCTCCGAGCAGCGATTGGTAGAGGTCATCGAGCTGGACCGGAGTCAATCGCCGAAGCTTGACCGTCCCGAGCGCCGGTTCGAGGCGCGCTCGGGCGAGAGACCGGTATCCGTCAATCGTCTTTGGAGTGCGCCCGCGTGCCTCGAGGTGGTCGATCCAGCGGTCCAACAGTTCGCCGACCGTCTTGTCGGATCCGGCGTGACTGCCGTCTTGCGCCTCCGTGACCAATCTCGCCAGGGCCTTTGACGCTTGGCGACCGGAACCCCGGAAGGTTCTGCTGATCTGCCGGTGCTTCCCCGTGAGAGGGTCTCGTCCCGCCCGTACGCGTAGTTCCCAGACGCCTGGTTGTCGCTCGCGCATGGTTCCTGCCATTGCAGGAGCGTACCCGTTGGAAGGTTTGTGAGGGATTTATGAGGGATGGTCCCCGGTCCGAACCCGCAGGCCCGAACCGGAAAACCACTCCTGAACTGGCGGAGGGAGTGGGATTCGAACCCACGGTGCCTTGCGACACAACGGTTTTCGAGACCGTCCGATTCGGCCACTCTCGCATCCCTCCGGACGAGAGGCTAGTCGCGGCGGCGGCCGAAGAACCCGGTCAAGAGAGCTGATGCCTGGTCGGCTCGCACACCGGCGGTGACGGCCACCTCATGATTCAGTCTCGGATCGGCACACAGGTTGTAGAGGGAACCGCACGCCCCGGCCTTGGGATCAGCCGCCCCGAACACCACCCGGCCCACCCGGGCGGCCACCAACCCTCCGGCGCACATCGGGCATGGCTCCAGGGTCACCACCAGGGTTACGTCCGTCAGCCGCCACCTACCCAGTGCCGCGGCGGTGTCGGCGAGGACGAGTAGTTCGGCGTGGGCAGTCGGGTCGCCTTTCAGCTCGCGCTCATTGTGCCGAGCTGCGATTACCCGACCATCGATCAGAGTCACCGCACCCACCGGGACGTCGTTGTGAGCTTCGGCCATCTCCGCCTCGGCCAGAGCCATCCCCATGGCGGCGCCATCGTCGAGTCGCCCTGCCGGCGCGTTGATCCCCATGTGGCGGAGGCGGTGGGATTTGAACCCACGGTGAGTTTCCCCACACACGATTTCCAATCGTGCCGATTCGGCCGCTCTCGCACGCCTCCGGTTGGAACGCCCCGCCAAGGATCGAGGTTCCCGAGGCGGAGGCGTGTACAGCCCCGACAGGCTACTCCGCCGCCCCGCCACCCCCCACCCCGGTTGACGGCGGCGGCGCCGTCCATGTCCATCGAGCACTACGCTGTCCCCGGTCCCGACGTTCTGTGCGGCGGCCGGGTCCTGCGCAACGGTCCCCTGTGAATCGAGTCAGGGTCGGAAGGCAGCAGCTCTCAGCGGGTCAGGCCGTGTGCCGTAGTCAACCTGGCCGCCGCACTGAACGTCGGGGCTTGTCGGGCCCGTCGCCCGATAGGCTCCCCGACGTGGCTGCCCTCCGAGACGACACTGGCGACGCAACCCCTGAAGACACCCCGTATCAGTCGCTATACCGGCGGTTCCGCCCCTCGACGTTCGCCGAGGTCAAAGGTCAGGATCATGTCGTCCTCGCCCTCCGGAATGCGGTCCGGGACGGTCGGGTGGCCCACGCCTACCTATTCAGCGGGCCGCGGGGTACCGGGAAGACGTCCACTGCCCGTATTTTGGCCAAGGCGCTCAACTGCACCGATCTCCATGAAGGCGAACCGTGTGGTCAGTGCTCCTCGTGTACCGAGATCGCCAAAGGCACCTCCCTCGACGTCCACGAGCTCGATGCCGCCTCCAACAACGGGGTCGACGCCATGCGCGACCTGGTGTCACGGGCCGCCCTCGGTACTCCGGGCCGCCAGAAGGTGTACATCGTCGACGAGGTCCACATGTTGTCGACCGCCGCATCCAACGCCTTGTTGAAGACGCTGGAGGAGCCGCCCGCCCATGTGATTTTCGTGTTGGCCACCACCGATCCGCAAAAAGTGCTTCCCACCATCCGTAGCCGAACCCAGCACTACGAATTCCGTCTGTTGGGGGCCGACATTCTCGGAGAGTTGCTCAAGCAAGTGCGACGGGATGCCCATCTCGAGGTACCCGACGAGGCGCTCGATGTGGCCGTCCGCCGGGGTCGCGGTTCGGCCCGGGACGCGCTCTCCGTGCTCGACCAGGCCGCTGCGTCCGACACCGTGGAGGATGACCTCCCCGAACTGGATGAAATTGTCGAAGCGTTGGCTGAACGCGATGCGGGTCGGGCCCTGGTGGCGGTGGCTCACCTCACCTCGGCCGGGTTCAGCCCCCAGCAGCTCACCGGAGACCTCATCGATGTGCTCCGCCAGGGCTTTTTGGCCATGGTCGCCCCCGAGGTGGTGGGGGTGGTCGTCACCGAACGTGAAACCATCGGGGAGGTGACCGAGCGTCTGGGTCTACCCGCCCTGGTGCGGGCGGTCGAGGTGCTGGGTCGGGCCCAAGCCGGCATGCGGGACGCCCTCGACCCTCGGGTGAGCCTCGAGGTGGCATTGGTTCGTCTCGCCCACCCCGAAGCCGACGAGTCGCCCGAAGCGATGTTGGTGCGGATCGAGCACCTCGAACGCCGAGAGGGAGTCGCCAGTGCGCCCCTCGCCGCCCCGGTCACTCCCACCGCCCCGGTCACTCCCACCACCCCGGTCGGCGCCACCACCCCGGTCGGCGCCACCGACCTTCCCACCTCGGGAGCGACCTCGGCCCGTAAGACCTTGGGGGCTGTACGGCGGGAGTCCGCGCCGCCTATCTCCGCGCCGGCGTCTGCCCCGGCCGGCGTCCCCCAGGGTGCATCCGAGCCGATCCCCGAAGCACCGACCCCGCCTCTTGCCAACCAGCCGGCTCCGGCGGCGGCCGGACCTGTCTCGGCGGCAGGGTTTCCCACCCGCGACCAACTGGTCCAAGCCTGGGGCGATCACATCCTTGGGCGGTTACGGCCCAAGGCCAAAGCTCTCTTCCAAGCAGGGAGATTCGTCGGCGTGGAGAATGGCAAGGCGGTCTTCGGACTGCCCAACGAGATCCATCGCCGACGGTGCGAGGACATTCGGGGGGATATCGAGCCGGCTCTCTCCGAGTACTTCGGGCAACCGGTGGTGCTGTCGCTGGTGGTCGAGAGCGTTGCAGTTGAACGGGTGGATGACCCACCCCGGCCCGGGGCTGGGTCGCCCACCGGGCCCGACCGCTCCATCCCCTCAACCGACGCCACCCCGGCCACCCCCGACGACGAGGACACCAGTGACCTGTCGAGCTTTGACGACGCCGAGCCGGCGAGCATCGTCACGGTGGACAACTCGGCGGAGGCCCGGGTGCTCGAGGCCTTTCCGGGTGCCGAGGAAATTCGGTAGATGGGCGTCTTCTCCGGACCACTGCAGTCACTGATCGACGAACTGGGGCGGCTTCCGGGTATCGGGCCCAAGTCGGCACAACGGATCACCTTCCACTTGCTCAAGGTGGCGCCGGAAGACGCTCTCCGGCTGGCTCAGTCGATCATCGCCGTCAAAGAGCGCATCACGCTCTGCACCCGATGTTTCAATGTCGCCGAGGGAGGCCTCTGCGCCATTTGCCTCGATGATCGCCGCGACTCCACCTCGGTATGCGTGGTGGAGGACCCCCGCGACATTGTCGCCGTCGAAAAGACCGGTGAGTTCGCGGGGCGCTACCACGTACTGCAAGGCGCCCTGAATCCCATCGAGGGAATCGGCCCGGATCAGTTGAGGGTGCGTGAGCTCCTGGCCAGGCTCGAGGAAGAGGGGATCGCCGAGGTCATCTTGTGCACCAACCCCAACCTCGAGGGAGAGGCGACGGCAATGTATCTGGCCCGCCTACTCAAGCCCATCGGTCTCGTCGTCACCCGCATCGCCAGTGGGCTGCCGGTCGGAGGGGATCTCGAGTATGCGGATGAGTTGACGCTCGGGCGGGCGTTGGAGGGCCGTCGGGTCGTCGAGGCATAGCACTGGCTTCGACGGGGTGGTTCGGGCACCATGAGGCAATGACGAAACGGCCCGGGACGATCAAATATCTGTGGCTGCTCCGCCATGGGAAGGCCGCGCCGAATGGCCTTCAGGGTGGAGGCGACAAAGAGCGGCCGCTGACGCGGCGAGGGCGAAGGGACGCCACGGCCTTTGGACATCGGCTGGCGGCAGGAAGGGGCGTTTTCGGACTCCATGACGTTCCGCTTCCGGATGTGGCCATCTGCTCGGCGGCATCCAGGACCCGCGAGACCGCCGATCTGGTTCTGGTGGCAATGGGAAAGGAGATACCCCTTGAGTCGTTCCACTCGCTCTACGGTGCCGGTCCCGCCACGGTGCTTCAGTACATCCGGGAACTCGATGACAGCAGGGAGAGTGCACTGGTGGTCGGCCACAATCCGACCATGTACCAACTGGCGTGGGAGTTATTGCCGCGTGCCGACATTGAGTCCGACGGTGATGATGCGGGTACCGGGGGAGGCCGGTCGACCCTCCAGAACCACGGTTTTCCCACCTGCGCGCTGGCGGTGCTCCGGCTCGAGGTGGCGTCGTGGGGGGACGTCGACTATGAGTGTGGTTCGTTGGCCGGAGTGGTCAGTCCGCCGTACTGACCGGCTCGGCAGGGGTCTCAGCTCCCCGATGGGTGGGAGTTCCGCCGGAACAGTTGAGACACGGCGCGGAGCGGACGGGTGATCTTCCAGCTCGAGGATGACTTGATCCGGACGAATTCGGCCACATGGGCATCCAGATCGATGCGGGCGTTGCCAAGTTCGGTCTGCGAGGTAGCCAATTGGCCGAGGAGGTTCGACAAGGCGTGAGCGTTACTCTCGACCACCGTCTGATGCGCGCTGACCAGCGCGTCATGGCTGTCGACAAGGGTTCCGTAGGCCGCACCCATGCGACTCAATTCGGCCTCCAGCGCCGCCCGGGCACCCCCGCCCGGGTTGTGTTGTGAACTCCGGGCCAGAGGACGACGCAGCTCGTCCCAGAGCACCGCTTCTTGCATGGCCACGGCTTCCTCCCGGGTGGTCGGCTCTGGAGTCTGCAAGGAGACTTCGGCTTGAAATGCGGCCTCACTGGCCACCGCGTCGGCGATCCAGCTTCCATCCGCCGGCAGGCCGATCAGCGTTCCCACGTACCGGACGACCGCCTCGACGGTGAAGGCTCCCCATCGGCTGGGCTTGGTCATCCGTGACAATCGCTGCCCGGTGACAAGTGCGCCGCGGGCTACTACCGCCTCTCGGACGATGCCCCTCTGCACGAACTTGGAGTCAATGACCCGAAGAGTCCCGTCGGGAAGTGCCACCAGATTGTGTGGCAGCAGATCGATGGGGACAGGTTGCCCCTGTTCAAATTCATCGGACAGTAAGTCGGTCCATCGACCCAGCCAATCGATGAGCTCCTTGTCGTTGGCGTGGCTGAGCAGAACCAGAAAATCAGTCCCTCCGGTCCACGGCGTTCTCCCAGTTGGAGCTGCACAGGCGTGTCGGACGGAGACTCCCGACCCGTGGTCGAGCCGTAATCGATCGGGGTGTTTGACCCTGCCCCATCGGCGGCGAGGGCGCGACGATCGAAGACGATGGAGTCATCTTGGTTGACTACCCGAGTCTCGGAGGCATACGCGGCTCGCCGTGCTGTCGAGTAGTAAGCGGCCAGCAGGTCGGGGGGCCAGAGCGGGCTGAGCGGTTGGCGGGAGGCCAGGATCACAAAGGAGTTGGCGGTCTGGGCTCCCAGCCCTGCTTCGATCATGGTGCGCCACACCGCTCCCTCGTTGGCGACGCGGTCGACGGCCCCGCCCCAGTCGGGACTGGGGAAATGCGGAATGCGATATGCCAGTGACTCGTCGGCCCCCAGAAGCTCATCGGCCATGACAATCCGGGTGAGCTTGTAATCGGGGAACGCTCCGAACACCCGAGGGGTGAGACTGGTCTGGAGGATCAGACTTTCCAGCTCACTGCGAGAGAAGGTGCGGGCCAGCGACCCGTTCGGATAGCCCTCCAACGAATCGAACGGGCGGTTCGAGTGGTCTTCGGGGGCCCCGGATAGATATTTGACCCCAATCCGGTTTTCGATGGCCACCAGCAGGGTTCCATCGTCAGTCAACAGGGACGTGGCTCGGTGAAGGAACTTCTCGTAGGGTGCCAGGTCGGGGGAGCCCGACCCCACATATTCGAGCACACCCACCAACACGATGACGTCGTAGACGTTTTCGCCGGGGACATCGAACAAATCCCCCACGAACACCTCGACACCGGGCAGATCGCGGGTGCGGGTGCGGGCGACTCTGGCCCGGGCAGGAACCGGCTCGACCGCGTCAACCAGGTCACACTCCTCACCGAGGTACCGGGTGATCGCCCCGCATCCCGCACCAACCTCGAGCACCCTGAACGTGCGTTGCAGGGCCAGGGGTCGCAAGACGTTGGCCCGATCGTGACTCAGGTGGTACCGCTCCGGCCAGGTCTGCGCACTTCCGGCCAGTTCGTCGCTTGTCGAACTGAGATCGTCGGCACCCTCAATGATGTCGAACAGACGCTGCTCGGCGCCGTCGAGATAGTGAAACGGCGTGACTGAGAGAATTCGACACCCGTCCTCGTCAACCGAGGCACCGATTTGCCGCAGCGGCGTGGTGGCGAGTTCGCTCATTGCTGAAGTCAACTCCCATGTTCTGTGAGAAAGCCAGGTGAATATCCGGGCGCTCGGGTCATGGGGGCCCGGATGGAGGCGTCGGCGATCGGCGGGATGTCCCTATTTACAGCGTGCGGAGCACCGCGGCGTCGCCTTGGCCGCCACCGCCGCACAGGCTGACGGCCGCCGTTCCCCCGCCCCGACGCTTGAGCTCGAGAAGAGCCGTCAATGCCAATCGGGTCCCAGACATGCCCACCGGATGCCCGAATGCGATGGCACCCCCATTGACGTTGACCTTCTCCTCGGAAATTCCGAGGTCATCGGCAGAAGCCAGGCCCACCGCGGCGAACGCTTCATTGATCTCGAACAGATCGATGTCGCTGACCGACAGACCGGCCTTGGCCAAGGCCACCGATGTGGCGTGGGACGGCTGATTGAGAAGCGATGGGCCGGGACCGGCCACTTGGCCGTAGCTGACCAGTTCGCCCAACGGAGACAGACCCAGTTCTTCGGCTTTGGCCTTGGACATCACGATGACGGCGGCGCCACCATCGGAAATCTGCGATGCGTTACCGGCGGTGATGGTGCCACTCTTATCGAAGGCGGGCCGGAGCTTGCCCAGGGATTCGGCAGTGGTTTCGGGCCGAACTCCCTCATCGGTGTCGACGATGATCGGGTCACCCTTTCGCTGGGGCACGTTGACCGCGACGATCTCTTCGCTGAACTTGCCGTCCTTGATGGCGGCCGCGGCCCGCTCGTGGGAGAGCGCACTGAAGGCATCTTGGCGTTCCCGGGAGACCCCGTTGGCTCCGTTGTAGCGCTCGGTCCCGAGTCCCATGGCGCACTGGTCGAAGGCGCAGAACAGACCGTCGTACATCATCGAGTCGACAAGGGTGCCGTCACCGATCCGGTATCCGGCCCGGGCCCCGGGCAGCAGGTAGGGAGCCTGGGTCATCGATTCCATGCCGCCGGCCACCACAATGTCAGCCTCGCCGGCATTGATCAGCAGGTCGGCCAAGTAGATGGCGTTCAAACCCGAAAGGCAGACCTTGTTCACGGTGGTCGCCGGCACGGTCATGGGGATCCCGGCCTTGGCCGCGGCCTGACGCGCGGTGATCTGCCCGGTCCCGGCCAGGATCACCTGTCCCATAAATACGTAGTCGACCTGTTCGGGCTTGATCCCGGCACGCTCCAGTGCGGCGGCAATGGCGAAGCCACCGAGCTCGGTGGCAGCGAAGCCACCCAGTGCGCCCGACAATTTGCCGATCGGGGTACGGGCACCAGCGACGATAACGGAACCGGACATGATGACCTCCGGGGCCTGACGGCCCGATTAGGCGGCGACCCTCCAGGGGTCGAGTTCGCCAACAGACTATCGGCGGTTCAGGCTTGCGGGAACTCGAGGCCCGTCGACCCCATTGCGGACTATCCTCCCATCCCATGCAGGAGTTCCTCTCAGCCATCCGATCGGGAGCCCCGGGGGACGAAATCGCCGCCATTCCCCTTCCCGATACCTACCGGGCCGCGTTCGTGTCACGGGACGAAGTGGACATGTTCGACGGTCTGGCCTCCGAGGACAAGGACCCCCGGAAGTCCCTCCATGTCGGCGACGTCGCCGTCCCCGAGCTCGCACCCGACGAGGCCTCTATCGCGGTGATGGCCAGCTCCATCAACTTCAACACGGTATGGACGTCGATCTTCGAGCCGCTGCCGACGTTCGGTTTCCTCGACCGCCTGGGCAAGGAGAGCACCTGGGGTTCCCGGCACGCCCTTCCCTACCATGTGGTCGGATCTGATGCCTCGGGAGTGGTGCTGCGCACCGGGTCCGCCGTCCGCAACTGGAAGCCCGGCGACCGGGTCACCGTGCATTGCAACTATGTCGACGATCAGAGCCCGTCGTCGCACGACGACTCGATACTGGCCGACAACCAACGGATCTGGGGTTTCGAGACCAACTTCGGGGGCCTCGCCGACCTGGCAGTGGTCAAGGCCAATCAGCTGATGCCCAAGCCCAGGCACTTGAGTTGGGAAGAGGCGGCTGTCAATGCCCTCTGCAACTCCACCTCCTATCGCATGTTGGTGTCGAAGAACGGTGCCGCCATGCAGCAGGGCGACAGAGTGCTGGTGTGGGGAGCCTCGGGAGGGCTCGGGGCCTACGCCGTGCAGTACGTGCTCAACGGCGGCGGCATACCCGTCGGCGTGGTGTCCTCACCCGGGAAGGCTGAGCTCCTACACGATCTGGGCGTCGAGGCGGTCATCGACCGCAAGGAGGCCGGCTACAAGTTCTGGAAGGACGAGCACACTCAAGATGAGTCCGAGTGGCGCCGTCTGGGCAAGGACATCCGGAAACTGGTCGGCGATGATGTCGACATCGTGTTCGAGCACCCGGGCCGCCAAACCATGGGCGCATCGGTGTTCGCCGCCAAGCGGGGGGGAATGATCATGACCTGTGCGGCGACCTCGGGCTACATGATCGAGTACGACAATCGGCATCTGTGGATGAAGCTGAAGACCATCAAGGGGTCCCACTTCGCCAACTACCGGGAAGCGTGGGACGCCAACCAGTTGGTATGCCAAGGGAAGATCCTTCCCCCGCTGTCGGCGGTCCATACCCTCGAGCACGTGGGTGATGCCGCCTATCAGGTCCACAAGAATCTTCACGAGGGCAAAATCGGCGTGCTGTGCCTGGCCCCGGAAGAAGGGTTGGGGATCGACGACCCCGAGTTCCGGGCGCAGGTGGGAGAAGATCGGATCACCCTGTTCAGGAGGCACGGCGCATGACCGAGGCTCTCCTCACCGAAATCGACCACGTAGCCATCGCCGTCCAGGACCTCGAGGCGGCCATCGCCTACTACGCCGATACCTTCGGTGCCACCGTGGCCCACCGCGAGCGCATCGACTCTGACGGGGTGGAAGAGGCGTTGCTGAAGGTGGCCGACAGCTATATCCAGCTCCTGACCCCCACCTCGGAGACGTCTCCGGTCGCCAAGTACCTCGAAAAGAAGGGTGAGGGNCTCCATCACGTNGGGTACCGGGTGGCTGACTGTGCCGCCGCCCTCCAATCGGTGAAGGACCACGGAGGCCGGGTCATCGACGAGCAACCCCGTCCCGGCTCGAGAGGGACCACCGTGGCGTTTGTCCATCCGAAGGGTGCATTCGGGACGCTGATCGAGTTGGTCGAGGAGTAACCGCGGGCGCCTCGGGTCGGCAGGCCGCCATCCTGGGTGACGGCACTGCCGCAAGGGCTGGGCGGCGAGGAGCGGCGGTGTGAGTTCTTGAGTTACATGCCGCGCGCACGTATGTCCGAAAAAGAGTGGACGGCCAGCCATCCTGGTCACCCAACCGGCGCGATGGCCGGAGTGATGTTGCCAGCGGCGGGTCCTCAGCTCTACTGTGCGAACGGTTGGCAGATCTGGCAGGGCGTGAGGTTGGGGTCGTCGAGGTTGGCGGGTCGGAGATCGGGGTTGTCGGCCACCACGGGACAGGTGGGGAGGTGGGCCATGTTGCCGTGGCGGGTGGCCACCAGTACCGGGGTGAATGCGCGTGACGCCACCGGAGCGACCCCGGAGGCTGCCGCTCCGGTGGCCGCCAGTGGGGCCAGCTGGTCGAGTTGAGCGGCGATCCGTCCGAGGGTTTCGAGGGATTGGCGGTCCTGTGTCTGGGCGGTGTGCAGTAACTGGACGAGGCGGGTGAGCCAGTAGCCGAAGTAGCAGAAGCCGCCGAACACGACGAGGGCCAGGCCGAGGAGCCCACCGCTGATGAGGTAGTCGAGCTGGGCGTAGGTGTGGAAGGTATGGGCGGCGCCGTACCAGCCGACGACGATGACGAGCAGTCCAGCGGGCATGGCGATGCCCCCCAGGACCAGCAGGACCTGGTCGATCTTGATGGCGCGTGTCCGGACGCGAATGCGGGCGATGGCGTTCATCAATGCGGCCTGGCGGCTGGAGACTTGTTCCGACACGTCAGAGCCAGTTGCTTGGAATTGCACCTGTGGAATGGTGGTGGCCATGGCTGAGAGTTCCTTTAAGAGGCTCAGCGAATAGGCACCGACATGCGTGACCAGCGGTTCCTGTAGTCGATGAGCTTGGCTGTGAGCATGAAGGAGACCGCCAGTACAAACTGAG
>JGI24129J20441_1000420_pt1 | contig 13027 bp, 10 predicted proteins | sample BarGraNGADG00211_FD_20441 | JGI IMG/M metagenome (IMG submission 20441) | reverse complement strand
TCCAGTAGTCCTTGTGCTGGAATACGAGTTCTTTGTGCCGGTCACGTCGTGGATGGCGCAGAAAAAAGCTGAGAACATCATCATGCATTTCCCGTCTTCCTCGGCAGTTCGCGAGCTCATCTTCTGCGCGCATTACGATTCTAAAACAGATTTCTGGGATCACATCCAGCGCGCCAGGATATACCAATTTATCCCTGTCGCCATCGTGATGAGTATTCTTCTCGCTCTCTGGACTTTCTTCGTACGGCGTAAGGAAGCCCTTTCGAAAAAAATTCCCAGAATAATCACCCTGGCGCTCACCGGAATTTTTGTGTTTTACCTCGGACTTCTGGCGCTCGGCTTCGGCGGATTCGTCTTTGTCCCGGAGCGAAATCAGAGTTACGGCGTGGTGGACAACGGGGGGTCGGTGGTGTCGCTGCTAGCGCTTGCCAGGGACATACATGACAAAAAAATCGATATAGGATCATCCAGCGTGACGATTCTCCTCACGGCGGGCGAGGAGGTAAACTTACAGGGGGCGCATCAGTACGTGCGGGAATTCATCAACATCGACCGCCGTAAGGAAAAAATACCGCGCTATTGCGTGAATCTGGAAATGGCGGGACAGAAGGGAAACCTTTTTTATGCCCGGAAGGTCGGCATATTTTTAAAGTTCTATGCCGCCTCTCCCGAACTGGTTTCAAGAATTGAATCATCCTGGCGCTCCGTCACCGGACGGACGGTTGATGCCGAGAAATCAATCACCGACGATTCGCAGCGTTTCATGGCCGCGGGAATCCCGTCGATCACCATAGGGTATAACGGCGTTCCGGGAATGGGCATGGGGGGATTTCATAGCGAGAAAGACAATATGAACAGGGTCAATCCCGATAACCTCGCGCTCATGGTGAAGGTGCTGGAGAAATTCATCGAAGGGTTTCGGTGAGATTATAATCTGTAATGTTCTTACACTTTTTCCTCACCGGGTTTATACACCTTGATCCCCTCGGCGGAAAACAATTGTTCGATTGACTTAAGCTCTGCATCCGTGGGCACGCGCAACTCAGGGCTTGCCGGAAGCCCCAGCCATCGGCGCTTGTTCACCCCCATCGGGTGATAGGGCACTAGGGTCAGAAAAGAGAGCCCCAACCCGCGAAGAAAGCCGGCCCAGCCTTTGATATTATCGAGCCCATCCGTCATCCCCGGCACTACAGGAAGGCGAGGCCAGATCAAAGTGCCCTCCTTTCTTTTCCAGGCCTCCACAAGGGACTTTAGATTATTCTTGATCACCGTGTTTTCCGCACCGCATAATCGCCGGTGCTGCGCTTCATCAAAGACTTTGATATCGAAGAGCACCAGTTGCAGTTCTTGGAGAAGAGGCCGCAGCCTCTCCAGGTTGAAGAATCCACAGGTCTCCAGGACGACATCGACGCCTTCGGCGCGCAGACATTTGGCCAACCTGACGATAAAATCAGGATAGAGGGTGGGTTCACCTCCGGTAAAGGTTACCCCGCCGCCGGAGGTCTTAAATAGAGAGAACTCGGGACGCAACTCCTCCACGAGTTCTTCCACAGACCGGGAGACGCCGAAGCGTTTCATGGCGCCCGAGGGACAATTATCTGTACAGGTAAAGCAGTAACGACAACGTTCCGCATTCCTTTTCCCCACTTCCGGAAAGGCGTGCTCCGGGCATTTTTCAACACACCTCCCGCAGTTGATGCAAAGATGGGCTTTGAAGGCTATCTCGGTTTCCGCCTTCCAGGATTCGATGTTCTGGCACCAGAGGCAGCGCAAGGGGCAGCCCTTAAAAAAGACCAGGCTCCGTATCCCCGGACCGTCATGAAGGCAGAAATGCTGCAGGGATAAGATGAGTGGCTCAACCGATCCCATGGGCCGTCCGCTCAATGATCTCGTCTTGTACGTCGGGCTGTAGATCATTGAAGTAGGCGCAATAGCCAGCCACGCGTACAACAATCCCCGGGTAGGATGAGGGATCCTTCTTCGCTGCCTTCAGCGTCTGGGTATCGAGTATGTTGACCTGAACCTGCATCCCTCCCTGGGCGAAATAATGTTTGAAGAGGTTCACCAGGGCGTTGCGCCCCGTCTCCCCCTGGACGATATGCTTGTCAAACTTCAGGTTCAGGGCATGGCAGTTCGTCCATTTCCTGCTGTCCAGGAAGGCAGCCGAACGCAGAACGGCGGTGGGACCCAGACGCTCTGACCCGTCCACCGGGGCCAGGCCGTTGGAGAGGCGCGTGCCGGCCAGTCGCCCGTCAGGTAGGGCGCCGGTTACCTTGCCGAAGCCGACATGGCAGGTCATGGAGTAGAATCCCGGTACGTACTGCCCGCCACGTGTGTTCTTGTGCGCCCACAATGCGTCGGCAAAGGCATCGGCAGCGAGCTGGGTCATCCGATCTGCCGCGGGATCACCATTTCCGTAACGGGGGAATTTAGTGGCCAGCTCGACCCTCAGATCCTCCCGGCCGCGGAAATTGTCCCGCAGAATTTGGACAAACTCTTCCAAACTGAAGCGCTTCTCCTCAAAGATGACCTTATTCAGAGCGTAGAGGGAATCGCCCGCATCGGCCAAGCCCGCCGCCTGGATGGAGGTGTAATCATACAGGCCGCCGCCCCAGGTTACGTCTTTCCCCTTGTCAAAGCAGCCCTGTGTAAGGATAGAATTCACCGGTGTCGGCCGGTGAATCCTATAGACTTCTTCCAGCCAACTGATCACCTTCACCAAGTCGTCAACCCCGTGGCGGACCTGGGCCCGGAAGGCCTCCAGAACGCTTTCGAAGGTCTTCAACGCAGAGGCTGGCGGCGTGGGGGCGCCGAAGCGGCGTGGCCCCTCGATCCTCGCCTTGCCGTGGAACCGCCTACCCTGGTTCAGTGCCAGCTCCAGGCAGAGTGGCAGATTGAAGAGAGCGGCGTCCGAAGAGTTGTATGTACGACCCTGACTTGCCATCTCCACGCATCCGATGACAGCGTAATCCCGGGCGTGGGCTTTAGTCATGCCCGCTTCCTGAAGTGCCCTGACCACGGCTGTGTCTCCGAAAAAGGAGGGACGGCTGGTGCCCAGCTGGAGAAGTTCGACGCTTTTGTGGAAAAACCACTCCGGCGTCCCGGGATGGATGCGAACGTGAACCGCGGGCTCACGGGTCAAGACCTGTGCATAGGCGTTCAGGATAAGGGCGGAGAGCTCGTTGGTTACGTCATTCCCCTCGGCATCGGTGCCTCCCAGGGTGAAAGCCTGGGCAACTCCGTTGCCGCTGAAGAACTGGTCAACCCGCTGGGAGTAGAGTGGTATGGTTTCGCAGGCCTTCAGGCAGAAACTGGCCGTTATCTCCGTAGCCCGCTCGGGAGTCAGCCTGCCTTGTGCAATATCGTTGCGATAGAGGGGCAGAAGGATCTGATCCATCCGGCCGAAGGAGAGACCCTGTTCGAAGTCTTCCAGGTTCATGACCACGTGAACAAGCCAGGTGGCCTGTAATCCCTCCAGATATGTCCGGGCCGGTTCAAAGGGAACCCTTCGGCAGGACAATGCCGATTCCAGAAGCTCGGCCTTTCTCTGCTCAGACACTCCCGGCAGGCAGGCCATTTTTTCCGCCTCGGCGGCCAGATTCTCGGCCATCATCCTGATGCCATCGATGGTGATAACCACGGAACGGAAGAAGGCCAACTGGTCTGCATCCAAAGGGGACCCGTCGGCAAGCTTCCCCTCCTCCAACCTCTGTTTGGCCTCTACATAGGGGTGACGCAGTCCTTCATGGACAACCATCCAATAGTTTCCCACCTGATGGGCCACGCCCGCCTCCTCTGTCACATAGTGGCGCTTGGCCCGGAAAAAATCCAGAAAGTAAGAAAGGCGGGCGGGTTTGAGGAGCGCCCTGGCGCCCACGCTCTTGAATGCGTTTCTGAGCCCGATGCGAAGAAGCTCCGCAGTCTCCATGCCGGTCAATTTCAGGGGAATGGTCCGCTTCCCCAGATGGGCGATATCCTCCAGGATGTTAATCGATCCACCCTCGATGTAGTAGTTGGCGGCAATACGCTTAGAGGTCATGTTGCCGATAATAAGTTCGTCCTCGTAAATGCGGGGCTGGCGATGAGAAAAAATATAATGCAGGGCCAGGGCACGATGGACAAGGGGATGCTCCGCCTTGGCGCTCCGGCGTCCCTCCTCGGAACTCCAGAATTCCTCCAGAAGCTTCGGCCTTTCCAGACAGATTGAGTACGGTGTGGACAGCAGCTCCGCCCTGATGGCGGCTATGCGGGAAGTGGGGTTGATAAAACCTTTACCCGGAACTAACGCCTCCGAGGCCGTAGACGACATGGCTTGCGGTAATGTAGACATAGGCCCATTACTTCCTTTTTTTGATTTTGATGTTTAATAAGGTATTGCTTTCGATTGGTGAAAGTATAGGGAGGCTGTTTTTGCCTGTCAAGGGATATTTTGCATCGAAAAGCAGGGGCTGGTGATGCGATAGGGAAATGGATGTGGAGCAGCGACCGTCATTTTGAGAAATCAGCTTACCTTTTGGTCGAGTCAGTTCGTCAAGAAGGCAATCTTGAGCACAATTCAGGCAGACCTCTCCTGCATATCTTTTTTCTATGAGGTGTTATGATTGAATATATGCATCTAAGGAGTAGTCGGGGTCTCGATAGAGTTGATCATTACCAAGTGAAAGATTGAATAAATCTTGTTGCCTTTAACTTGTGTAGGAGGATGTAATGTTTATCCTTAATCGATTCATGTTTTTGTAATAGTTATGCCAGCTAACGTTTCACTACTCATACATCTTGTCGATGATAGCCCTGTACTTCTCATCAACCACGCGCCTCTTGACTTTCAATGTGTAGGTCAGTTCGCCTGCCTCCGCCGTTAACTCCTGCGGCATCAGAACGAAACTCTTGATCTTTTCGTAGCTGTCCAGCATACTGTTGACCTTATCCACCTCCGCCTCATAAAGCTTAATGATCTCAGGCTTTTTCACCATCTCACCGGGAACTGAATATTCGATGCCAGCACCAAGGCAATATTGCTTGAGCTGGAGGAAATCGGGCACGATGAGGGCCGAGACAAACCGGCGCCTTTCGGCAATTATAACCGCCTGCTCGATAAAGCGGCTGGTGCGCAGCAATGTCTCAAGGCGCTGCGGCGATATATTCTTGCCCCCAGATGTCACCAGTATGTCCTTTTTGCGGTCCGTCATAACCAAGTAACCCTGCCCGTCGATATAACCCATGTCACCAGTATGCAGCCACCCGCCTTCAAGCGCCTCCGAGCTGTCTTCAGGCCGGTTGTAATAGCCCTTCATGACGAGGTCCCCTCTTACCAGTATCTCTCCGTCCTCGGCAGTGCTGATTTTCACGCCGGGCAGTGGCCGGCCCAGCGTACCTGGCTTGAAATCATCGCGCGTATTGAGCGTGACCGTACAGGTAGCCTCGGTCAGTCCGTAGCCGTGCATAATGGGTATACCGATGGCCCGGAAAAATATGTCGATCTCCTCCTGAAGGTACGCGCCGCCCGATGCGAAAAGCTTCATTCTGCCGCCGAACAGCTTGCGGATTTTGACAAAGATCAGCGCATCGGCTAGGGCATAATTCAGTTTCAGCCAGGGGCCGATCGGCTTTTTCGCCGCACGTTTGCTAACCACGGCACTGCCCGTAACCACCGCCCAGTGAAAAAGCTTTTTCTGCATGGCTGGGCCACTGTTTACGCGGTCAAATATCCCGCTGTATATCTTCTCGAACATCCTGGGCACACCGCACATGGCGGTCGGCCTGACAAGCTGGATATCCTCGATGACACTCTCCAGGCTCCCGGCGTATGCTACGATCCCGCCGATAACTATGCTCATATAGTGGACCACCACCCTGTCCAGGACATGGCTGGTCGGCAAAAAGGAAAGGCCGACGTCGCCTTTGCCCATGGATACGGCGGTCAGGTCTGACCTGACATTGGCAAGGAGATTCTTGTGGCTGAGCATGACGCCCTTGGGCTCTCCCGTCGTGCCTGAAGTGTAGACCAGCGTGGCGATATCGTCAGGCGAGATCTCCCCGATCCTCCTCGCCAGTTCAGCCGCCTCAGCTTTATCGGCCTCTCCGGCCAGCAGGGAGCTCACCGTAAGCGCCGCCGGATCTTTACCGGGCACCTTCTCTCCCGCGTATATAACTTTTTTCATATCTGGCAGCCGGTCCCTTATCGAATTCACAGTTGCAAGCTGGGACTCATCGCCCACCATGATCAGGCTGGTCTTTGAGTCTCTGAGTATAAATTCGACCTGCAGGGCGTTGCTTTTGAAGTAAATGGGTATGACCACAGCCCGCAGCGAGAGAGCGGCCAGGTCCATGTATGCCCACTCGGGGCAGTTATAACTAAATATCGCTACCCGGTCACCATCCTTGAGGCCAAGATTTATCAGCGCGCAAGCCATCTTACGGACGTTGTGGCCGTAATCTTCCCACTTTATGTCAATATAACTGCCATCCTTTTTGCGTCTGAGCGCGGTCTTACCTTTATTGCTCTCAACCTGCCCGTAGAACAGGCTTGCGATATTCTCCGTCATTGCCTTTCTCCTCTGCTCTAATAAGAAAGCTTCAGCTTATTCTATCTATAATGCCNGCATGGTAAAGTGCCAGGTCACGTAGCCCGGGTATTCTTTCAGCGTANTCACCCAGGATCATCATTTTCTGTGCGTAGGGCGAGCCCGCGCCGTGCAATCCCATGGTCAGCAGGTCAGCAGACAGCGGCCCCAGGGACATGCATTCTATCAGCCTTACCAGCCGCATGCGGTGCTCAGTCGGGATCTGCGCGGCACCCCTGAGATATTTCTCAATGTATTTGCCGATCACCCCGTGGCGCAGGTCCGCTTCGCCGGGCATGGTGGCAACCAGCCCGCCGCAAATATCCTGGGTAATGCGCACCATCTGGAAGGGCAGCATGGTGGCGTTATACTTGGCCACACCGCCCAGCACGTAATCGGGGAAATAGATGCCTGACACAGTGGGTTTGCCTTTGAGCATGGCGGACAGCCCCAGGCCGTAGAGGGTCTGGCAGCAGATAATAAGGTCGGCTATCTTGTCCCAGATTATCTTGTCATGTGCAACCCCGTTAGCCTCTGCCATGGCTACGACCAGCCCTATGGCGACATCGCCCACGCCGCCACCTGCCAGCCCGTAGGATGCGCGGTGGCCGATGGCGAAACGGGTAACCAGTGGCCAGGTAAACTCGTTTTCACCACAGAGGTACACCTGCTCCCAGGGGACAAAGACATCATCAAAAACCATGAGCGTTTCGCAACCGCCGAAGCGGCTGTTGCCCAGGTCGATGGATGCCCCGGGTTCCAGTTTGCGCGTGTCGGAGGGCTGGCGTCCGTAAATATGATATAAGCCCGGGGAATCCACGGGAACCGAGAAGCAAATGGCATAATCCTTCTCAGCCTCGTTCATGCCGCGGGTGGGCATTACCAGGTGCTCGTGACAATTGACCGCGCCGGTCTGGTGGGCCTTGGCGCCCCGGACCACCACGCCGGATGACTTTCTCTCCACTATATGCAGATACATGTCGGGATCGGCCTGTTGCGAAGGCCTTTTCTCCCTGTCGCCCTTGACGTCGGTCATGGCGCCGCTGATGGCCAAGTCATTTTCCTGGACCCTTTTGAGCCACCGCGTGAACCGTTCAAGATACGGCGTTTTATATTTCTGGTCCACCTCGTATGCAATACTGTAAAGGGCGTTGATGGCGTCATATCCGGTTGAGCGGGGGCACCCGACTGCCGTCCTGTAGCCCACAGTCCGCTCCATCTCGCCGCGTGCCAGCATGTCATCAACGCTCTCACTGAGGGCGTTGTACCTGTTGACTGGCCCGTTGCACAACCTGGAAGACGGGGCTGCAAAGCCCTTCATATCATTGATATTTGCAATCTCGTAGCTCTCGGCTATGGCGTTCACAGCCGGCCGGTTCATGGGGTGATCGACTATGTCGTCAACCTTCTGCCCCAGGATATAGGAATTCCTTTTTATTTTTCTCAGGCTGTCGGTATACTGCTTGCCGGTTTTAACTGCCATTCAACGATACCTCCTTCTTATTGTCTTCATTGTGGTGATACGGGGACGCCATCATAGCAACAGGCTGGTGAAGTCGCGGATGTTGTCCATTTTCTCTATGCGGCAGGCAGCATCATAAATCTCTTCGCGCTGCCGGTCGCCCAGTATGTGCCGGGTACAAATTTCCAGCTTCTCCCTGATATCGATGGGGTTCTTGTAAGAACCCTTCATGGCATCAGTAAATTTGCTGTATTCAGTACCGTTTTTAAGCCTGATCTTCACGCCGCCGCTGTTGATTCCTTCCTGCATCTCCTTAACATCCAGGGATGGATCAACCACGAAGTGTATCCTGTCGAAAAATTCATGAAGCTTTTTATCCGTGATCCTCTCCTTGGTGAACTGTGCCGGCGTTAATTCGCCGTCCATAATGGCCACGGCTAATGGATAGACAGAATTGAACAAGAGCGGCACCGAGGTTAGATAATCGGTACTGGCAATACGGTCGATTAACTCGATTAGTTCATCCTTTGGCTTATTCAATAGCAGGGTGACCGTGGGGCTCTGCACATCGATACTGGAGATGTCCCGCCAGTCAACCTTGTGCTCACGCATAATATCAAGCGCGGAATCGACCAGTGCGTCCAGCCACCCGCAGCACGGGTAAAGCTTGGGTGAATGAGTATCGGTCCGCCAGTCGCTTCCTAGGTCCCGCACCATTTCTTCCAGGTCGTAACGTTCAAATATGGCGGAGGAGAAGCCGTCCGGGTGTTCGATTATCTTCCTGAAACCCTTGAAACCTGCCTTTGCCAGGCAGGCGCCGGTGATTCCGGCATGCACCGGTCCGCCGGTAATAAGCCCTTTGGTGGGAGAAAACCAACCGGCAAAGCACTGCGTCATCGGCGGAAAACAAGATATGCCCAAGGCGTCCATCATCTGTTCCCTGTTCAAACCTAAAAGTTTCCCGGCCACAACCGCGGCATCGATCTGGTGGTTCGGACATGAGTTGGTGAAAAGGTGGCTTTTTATATAGGCATGCCCGGTCCTTCCGCAGATCTCGTTGCCAGCCACCAGCGCGGTCAGGAACTCCTTACCGCTGGCGTTCACCGCCTCGCCCACAGCCAGGGCATTGGGAACGGTCGACGCACCGGTATGCTGCGACCTCAGGTAATCCTCCCACTCGAGGGTCTGGGCAACAATGGCATTCACCATGCCGGCGTTGCGCATGCTTGTCCTCATATTTGCCCCGATGACCGTCGATTCCTCCCTGTCTGCCCAATCGCGCAGTGCTTGATAAAGGGGCTGGCATTCCTCCGTACGGCTTCCCGCCAAGATGGCAGCAACGATGCCGATAACCTGTTCTTTTGCACACGCGATTGTGCGTGAAGGAATGTCCTCAAATTTTAATCCACTTGCCCACGTGCTTATAATCTCGGTAACCGCAATCGTCATAGTTGCTCCCTTTAACTGCTATTAACCTAACCCGGTAAAGAGACGATGGCCTGCATAATGGATGAGAAACGCTCGACCAGAGGGACCTGGTTGAGAGGTATTTCTGCCCGCTGGGGATCGAGCTCAAAGCGGAAAATCGCCGCGTACGGCTTTTCACCGGCGAATATCTTTTTCCACTGCTCTCCGGTGGTACGCATCAGTGCATGTGCAAACGGGTCCTCCCCGTCCACCACGGTGAACCCCTCCGGCACTATGCTTACGGTAAAGCTCGAGCCTCCCTTCTCAGACATGATGATCTTTTTGTGTAGTATGTCCTCCAGGATGCCCATCTCCAGCATAATTGGTATCAAACCGTTGAAGCGGTCCGCAAGCTTTTGTATAGATTGTCTCAGATCCAGTTGAGCGCCCTCTGCCATCGTCTTACCTCCTTTTCCGGCCTCACTGGTAACCAGGCCGCCTATCTTAATTCCCTAAAGGCTGTATCTGCGATATCTTTGATAAAACATTGCTTTCAAGTTCGCAAAGTATAGGGGGGCTGTTTTTGTTTGTCAAGGGATAGTTTGCATCGAAAAGCAGGGGGGAGGGCAATGTGATTGGGAAAGGGAGGTAGCCCACAAAATTAATGGGACTGATGAGCATACCCATCAATCCCATTCTTGATTTACAAAAAAGCGCTTTTTGAAAGGCTCGCAAGATTCCAGATCATATGAGGTCTGGCGAGTCTCCTGTAAAAAATGGAAAATGGTTCTGTCACGGGATCGCCCAAAGCTCGTAGTACATCTTCCAATAGGTAATGTGATTTGTACCCATGTTGGAAATAATGATTCACCAGATGGCATCCAGGGCAATAGCTCACCACATTTTTTTTCCCGCCTGCGGCCATATCTTTCCGCTTGATCGAAGCCGCTCTTACGACGTTGGCGATTTTGCCGTCGTTGTATAATCCACCATATCCACAACAGAGGGCGTTTTCCCGATTATGCGGCATTTCGGAAATGGTCATGCCTATGGTTGTGGCAAGTTTTCTAATTGCATCCAGATATTCGTTTCCGTTTTCATATCCGAAACACGGATCCGATATAGCCGCGTCAAGCTGCAGAGGAGTTTTGACACGGGCGGAACCGGTTTCGATCAAGTCGAGAAAATATTCGTATATGCTTATGATAGGAAACGGCAATTCTATACCTAAAATGTCGGGCATAATCCGGGTCAGTACTTTCTGGCAATGTCCGCACCCCACGACCAGACGCTCAAACCGGTTTTCCAATATACGATTCACGAGCCTCTTCGCAATTCGATATCCTTCATCCAGAAGCCCCCCTTGTATGGCCCATACGCCGCAACAATCGTCAGGGCCTCCGAATTTCGCTACATCCCGAAGGGCATATGATTCCTCCACTGCTCGCGGTGACATCCGATCGGTACAGCCTATCCAGAGAATGTCTTTACTCTTCTTGGGGATTGCCCAATTGCGCAGGATTTTTTTATCTATTTTACCAAGGCCTTTGTATGCATCCTTAAAGAAATTTGCACCCCAGCCCTCCGTCCCCAGTCCATTGATGCCATAGGCCATTGAAGAAGGGACCTCGGGTTCTGAGCGTCTTTTATGTTCCAGACACTCCCGCATCAGATTACTGGGATGGGCATCATTGGGGCAGCGGTGATCACATTTGCCGCATCGAATGCAGGGGTCGAGTTCAGGATACCATTGCGGCCTTACCGTAATTTTTTTTATGGCATCCCGGGCCTGTTGCGGTGTAAGGTTTCTATATTGACATCCAACAAGACATTTCCCGCATTGAATGCATTTCTCGGCAGAAAATCCCCTCGTAAATATCCCGTGTTCACTTTTGATAAGAACTTCCTTTTTCATGGTGGGAGTATATGAAGAAGGTTCTTGTATGTCAATTAAAGACTGACTACAAAATGTGAGTTATGGTGCCGATATTTGTCGTCAGGCGTGAGTTGTGTTTATTGCTGATTGAAATACTGCATTTCTGCATTTCTGTTGAGGTTGACGATTTGCTAAACTACATTAACCAGTATTTTTAAGAAAACATACAAAAGGGAACCAATTTGCATTTAACTGGTATTTTTAAGAAAATATGCTATCGAAATAACTTCGGTCCACAACTAATAAACCTGCTTTTGTTCCATTAAAAACTATGCGGCCCCATTCCTGATTTGTAATTCATCTCTTCAGCAGGGTATGCTTTTAAAATAGATAACAGAGCAGAGACATCCATCACATCGCCGTCCAGCCAAACTCGTTCCTTATCCTTGGGTAAGATAACCGGCATGCGATCATGAATAGGCTTAATCAGTTCGTTGGCATCAGTAGTAGTGATTACACAGGTATTGATTTCCTTTTTGTCTGGAGATATCCATGTTTCATAAAGACCGGCAAACCCAAAAGGCCGGCCTGACTTTAGAAAGAAGTATAGCGGTATTTTACTTTTACCTTCCTTTTTCCACTCGTAAAATCCATCAGCAACGATCAGGCATCGCCTTTTTTTAAAAGCATCTCTAAAGCTAGGTTTCTTATCCACTGTCTCAGCTCGGGCATTAATCATCTTGTTTGCAATCGAAGGGTCTTTTGAGAATGATGGAATCAATCCCCACCTGTAGCAGACTAATTGATTGTTCCCGTTGTGACGAATAATAACCGGTACGGCTTGGGCTGGCGTTATATTCCAACTCGGTTGGTGTTCGCATGATATATCCTGAATATCGAAATCCTTTTGGATAGTCTTCAAATCGGTTATCAGTACGAATCTTCCACACATATTTTTATCCTCTATGAATAATGGACAGCAAGCCAGATGGTCTCCTGCTCAGGATTTGTCGACTCTACCCGATGCCGGACATGTTTCTCAATATGAAGGTAATCACCGGGATCCATCTTGATGTGTTGAGATTGATTTTCGAAACGAAGAACAGCGTTGCCCTTTAAAAGAATAACCAATTCATTGTCACTTTGATCGTACCAAAAGCCTTCCGTTGAACAATGACCATGGGAAACAATTCTTTCAATACGAAAATTGGAGGTTTGGAGAATGGTTTCAATAAGTTCGTCCTTTAGATCATCTGATATATCGGCAAAGAGATCCTTTTTAGTTATCGTCATGATTATTTCCTTCTGAACAGCTTCTTAATCACGACGGCGAGCACCGCCCAAATCCACATCTGTCCGCCCATCCATTCGTATGTATTATTTATCATAAAGCTCCTTTCGTTGCGCGACAGAGTTATTCCATATTCATTTATAAACTTTTCTAACTATGCATGACTTGTTCGAATTTTTGAAAAAGAGTTCGCCGGAAACACCAGACCAATCCAATAAAGATTCATCCATGTCTGCCAACTCAACACAATCTCGGGTTTTGATAATAATGCGTGTATAAATATCCTGGTATAAATTACTGCCGATTTTCTTAATTATTGCTTTATATCTACCAGCGTCAATACCTCCGCCATCCTTAACTGTTTTACGTTGTCTATTTTTACCTTTGTTCTGTTCATCAACTAATGCATTGTCCCTTCCCCAATGTAA
>JGI24129J20441_1000419_pt1 | contig 13067 bp, 11 predicted proteins | sample BarGraNGADG00211_FD_20441 | JGI IMG/M metagenome (IMG submission 20441) | reverse complement strand
TGTCCACATCGGTATGCCGGGTCGTCCCACCGTCCACAGTCCGCCCCTTGGCACTGTCAGGGTTGCCCGACCCGCTCCTAACGTGCCCGTATGCCGCGCCGTCGTCTCGAATCGCCATCAGCCGACCGCCTGGCCGCCATACTCGGTATCCCGTCCGCTGCCTCGCCCGTGACGGCGTCGCCAGAGCTCGCTGGTTGGGTCCCGCAACGAACGTCGCTGGACCCGTTCCCGGCGGCAACGCTCGAGGCAGCAACGCTCGAAACGACGACGCTCGAAACCACGACGCTCACCCTGGCAACGGACCCCGCGCGAGCATTGAAGGGCGCAGCTTTCGAGGGGGCAGCGCAGGAGGCCGCAACGCTCGAGGACAACGGCCGTCATCGACGCCCGGCCCCGCCGAAGCCCGCCATCCTGACCGTGCCGGTGGGGCCTTGCGTGGGGTTCGTGCCAGGCCCCGTCGCCTCGCGGTGCTGGGGGTCATGGTGCTGCTGTTGACGGCCGCTGTTGTGTTCGGGATTCGTGTCGCGTGGGCGCGCTCGTCGGCCACGCCCCAACCGGTGGCGGCCACGGCACACGGTCCGCCGGACGGCTTGGTGTCCAGGACGGTCCCTGCGGCGTTCGCCTCGGGCGGAGCCGCGGGNATGCCCACCGCCGCCAGCGTGCTGCTGGTTCACGTCGTCGGCCAGGTACGTCGTCCGGGTGTCGTTCGCCTGCCCCCAGGGGCGCGAGTCCTCGACGCGGTCCGGGCCGCGGGCGGCGCGACGTCGTCGGCTGACCTCAACCACCTCAACCTGGCTCGTCCGGTCGCCGACGGTGAGCAGATCGTGGTGCCCAAACCAGGGGAGAGCGTCCTGCAGGGAGGGGTGCCGGGCGCAGGGGGAGCCGGGACGGGATCGTCTTCAGGCGTGGGTTCCGTCGGCGGTCTCATCGACCTCAACACGGCTGACGCCGCCGCGCTGGACTCTCTACCCGGCGTCGGGCCCGTTCTCGCCCAACGGATCCTGGACTGGCGGGCCCAACACGGCCGGTTCACCTCGGTCGACGAGCTCGGCGAGGTCTCTGGCATCGGTGACAAGATCCTGGCCCAGCTCAGGCCGAAGGTCACGGTCTGACATGGCCGCTGACATGGCCGGCATCACCGACCGGAACGTCACGGACCGGAACGTCACGTACCGGGTCGGCATGGATGGGCCGGCGGCGGACCGCGTCGCGATCGATGCCCGGCTCCTGGTGCCGTCCCTGCTCGCTTGGATCGCCGTAGCCGCTATGCTGTCGCTACGGCCGATGGTTCTCACGGTGATCGCCGCAGCCTTCGCAGGGCTTGGCGTGGTGGTCATGCACCATCGATGGCGTCGACGATCATGGGTCGCCAGCACCGCGGTCACGCTCTTGAGCACCGCGCTCGCCCTGGTCGCCACCGCCGCCCACTCGAGCGTCCGTGAGGCAGGCCTCGTCCCCGGCCTTGCCGCCCAACGGGCCATGGCGACGATCGAGGCCGTGATCGTGACGGACCCGCGGCTGGTCATGACCAAGGGCGTTCGCCCCACCGAGCTCGTCATCGTCAAGGTGTCGGTCCGCACGGTCGTGGGCAGGGGTCAACGAAGCGAGTCATCGACGCCGGTGATGGTGTTTGGCGACAAGTCGTGGGCGCACGTGCGGTGGCGTGAGACCGTTCGCATCAGCGGGCGGTTCGACGTCGCCGATCCCGGTGATGACGTCGTAGCGATCTTCAACCCTTCCGGGCCGCCCGCGTCAGTAGGAGAGCCGGGCCTGATCGCCGACGTGGCCGAGCACGTGCGTTCGGGGCTCCGCGATGCGGTGTCGGGATTGCCGCTCGACGCACGGGGACTCTTGCCGGGCCTGGTGATCGGCGACACCAGCCGGACGCCGCAGTCGCTGACCGACGCGATGTTGAAGACCGGTATGACGCATCTCTCCGCCGTCTCCGGCAGCAACGTCGCGGTGGTGCTGGTGGCCGCAATGGCGATGTGTCGAGTCGTCGGTGTGCGGCGTCGGTGGCGTCCGCCGGTCGCCTTGCTCCTGCTGGCCGGCTTCGTCATCCTCGCCCGGCCCGAGCCGAGCGTCCTGAGAGCCGCGGTCATGGGCGTCATCGGGCTCCTTGGCCTGAGCGCGTCCCGGCGCCGGATGGGCATCCCGGCCCTGTCCGGCGCCGTCCTGGTCCTGCTGTGCATCGACCCGTGGCTGTCTCGATCCTTCGGGTTCGCCCTGTCGACACTGGCCACACTCGGCCTGTTGCTCTTCGCCCGGCCGTGGGGTGCGTGGTTCGCCCGCTTCCTTCCGCGTCGGCTCAAGGGCCTCGGCGTCGCGATCGCCATTCCTGTTGCGGCACAAGCGATGTGCGGCCCGGTCGTCGTCCTGTTGCAAGGTTCGGTCACCCTGATCGGTGTTGTTGCCAACCTGCTCGCGGCCCCGCTCGTCGCTCCCGCCACGGTGCTGGGCGTGTCCGTGGCCCTCGTCGCGCTGGTCTCCCATCCACTCGCGGTGCTGCTCGGCTGGCTCGCCGCCTTGCCCACCCTCGGTGTCGCCTGGGTCGCGCGCGCCTGTGCCGGCGTCCCGATGGGCACCATGCCCTGGCCGGACGGTGCACCTGGCGCGATCCTCTTGGCGCTCTTGACGATTGGCTTGCTGTTCACTGGCCCGTGGCTGATGGCCGCGATCCGCGGCCGCCCCTACGTTGTCGTCGCTTTCGTTCTGCTGGCCCTGGCTGCGGCATGGCCCACCAGCGGGCTCGTATGGCCCTCCCCGGACTGGCGCATCGTGGCCTGCGACGTCGGTCAGGGTGACGGGCTGGTCCTGGCCAGCGGCCAGGGTCACGCGGTCGTGGTCGACTCGGGCCGGACTCCGCAGCCATCGACGGATGCTTGAAACGGCTGAAGGTGGAGGTGGTGGATGCCCTTGTCCTGACTCACTTTCATGCGGACCACGTCGACGGTTTGCGTGGGGTCCTGCACGGCCGCATCGTTCGTCAGATCCTGACGTCGCCCGTGCCCGATCCTGCATTCCAGACGCGTGAGGTGCAAGGCTGGGCGGCCGCCGCGGGGATCCCCATACAGCAGCTCTATGCCGGAGACCAGCTCCGTTGGGGTTTGGTCCAGGCCTCCGTGCTCTGGCCCGTCCGGGTGATGCATGAGGGCTCAGTGCCCAACAACGCCAGTGTGGTCCCCTCGGTGAGCGTCGGCGGCTTGTACGTCTTGATGCTGGGCGACGTCGAGACCCCCGCCGCGCATGAGGTGTTGCTCGAGCTGAGGCGCGACCCTGTGTTCCGGGAGGGCGGTGAGTACGACGTGCTCAAGGTGGCCCACCACGGCTCCCGGCTCCAGGACCCAGCCCTGTTGGCGGAGGTTGCCGCACCGGTGGCGTTCATCAGCGTGGGAGCGGACAACACGTATGGCCATCCTGCCCCCGGGACGTTGCACCTGTTGGCGGCCGCGGAATCTCAGGTGTTCAGGACCGATCAATGCGGCGACATCGCGGTTGGGCGAAACAGCGACGGGACCGTCCTCGTCTCGACCCGAGGCAGTTCGTAGGCCGATCAGACCCCCGGCGGGCTGCACCGACCTTGCGGTGCTGGCGTGCGCGACGCTCAGGCGAGCAGGGCCGTGATGGCCAGCAGCACGGGCACGGACAGAACGGTCGTAACGAAGATCGAGTCACGTGCGAGAGTCGTCGAGCGGTCATAGCGCGTGGCATAGACGAAGATGTTCTGGGCCGTCGGCAAGGCCGCAACGACGGTGACGGCCAACAGCGCGCGACCGTCGAGGTCGAAGAGCCAGCGGGCTGCGGCATACGCGAGGACGGGCTGCACCAGCAGCTTGAGCAAGCAGACGACGGCGAGCTCCACACCGGACCCACCGGCGATCGGGCGAGGACCCAGTCGCAGCGAAACGCCATACGCCAGAGTGACGCCCGGCACCGCCATCCCTGCGATCAAGGCGATCGGGGAGGCGATGGTGGACGGCACGTGCCAACCCGCCAGCGAGCAGAGCAGGCCGAGAAAAGACCCGACAGTGATCGGGTTGCGCAGCGGTTGGGTGAGGGTGCGGAGCACGGACGAGCGGCCCTCGGTTGCGACCGTGTCAAGGACCGCGAGAGCCAGCGGCGTGATCACCACGAGCTGCATCAGCAGGACGGGAGCGATGAAGGACGCGGTGCCGAGGACGTACACCGTGATCGGCAGGCCGAGGTTGGCCGCGTTGACGTAGGCCGACGACATCGCGCCCACGACCGTGTCGCCGGTTGATCGGCGCCAGATGGTTCGCGCGAGAAACGTGTAAACCGCAGCCGTACCAACGAAACTCAGCGCTGCCACGGCCAGCCCAGAGGAGAAGATCTGACCGACTGGCGCCTTGGAAAGGGTCTGGAACAGAAGCGCTGGCGTGGCCACGAAGAAGACCAGTCGCGTGAGGAGCTCCTGGCTGTCGGCACCCAGGACACGGAAGTGGGCAAGGAGGAACCCGAGGGCGATGATGGCCCCGAGGGCGGCGAAGCCCGCCAGTACTCCTTGCACGGCGTCGAGCTCAGCCGCGGGAGATCACGTGGGCGATGACGCGAGGGGTCGCGGTCGCCGCCTCGCACAGCGCGTCCAACGTGGCCTTGACCGCCGGAACCCGTTGCAGGTCGGACGTGGTGACCACGTGGACCTCCCGGCGTGAGGCCGGCGAGATCGGCAAGGTGACGACGTCGGGATGGCTGGCGATACGCAGGATCAGGTCGGGGATCAGTGCAACACCCAGACCTTCGGCGACGAGTCCCATGACGGCGACGTAGTCCTCGGTCTCGAACGCGACGTTGGGCTTGAACCCGGCCGTGCGGCATACCTGCAGGAGGTGGCCGCGGCAGCGCGGACAGCCGGCGATCCAGGACTCGTCGTCGAGCAGGGACAGGTCCGCGACTTTTGCGCCGGCCATCGGGTGGCCCTTGGGCAGTGCGAGTCTGACCTCGTCGTCGAGCAGCTTGATGGTGACGAACATGTCGAGGTCCTCTTCGCCGCGCCCGAGGTCCGTGCCCTCATAGGCAAAGGCCACCGCGAGGTCGCATTCGCCGGCACGCAACGCCACCAGGGACTCCGGTGGCTCGGCCTCGGTGAAGGACACTGTGATGTCGGGGAACCGCTGCTTCACCAGAGACAGCGCGCGGGGGACCAGGGTCGCCGAGGCCGAGGGGAAGGCCATCAGACGGACCCGCCCGGCGCGCAGCCCGGCGATCGCGGCGACCTCTTCTTCCGCCGCATCGAGCGCGGCGAGCACCCCGACCGCGTGACGAGCCAGCACCTGGCCGGCCTCGGTCAGACGTACCTTGCGCCCCACCCGCTCCACCAGCGCGGTGCCGGCGCGCTGTTCGAGCCGGCGCACCATCTGCGAGATCGCCGGCTGCGAGTAGCCCATGGACACGGCCGCCCCGGTGAAGCTTCCTTCGTCGGCGATCGCCCGCATGACACGCAGCCCGGCAGCATCGATCATGCAGAGAAGTTTATAACGCCGAGTTATCGGTTGACCAGATTTCGAGTCTTCGTGTGATCTGGGGATGTGGTGTCAGCGGGGCAGGGGAGGTCGGCTCGGTGCGGGTCCGTCGCATACTGGCTGACGTGGAGACAGCGTTGACGACGGCGCCGGACCGGGCGGCATACGAGCGGCTGGTGGACCTGCTGCGCGGCGGGAACGTCACCGTCCTCAGCGGCGCCGGCCTGTCCACGGAGTCGGGCATCCCGGACTACCGGGGCCCTGACGGCAACCGCCGGGTGACGCCCATGACGTATGGCGAGTTCGTTGCCTCGCCGGCGAATCGGCAGCGATACTGGGCGCGCAGCTTCGTCGGATGGCGACGGTTTGCCGGGGCCGGACCCAACGACGGGCATCGCGCGGTTGCGGATTGTCAACGCCTGGGCCTGGTTCGGGCGATCATGACGCAGAACGTCGATGGCTTGCACCAGGTCGCCGGCGCCCACGATGTCCTCGAGCTGCACGGCAATCTCGATCGGGCCCGGTGCCTCAACTGTGGCGAGACCACGGGGAGACACGAGCTCGATGGTCGGCTGCGTGAGGCCAACCCGCACTTCGAGGGGAGCGCGGGGGTGGACGCGGTGGAGATTCGCCCCGATGGCGACGTGGTGCTGTCCGAGGAGGCGGTGGCCGGATTTCACCCGCCGAGGTGTCTGGTCTGCGAGTCGGACCTGCTCAAGCCCGATGTCGTCTTCTTCGGCGAGTCGGTGCCCAAACCCCTTGTCGAACAAGGCTTTTCGCATGTCGAGGCGTCGGCAGGACTCGTGGTGCTTGGCTCGTCGTTGCAGGTGATGAGCGGGTACCGGTTCGTGCGGCGGGCGGCTGCGAACGGCATACCGGTGGCGATCGTGACGCGTGGGCCGAGCCGGGGGGATGAACAGGCGACGATCCGGCTCGACGCGCCGCTGGGGGTCACGTTGAGCCGGATCGTGGTTGACCTGAAGGCGTAGGCGCTGCGGGGGGATCCAGCGGGGTGGTCCGCAAGTGCCCAGGATCAGACCTTGCGCAGCACCGCGGTGACCTTGCCCAGGATGGTGGCGTAGTCGCCGTCGATGGGAGAGAACGTCTCGTTGTGCGGCATGAGCCAGACGTGGCCGTCCTTGCGCTTGAACGTCTTGACGGTCGCCTCGTTGTCGAGCAGTGCCGCGACGATGTCGCCGTTGTCAGCGGTCGGCTGCTGGCGTACGACGACCCAGTCGCCGTCGCAGATGGCCGCGTCGATCATCGAGTCGCCGACGACTTTGAGCAGGAAGAGCTCGCCCTCACCGACGATCTGGCGAGGCAGCGCGAACACATCGTCCACGACCTCCTCGGCGGTGATCGGGACACCGGCGGCGATCTGGCCGAGGACAGGCACGTAGGCGGGGGTCGGACGCGCGTCGCCGATGCCGGTCTCGTCGATCGAGTCGTCGTGGGGATGGTCGCGGGACTGGCGGTAGCCGCGCGCGTCCAGGGCGCTGTCGGGGGAGAGGACCTCGATGGCCCGGGGGCGGTTGGGGTCCTTGCGTAGGTATCCCTTGCGCTCGAGCGCCGAGACCTGGTGGGAGACGCTGCTGGGGCTCGCCAGTCCGACCGCCTCGCCGATCTCGCGCAGGCTCGGCGGGTAACCCCGGCGGTCCACGGAGTTGCGGATCACCTCGAGCACGCGACGCTGGCGCGTGGTCAGCCCGTCGCCGGGATCGCGGTCGGGCAGCTCGTGGATCTTAGCCATGGTGACGCCCCTCTGATCGTGCCGCGGGACACCCGTTGTCAGAGGTGCCTGTTTGGCTGTTCGACATGCAGACAGCGTACGCAGATCGGACACAGGTTTCAAACACCTGTTCGACCCGTGTCTCGACTTTGTCGGCCGCGCGTGCTACACATCGTACAAGCGTTCTATCGGACACATGTTCGGTCGGCCCGCAGATTCGGAACAGCAGGATTCGCACCACGATGGAGGATGCCATGTCAGCTGCAGTCGCCTGGGGCCTCGACCCCAGACCTGGCCGTATGCCGTCGCGCACCGCCCTCGCCCGCAGCTGCGCCTGGTCGGGCCCGGCGAGCGCGCCGTGGTGCCGACGACGCGTCTCACCCGTCGCGGTCGCCTCTTCATCACCCTCGTGGTCTCAGCCGCGGCAATGACCTTGGCCGTTGGGCTCGCGAGCTCCGTCAGCGCGGCGGGTCCGCAGATCGACCACGCCACAACGGTTTTCGCCGGCCAGACCCTCTCCGAGGTGGCCGCCGCCCAGCTGCCGAGCCTGCCGATCAGCGAGGCTGTCGCCCAGATCCAGCTCGCCAACGACCTGAACACCTCTCAGGTGCACGCGGGTCAGCAGCTGCTGATTCCGTCGATGCCCTGACCCGCCGATAGCAGGTTTGTTACGTCATTGACGCGAATTTCAGCGCCAACGATGTAACAAACCGGCTAGCGGGTTGAGATCGAGCGCGTGGATGGTCAGCCCGTGACGAGGCGCGCGTTTGCGGTCTTGACGGTCAGCGGTTGGAGACTTCCGGCGACGGTGACGCTGTCGGGGATGGGGAGCCACGCGCCGCCGGCGATGCTGAACTCGCCGCCGTAGGTGATGTCGATGTGCGTGGTGTAGATGCCGGCCTTGGCGTACACGTGGGTGATGTCGCCGTCCGGGTAGGCGCCGCCGGCGGACGGGGTCGGGCCGAAATTGGTGCCGTCGCCAAAGACGTACGTGTAGCCCTGGACCGTGGGGCGGATCCGGACAGGTGTGCCGAGCAGGGTGACGGTGTCGATCTCACCGGGCTGGAACCCGGCGGTCGGCCAGTTCACCTCGAAGTACGTGGCCAGCGTGACGAGGGTGACGTTGCCTTTCGGTTGGATGTGCGCCGTCGGCTTGGCCCAGGGGGTGTTGTGGAACGCGGCCAGGATCTGTCCGAGGCCGAGCACCGGTTTGCCCGGCACCAGATCCGGGAAGCAGGAAGTGCAGATGTCCATCCAACCGCCCATCGGGTTGCCCGAGGCGTCGAGCTCGCGGCGGTACAGCCGGACCAGTGGACCCTGTCCTTGTTCCGGTGTGTTTCCTGCGCAGCCCTGGATTGCGCCCGCACACAGAACGTCCTTTGCGCTGCCGCCGGGGTTGTTGTACGGGCAGGCGTACACGCTCGCGTATGCGAAGGTCCGCTTGTCGGCGGCGCCTGTCCAAATGTCCAGACCGTGCTTGGCCCGGTCAAGCCCTGCGTTTGTCACGCTGGTTTGGACGCCCTCTTGGGCCACCTCGCCACCATAATCGGCTGCCGCCGGGCCAGCTGAGAAGACCAAGAGTGCGATGCAAGCGGTGGCAGCCTTGCCACCTCTCATCGGCCAACTCATTTCATGATCTTCGTGGATGCGACGGACCAGGCCTGGCCGGTGTACAACAACTCAAAATTGAGTCTTAGGTCCTTGCGGTCGTCAGTGACATACGTCTTTCCAGTTGCATCGATCTCGCTCCTGCGTTCCTGCACGACGTTTGCGAGGACAGCGATACGGTTCGTGCTGGTGCTGCCCAGCGCGGCGATGACCTTGACTGTCACCGGGTTTCCGTCGTAGCGGTGTCCCTCACTTACCAGCCGGGTCGCAGTCTTCTCATTGGCCGCGCAGGCGATGGCGGACGGTTGGCAGAGAGGGGACAGGATCCCGGCGCTGGGAGCAGTCCATGCGACATTCAAGCGCTCGAAGAAGTAGCGGACGAAGGCTTCAGCGCCGGCGGGGGTGTGGGCACGAGCGGCCACGGGGATGTTGGGGTCGGTCGAGGGGGAGGCCGTCGGAGGAGCGGTGGTCGTGGGCGAAGAGGTCAGGGTGCTCGAGGATGAGGCGCCAGGCTTCGCGTCCCCACCGCAGGCGGCGAGCAACATGGAGGCCGCCAGGGGGACAGCCATCAGCGCAGCCGAAGTCTTCTTCACCGTCGCATTATGCCCGATTTGACACGTACGAGCACTTTGTCCACAGGTATGGGTTCGGGAGCCCGACAACCCCGACACGCCGCGCGGATGCGGGATTCGCGGAACGGCTTGTCCCGACCGCCGGATGGTCGTAGCATCGCTACATGTAGTAGTTACACGGCCGTAAGTTGTCCACATATAGTTGTCACAAGGCAAATACGGTTATCCACAAGTCCTCCCCACGTGATCCTCACATGGTCCCCAAGTCATCCACAGGTTGTCCCCAGGCGGCCCCGCAAGTGGTCCGTCAACAGCCACCAAACAGCCCCGCAGACGGGCCACACGGCATACCAACAGAGCAAGCACACGGCATACACACAGGAAGGTCAGGGACACACCATGCATTGCCCTTTCTGCCGCCACACCGACAGTCGCGTCGTCGACAGCCGCACGGCCGATGACGGCACCGCGATCCGTCGCCGGCGCCAGTGCCAGGCGTGCAACCGACGTTTCACCACGGTCGAGACCGCGAGCCTGACGGTGGTCAAGCGCAGTGGTGTGACCGAGCCGTTCAGCCGCGGCAAGGTCCTGGTCGGCGTACGCAAGGCCTGTCAGGGACGTCCGGTCAGCGAGGACGACCTGGCCCGGCTCGCGCAGAGGGTCGAAGAGGACATCAGGTCGCAGGGGAGCGCCGAGATCGACGCCCATGAGGTCGGGATGGCCATCCTCGGACCGCTGCGAGAGCTCGACGAGATCGCCTACCTGCGATTTGCCAGCGTCTACCAAGCCTTCGACACCCTCGAGGACTTCGAGTTCGCCATTACCTTGCTTCGCGCCGAGCGTGAAGTGAGCAACCGGGAGCGCGACTCGGCCCCGGGGGCACCCCCCGTACGCGGAGGTATGCCGGGCAGCTAGTCCCAGCACGAACCCAGTTAGTCCCAGCTCGACCCCAGCACGAACAGCACGACCCCATGACGAGCCCCATCACCGGAAGCGTTGTCGGTGGGGGCAGCAAGACTTAGACGACCAGAACAAGGCCAGGAGGCCACTGATGACCGAGACGACCGGCGCACGAGCAGGTGCACGACGCAACAACGGCAAGAAGGGCGTGAAGGTCGAGCGCATCTTCACCACCCCCGGCGTGCACCCCTATGACGAGGTCACCTGGGAGCACCGCGACGTCGTGCAGCAGAACTGGAAGACCGGCGTCACGATCTTCGAGCAGCGCGACGTGGAGTTCCCGGACTTCTGGTCGGTCAACGCCTCGACGATCGTGACCACCAAGTACTTCCGCGGCGCCGTCGGCACGCCCGAGCGTGAGCGTGGGCTCAAGCAGCTCATCGACCGCGTCGTCCTGACCTACGTCAAGGCCGGCAAGGACTTCGGCTACTTCGCGACGCCTGAGGACGCCGAGCTGTTCGAGCACGAGCTGACGTGGGCGCTTCTGCACCAGGTGTTCAGCTTCAACTCGCCGGTGTGGTTCAACGTGGGCACCACCTCGCCGGCGCAAGTGTCAGCTTGCTTTATCCTCGCCGTCGACGACTCGATCGACTCGATCCTCAACTGGTACCGCGAAGAGGGTTTCATCTTCAAGGGTGGCTCCGGTGCTGGTGTGAACCTCTCCCGGATCCGCAGCTCCAAGGAGCTGTTGTCCTCGGGCGGTACGGCGAGTGGTCCGGTCAGCTTCATGCGCGGCGCGGACGCGTCGGCCGGCACCATCAAGAGCGGCGGCGCCACCCGGCGTGCGGCCAAGATGGTTGTGCTGGACGTCGACCACCCCGACATCGCGGAGTTCGTCGAGACCAAGGCCCACGAGGAGCGCAAGATCCGGGCCCTGCGTGACGCCGGCTTCGACATGGACCTGGACGGCAAGGACATCATCTCCGTGCAGTACCAGAACGCCAACAACTCGGTGCGCGTCTCCGACGAGTTCATGCGCGCGGTCGAGGAGGGCAAGGAGTTTGGTCTGAGGGCGCGCGGCACCGGCGAGGTCATCGAGACCGTCGACGCCAAGGAGCTCTTCGAGAAGATCGCCCAGGCCGCCTGGGCCTGCGCTGACCCGGGCCTCCAGTACGACGACACGATCAACGCCTGGCACACCAACCCCGAGACCGGCCGGATCACCGCATCTAATCCCTGCGCCGAATACATGTCGCTGGACAACTCCTCCTGCAACCTGGCGTCGCTCAACCTGATGTCGTTCCTGCGCGACGACGACACCTTCGACGCCGTGAGCTACCAGAAGGTCGTCGAGCTCGTCATCACCGCAATGGACATCTCGATCTGCTTCGCGGACTTCCCGACCGAGCCGATCGCCAAGACCACGCGTGACTACCGCCAGCTGGGCATCGGCTACGCCAACCTCGGCGCGCTGCTCATGGCGACCGGTCACGGCTATGACTCCGAGGGTGGCCGTGCGCTGGCCGCCTCGTTGACCTCACTGATGACCGGTGCGGCCTACAAGCGATCCGCCGAGCTCGCCGCGGTCGTTGGTCCGTATGCCGGGTACGCCCGCAACGCTGACGCTCACAAGCGGGTGATGCGCAAGCACCAAGCGGCCAACGACCAGGTCCGAACGCTGGATGCGATGGATGGTGCGGTTCACCGTCTGGCCACCAAGGCGTGGGACGACGTCGTCAAGCTTGGTGAGAAAAACGGATACCGCAACGCACAGGCCAGTGTGTTAGCGCCCACCGGCACAATTTCTTTCATGATGGACTGCGACACAACCGGCATCGAGCCGGACTTCTCGCTGGTCAAGTTCAAGAAGCTCGTCGGCGGCGGCTCCATGCAGATCGTCAACCTGACGATCCCGCGTGCGCTGCGCAAGATGGGCTACACCAACGAGACTATCGAGGCGATCGTCGAGTTCATCGCCGACAAGGGTCACGTTATCGACGCGCCCGGCCTCAAGCCCGAGCACTACGAGGTCTTCGACACCGCGATGGGCGAACGCTCGATCTCGGCCATGGGTCACGTCCGGATGATGGCGGCCGCCCAGCCGTTCCTGTCGGGCGCAATCTCCAAGACCGTCAACCTGCCCGAGGACGCCACGGTCGAGGAGATCGCAGACGTTTATATGCAGGGCTGGAAACTCGGCCTTAAAGCAATGGCGGCATACCGCGACAAATGCAAAGTTGGCCAGCCATTGTCCGATGGTGGCTCGACCGCCAAGGACGCCGCGGCGGACAAGGCTGCCGGCAAGGTCGAGAGGATCATCGAGTACCGCCCGGTCCGCAAGCGTCTGCCCAAGCGTCGCCCAAGCCAGACAATCTCGTTCTCCGTGGGTGGCGCCGAAGGTTATCTGACCGCCGGCTCCTACCCCGACGACGGCCTGGGCGAGCTGTTCCTGAAGTTCGGCAAGCAGGGCTCGACCCTGGGCGGCGTCATGGACGCGTTCTCCATCGCCGTCTCGATCGGCCTGCAGTACGGCGTGCCGCTGGAGACCTTCGTCGAGAAGTTCACCAACCTGCGCTTCGAGCCTGCCGGCCTGACCGACGACCCGGACATCCGGATGGCGCAGTCGATCATGGACTACGTGTTCCGTCGCCTGGCACTGGACTACATGGACTTCGAGACCCGCTCGTTCATCGGCATCCACACCGCCGACGAGCGCATGCGTCAGCTCGAGACCGGCTCGTATGCCGCGCCGGTGGACTCCGAGACCGACGAGGACGT
>JGI24129J20441_1000417_pt1 | contig 13078 bp, 16 predicted proteins | sample BarGraNGADG00211_FD_20441 | JGI IMG/M metagenome (IMG submission 20441) | reverse complement strand
ACCTTCCCCCCCGGGCCCGGGGTCGGCGGGCACTGCCTGCCGGTGGACCCTTCGTACCTGTCGTGGCGGGTGAAACAAACCCTTGGTGCAAACTTCCGATTCGTCGAGCTGGCCAACGACATCAACGACCATATGCCCGACTACGTTGCCCAACGGGCTGCGATGGCACTGAACCGCGATGCCAAGGCGGTGAACGGGTCGCGAATTCTGGTGCTCGGTCTCGCTTACAAGCGAAACTCGGGTGACGTGCGAGTGTCGCCGGTGCCGGTGTTCTGCGACCGCATGGCTGCGCTTGACGCGGACGTACACGCCGTCGATCCCCATGTGCCGGAAGAGCAGTTCCCGTCGAGTGCGGCGCCCGTGGCGCTCACCCAGGCAGAGCTACATGCGGCGGACCTGGTTGTGGTGACAACGGATCATGACGAATTCGATTGGGAGCTGGTGGTCGGATCGGCTCGGCGGGTGCTCGACACTCGCCACCGAGTCCCAGCCGACGATCATGTCGAGTATCTGTGACGTGCCCGATCGGCGCATAGATCTGGCCAACCGACGTGCGTTTGCTGACGATTCGGGACTCCACGGGCGATTCAGCACTCTTGTCGTCCTAGCCGCCTTGGCGGGCATCATGCGCCAAGGCGAGTCTGAAGACCGCTGACATTGTCGCCAGGGTCCGCTACGTTGCCATCACATGAACCGACGGAAGCGATCGTCGTGGAAGCGGCCGCTCATTGCCTGCATCGCCGTGTCGGCGGTCACAATTCTGTTGCTCTCAGTCGTGCTGTTCGTCTGGCCCCGCACCGACACCCCCCGGAAGGTCGATGCCATCGTAGTGCTCGGAGGCGGAAGCGGACCCATTCGTTTGACCAAGGGATTGAAGCTGGCTTTGGATGGCTACGCTCCGACGCTGCTCATCTCCACTCCTGAGCATTCGACTTGTCGGTACAGCCTTCCGCGGGTCTCAGTCATCTGCTTCCACCCCTTACCTGGGACTACACAGGGTGAAGCACGGTACGTAGGCAAGCTCGCATCCGAGCGCCATTGGAGTCAGATCATCGTAGTCTCCGGGAGGGCCCAGACAACGCGAGCCCGCTTGCGATTCGATCGCTGCTACCACGGCACGGCGCTGTTCGATCCAGCCGGCCCAGTCAATTTTCAAAACGTCGTCTACGAGTGGGGTGCCTTGGCCAAGGCACTGACCACTCAACGAGGTTGTTGACATGGGCTGAGCCATTGTTCCCGTGCTGTGTCTAGATCTGAGGCAGTGACGCGATCCCCCCCAGCTGGGCCAGGTGGTTCATCGACTGAATGGCCGGAGCTTCTGATCATTGACTTGCGCAGAGACATCGCGGCCATATTGATGGCTCCATGGTCATCGATGCTCGAAATGCCTTCGACCCCGGGCCGGATCCGAGGTTAGGGAGAAACACGTGAGACGATTCACAGAGGGGTGCGACTCGACGGATGTGCAGTGGCGGTCACGATCTCCACCCTGGCATTGCTCAACTAGGGTGGCGAACGCGGTGTGGTCGCTGTAGGTGCGGAAGTGACGCGCCCGGCCCGGCAGCCCACTCGGGGGCGCCCCCGGGACAGAATCGTCGCCTGCTCCCGGGCGGCCGACGACCTACTTGCTCGGCCAGTGGCAGCTATAGCCGTCAAACGGGGTGATCCCGGCGGGCGGCACGGTGACGGTGACCGGGGGTGGGTTCCGGGCCTTCGCCCGAGTGGGTCTAGCCCTCGGAGGCACGGCACGGGGTTCGGCGACCGCCGACGCCAACGGCTCGTTCACGCCTGGCGAAGTGATCCCGTCGTCGACCCCACCGGGAACCTACGTGGTCACCACCAGTGGGGGCGGCCAGATGCTCGCCGACCCCACTGGTGGTGACCGGGAGCGAGTCCGGTAGTAGTGCGGGAGCTGCACCGAGGACCGCGTCAGGAGCGCTGATCGTTGGGACGCCGTCGTCAGGATCGTGGGGCGGTGGAAGATCCGGGAGCGCCAGGAGGTCGGGGGCGAGTTCGGCTGGTCGAGTGGTGGATCGGCGATTGGCCCCGGTTCGAGCGGATCGAGTCGCAGGAGCGGAAGCACCTACGGTGCGAGCCCCGGTCACATTGCCGCACCGGCCACAATGGTCTCGCATGCCTAACCCCGGATCTCTTCTGGCGTGGGCCGGGCTGGCTGGACTAGCGTCCCTGGCGCTGGCCGGTGGGTTCTTCTTCACCCTGCGCTCGCGGCCCTCGGGCACGACCGCCAGTTGAACTCGCTGACTAGTGGTGGGCCGGGCACCGGGCAACGCCGGGGAAGGGTGACGACTTCTGAGGAATGATGACATGACCAATCTGCGCTCCGGAGCGCGCCCGACGGGCAAGGTCGTGATCGCCGGCCAGGGCTACGTCGGATTGCCCATTGCCATGCGGGCGGTCGAGGTGGGATACGACGTGGTCGGCTACGAACCCGACCTGAACAGGACGAAGCGGTTGCTCTCGTGTTCCTCTTACGTCGAGGACGTGTCTGACGCGGTGCTGTTGGCGGCGCTCGACAGCGGGCGGTATAGGCCTTCTGATGCGATCGAGTCGTGCGAAGGGTTCGACGTGGTCGTCATCACGGTACCCACCCCACTCACCGAGGGCGCTCCCGATCTCACCTATATCGAACGCTCGGCTCGGGAGCTGGCACCCTACGTTCGTCCAGAGTCGACTGTCATTCTGGAGTCGACCACCTACCCAGGGACCACCGAGGAGCTCCTCGTACCGATTCTCGAGGCGGGTTCCGGGTTGGTCGCCGGTCGCGACTTCTGCGTCGGCTACAGCCCCGAGCGGATCGATCCGGGCAATCCCACCTGGACGTTCCGAAACACCCCGAAGGTGGTGTCGGGGATCGACGATCGATCCACCGTCGCCGTTGATGCGTTCTATCGGTCCCTGGTGGATACGACGGTGGTGGTGTCGGGTCCGAAGGTGGCCGAGATGAGCAAACTCCTCGAGAACACGTTCCGTCACGTGAACATCGCCCTAGTGAACGAACTGGCCATGTTCGCCCGCGAGCTAGGGGTCGACGTATGGGAGTCGATCGACGCGGCGACGACCAAGCCCTTCGGGTTCATGACCTTCACCCCCGGGCCCGGGGTCGGCGGGCACTGCCTACCGGTGGATCCATCGTACCTGTCGTGGCGGGTGAAACAAACCCTTGGTGCAACGTTCCGGTTCGTCGAGCTCGCTAACGACGTCAACGACCACATGCCGGACTATGTGTCCCAACGAATCGCCGTGGCCCTGAACCGGGACGCCAAGGCGGTCAACGGATCTCGGATTTTGGTGCTCGGCCTCGCCTACAAGCGGAACTCGGGCGATGTGCGGGTCTCGCCGGTGCCGGTGCTCTGCGACCGTCTGGCTGCCCTGGGGGCGGACGTCCACGCCGTCGATCCCCACGTAGCGGAAGAGCAGTTCCCGTCGAGCGCGGCGTCCGCGACACTCACCCAGGCAGAGTTGCGTTGGGCAGACCTGGTGGTGGTGACGACGGATCATGACGCGTTCGATTGGGAGCTGGTGGTCGGATCGGCGCATCGGGTGCTCGACACGCGTCACCGAGTCCCGGCGGCCGATCACGTCGAGTACCTGTGACGCGCCCTATGGGTGCGCATTCCCCGAACGGCGAGTTCGACCGCGTCAGCACCGAACGCCAGCCAGGCAGAAGGCCAACGTCAGCCGGCTGGCGTGGCCTCGATGATCCAGTTGGTCCCGAACCAGTGCCCGAATCCCGGCACAGCCAGGATGGTCTCGAGGTGGGGTACCAGACCCAGGTGACCGGCCCCGGGGGGGCTGCCGATCCGGCGGGGCCCGTAGGTGAGCTGCCAGCCGCTCCGATCGATGAGCGTGCACAACGCTCGCCGGGTGAATCCACGGATATGGGTCGGATCGTCCCAGACGGCTCGAGGGATGGCTCGCGGCGTGGTGAGCAGGATGGTCGCGCCCGGCCGCACCACCCGCCGGACTTCTCGGAGGACAGCTATAGGATCTGCGACGTGCTCCACGATGTCCTTGAGCAGCGCGCCATCGAACGTGTTGCTGTCGAAGGGCAACCGAGCTGCGTCAGCGCGAACGAAGATCCCCGAGGTCACGTCAGGTGGTTCGATGTCGACTCCGATCACCTGTCGTTCGCGGTCGGCCAACGAGGTCGAACCGGCACCGAGGTTGAGAAGAGTGCCGACTGGGAGTCGGCTGAAGAAGTGAGCGACTACCGCGTGTGGCGTGCCCGGAACGCGGTGCGTGGGTCCGGAAGGGCTACCGGCTTGGGCATCGAGAGGGTCTCCGGTCGTCGGCCCGCCACCATGGTTGGTCATGGCGGTGCAGTAGCGGTCGCATCGGAGCGGCGGCGCTCCGATGGCCGAGCAGTCTGGAGCCAAGGGCCGACTCGTGTCTCGTGAGGGGAATGGAGTGAACGAGCCGACGAAACCACGGGTGCTGATCGTGCTCGAGCACCCCGCACAGCATTTCTCCGAGAGTTTTCGACTTGCGGCCGATTCTACGGAGATGGACGTCTCGGTGCTCTATTGGAGTGACGACATCGATGGACGGTCCGACCCTGAATTCGGCATGCACATCTCGTGGGACGTCGATCTCCACTCGGGCTACCCGTGGCGCAAGGTAGAAGGGGGCAGCTTCGTCCAGCGAGTGGCAAACTTCCGCCGGACGATGAGAGAGTCCACGCCCGACGTGGTGATCTGTTTTGGATGGGGTACGGCGGTGGCTCGTCTGACCATCGCATGGTGTGCACTCACCCGCACTCCATTGTTGTTTTTCGGCGATACGACGTGGCAATTCGCGGGTGGAACCGGAGGGCGCGTTCGATCTGTAGTCCGTTCTTTGATCCTCCGAGGCCTGTTTCGAATGGCGGCAGGCGCACTGTCGACAGGGACGTTTAACCGGGAGTTCTACATCTTGCATGGGTTACACCCGTCTCGAGTCATTGACGGCGTGTACCCGATCGATGTCGACAGCTATTCGACTGCGCGTGCCATGAGGAAGCCTGCCAATACAGGGAGGGGGGGCGTGGAGATCGGCTTTGCCGGGAAGTTGATCCGGAGGAAGGGCGTGGCCGAATTGTTACATGCGCTGGCCCGCCTGAAGGACGACCGGCGGTGGCATGCCAGAATCATTGGCGATGGTCCGGAATGGGACCGGCTCGAGAAGCTCAGTGGAGAACTGGGGATCGTTGGGAGGGTGAGATTCATCGGATTCCGTAATACGTCCGAGATGCCAAATGAACTCGCTTCTTGTGACATTGTCGTGGTTCCGTCCCTCCGCGACATGCGCGTGCTGGTTGTTGCCGAGGCGATGGCAGCCGGAGCGGTCGTCGTGGCAAGTTCGAACACGGCTGTGTGGGGGCGGGGGGATCTGATCGAGGATGGCGTGACGGGCCGCGTTTATCGAAGTGGGGATCCCGCCCACCTTGCCTCGGTGCTCAAGGAGCTCGTTGAAGATGCGGATCGGCGAGCGATGTTCCAGGCCGCGGGTGCCGAGAGGGCACTTGGACAAGGGCCGGACGCGTTCGTCGCCGGCCTGGAGCGCGCGGTGGCGGTATTCGGTCGTGGGTGATCCGCTGGAGGTGGCCGACGCCATCGTCATTGGCCCCGACCACCTGGACTCGTTCGCCACCAATATCGCAGCCGGACTCGGCAGCCTTGGAATCACGGCCGCGGTCATCGATCCCAACGGAGGTTTTGCCCGTCCGGGAACATTGCGGGCCTACACGACCTACGGCGCGATCGTCAGCGAAGCGGTTCGCCGGGTGGACCGGGTCCAACGACTGGTTGTCGACCGACCCATCGAGCGCCAGCTTGCCCGCTCAGATCCGCTGCTGGTCATCTCGGTCTGGGCCGAGTTCAGCCCCGCACAGATCGAACGTTGGCGGAAGCTCACCCCTCGGGCCACGTGGGTATTTTGGTATCCGGACGCGATTGTCAACTTGGGGGCCCACAAGGTGTTCGTCGCCCCCTTTGACCATTTCTTCTTTGTGGAGCCGTACCTCGTCAACCTGCTCTCGACCAGGACGCGCCTACCTGTGCATACGCTCGCAGATGCGTGCAACCCGGACCTCCACCGTATCGAAGAGCCCTGGGAGGACGGCGAACGTCGTCGCTACCAGTGCGACGTGGCAGTGGCCGGAAACGTCTACCCGTACCGGCTTCTGGTGATGGAGGCGATTCCCGAGGGGATCGATCTCCGGATCTACGGCAACCCGCGACAATCAATCCCGAGCGGCTTCGACCGCTTTGCTCAAGCCCGGACGGGTGAGTACGTGGCCGGCAGAACCAAGGCATTGGCATTCCGCGGTGCCAAGATCGTCTTGAACACCATGCACTATGGCGCAATTCGCGCGGTGAATTGTCGATTATTCGAGGCGACCGGGTGTGGCGGGTTCGTGTTGAGCCACAGCGGACCCGAGATCGATCGGTACTACGAGCCGGGTGTCGAGATCGTCACCTTTGACAGCCAAGAGGAACTAGGCGAAGCAATCAACTACTACCTCGGCGCCGATGAGGAGCGCCGGAGGATCGCTGAGGCGGGCCAGGCTCGCGCCCACCGGGACCATACCTTCGCACGCCGGCTCGGCCAACTGCTCGAGATCGTCGGCCTGGCTGAGCGATTCGGCAGCACTGGCAATCCATTGGCGTCGTGACGCGGGGAGAACAATCCCAGGTGGTCGGTCGAACGATCAATCGGTTTGTGAAGCGTGTCTCCAGCAGACCGCACGCGCGCTCCGTCGCCGGAACGGCCGGAGCGAACATAGCCAGCACCCTGATCGGTAGCCTGGGAGGATTGCTTCTTGCTCGGGTGCTCGGGCCCACTCACCGGGGCGATCTGGTGACGATCCTCGTGTGGCCGGCCATGACCGCCTCGATTGCCAGCTTGGGGATCGATCAGGCCACGTGTTACTGGATGTCCAAGCGGCCTCGTGAGGGACGCGCGATCATGTCGACGGCGGTAATCGCCGGGTTGCTGACTGGCCTGGTCATCGCGGTGGCCGGCCCGTGGATCGCCTCGGCCATCGGTCGGAACGACCAAGTGGTGCGCTCTCTGACATTCCTGTTCGCGCTGTCACCCCTGTACATCGCCAGCGGGGTGTGGCTGTCGGCCCTCCAGGCCACCTCGATCATCCGTTGGAACGTGGCGCGCCTGACGCAGCCGTTGGTCTACTTGGCCGGCGTGCTCTGCTTCTGGGGGACCGGCGCGCTGACGCTAACGGGAGCTGTCGGTGCCTTCGCCGGGTCCCTGGTCGTGCAGTCTCTCTATTCGTTGATGTCGGCACGTCGTGAAGTTGGACATCACTGTCGTCCCGAACTCGGGCTGCTCCGCCCGCTGTACTCCTACGGGAGCAAAGTGTGGCTGTCGACCGTTCCGCGTTTTGTGAACATCAGTGTCGACCAGCTGGTGCTCTCTGTGTGGCCGGGCGTGACAGCCGCCGAGCTGGGGAACTACGTACTGGCAGTCTCGTTGTCGTCCCTCGCCTTGCCCGTGTCGCAGGCGTTCGGATCGGTGGCGTTTCCTCGGATTGCCCGAGCCCACAGCGAAGCCGACGCACTGCGGATTGAACGGGTATCGCTTGTCGGCACCGGCGTTTCTGCCGCGGTGATCATTGCCGCCGTCTGCGCTTTGGCGCCGGTGCTGGTCCCGGTGGTGTTCGGCAACGGGTACCAGAACTCGATAGCGGTGCTCTGGCTCTTGGCCCCCGGTGCCGTGTTCCTGGCGATGAACCAGGTGCTCGGCGACATCCTCCAGGGCAGGGGTCGGCCGCTACTCGTCTCGATCGCGGAGGGTATCGGATCAGTGGTTACGGTAGTGCTACTCGCCGCGCTGATCCCATCGTTCGGCATCCGGGGCGCCGCTGTCGCATCGACTGTTGCCTATGGTGTTGTGATGGTGTTCCTTCTCTGGGCAACACGTCGTGCGCGCGTCTCTCGGCCCGACCATGTGGTGTCCCGATTAGCGACGTGAAGTTCCGGGTCGCCGTCGCGCTCGAAACGAAGGTAGGTCGGCCTGACCTCTTCCGTGGATATCGTCGTAGCCTCGGCTCCGCCCATCGTGACCCTCCGAACCGGCTGGGTGACAACGGCGAGTGGAGAGTCCAAGACATCGTGGCGACCTACGAGGGAGTGAAGCCGGCTCTACGCGGTGAGGCGTGGGTGCGAACATGGGCGCAGTTGATCTGCTTGGAAGGTGGGCTCGCTGACGCCGAGCCGAAGAGGCTCCGGGACCGGCCACTACACGTTGCGGCTGTCCTCGTGCACCGGGGCCGAAGGCTCATTTTCCGCCTCGATGAGACCTGGCCGTGGGCAGCGGCGCTCAGGCGACCCTTCCTCGGGCTGCGGACCGTGTTCCCGAGGCAAGCGGGGTCCCGGCGTCGGACCCGACAACGGTGAATCTCACCAAAGCGTGACATTTGATTACAGCACGAGCCTCTGACCCGTCTCGCCCTGCCATGGCCGGACACCCCCGCTGTCTCCCCATTGCCAACGGTTCACCGCTCGCCGTCAGATTCCCGAGGCGGCATGGATGATTGAGGCTAGCGTAAGGTCAGATTTCCACGCGGCACCGTCGGACGGTCGCCGTCAACCCCGAGAGGCGCAAATGAGCGAGCAAAAAGCCGCGCGGCCTGAGGACAACGAGAACTGTCTGGCCCCGCCTGCAGACGGGCATCTCGACGGCAAAGCTACCATCGAGGGTGGTGCCGCCGTGCACCAGTCTGCGAGAGTGTGGCAACACGCAAAGGTCCGTTCTGGTGCGGTTATTGGCGCCGAGACACGCATCGGTGGCGGCGCGTACGTCGGGATGGGCGTTGCCGTTGGTGCGCGCTGCAAGATCGAGAACGCCGCGCAATTGTTCGAAGGCGCGAATCTCGCGGATGGCGTATTCATCGGTCCGGGCGCAATTCTCGCAAATGACCGCTATCCCCGAGCAGTCCGGCCAGACGGCCGGCTCAAGGAGGCTGCTGACTGGGAGGTCATCGGGGTCCGTGTCGAGGTCGGCGCCTCGATTGGCGCAGGTGCGGTCGTGCTGCCCGGCATCACGATCGGCTCGTGGGCACTCGTCGGCGCTGGGGCTACGGTGACTCGTGACGTGGCGGCACACTGCCTCGTCGTCGGGAATCCTGCGCGTTGCAGTGGCTGGATCTGTCGGTGTGCGCGACCAATCGAGCCAGGGTCCACGTGTCCGACCTGCGACTACCGCTACGTGCTCCGTTCCGGTGAGCTGATCGAGGAACAAACTTGAGCCCGCTTCGGGTGGGTGTAGCTGGGCTCGGCCGGATGGGCCGGCGCCATCTTCGGGTGCTCTCTGAGTTGGACGATGTCGCGGTCGCCTGGACCTTGGATTCAGCAGGTGCGCCGCCGGAGACTGGCGCGACCACTCGAGCAGGTGCGTCGCCTGTTCAGAGCGTACCCAACTTTCTTTCGATCGATGATGTGATCGACCAGCACGTCGACGCGGTCGTCGTCGCTACGCCAACGTTCACCCACGCTGCGGTCGCCCGCTCGCTGCTCGCACCCGGACGCACGCTGCTGGTCGAGAAGCCGTTGGCTACCACGACCGCTGAGGCGAAAGAACTCATCGCGCTCGCCGGCAGGCTCGGTGCGACGCTCGCCGTCGGACATGTGGAGCGATTCAACCCGGCGGTGCTGGCGGTGCGGGAACTACTCGCGGCTGAACGCCTTGGCCGACCGCTCAGCCTCGCGTTCCGCAGGGTGGGGCTGAGGCCGACAGCGGCGCCCGATGTCGATGTGCTCGGCGATCTCGGCGTTCACGACCTTGACATCTGTGCGCTGTTGTGCGCCGATGAGCTCTCCGTGGTGGGCGCGGTCACCTGGCCAGCCGAGGGGTTGGCGGAGTCCGCGCAGATACTATGCCGCGCAGGCGACGTGGGGGCGCAGGTGCAGGTGAACTGGCGTACCCCGACGCGGATCCGCGAGTTCACACTCACCACCGAGGAGTGTCTAGTCGAGGTGAACTACACGACCCAGGCCGTCGAGATCGCCGAGCCGATCGACCCGCAGCACTTTGAACGGTTTAGCGGCTTCCAGTCGCACTACGGGGTTGCGCGCCGAACGAGACTCGAGGTGCCCACGAGCGAACCGCTCCTCGGCCAGGCAATGGCGTTCGTCAGTCTGGCACGTGACGGCACCCCATCACTTCTGGCTTCTGGCGACGACGGGCTTCGTGCAGTGAGGTTGGCCGAGCAGGCGCGGAACTTGGCAGCGACCGACCGGCGGACGCGGCGATGAAGGTGCCGAGCGCGTCGGCGGTAGCCACTGACGACGATATCGAAGCAGTGGTCTCGGTTCTGCGATCCGGCGTACTGGCGAATGGAGCGGAGGCGACCGCACTCGAGGTGGAATTCGCGAGGATTGTCGGCGCTAAGCACGCGGTCGCCGTGTCGTCGGGGACCGACGCGTTGTACGTGGCCGGCCGCGCGATCGGCGTGGGTGGTCGAGTGGTGTTGGCGGCAGGCTTCAGCTTTGCGGCGACCGCCAATGCGTTCTTGTCGCTCGGGGCCTCCGTCGTCCCCGTCGACGTCGACCCCGTCACGATGAACATTTCAGCCGAAGCCCTCGCGAGGGCGCTACAGGAGTATCCGCAGACCGTGGCTGTCGTCGTTGTAGACCTCTTCGGAAGTACGAGCGGGACCGACGAGGCCCTTCGTATAGCTGGCGATGCCGGTGTCATCGTTATAGAAGACGCCTGTCAGGCGCACGGAGCCGTCGGCCCTGAAGGCAGGCCAGTGGGAGTCCGCGCAGACTTCACGGCGTTCTCGCTGTACGCGACGAAGAACGTCTCGGCGGGCGAGGGTGGGATCGTGACGACTGAGGACGACGACCGGGCACGCCTGTTGAGGCTCCTTCGCAACCACGGGTCGGCGTCCCAGTACGTGCCGGAGGTGGTGGGGTTGAATCACCGGCTGCCTGAGATGTCGGCGGCGCTCGGCCGCTCGCGCCTGGCGCGCCTGCCCGAGGGCAACCGTTTGCGCCGTGAACATGCCGAGGATCTTGCATCCTGGTGCTCGGCCGCTTGGCCCGGCGTATCGGTCCCGCTCGTCCCGGTCGACATGCGCCACGTGTTCCATCAGTTCACCATTGTGTTCGCCCAGCATACCCAGCGGGATCTTACACACGAGGCGCTGCGCAACCTCGGGATCGACGCAAGGATCTTCTACCCTTACACTCTCGCGGAGTTGCCGGGGGTCGTCTTCACAGCGCTGCCAGTCGCCGAATCGCTGCGCGACCGGGTCCTCAGTTTGCCGGTCCACGCTGGCCTGTCCGCCGACCAAATGGAGTTCCTCCACGAGTCGATCGTGACGGTCGGCGAAGAGCCCTGGTGGGATTCACGCGCCGGGTCCCACTCGTGACCGTGACCATCGGCCAACGGAGCCGGACCGGGGTTCCGTTGGACCTGACTGCCGGCCTTGTTCTGGTCATGGTGGGATTGTGCGTGTCGACCGTGGTATTGGCCTTCCCGGCATCACCCGGTGGGCAAGTCGGTTCGCTGTGGTTGTCGGTCGGAGGGGCCGTGGGCGTGGGGTGCGGCAGCTTTGTGCTAGCGCGGCGTCGGATTGGCATGCTCGGCACTCCGCGATGGCTCCGGATGGGTCCTTTGTTCAGCGCGTACTATGCGCTCGTCTTCGGTGTGAACCGCCCTGGAAATTGTGGAGACTCTTTCGCTTGGAAGGGAAAGAGCAATGTCCACACCGAAGAAGCAGCCCACGCAGCAGGAGAAGAAGCCACCGCAGGCCGCTTCCCAGCGGAGATATCCGTCTGATCTGAAGGACCGGGCCGTCAGGATGGTCCACCAGCTGCGCCGGGAGGATCCCGGCGACCAGGGCGTGATCAACCGGGTGGCTCGTCAGCTGGGCGTCGGCAAGGAGTCGTTGCGGGCCTGGGTCAAGCAGGCTGACATCGATGCTGGATCCCGCTCGGGCGTGACCACCGACGAGCAGGCTCGTTTGTCCGAGTTGGAACGGGAGATCAAAGAGCTCCGGAGGGCGAACGAGATCCTCCAGGCCGCCGCGACTTTCTTTGGGGCGGAGCTCGACCGCCGACGGACGAAGTAGTCACCTTCGTCGAGGAGAACCGGTCCCGGTTCGGGGTCGAGCCGATCTGCGATGTCCTGCAGTTCGCCCCTTCCACCTACTACGCCTCCATGTCCCGTCCGCCCTCCCAGCGCTCACGCGATGACGCGGTGCTGAAGGTCGAGATCGCTCGGGTGCACAAGCAGCACCACGACGTCTATGGGGCCGAAAAGGTCTGGTGGCAGCTGGAGCGTGAAAGGTTCGACGTCGGCCGGGACCGGGTGGCCCGGCTCATGGGTGAGCTGGGCCTCAAAGGGGTGAGGCGAGGGGGCTACAAGACCGTGACCACCACAGCAGGCCCCGAGGCTGATCGGCCACGGGACCTGGTGAAACGGGACNTCACCGCCCCGNCCCCCAACCGGCTGTGGGTAGCGGACATAACCTACGTGTGGACGTGGGAGGGCTTCGCCTACACCGCCTTCGTCACCGACGTGTTCTCCCGGATGATCGTCGGCTGGCGGGTGGGCACCTCGCTCGTCACCGACCTTCCTCTCTCCGCCCTGGAGATGGCCATCTGGTCCCGCAGGGGCCAGTCTCTCGACCACCTGGTTCACCACTCCGATCGGGGCGTCCAGTACCTCGCCATCGTCTACTCCGAACGGCTCGAAGAGGCCGGTGTGGCGCCCTCGGTGGGGAGCGTGGGAGATAGCTATGACAACGCTCTGGCGGAAACCGTCAACGGGCTCTACAAGACCGAGTGCACCATCCCCCGGGGGCCGTGGCGCAACGCCAGTGACCTCGAGATCGCCACGGCCACCTGGGTCGAGTTCTACAACAAGNTNCGCCTCCACGGATCGCTCNANCGNATGNCGCCTGCCGAGTTCGAAGCCGCCTACCGGGAAGCCCACCAGTAAGGTTCGATCAACACATGTGGTTCTCCTGGGGTTTCTGTGGGTGATCTGGGATGATTTCGACGTGTCGAGACATGATGATCTGTGCAGCCTGGTGATGGCGTTGGACGTAGAG
>JGI24129J20441_1000415_pt1 | contig 13096 bp, 9 predicted proteins | sample BarGraNGADG00211_FD_20441 | JGI IMG/M metagenome (IMG submission 20441) | reverse complement strand
CGAACTCATCGGCTACAGCCCCAGGATCGTTGCCAAACACGCGGTGGACCAGGCCATCGATTGGAACAACTACGTCGGGCTCAAAGCTCGGGATGGACAGACCTGACAACGAGAATATGCGGAGGTGGATAATGCGTCTCCACCAATACGGATCTTCTCATCGAAGGTCCGTTCATTCGGGTTCCCAACAGTCGCTCCGCCCGAGACGCTCACCTTCGTCCGTGTGGCCAACTCGGCTCATCTTCGTGAATGCGAGCGACCGACCTTGCCGAGTGCGTCTGTCTCCGCTCGGCCGAGACACAGGGAGTCGCGAAATGAGGGCAGGCCAGGACAGACGCCCTTCGTGGTTCATTTTCCCCCAACCACACCCCTTCTGTGCCTCTACAGCACACCGTGGTCGACGAACCCCCGTTCGATCCGCTCCCCGGGTCCATTGCTCAACACCTGGTTGGTGCCGGTCACGAGGAGCGTCCCTTTCCGACGTCGAAACCTAGTGACAGCATCGACGAGGAGTTGCTGCTCTCGTTGCAGGGTTGATGGTCACTATTTGCGCGAAATCTTCGTCCAGTTGGTGCCTGCTGAACACGCTCCGTGGCCGATCCCAATAAATTTCAAATTGGCCCTCAGTTAATGGGATGGACCTGTCGATACATGTAATTGAAACGGGGGACCGGGCCGGTGAGACCGGTGAGAAGGGAACGGCATGGGGGTATTTCCCAGGCGCTTGGTCGCTCTCGCGGCTCTGGTGGCGGTGCTTCTGGCAGCGCTCCTCGTGGCTGCCATCAGCGGGGGCCTGGTGGCGAGTCCGGCGGCGGCTGCTCCGCTGGGCGCATGTCAGCCCGAGAATCCGACCCTCGCTCCGTCTCCGGTCCCCTCGCCGGGCTCGGGGGTGGTCCTGCCGGTACGTACCGATCCCGATGGAACCATCACCGTGACGCTCCTCGTCGAAGACCCGGTCGATGCTGTCGCTTCGGACTACAGCTACTTCGGCATGTCCGAGCTTGCCGCCTCCCTCGGTGCATCGGTAACGGTGAGCTTTCCTCCGGGCGTCACCGACGCCGGTGTGTTCAGTCACCCGTGGCCGTCCGCTCCCCAGGTCGTGACGTTCGGCATCTACCTCGTGGCGAACGGCACCCGCACGCGGGTCCCTCTCTTGCTCACGGAGAACCTGCCGCCATCGCTCACAGGGGCAATGGACACGCTGATTGCCCAAGAGCTCCTCCCGGCCTTGGCAAATTCGAGCACCTTCGCTCTCAACACCATCGCACCGACGCCGGTGGGGCTCGAAGCGACGCTGGCCATGGCTGGTGGCGAGCTCGGGGCCGGAATCGGCCCACAGTCGGGCCAGGTCGGCCATGACCTCGTCCTCGGCGCCTTCGCCAACTTCAACAACTACCCCGCAGATATCGGCTACCAGAACCTCCTCCCGGTCTATGTGTGGACGACGTACCGCACCGCCCCGGGCCAGCAGCTGTGGGAGGGCTTCGTCGTCACCCACAACGGGACATACGCGACCAGCCAACTCGGCAACGACCTCGCATGTCGGCGTACCCGGGTGGGATCGGTGCTGCGGACGGGCAGCGAGACGACGTTCCTCGTCGGCACCTTCATGCTCGAGACTGCGGGGAGCACCGACACCGAGTCTGCGCCCGGCAGCTTCGAGGCCCAGGAGACCATCGTCACCGGAGTCTCGACCGCTCCCGGCGGAGTCTGGACCGACGTGCCCGTGGCCGAGGTCAGCCAGAACGAGCAGAAGAGCGGCCAGGATCAGTACGTCTACTACGCCGACCAACAGACCGACTCGATCGCCCTCGGCCTGGACGTGAACGGGACGTTCGTCCCCCTGATGGGGACCGAGGCGCAAGACACCCACGCCCCACCGCCGAACGCCGAGAACCGCCTCGTGTCCGTCGGCGTCTACGACCCGCTCGGGACCTACCACCCTGTGGTCGGCGTGCGCACGCACTTTGACGACTACCCCGCCGACGAGTGGCTCTTACAGTGGGCAGCTACCGGTCCGGGGACGCAATACGGCAACTGGCAGGCCGACATCGGCGCCTTCGACCCATTGGGCAACTTCGTGCCGCTTCTCGGGGCACACTACGGCGACCAGTTCGCTGGAGCGCACTACGGCGACCAGATGCTGATCACGGTGGGGCCCTGGGCAGCTGCGGGCGAGGTCGGCGCCGTTGGCGGCCCGAACGTGATGGGTGACACCTACCAGCCTGTGCTCGGCGCCAGCTACGACGGCGAGCAACCTCTGGTCACGTGGGTCAACTCCAACGAGAATGACCAGTTCGCGGCGATGGGGCCATGGTCGATCGCTGCCGGCGCGGTCGATCCGCTCGGGATCTACCGGCCGGTTGTAGGCGCCTCCTACGCGCCCGGCCAGACCAGTTCCGCTGCGCCGGTGGTGGAGGACTACACCGCCGGCGTCTTTGGTGCTCAATATCCGGACTACGTGCCCCTCGCCGAGGCGCGCTGGTCGAGCTCGCAGACCTCAGCGTCCTGGGCTCTTCACTACGTTGGTGCCGGCGGCCTGGTTCCCAGCGCAGCCGAGGTCGTCGCCGGGCCGGTGCTACCCGGTGGGAACTTCCAACCCGTGGTCGCTATCACCGCGACTCCTGGCCAGCCCGACACCTACGGCGTCGGAGCATGGGCGCAAGGTCAGTTCATCCCGCTGCTTTCGCTCAACTGGCCGCCCCCAGGACTTCCCTGAACCGGTCCGACCAAAACGCATGACAAGTTCGCAATGCCCCTGAGAGGAGCCCGGCGATGAGATGGTCTTCTACGCAGTCCTGGTTGGCATTCCGCCCTGCAGGCGGTGGCCCGGTTCGCCGGTTCGTGGCCACGCTGACCAGGGTAACGCTGGCTGCCTCGCTTGGGGCCGTTGTACTTGTGGCCATCGTGACCGCTTCACCGGCGAGTGCGAGCGGTGTCGGGTTCAACCATGGCGACGTGTTCGTAGGGGCGGGCAACGGCACCGTCGCCCACTACAGCTCGTCCGGAACGCTCCTCGATACTCTCCCGGGAATTGGCACCTACGAGACGGGTATGTGCTTCAACGGCGCCGGGGATCTCTACGCCACCGACTTTTCCGGTGGGTCGGTGACCAAATTCGGCGCCCAAGGCCAGGTTGCCCAATCTTCGTGGGCCACCACCTCGGGCGGCAATCCCGAATCGTGCGTCGTGGATGCCAACGGCGACGTGTACGTCGGATCCGTCGACCCCGGCAAACTCGAGAAATTCAGTTCATCGGGGTCACTCCTTGCGACCTACAGCCCGGCTGTGGAAGCTCGCGGGGTCGACTGGATAGATCTCGCCTCCGACCAGTGCACCATCTACTACTCCTCGGAAGGATCAACCATCGCCCGCTTTAACGCGTGCACCGATAGCCAGCTGCCTGCGTTCACGACGAATCTGCCCGCTCCGTGCTTCTCGCTACGGATCCTCGCCAACGCGGAAGTGCTCATTGCGTGTCAAAGCGAGGTCCTCCTCCTTGGCACATCGGGCAATGTGGTCCACCAGTTCCCCGGCTCGAGCCTCCCTGGCGCCGTAGATTTGTTTGCGCTCACCTTGGACCCCGACGGAACGTCGTTCTGGGTAGGAGACTACGGCAACAACAACGTCTACAACGTCGCTCTTGCGAGCGGGAACGTCCTCGAACACTTCACCAACCCGAGTGGTGTCTGGGGTCTCGCGGTGTTCACAGCCTCGGGGGTCGCCAGTGGCCCCGAGAGCGGGTCCGAGTCGCTTGGCTCGGGCAATCCCAGCGAGAACAACACCCAGTGCACCTCGGGCGCCTGGCCCGTCAACTGCGCTACCGGGAACTTCTACCACCAGTTCCACGATGTCAAGGTACCCGGCCGAGGTCTCGCACTGGATCTGACCCGTACCTACAACTCGCTGGCCGCCTCGAACCAAGGGATGTTCGGCAACGGCTGGGCGTCCAGCTACTCGATGAACCTCTCGGTCGATACGACCACGGGAAACGTCACCGTCGCCCAGGAGAACGGTTCGGCGATCACCTTCAACCCGGTCGGCTCGGGAGGCTTCATCGCGCCCGCGCGGGTGCTCGCCATGCTCGCCAAGAACCCCGACGGCACCTACACCTTGACCCGGCGACAAACCGAGCGCTTCGAGTTCTCCTCGACAGGGCAGTTGACCTCGGAGAGCGACCTGAACGGCTATGTGACCACCCTCGCCTACAACAGCTCCGGCCAGCTCGCAACGGTCACCGACCCTGCTGGACGCAGCCTCGGTTTCACCTACGGCTCAAACGGGCTGGTGTCATCGGTGACCGATCCTGCTGGCCAGGTGACGAGCTACGGCTACGACACCGCTGGCGACCTGACGTCCGTGACGGACCCGATGGGACGCACCACATCGTTCATCTACGATCCGAACCATCTACTGGTCACGTTGACCGACCCGGACGGCGGCGTGGTCACCAACCACTACGACTCCACGGGTCGTGTGATCTCGCAGACAGACCCAGCCGGCCTGGCCACGACATTTTCCTACAGCGGCTCTCCGACAACCGGTGCCGGGGGATCCACGACGATCACCGATCCCCACAACAACGTCGAAACCGAGCAGTATCGAGACGGTCAGCTCATGACCCTTACGAAGGGTTCGGGCACCGCGTCGCCTTCAACGTGGACCTACACGTACTCGCCCTACGGGCCCGTCACGATCGTCGACCCGAATGGGCATCGCACCTCCAACAGCTACGACGGGAACGGAAACCTCCTGTCTGCCACCGACGCCCTGGGCAACACCACCACCTCCACCTACAACGGATTCGACGAGCCGCTCACCGTCACCGATCCAGCCGGGATCGTCACCTCCAACAGCTACGACGCGAACGGGAACCTCCTCACCAAGTCCATCTCGGGGCTATCCTCTGCGACCTCTTTCGGCCCGTGGAGCAAGGCGACCGCTGATTCGAGCTACTCGCCGACGGCAATCGCCTGCCCGTCGACGACGTTATGCGTCGCCGGCGATGCGGGCGGGGACATCCTGGTATCGACCAATCCCGCTGCGGGGAGCTGGAGCAACTACGGCCGGATCGGCTCCAATGCCATCACCGCTGTCTCCTGCGCGCTGACGGGTCCAGATGCGACCTATGCCTGCACTGCGTCCGATGCCGCGGGAGAGCTGCTCCAATCCCAGGACCCCGCCGGCGGTGCGGCAACCTGGAGAGTCGGTGCTCCCGATCCTGGCATTCCGCTTACCGGCGTATCGTGCCCGACGGCCTATTTGTGTGCGGCTGTCGACCGCGAGGGCGACATCATCGCGAACGGATCTCTGTGGTCGCATGTGGACGGGTTCAACCCGCTGACGTCTATCTCCTGCCCCTCGACGACATTGTGTGTCGCCGCCGACGGGGCGGGGAACATCGTCGTCTCGACAGCGCCCTTTACTGATAGCGCCGCGGCCTGGACCGTCGAAAAGGGCGTCGACGGCTCCAACGCCCTCACCGCCATTTCGTGCCCATCGACGGCCCTGTGCGTCGCCACCGACAGCCAGGGCAATATCTTCTCCTCGGAGAACCCCGCGGGCGGGACTGGCCAGTGGATGCTTAATCGTCATGTCGACGGCACCAACACCCTCACCGCCATCTCGTGTCCGTCGACCACCCTGTGCGTCGCCACCGACGGAGTGGGCGACGCGGCCATCAGTGCCGACCCGACCGGGGGCGTGCCGGCATGGACGGTGACCGCCGGTGTGGATCCCTCGACCGACCTCTCGGGAGTCTCGTGTGCCTCGGCATCGCTGTGCGTGGCGGTCGACAAACGAGGCAACGCCATGGTCAACTCACCGTCGACATCTTCGTCGTCGCTCACCGCCACCTGGCAGCTCACCTACGGTGACGCCGGCCATCTTGGTGACCTCACCCAGGTGACAGACCCCGACGGTCACGTCGTCACCTATGCCCACGACGCCTACGGCGACGTGTCCTCGACCACGACGTCTCCTATGCGGGGAGTGGCCGAAACCACCAACGACGTCTACGACATTGTCGGGCACAAGGTCTGCGAGGCTTCGCCGAACGCGGTCGCGGCCGTCATCAGCTGCCCGGCTGCCGGGTCGCCGACCCGGATAGCGGGCACCTCCACGTGGGCATACGATCCCGACGGAGAAGTCACGACAGCGACGGATCCGCTCGGGAACACCACCTCGTCTTCCTACGACGCCAACGGCAACGTCACCGAGACCCAGTACCCGGCCGGGGACGTGACCCGGACCGCCTACGACGCCGATGACCGGCCCACCACCGTGACGAACGGGACCGGAGCGACGGTATCGACCACCGCATACGGCTACGACCTCGTCCCGGGAACCGGAGCGTGCTCGGGATCGGTGGCGGGCGCTACCTACTGCACCACCACGACGAGCCCGCTCGGGGCGCTCACCGTGACGTACTTCGACGCCCAGAACCGGGTGGTGGCCGAGACCCAGCCGGCCTCGGGCACGACCACCTCCACCTACGGCCTGGCGGGCAATCTGCTCACACAGAACTCGCCGGGGGGCTCTGTCCGCTACAGCTATGACGCCGACAACCGGGTCACCGCCGTCGCCAACTCCGCGGCGAGCGGGTTCGTAGCTGCACCCGACGTGACCTACGCGTACGGCACCGACGGGCGCCGGTTGCAGATGACCGATGGCACCGGCACCACCTCGTATGCCTACGACGCCCTGGGCCGGTTGGCGAACTCGACAAACGGCGCCGGGGCGACCACCGCCTATGGCTACGACCCCGATGGAAACGTCACTACACTGGGCTATCCGAACGGCTTCGATATCACCCGTGGCTACGACGGCACCGGACGGCTTGTCTCTGTGGCCGACTGGAACGCCAACACCACCACGTTCTCCTACGACCACAACGGAAACCTCACCGGCGAGAACCTGCCCAACGGCGTCGCTTCGACCTCCCGGGTCAACGCGGCCAACCAGATGACCGCTAGCAGCGACGCACCCGCCTCGAGCCCGTCGACCCCGTTCGCCACCTTCGCCTATACCCGCAGCGCCGACGGCCAGGTGGCAACCGAGCAGGACACCGGCATGCCGCAGCCCGGGACCCAGGCCTACGGCTACGACACCCAGAGCCGGCTTGCCACAGACTCAACCGGCCCCTACAACTACGACGCCGGAGGCGACCTGGTTACGATGCCGAACGGGACCACCCAGGCCTTCGGGGCCGGCGGGCAGCTGCGGTCTTCCACACAAAGCGGTGGTGCCCCGACGACCTACGGCTACGATACCCAAGGCAACCGCACCACAACGACCGTAGCGGGATCGGGTACGTCAACCTTCGCCTTCAACCAGAACAACCGCCTGGTGTCGGCAGCCGGTGCCATCTACAGCTACAACGGCGACGGGCTGCGCATGTCGAAGACCATGGCCGGCAAACAGACCGAACCGTTCGCCTGGGACACGTCGGGCGCCCAGCCCCTGATGCTTGCCGACGGGACCATGAACTACATCTACGGCCCCGGCGGGCTCCCCCTCGAACAGCTCGCAACCCCGGGTCCGGTCCTCGTGGGCACGACGACCGACGAGGCACAGGTCGCGACAACCCAACTGGCATCTTCCACAGTAAGCGTCGGCATGCCGACCGGCATCGACCCCGGCGACCAGCTGCTGGTCGGGGTGACCGAGGACGCCGGGCAGAGCGCCAGCATCGCCGGCTACACCCAGGTGGGCAGCTGGTCGACCGGCCTGGGTGCTCAGCTCCAGGTCTTTTCCCACACTGCGGCCGGCACAGAGACCTCGGTGAACGTGGTGTTCGGGGCGACCAACGACGCTCATCCCGTCGCCATCGTTGTCGCTGACTATCGAGGCGTCGACCCCGAGCGACCCGTGGACGTCGCCACCGGGACGACCAGCTCGGCTACCACGATCACGGTCCCATCTGCCACCACGACCCAAAGCAACGATCGCCTGGTGGCGTTCCAAGGTGCGCTCAACAACCCGAGCGGTACTGGATGGGGTGCCCCCTCGGACATGACCGAACGCACCCAGGTCAGCCAGAGCTCCCTGGTTGCTGCCGGGATGGCAGATACGGTCGCCCCCGCAGCCGGCCCGAGTGGCACCCAGACCTCCACGTTCAATGGCACCTCGGTGAGCCTCGCCGCCGCTGTCATTGCGCTACGTCCCGCCCAGCCGCTCTACTACCTCCACGATCAGCTCGGCTCGACGCGTGCCCTCGTGGACTCGCACGGTGTCGTCGTGGCGTCGTATACATTCAGCCCCTTGGGCCAAGAGCTGGCCACGACCGGCTCGCCGGCTGCCCTTGGTTCGAACCCGTTCGGCTACGCCGGCCAGTACACCGACCCGGAATCCGGCATGGTCTACCTGATCAATCGTTACTACGACCCGGCGACGGGCCAGTTCCTGAGCCTGGACCCGCTGGTGGCAATCACCGGTGCTCCGTATTCCTACGCCGGCGACAACCCGGTGAACTCGGCGGACCCGCTTGGGCTTTGTAACTCTGATGTCTTCACCGGGAGCTTCTGGACTGGCGGCAACTGCCTCTCAGGTTTGATTGGGAGTCCGGATGGCGGCGGCGGTGAAAGCCTCGGCGGAGTCGCCAAGTCTGTCGCGGAGATTGCATTGGCGGCAACGGTCATTGCCGCGACCTGGACTGTGGCAGGTGTCCCTGTGCTCGCTGCGTTCGAAACAGCGACCGCCGGAGGCGCCGCCGCTGTCGCCGCCGAGGCTGCCTCGGGGTCGGCGTGGGGCGTCACCTTCCCATTCGACAGCGTGATCGTGGGAGGGACGCTCGGCCTCGCGGGTCTCGGCGTAGTTGGGTTGGAGCTGGGGGCGTTGGGGTGGCTGATCAACTCCCTGGGCCACATCGCATTGCGGCCAGCAGATGGCGGAGGAGCGAGGTGCCAGTGAGACGAGGCGCCTCCTCGACGACGGGCGACAGTAGGCCTTCGGTCCCCGGACTGCGGGCCGAGATCGACCCTGCCAACTTCGCGTCCTTCTATACCCCGAAGTGGGGGAACGAGGCTGCCGCGCTGTTGTTCCGCCAGAAGTACTGGCTCCGCTTCGTCACACTCATCTGCGCGTTGGGCTGCCTGCTCGTCTTGGCGGCGGCCCTGCCTGCATGGGGACTCTTGTTCGCGCTGGTGCTAGCGGCACCACCTGCAGCCAGGGCCGCCCACTACGCCCGTCGTGTTTCGGCGGCAGCCTCTTCGGCTCTCGGTGTGGAGGTGAGGTTTGGGGGCTTCAGGGGTCCTCCCCGCCATCACGGCCCCTACCTCCGCTGGTGCTCGCGGCGAGGCCTGGCTCCATACCAGGCTGGGTAGTACGTCGCTGTGCCTGACCTCCTCGCCCCGCCACTACAGCGTCTGGGAGATCACGCGTTCGCGCCTCGCGTTCGCGCCGTAGGCGTGTGCCTCCGCCCGGGGCGGCCCCATCGCAGGCCAGGGCTCGAGTACTGCGCCTCGCACCAGCACCGCGCGCCGGACTGCTTGGAACACCGCTACTACGACCCGACAACGGGGCAGTTCCTCTCGGTGGACCCGTTGGTCACTCAGACCGGGCAGCCCTATCAATACGCCGCAGACGATCCGGTGAATGGGAGTGATCCAAGCGGACTCAACCCTTGGGACATCGTCAATCCCTGGAGCCCGAACAATCCGCTTCGGGAGAACGCCCAGAATGGCGGGCTGCCCTCGCAATTGATCCAGACCTTCGACCCGGCCTACCTCGCTATCAGCGGCTACACCAACGAATGGCAAGCGACTGAGAACGGCTGCGGGCTCGGAACGGAACTCGGCTACGGAGCACAAGGCGTTCTGGGCGTGGCGGGGTCGCTGGCCATCGCGGGTGGCGTTGCGGGTGCCCTCGAAGCAGGTGGTTACTTCACAGGCAATGAGTTCGAAATCGGGGACAACTTCCGAATCTCGCCCTTCGGCAACGGAAATGCCGAGGATCCTGCTGCTCAACTTCCTCACTACCATTGGCGCCAGCCAGACGAGTTCGGCAACTCGCCACCAGGGCAGGACATTGGCCAGCATCGGCCATGGCAGGGCGGGTTTTTCCCTTGGTGAATCCAACAGATCCAGGTCCTGTCTCTCCGTTCGTCGTCAACGATCACGGCGATCTCCACGTCGTTGAATCCCTTGAGGATCCCGGCGTGGAGACATTCGATGCGCTGGATTTCGAGTACTTCGACGCGGAGGGAAAGAGGCTGCGTCCGACAGTCGTGGAGCGACGTGTATCCCTCCATCTCGACACGGGGGCCAAGCCGGAGCCAGAGCAGCTGCTCGGGCTCATCCAGGCATACGTTGAGGCCGTGGCCAAACGACGGGATTTTCGGGAAGCTGACCGCGTGCTTCTCGAAGAGGTCCAAGAAGCTCCCATGCTGCGCGAGTCAGTCGTCGCGCTGGGACGCTTCATCGACGCCAATCAGTCACGGAGGATGCTTGGTCGGCTAACGAAACGGAAACGTCCATAATTCGTCGACTGACCAGGCCTGCAGCACCAAACTCCGATGACCACCACGACCAAACATGCTCTGGAGATCGTCGGGTTCATGGTGATCGTTGCCCTAATCCTGGAGATGCAGCTGGCGGTCCGTCGCCAGGTGGTCTCCGGCGAGCCACCGGCACCACGTGAGAGCGGCTGGTCCTACCGAGAGCAGTGCAGCGGATGAACTACACCGGCACCTACGGACGATGGATCGTTGGCGTGAGGGTCGCAGAGATCGCCATCGTTGCCTGTGCCTTGGTCGTCGCGCTGATCGCTCAACTGGTGTAGCGGAGCGCGGGCCACCGCGCCTCCCGTGCACCCCTTCTGCGACGTGCCCTGACCCGCCCCCGGCATCTTTCGCGCCACTTTCACGATCTCACGCCCCAGTTCTTTGTCACACCTGCGAATTACCTTGAACACGATTTCAAGGAGTACCTTGCCGCACACGAACGCCCCGGGGGAACCCGCGACTCCGTCGCCGGATTGTTCTTGCCGAGGAAGCCGCCTTCTCGCGAGGCTCCGACCCCGTGGCCGCTCTCGTCTCGACCGGAGCAGTGTCGTCGAGTCCGCTGTTGACCGCAGTGCGTCCGGGTACGCGCCCGTAGTCGGGGGGACGCGACGTCCGGGTCCCAACACCGCTTCCGACCAATTCCCCGGACCGCGGCCGAGTACCGAATCGGGTGAGGGCATCGTTGCCTCGGCGGTCATGGCGGGCTCGATGCCCGCCTGGGCGCCGTATCGATCTGACCGACCGTCGAGACACGTCCGACTGGCGTTGCACATGAGGACGGCGAGCGTGACCATCACAGCGCTGATTCTGAACACGGGCCGCGCAGGGCCAGCAACTCGCCAAAGCCGGCCAGAATGGCCGGAGAGGCGAGAGCGGACCGTCTCCGGAGGTCGGTCCCGGACCGGCAAGGGGGACCCTTGCAATCGTGTTCAAAGCCCTCTTTACGGGTGCGACCCTCGGGCGACTTCGTGACCGCGCAGACGTCGGGGGGTCTCGGGAGTGTTCGTGGTGGAACGACGAGGGCGCAGTGGGGGTCAGCTGAGCCGGTCTGGCCACGATTCCGGTCGTCGTTCTGCCTGCCGGGCGAGATGCGACCGCGTCCCCGGTACGGGGGCCTCTAGCTCCGTGTGCGGACGTTGTGATGAGTCCCGAGGCCAGCCCCACGGATCGGCTCGTGCTGCACGCTCCCGATGCGTGGCGACATTCCTTGGAGAGCACCGGTCCATTCGGTGGACGACGTCAGCCCAGCAAGTCACCGTGGGCCGCAACATGTCGAACGAAGTTGATGAGGCTGACGACTCGGGACAAGGGTGTCACCCTCCCTGGTAGGCACCGGAATCGCCATCTCGTAAAAACAGCGCCTATTCACATCTACAGGGCTGCCGACTCTTGGTCCCGAATCGACGTTGTGGCCACGCCCGACAGGCCCACTCTGCCCCCTCGCCGGAGCAAGGTTCATCGTTGCTCCCTGGGCGCCAAGACTCCAGCACCACCACTCCGGGTCAAGGGATGGACGTCATCCAAGCCAGGAGCGAAGGCCGGTGATGGAGCCGAGCTGGCTGAGGCGACGGCGAAGCCGACCATCACCGTGGCGGCGCCCCGGAGCGGCCCTTGATGCCGAGTGGCGGTCCAGGCCCGTGTCTTTGCATTGCTCTCGTCGTGTCATCTGGACCGAAGGTGACGTTCCCGCACGCCGGGTGACCACGGTCAAGGCGTGCAGCATCGTTTCTGACATCAGGGTGACGTCCGACAACCAGTGAGCTCCTCGGCCCGGCGCTCATGAGGATGACGTTGCGGGTGACGTCGATCGGGACCATGGAAAGAACTGGGGCGCCCTGTCCTGGTTTCGAACCACGGAGGACCGACGTTCATCGCCAGCAAGGGCTCACCGGTGGAGTTGAGGAAACGGCCATGACTGCGTCGAACAAACCAGGCCGCTCCGGCCGCTCTCGGAGGGGATCACGCCGTCCCGATTCGACCCGCCCCCGCCAAGCTTCCCGACTAGAACGTCCGCCATCATCGTCAGTCGGCTCGACAACCATCCGCTTGAGTCCGCCAACCTTCGTCGACCTCAGTCCCGAGGAGGAACGCCACGCCATCGAGGCCCTGGCCGAACTGCTGGTCCCATGGCTCACGGGTCCGCTCAACGGGTTTTCCGACATGGAGACTCCGGACGCCGTCGCACCAACCCTCCGCGAAGGTTGATCAAGGTCATGCACAGGATCGACGGTGGTGGTTCACAGCGTCGGATTCTTCTGCCAGCGCAGCGACCCCGGGAGGTCCCCGGGGACAGATTCCCGGCGGGGCCAACGGCCACGCCAACACGATCAGCCATGCTGATCGTCTATCTTGCTCTCACGCTCTCACGATCAGCCATGCTGATTGTCCATCTTGCTCTCACGATCAGCCATGCTGATTGTCCATCTTGCTCTCACGATCAGCCATGCTGATTGTCCATCTTGCTCCCGCTCTTCCACGGTCCCGTGAACGAGTGCAGTCCGAGCGATGAGACGTTGGAACGTGAGCCCTCCGGGCTCGTCGTTGTTTCTTCTCGTTCGGTTCGGCAGCGACGGGAGGACATGACTGTCGAGCCGC
>JGI24129J20441_1000410_pt1 | contig 13161 bp, 14 predicted proteins | sample BarGraNGADG00211_FD_20441 | JGI IMG/M metagenome (IMG submission 20441) | reverse complement strand
GGGATCGCCGCTGCTCAGCCGCAGCACCACCAACGCCCCTGAGAAACCGGCTCGCCTCAGGATCCGCTGGAGCAGACGGGTTCTTGGCGACCAGAGAGACCTACGCGGCCTTGGTCTCCCAGAAGATCCCGGCGATCTCGTCGATCTTGGCCAGCAGCTGGTCGGCGACCGCGACGTCCCACGATGCCTTGGTGCCGCCGGCGCCGGCGAGCTTGGTGGCCTCGTTGAACAGGGTGTTGAGCTGCGGGTACTGCTCGAAGTGCGCGGGCTTGAAGTAGTCGGTCCACAGCACCCACAGGTGGTGCTTGACCAGGTCGGATCGTTCTTCCTTGATGGTGAGGGCGCGCGCCTTGAAGTCGGCGTCGCCGGAGGCGGCGGCCTTGACCATGCAGGCCTTGACCGACTCGGCCTCGATCTTGGCCTGGGCGGGATCGTATATGCCGCAAGGCAGGTCGCAGTGGGCGCTGACGTGAACCGGAGCGGCAAACAGACGTGAGAACATTTGAGGGTCCCTTCGACGAGCTTTCGGGGGTACGGCAGCAAACTTACCCCGCCCGGTCAGCGCCCGCGACCTGGCATTCGCAGATGCGGCCACGGCACGTTCGGGGCGGGAAGACGCAAGATTACCCGAGCCCGTATGCCGTGGGCCGGGATCGCGCCGACAGCCCAGGAGTCGAGGCCCTCGCGGGGGTTGTCCCGCTCGATCCACCAGCCGTCAGAGCCTTCCGGGTCGCGGCGCGAGAGGCGCTTGACGGACAGCGGGCGCGGAGCGCCTGACGCATCGTCCGGGAGGCGGACTATGGCGAGCTTCCCGCGGCGCGGGCGGGCGCCATACAGCACGAGCAGGCGGTCGCCCTCATGCAGGGTCGGCTCCATGGAGCGACCGTGCACGAGAACGATCCCTAGCTTTCGCAACGCTATTCAGGCTCTTCCACACTCTGGTGCGTTGCGGCGGTAATCGCCTCTTCCAGGGTCAAGGGGACGTGCTCGACCGCGTGGTGCTCGGACTGCACCCGGCGCAGAAACGACCTGGTGCGCTCATGCTGCGGGTTGTTGATGACGGAGGTGGGGTTGCCCTGCTCGACGACCACGCCGCCGTCCATGAACACGACATGGTCGGCGACCTCACGGGCGAAGCTCATCTCGTGGGTCACCACGATCATGGTCATGCCCTCGGTGGCCAGCTCTCGCATGACGGCCAGAACCTCACCGACGAGCTCGGGGTCGAGTGCCGATGTGGGCTCGTCGAAGAGCATCAGCTTGGGCTGCATCGCAAGGGCGCGGGCGATAGCGACGCGCTGCTGCTGACCGCCGGACAGCTGGGCGGGATAGGCAGCGGGCTTGTCCGCCAAGCCGACTCGCTCCAGCAGGGCGANGGCGCGNTCTNTNGCCTGGGNCTTGNTCTCACCCTTGACCTGGATCGGNGCCTCCATGATGTTCTCGAGCGCGGTCTTGTGCGGGAACAGGTTGAACCGCTGGAAGACCATGCCGATCTCGCGACGTTGGGCCGCGGTGGCCTTGCCACTGAGGTGGTGCAGGGTGCCGGCGCGGTCGTCAAAGCCGATCAGGTCGCCGTCGACCCAGATGCGGCCGCCGTCGATGGTCTCGAGCTGGTTGATGCAGCGCAGGAACGTGGTCTTGCCCGAGCCGGAGGGGCCCAGCAGACAGACCACCTGGCCCTTGTGCACGTCGAGGTCGATGCCCTTGAGGACCTGGTTGCCGTCGAAGGCCTTCATGACGTTGACGGCATGCACCAGCGGCATACCGGTATCGCGACCGGTCGCCTTCGGGTCCTGCGTTGCCTCGCTCATCACGCACCACCCATCCCGGCGGCACGGGCGAACCGCTTGCTCTTGGGCTTCTTCTCGCCGAAGCCGCGGCCGAAGTGTCGCTCCAGGTAGTACTGGCCGACCATGAGGATGCTGCAGATGATGAGGTACCACAGGGTCGCGGCGACGAAGGCGGGCATGATCCGAGCGGTCCGGGTGCCGATGGCGCTCGTCTGGTAGAAGAGCTCGACGATGATCGGGATCGCGATCAGCAAGGAGGTGTCCTTGACCATGGCGATGGCCTCGTTGCCGGTGGGGGGCACGATGACCCGCATGGCCTGGGGCAGGACGATCCGGCGCATGGTCTTGCCGCTGCTCATGCCAAGTGCTTCGGCCGCCTCGGCCTGGCCGATGTCGACGGACAAGATGCCGGCTCGGGCGATCTCGGCCATGTAGGCCGCCTCGGACAGCCCCAGGCCGACGATGCCGGCGATGATGCTGTTGGACAGCGTGTTGATGTCGAGGCTGAAGAAGGTCAGGCCCGAGCTGAGCCCCAGGGCATGGGCGAACTGCTGGCCGAAGGGAACACCGATCTGAAGCGTGTTGTAGAGGTAGCCGACGCCGCTGCCGAGGATTGCCAGCAACACATAGCGGGGGATGGCGCGAAAGAACCAGGTGTAGCCAAAAGCAACCCACTTCAGGACGGGGTTCTCCGAGAGCCGCATGATCGCGATGACGATGCCCATACTCACGCCGATGATCATCGCGCCGACCGTGCCGATGATCGTGCCCTTCCACAGGCCGTCAATTACGGGTTTCTGGTTCATGATCTGGAGGGCGAAGCTCCAGTCCCAGCGCTTGTTGGTGATGAAAGAGCTGAGCATCATCGCGACGACTATCGCAATGAACGCCAAGGCGACCCACCGCCATGGGTGCCGTACCGACCGGGCCGCGATGAGGCCCGGTCGCTCGGCAGAGGCTGGTGCGCTCACGGGTTGACGGCGAAGGTGCTGATAGCTCCGCTGTCGTTGCCCCAGGTGCTGAGGGCCTTCTTGTAGTCGCCAGTGCTGTTGAGCGAGGTGAGTGCGTCAGCGATGGCCTGGGCGAAGGCGGTCTCGGACTTGGGGATGACGAAGCCGTACGGTGCGGCGGCGTAGATCTTGCCGAGCGCCTCGAGCTGGCCGCTGGTCTGCTTGACGGCATACAGGCCGACGGGGGAGTCGGCCAGCATGGCGGCGGCCTTGCCGCTGACGACGTCAGCCGTGACCTTGGACTGGGCCTGCTCGACGATCTGGGTGATCGGCTTCTTGCCTGCGTCGGTGCACTTCTTGCTGCGTGCGGTGAGGTCGTCGATCTGGACGGTGCCTTTCTGGACGCCGATGCTCAGGCCGCATGCATTCTCGGGGTCGACCTTCTTGGGGTTGCCCTTCAGCACCGCCCACTGGGTGCCGGCGTTGAAGTAGCTCACCATGTTGACCTGCTTCTTGCGGTCGGGGTTGATGGTGAAGCTCGAGACGCCGACGTCGTACTTGCCGCTGTCGACGCCGAGGATGATCGAGTCGAAGTTGGCCGGCTGCCATACGACCTTGACGCCGAACTTCTGCATGACGGCGTTGAACAGGTCGACGTCCATGCCCTGGACCGTCTTGCCGTCGGCGGCGAGGAACTCGTTGGGGGCATAGGTCGCGTCGGTGCCCACCACGATCTGGCCGGCCGTCTTGATCTTGGCCGGCAGCTTGGCCACAAGAGCGGGATCCGCGGCCTGCGACGCCGCCGGCGTGCTGCCGGAGGTGGTCGGGGTGGACAGCGAGCTGGAACCGCAGGCGCTCAGAGCCAGGCCCACGATTGCAGCGCCGGCCGTGAGGGTGACCACGGGTGAGAGACGTCTGGCCATCAGGAGTATTCCTTCCACAGAAGCTGGACTGACTTGATCAAAGCATCTTGCCACCACGGGAGGGTCAATGCGATGAGCCTCACACGCTTGAGACGTCACGCTTTAGTGACAAATCAGAGTCACTCTCACGGCCTTGGTATTCAAAGGCGCCTTGATGTGAGAGCATNTGTGTCTGCGGGNCACCCCCCGCGACGCGTTGATATAGCCGACACCCTGGCTTCTCCCTGCATGTAGATGATGCCTTTCAGGTGTGCCCGCTCCCGTCGAACAGGTGATCTTGACCATGACTGCCAATCCGTCATACCCCGTGTCATTCAGCTTTGACCCGGCCGACCCCGCGTTTTTGGTGCACGAGGGCGGCAAGATCGAGGTCGTGCCCACCAAGGCGTTGCGCGACCGGGCCGACCTGGCTCTGCTGTACACCCCCGGGGTTGCCGAGGTCTCGCGGGCCATTGCCACTGACCCGTCGCTGGCCGCCCGGTACACAGCCCGAGGCAACACGGTCGCGGTGATCACCGATGGCACTGCGGTGCTCGGTCTGGGCGATATCGGCCCGCTGGCTGCGTTGCCAGTGATGGAGGGCAAGGCGGTGCTGTTCAAGCACTTCGCCGGGGTCGATGCCGTGCCGGTGTGCCTGGAGACGGGCACGGTCGAGGAGCTGGTTGAGACCATCGTGCGTCTTGCGCCGACCTATGGCGGGATCAACCTGGAGGACATCTCGGCGCCGCGGTGCTTTGAGATCGAACGTCGGCTGCGTGAGCGGCTGGACATCCCGGTGTTCCATGACGACCAGCACGGCACGGCGATCGTGGTCTTGGCTGCACTGATGAATGCGGCTGCCGTGGTGGACAAGGACCTGGCCACCTTGCGGGTGGTGGTCCAGGGCGCAGGGGCCGCCGGCGTGGCGGTCGCCAAGATCATGCTCCTGGCGGGGATCCGGGACGTGGTGGTGTGCGACTCGCGCGGGATCATCTCTCCCACTCGTACCGATCTGGTCGAGCACAAGCATCGNCTTGCTGCCACCACGAACCCGCGTGGTCTGTCCGGTTCGCTGGGGCAGGCTCTGGTGGGTGCGGATGTGTTCGTGGGTGTGTCCGGTGGGCAGGTGGCCGAGCAGGACATTGCCGGTATGGCGCCGCGCGCCATCATCTTCGCCCTGGCCAACCCCGACCCTGAGGTTCACCCGCTCGTCGCGGCCCGGCACGCGGAGGTCATCGCCACGGGGCGTTCGGACTTCCCGAACCAGATCAACAACGTGTTGGCCTTCCCAGGGCTGTTCCGGGGGGCTCTCGACTCCGGCGCTGCGCAGATCACCGAGGTGATGAAGCTGGCCGCGGCGCGGGCTATCGCTTCGCTGGTGGCCGAGCCGAACGCGTTGGAGATCGTGCCGAGCGTCTTCGACGAACGGGTGGCCCCGGCCGTCGCGGCTGCGGTGGCTTCCCTCGCCTGACCTGTCGTCGGCAGAACCGTTGACCTGTTGTGAGCACAGCGATGAGTGCGGCTAACGACGCGCGCTATTGATGAATCGGTTCTCAATAACCCCGGTGCCAATGTCACTGACGCGCTTTCTACCCGTTCGTGACTGTGAGCGCCGGAGAGCCGTTCGTACATACCGCACTCACCTGAGTCCTGCTCCGGTTTTCCTCTTCGCCGGTTTGGAAGCTCACGTTGATCTGCTGCGGACTGGATGTATCGACATACACGTGCCAGTTGTACTCGGGCTGCGCGATCCGAAGCTGGATCGCGGCGCCGGTGCAGCGCACGGAGACCAGCCCGCCGTTCACGCTGATGGTTCGGTCCTGCGGGGTGGATGCCGCGGCTGCTGCCGGCGATGGAGGTGTCGGGGTCACTGTGGCTGGCGGCGCCGTCGCGGTCGCAGCGGGCGTCGGGGCTGCCGTGCGTTTCTGGATTGCCGAGGGCTTCGCGGAGGCCGTGGGTCTGGGTGAGCTCCCCGCCGTCTGGGAGTCAAGCGTCGGGGTGCTCAGGGGCGAGGAGGGCAAAGCCTTGGCGCTCCCGTCGGTGATGTCCCGGCCTGCTCTGTCGATGGCGAACCAGGCGGTGGCGGACACGCCGCCGACCGCGGCGAGCCAGATCGCCGCGGCGGCTCCTACGGAGCGCAGGTTCATCACCATGTCGCCACTGTGTCATCTTCGCGACAAGAAGCTGGAAGAACCAGCAACTCCAAACGGCGTAGCGTGCTCTCGTGGCAACAATCTTGTTGATCGAGGACGACGCCAGCATCAGGTCTGCGATCACCCGGGCACTTGGCGACCTCGGTCACGTGGTGACCAGCTGCAACGCCGGCATGGCCGGGTTGGAAGCCGCCGTCGACATCGCACCCGATGTCGTGCTGCTGGACCTCGGGCTTCCGGACATCGACGGGCTGCAGGTTCTCGCGATGCTTCGGGCGGTCAGCGACGTGCCGGTGATCATCATCACGGCACGCGACGACGATGCAGACATGGTCAAGGCCCTTGATGGCGGCGCCGACGACTACGTGGTCAAGCCCTTCGGGATCGAGCAGGTCGAGGCCCGGCTTCGTGCCGTTCTTCGCCGCAGCGGCTCCGCGGTCGTTGAGGGCCCGTTGGTCGTGGGCGGTCTGATGATCGACGCGCTCACGCGTCAGGTCAGCCTCGACGGGCAGCCCATCGACCTGTCGCGCAAGGAGTTCGACCTCCTGCTGGCCCTGGCACAGCGGCCCGGAGAGGTGGTCACCAAGCGTGAGCTGCTCGCGGACGTGTGGCGCCAGACGTACGGCGGAGGCGACCGCACCGTCGACGTGCACCTGTCCTGGTTGCGGCGCAAGCTCGGCGAGACGGCAGCGGATCCGCGCTACCTGCACAGTGTCCGCGGTGTGGGGGTTCGGCTCGCAGCCCCTGACGATGCGTCTAGTGGTCATTGATGCGCCGGACGATCTCGTTGCTGGTGGCCGCCACGACGTCGGCGGTCATCATCGCCTTCTTGATCCCGCTGGCAATGCTGGTTCGTACCCTCGCTGAGGACCGTGCCATTGCCGGAGCCAGCCAGGAGGCGCAAGGGGTCGCCACGCTCGTGGCCGGAGTTCAGGACGAGAGCCAGCTCAAGACCCTGGTGGATGACCTCAACCAGGTCTCGACGCGGGCGACGTCCGTGGTGATGCCTGACGGGCGGCTGATTGGCACCGCCCCGCCTGAGTCGGCGGCCTCGAACGCAGACGTCGTCAAGCGCGCACGTGCGGGTAGCTCGTTCATCCAGATGGGGGACAAGAGCGCCCAGGTGGTGGTGTTCGTCCGCACCGGCGATCGAGGTGTCTTTGTCGTGCGTACAGCGGTCGTCAACAGCCTCCTGCAGGAGGGGGTGGCCACGGCATGGCTCACCTTCGCCGGCCTGGGCGCGGTGCTGATGGTTCTCGCGGTAGTGGCGGCCGATCTGCTGGGCCGCCGGGTCAGTGCCCCGGTCTCGGAGCTCGCCGCCGTCGCGCACCGGCTGCGAGAGGGAGAGCTGGACGCACGGGCAGTTCTGCGCGGGCCCGTGGAGACCGTTGAGCTGGGCACGGCGCTCAACCGGCTGGCCGACCGAATCGGTCAGCTGCTGAGCGCCGAACGGGAGGCGGTGGCCGATCTGTCGCATCGGCTGAGGACACCGGTGACCGCGTTGCGCCTGGACGCAGAGGCAGTCACCGAGGGGGAGCTCGCAGATCGTCTCCGCACCCATATCGCCCACCTCGAGCGCACGGTCGACGCCGTCGTCAAGGATGTACGGCGGCCGGTGCGCAGCACGGTGGGGCGCTCGTGTGACGCCGCGAGCGTGGTGGCCGACCGAGTTGCCTTCTGGTCCGCGTTGGCAGCCGACCAGGGCCGCGACCTCGCGGTCTCGATCCCGTCGGAGCCCACACCGGTGAGCATGGATGGCGCTGACCTCGTGGATGTGGTCGACGCACTGGTGGACAACGTCTTTGCCCACACTCCGGATGGGACCGACTTTGCGGTGTCCCTGACCATCAGCGATGCGCAGAGGGTGCGACTCGAGGTCGCCGATGCCGGGCCGGGGGCGGGGGGCGCGGATGTCGCGATGCGCGGCCACAGCACTGCAGACTCCACCGGTCTGGGTCTGGACATCGTTCGCAGAGCCGCGATCGCTGCCGGGGGGGAGCTGGTGATCGGCAGCTCTCAGTTCGGCGGCATGCTCGCGGTGGTCACCTTTGGTGTCCCTCAGGCCGAACCCCTCCGGAGACGAACACGTTAAGAACGGTTCCCGAGCTCGACGCCGCCGGCCATGGTCCCGGGTCGTCAGTTCGACGACCCCGGACCGTGGCCCACGGTGACCAACGCTCAGTGTGCGCGTCAGGGAGTCGCCGTCGGAACCGGCGTCGCGATGCTCGAAATCTGAGCCGTGGTCGGGGCCGGTGCCGATGCCGGGGTGGGTGTACCCGTCCCGCTGTCGTTGGCGTCGCCGTCAGCGTGGTCACTGGATTCGGTGCCGCCATGGGTGCTGGTCTCCGCCTTCAGGAGGGCGGCGTGCTTGGCAGCGGCCGCCTTCATGGCGTCGCTGCCGGTGCCGCCCGCTTGTGCCGCCTTGGCGTCCGCAGCGATGTCGGCCGCTGAAGGCGGCATGACGACGGTGCGCGCGACGTGAACGACGCAGACGCCCTTCTCAAGCTTTTCGGTCGCTGCGCAGTTCGCGGCGCTGGCATGTGCGGCGGCCACCGGAGCCTTGGCCTTGAACGCCGTGTGCGTCGTCGCCTCAGCCGATGAGGAGACGGCGCCGTAGACGGCAACTCCCGCAACCAGACCAAGGGCAGCGCCGCTGATGACCGTGGTGCGCGGCGGAAGACGGCGCAGCGTGCTTGGGGTAATACGGTTCATTGGTGTGTGCTCCTGACTACGTAAGGAAGGTCCCCTTGGCTGGGTTCCCGAGGTCATAGTCACTGGCTGAGCCCTATGGGCACCTCGCGAGAACCTCAAATCAAGGTCAAGACGCCTTCGCGCTCTTACTCGGCCTGGGCAGGGCGAGTCGATCCTGTGTGACACACCAGGGCCTCTGGTCACCGCCGTCCTCGCGCAAGCCAGCGCGTCAGGGTCGGCGCTGCGCGCCGACCCTGACAGGCATGTCTTTGACCCCAGTTTCTTTTGGTGACAATGGTTCTGGGCGATCCAACCAATCCCATCGGGAGCCAGAGCACCGCGGGGAAGCTCATCAGCTGCGTCGGGGACCCGATCGCAGGAGTTCGGGCCATTCTTCGGGTCTTGAGGGTTTCTTAACGCCAGCCTGAGGCGGCCTTGCAGTCCGGCGGGCCACTGTGGCATCTCTCGATCTATTGGAGGACCCAGATGCCCCGCCCCACCAGGTCTCGCGACTTGACCTTGAGCACCTTGTCCGTCATGACCGGCGGCCTCACCGCCGCCGCGATCGTCGGGACCGGTCTGGTCACCGGACTCGCGGCTGACAACACGGCGCACAAGGCCAACGTGAAGGCTATGGCCAAGGCTGCCGCCTATGCCGCGGCCCCTGTCGTTGCCCCCAAGCTCGCGCCGACCCCCCGGCCCACCCGCACCGTGACCACCACAGTGGTCGTGCACGCTTCGCCGGCGGCTGGCGGTACTTCAGGCACCACGTCGGGCGGCACGACGTCGAGCCCCTCCAGCAGCGCTGCCGCTCCGGCTGCTGCTCCTGCGGCACCGGCACCGGCACCGGCACCGGCACCGGTTGCCGCCGCCCCGGCTGCTCCTGCTCCCGCCCCGTCGGCGGCCTCCTGATGACCACGCTCGAAGCCGCGACAACCGTGAGGAACGGAACTGCGACGTGGCGAGCTCTCGGCACCTATGTCCACCTTTCGACAGCTGACGGGACCGTACTGGAGCCGGCTCGTCAGATCGCGACGCGACTGCTCGAAGATGTGGACCGGACCTGCAGCCGTTTTCGCCAGGACTCCGACCTCGTCCGCGCGAACTCCGCTGCCGGGGCGTGGGTCAGGGTGGACCCGATGCTGGTGCGGGCGGTCGGTGCGGCTGTGGAAGCGGCGGCCCAGACCGACGGCCTGGTTGACCCGACCCTGGGCCATGCTTTGGTCGCGGCGGGCTATGACCGTGATATCTCGTTGGTTCTGGCTGAGTCCACCGACCCGGCCGGCATCCCGGTGCCGGCGCGGTCCGGTGCCTGGCGCGATATCCAGCGGGATCCGGCCGGCGCCATCCTGGTGCCGCGCGGGTCAGCCCTGGACCTGGGCGCCACCTGCAAGGCTTGGGCTGCTGACCTGATCGTGGCTGCTATTGCAGCTGAGTTCGACTCGACGGTGGTCCTGAGCCTCGGCGGCGACGTCGCTGTCGCCGGCCCCGGCGGCTGGCCGGTGGCTATTACTGAGACTATTGATGACCCCGCCGGTGCCGAGATCGTGCACCTGCCCTATGGCGGGCTGGCCACCTCCAGCACCGCTGCCCGGCGCTGGATCCGCGGCGGTGTCATCCGCCACCACCTGATCGACCCCCGCACAGGTGAGCCGACCAGCGGACGGTGGCGCACGGTCACGGCCACCGGCGCCACGTGCCTGGCGGCCAATACCGCCACCACGGCGGCAGTCGTTTTGGGTGAGCGGGCAGTCGGCTGGCTGAACGAGCGCGACATCCCGGCCCGGCTCGTCAACACCTCCGGCCGGATCGTTCGCACCCAGCGGTGGCCGGAGCCGGAGGCTGCCTCATGACCGCGAGCCTGGTCGCCGCAGGCGTGGTTGGTTCCAAGTCCACAAGCTTCTTGAACGGTCCCGAGTTGTGGTTCGCCAACCGCGGGACCGGTTTCGTCCTGCTCCTGCTGTTGACCTTCTCCACCATGCTCGGAGTGCTCGCCACCGCCCGGGTCAGCCCGCGACTGTGGCCGCGGATGCTGTCCCAGGGTCTGCACCGCAACGTCTCGATGCTGGCCGTGACCTTCCTGGCCGCACATGTCAGCACAGCGGTGGCCGACACCTTCGTCGACATCCGCTGGTATGACGCGTTCGTGCCATTCGCTGGCAACTACATGCCCCTCTGGCTGGGCCTGGGGTCTTTGGCCCTGGACCTGTTGATCGCCATCACCGTGACCAGCCTGCTGCGCCACCGGATGTCGCATCGGCCTTGGCGCGCCATTCACGTCATGGCCTACGGCGCCTGGGCTCTGGGGCTCCTGCACGGGTTGCAGATGGGCACCGACGCCGGCACCGCATGGGGCGCGGCGTTGAACTACGGCTGTATCGCGACAGTCCTTCTCGCGGTCCTGGTGCGCCTTGGCCTGCTCGTTCGACCGAAACTGGTGACCTCTTGAGCGCAGACACAACCGTCATCCCCATCACCACCGCAGACACAACCGTCATCCCCATCACCACCGCACCCCAGCCCATTGTCCGCAACGAGGTGGGGCTGGACCCCGTCGTGTCCCACGGTCCGGCGCTGCTCGCTGGGATCGCGCAAGGACCGGGGCTCGCTGCCCATCGCCGGCGGCTGGGGCGGGCTCCCACGCCAAGTGCCGATGAGCTGGTCAAGCTGGCCCGCGACGTGGACCTGCGCGGACGCGGAGGCGCCGGATTCCCGGCTGCGATCAAGCTGGCCTCGGCTCACCGCCGCAAGGCCGTCGTGGTGGTCAACGCCGCCGAAGGAGAGCCCGCGAGCCGCAAGGACGCTGCCCTCATGTCCTTGGCGCCTCACGTGGTCCTGGACGGCGCGGCGGCCGTGGCCCACGCGCTGGGTACCCGTGAGGCGCACATCGTGGTGCCCTCCGAGCTCCCGTCGATCAGGGTCGGGGTCCAGACCGCGCTGCGTGAGCGCGTCGAAGCCGGTGAGCGCGTCAAGTGGCAGATCCACGATGCGGCACCGCGGTTCGTTGCGGGCCAGGCCCAGGCCGTGTTGCAGCTCTTGGCCGGCAAGGAGAACCTGCCCGTCACTGCGTGGCAGCCGGAGGCGCTCAGCGGGCACCGAGGGCGCCCGACGTTGCTCTCGAACGCGGAGACCTTCGCCCACCTCGGGCACCTGGCCCGGGTGGGGTTCGATGGTTATGCCGCTCACGGCACGGCTGCCGAACCGGGCACCACCTTGTTGACCCTGCGAGGCGACGGCTGGGATCCGCAGGTGCGCGAGGTGGCCTTCGGCACGCTCCTTGCGGACGTTTTGAGCGAGGCGGAGATGGCGCAGCCGCTGCTTTTGGGCGGGTATCACGGCACGTGGTTGAAACCAGCACAGCTGCAGGGGCTGAGGGTGTCCCGGATAGACATCGCGGCAGCCGGGGCCACCCTCGGTGCCGGCGTGCTGCTGCCGCTGGCGCAGGGCTGGTGCCCGCTGGTGCGGACCGAGGCGCTGGTCGACTACCTGGCAGGCCAGAGCGCCAGACGGTGCGGACCGTGCATGAACGGGCTGCCTGCCTTGGCCGGCGCGCTGGGCGACCTGGTTCATCGTGGCGGTCCGGTGGCCCCGGTCGAGGAGCTGTGCGGGCTTGTCAAGGGCCGCGGCGCCTGCGCCCACCCAGACGGGACTGCGCGCCTGGTGACCTCGATGCTGACCCGCTTCCCCGAAGAGGTCGACCTGCACTCGCTGGGCGAGTGCAGGGGCGGCCGGGGAGAGGTGTTCGCGTGAGCAGGCACACGCTGCGGGTCGACTGGCCGGCCTGCAAGGCACACGGCCTGTGCGCCGAGATCCTGCCCGAGGTCGTCAGCCTCGACCCGTGGGGCTACCCGATCGTGCACGAGCCGGTGACCGGCGAGGTCCTCGAGATGGCCAGAAGTGCGGTGAAGGCCTGCCCCACCCTGGCTCTGCGACTCACCCGGCCGCCGCCGCGTCACTGACCACCGCCCGGGCGCTGGCAGCGCGCTGCCTGTCCTCACGGTCTGAGGCCACGGGACCTCGCCGGCTTCAGTTCCTGCGACGGCCCGATTCATGTCATGGTCGCCAGCACAATCCTCACAAATGCCTCATGTCATCGCCGGCGATCGCCTATGCTGTTGACTTGTTCTTGCAGGGCATTTCCAGCCGCAGAGACTCCTCGGGAGATCGCCATGATTCGACGTGCCGTCCTGGTGGCTGCTGCCGCGGTCGCTCTCATGCTTGCTCCCAGCGTCGCCCTGGCGAGCGCCCCTGCCGGTGCCAGCCTCCCGCAGGCGGACTCGACGCCCGCTGCGCGCGTACGGTTCAACATCGTTGCGTCGGGGGCCAAGGCGAACGAGGCGGTGACCCTGACGATGACGCCCGACCCGGCGTCGATCGGCACCAGGTCGCTGACCAAGACCGCGAACGCCCGCGGCGAGGTGGTTTTCGCGGTCACCCTCACCCAGGACGGCACCTACGTGCTCACCTCGAGAAGCGCGTCCGGTGTGGTTCTCAGCTCGGAGACGGTCACGGTCTCCGATCACGGCGCCGTCATAGTTGCCGGTACCAGCGCCGCGGCGGGCAAGGCAGCCAGCGTGACGGCCCCTAAGGCAGCCAGCGTGACGGCCCCTAAGGCTGCCAGCGTGACGGCAGGTAAGGCTGCCAGTGCCGCGGCAGGCACGCCCGCTTCCGGTCG
>JGI24129J20441_1000404_pt1 | contig 13232 bp, 11 predicted proteins | sample BarGraNGADG00211_FD_20441 | JGI IMG/M metagenome (IMG submission 20441) | reverse complement strand
GGAGCCGCTCGAGGCGCTGCTGGCCGAGATCGACGACGCCTGGGGCGAACAGGAGTCGCGGCGCTCCGAGGCGCTGGCACTCATCGCCTCGCTCCACCTCGACGCGTGGCCGGCGCTCGCGACCGACCTGCTCGCGCGCTACGGCGCCGCCGTCCTCGGCCTGGTCCGCAGCGAGAAGGCCAGCTGGGAGTATGCGTTCGGGGATCCGTCGACCGGCGGGGCCGAGCCCCCTGACCTCGACATCCCGGCGTTCGAGGCGACCGGCAACACCGCGACGGACCGGCTCCGCATCCGACTCTGGCGGGAGCGGACCGAGCAGGTCGCGCGCTCTATAGAGGCCTCCGCAAGGGCTGGGAGCAGGGCGCACCGGCGGAGTCGCCCAATTCGGCCCGACGACGAGGCTGCCTTCCGCCGGAACGCCGGATGGCTCTACCGGCACTCGGCCGAAGGCCGGCCGCTCAGGGCCATCGCGGCCGACGACCTGGAGTCCGCTGACCGTTGGCGCGAGGTGCAGAAGGCGCTGGCCCGGACCCGCGGACTGCTCGCCCTGGGCGGGGACCCGCCCGGAACGACCTGAGCGGACCCACCCCATCTGCGCCCGGCGGCAGCTGCGGTATGGACCACGCCCGCAGGTGGCGCGATGCTTCGGGCATGGCGAAGGCAGACAAATCCAGAAGGCCGCACCGAGCGCCGCGCAGGCGGCGCCGGACGCCGGGCGCGGGCGCCGGTCCGGGGTTCTGGATGGCCCTCGTCCGCGCAGCAGCCCTCGGGATGGCGGTCGCTGCCGAGCCGTCCTGGGCGGCAGGCCAGTGGGTCGCCCTGGTCGGGGCGACGGCGATGCTGGGGATCGCCCTGGGTCTCTCGCCCGACACGGTGATGCCCTCGGCCCGGCCCGACCGAGAGTAGTGCCCGGACCGCTTCCACCGGGCGACGAGCTGCGGCAGTGCACAGATGCTCGGGGCATCGCGCGCCCTGCGACATGGCAGTCGTCCGGCGACCCGGGCGCTGCAGCGCGTCGCTGTGCGGCCAGCGTCTCGCTTAGCACCCGGCCAACCCTGGTGATTGTGGTCGCTCGTCTCTCGGCGATAGGCCGTACGGATCGATCCGAGAGGCGCACGTTTCGTCGCGTTCGTTGTCCGGTTCCCGCTACGCTTTGCCTATGGACAGCCAACCGTCCTTTCCGAACGACTTCGACGAAGTCTTGCTGGTCGACGGCGTCGCGGGAAACCACGCTCGCTTCGGACTTGACGTCCTGGCAGGTCTCGTGGAGGGCATAAGCGACTTCAGCGATGCGCGTCAAGATCGGTGGCGGCCGGGCCTCCGCTCGCTCGGGCCAGCACTGATCGCTTCCGCAATGTGGATTGACGATGACAGGTTGATCGACGCGATTGGTCACCTGGCGGCGGCGAGTGTCATCGTGAGCAAGCAGGGCCGCCGCCCGACCGACCTGCGCAAGCTGGGGCCTCTGGCCGAACTCAACGAACGAACCCCAGGCATGCCGATCCGAGCCTTCTCGGCCCTCAGTGGGCTCGCGCCGACCGTAGACGGACAGCGGGCCTTGGTAGGCCCCACCGATCGCCCCGATGCGACGGTCATCCCGACGATCCGCACCCTCGGCTGGAGAAGAGCCCGGAGCCAGGACCTAGTGCCCATCGTCCATGCGAAGCTCGCCCTGCTTGGGCACATGTGGTGGCATGACGAAGATGCGCTCGGCTACGTGGACGACGTGATTGGGTTCCGTGCTCGACGACTCTGGATCTCGTCCGCGAACTTCACGCGATCATCCCGAGGTAGCCTAGAGTTCGGGTTCTGGACCGAGGAGCCCTCCTTGCTCGACGGGGCGGAGCGGTTCCTGGTGAAGCTGATGGGTGCGTCCGAAGGCGTGGACCCAGCGTCGGACGTGTTCCAGCCCGATCTCGCCCCCTACGAGTTCGACGACGAGGCCATGGCGGATTACGCGGCGGAGTTCGGCTGGGCTGGCGATGACGAGTAAGGCCTTCGAATCGACCGGGCGATCGGACTGTCCTCTACAACCCCATCGTTGAGCCGTCTCAGCTGCATGTCATTTGCCGGAGGCTGGTGATCGACCGCGCCTGAGGCTGGATCGCGCCGGGAGTCCATGAAAGTGCACGCCGCGTGGCCGCAGCCATCGATAGGTCAGCGAGAGGGAACTCAGGCGCTCCCCGGGAGTTCACGCCCCCGTTAGCTCGAAGGCAGCCCACCAAAACGGATGCTCATATGGATTAGAGCCGACACACCGTCGCCATCTTTGCTGATCCCGGTCGCGAACATACCGAGCTACGTTGGTCGGGTCTCGAAGACGGCTTAGGGGCGTTCCTTCAAACCGCCCGTGTAACTACCAGTCGGCGGCGCCGATGCAACCCAGGCGCAGGCCCTGTTCGCGGATGCGGCGAATGTCCGCCTCGTCGGCGTGACCCTGGAGTCGCGCCGCGATTTCTGGGAGATAGTGGCATTCCCAGAAGGGTGGAGTTGTGCCACTTAGGAGATGCCCAAGTAGCCGCGCGTAAGCAGCCGGCGCACGCTCGACACGTTCGTTCAGATCGTGCAGAACATGCCCATGCGGCGGAAGACCTGCCGGAGCGGCGACGGCTAAGGCCACCGCCTCGGGAATCTCCTGCTCCTCGAGCTTCACTACCCATCCGGCGAGTGCGCTAGCTTCCTCGAAGGTAAGGGGCAGAGGGATGCTGTCGAGGCGCCGCGTCCAGTACCCCCGCATCCACCGATTCCATTGCTTTTGGCGCATGTCCGCGTCGAGTCGGTCGAGTTCCCACGCGATGTGGTTGAGCCACTCAACGCGCTCTCGAGCGGGTGCAGTGGTCGTGAATGACGCGGTCCACGTTCCAGGGTCGATCTCACTGTACAAAGCCACAGCAGTGAGGTGTTCCGCGAACTGCCGCCGGAGATCGTCCTCGAAGCCGTCGATATGGCCCGAGGTTTCGAGATAGTCAGGCAACAGGCCAGCTTCTAGGAGCTGGTCGGTCCAGCGCCCCCAGAACAGGAACCCGTCCCAGGTCCGTCGGGCTCGTTCTGGATTGTCCCAAGCAAGAAGCGGCAGGACATTGGTCTGGGACCACTCGCGATCGGCCTCGAAGAAGAAATGTAGCTGGCTCGCGAGGATGACTTCCGCGAGGGCGCTCTGAATGCCGCCCCGGTGAAGCAATTCATCAAAGGCACTACGGCTCTCGGCGCCTAGCCCTGACCATCCGTCCCGATCGTTGTTCCACTCGTCGGAGACCACGTGCAGCCAGAACTCGGCAAGGAGTCCGCCGGGTGCGTTGATGGCCTTTTCCAGCCAGTTCGACCCATCGACCGGCACGGCGTCATCCGGGAGATGGCTCGCGATTGCCCGTGCAAGCTCGCGGGCGGCGTCGAACCGATGCCAGGCCGTTCGGCTTTGCGTGCCTCCGTCGCTCCCAATGAGTCTCGCGAGCTGATCACCCCATTGGCCGAGATCGAGAGCGGCGAGCCGATCGATCGCGCGCTGAGCCACGTCATCAGCGAGCTCGCCTGACCCCCAACCTTCAATAACCGCACTGATCAGGTCGTTGTCCAGGTCGTCCTCTCTGGCAAGCAGAACGAAGCCATCCTCCGGGTGGTCCTGAACGACCTGTTTCACAAGTGGAGCGACATCGTCCCATGTCGGGTTGTCTCTAGAGAAAGGCGCCTCCTTCAGCTCGCGCAGCTTGGTGAGGGCGGCGGTGGGATCTCCTTGCAGCAGCTCGTGGAAGTCCTCGACTGGCATTGGGGCATTGACGCTGCGAAAGCCCGCCTCCATCCACGAGTTGAAGTCCGGGTGTTCACGCATTCCAAAGGTAGGATGCTCGGCCTGTGCCTGGGCGAACGCCTGGGTCGTGCTCGCCGCCTTTGAGTAGCGGTTGATCCAAACAAGTGCGTTGAAGGCCTCATATGCGCGGCTGTTCTCGTCATCGACGTCCTTGGGACCCGGCGACGCCTCGGCTACCAAGCGGTCGACGATCGCATCGTCTGACAATGGCAGTGCCGAGGCCAGTAGCTCAAAGACTTCATGTTTGAGCAGGTGATGAAAGAGCCAACCCCGGTCCAGTAGCCACGTCAGCTTGTCGCTGCCGTGAACTCTCCCGTCCATGGCGACACCGTGGATGGCCAGTCGCTGCAGTATGGGTACGCCTGAGGCTGACCAAGCGCCGATGATGGGCTCTGCCGACGGAGAATCGGTCGTGACCAGGAACTCGAGGCAATCACGGGCGGCATCGATCAGGAAGCCGATCTTGTCGCCGTGGCGATCCTGAGCATGGCTGGCAATTGACGATCGTCCGAAGGAGACGGGATCCCAGCGCTCATTGGCGGCGCCGGCTGCGATCAGAAGTTGATGAGCATGGCGGAGATGCCGGTCTGTGATTGCGAGCACGTCATGGACGATGGTCGCGAGGTTCGGCTTGAGCGTCCTCGTCCACGCTTCACGCAGCCAGTGATCGCTGCCTCGGATCTCGATGCCGAAGCGAGGCGCCCCGGCTAGGCCGAACGAAGGTTTGGCGACGATATGCGGTTCGGTGAGGTGATCGAGCAGAAGTAGCGCCAGGTCCCGATCATCGGGCAGAGTCGAATCGAAAAGTGCGTAGTCAACCCAATCCCGCCCCTCGGCCGGCGCGTTCTCCACCAATATGGTGACCCATGGTCGCAGCCACGCGGCCCGAGGTGACGGTTGCAGGTGCAGCTGTTGACCGATGGCATTCCATAGGGCGGATGACATTCGGCCGCCTGTTTCATAGAGCACGCCCAAGCCGACGTTCGAGAGCACTTCATCCCCAAGGCATTGGCGAGCAAACCAGAACGCGAGGGCTGACGCTCTCTCGGTCCCTTGGGCATGCGGTTCAAAGATCGGGCGCACCTCAGGCTGAGCCGCCGCCCACCTAATCCACGGCTCGCCTTGCGCGAGGTCCGTGAAGAGGGTCACGAGGTGGTCGTCACCGATGACCGAAGTCAGGTACGACTTCTCCTCGGGGACCCCCGAGGGGGGAGCTGTCACCAACCGCGCAATCTGCTGCCGATGGTCGAGCAGCCCCATCGACAAACGCCGGGCCCAACTCGTCATCGCCTCGGTCAGCGTGACATGAGAGGTACCCCTCAGCTCGTACGCAACCGGCTTGAGGTTGAGTTGCCGCCAATCCGGCGCACCAGGGTCCGGTGTCAGGACGAACCGACTGCACTGCCCTCCCAGGCTTCGAGCTAAATAGCGCATCACCATGTCGCCGTGGCTGTAGCCCACAAATACGACCGTGAAGGATGCAAACATCCGCTCAAGGAAGCGTGCCGCCCACGCGTCGCGAAGATATGCGCGCCCGAAGTCCGCGTCGGTCACGATGAGGTTTCGCGATTCCTGGCGCAAGCTGCCATGGAGGTATACGACGCCTTCGAAGTCGTCTCCCATCGGAAGGGCCGGTGCCATGTATTCGCTGCGCCCTTGCCCTCTGGCCTCCATGACACTTGTGAGATGAAGGTCGTAGTTGGTAGTAACGATCCGTGGGGTGCGCGTCGCCAGCGCCAGATCGACGATCGCCTCGTGAAGCGCATTGGGGGCGGAGCCGGCTATGTCGATATGCGCTCGGACACGGTGATGAATGTCCACGCCGGCGTCGCCGATGCGCCCGAGAAGCCGATCCGGGGCTGTTAACTCCTCAGGCTGGAAGTCGATATTGGCCTCGGCGGCGATGCGTGAAGTCAGCTGGCCAAAGTCGGGGAGATTGGCTGGCGCGTCGCGCGATGCACCCGCGCCGACGAATACAACGAGAGAGCCGGCGCGAGCCGCCTCTACCAGGTCCTCCGGGATGTCAACGTCGCTGATCCACACGATGGCTCAAGGGTAGGAGTTTCCTTATCCGGCCGCGCGGTTTGTGAGCGGCGTGGAGGCGCCTCGGAGCTTTGGGGCCAAGCAGCCGCCGCAAGGTTTGTCGTCGAGGACTAGTCGATCTGTGGAGAGCGGCCACGATCAGCCAAGAGAGCCCGAACCGACGGCAAGAACAGCCGATCTCGCAGGACGCTGGAGATCGCGATGTGGTCCCAGGATCTACCCAGACGCTCCAACCGATAGCTTTCGACCAAGCGATGGTGGGTGGTGAGCTTCCACCCCTCTGTGGGCTCCCAGGCCTCGGGGTAGGGAACGTTGACCTCAAGCCTCGCTGTGCCATCTCGGGCGTATTGGCTTTCGTCATCCGGAACGTGCAGGGCTTGTGGATATAGGCGGACGGCCCTGAAATCGTTGACGGCAAGTTCGTATAAGCCCTTGAGGCCAAGGCATGTGAGCAGATCCAGCAGAACGGCCGCCAGGAAAGACTCCGAACGTTTGGTCACGGAGTTGGACTCGAACGCGGATCCAAGGAGGTAGGCTGCTTCGTCGTCCGGGCTCGCGTCCAGGCGGGCCAGACCCAATTCCTCTTGTTCGTAGTGATCGCACAGCCAGACTGCAATGGCCTCCAGCCACGGCTCGAGTTCGGGTCGCCCCTGAAGAGCGATCGCCGGCGGCCCCAAGCTCGCGGCCCATCTGTCCGATGGTGGATGGGAAGCGCCCGGTTGGGAGGTCACGAACTCGCCAACGAATTCGATGATCGCCTCGCGGTCGCCACTCGTGGCCGCCTCTTCGGACAAAGCGTATAGGCCAAGTATCTCGAGAAGGCCAAGGCAGCGAGCTGGGTAGGCTAGGTATATCCCGCTCGGCCAGTGTGCTCGGTGGAACTCGACTGGATCGAGCGCCAGGGCATCGCACCGAATCCAGAGCTCGCGGGCGTAGCCACAGAACATCGCGCGCGCCACGTCTGCCGCTTCGACTACCTCTGCTTCGGGCTCTGCCTGCGTTGCGCTGCTTGCCCACGCCGAGCGAAGTAGACACAGTGCAGTTAAAGCGGCGAGGTCGAGCCGTTCGTTCCGACGGAGACGATTGGCGAGGACGGCGGCCTCCAAGGCGATCCTTCGCAGGGTCGCCGTGGTTCCGATCGGCAGGATCCACTGCCTTGAGTGGCGCTCCACTAGCTCAGCTGAAACTCGGCGATCGTCAACAGCGGCCAGCAATCCGAGTAGCGCCGACGAGGAACCACGAGGCAGGCCTACCTCGGGCATCCCCAGGATGTGCTCGACGAGCCGCTCGCGATCCCAGGTCTCGAAGTCTGCTTCCCCGAGACTGCGGAGGTGGTCCTTGTACGCGCCAGCATCCGTGGCGGCGGCACCCACAAGTCGTCCCGTTGTGACCAGGACCGCCCTGCGAGGGAGCGAGGCGTCGAAGTTAGAGTGGCCTAACGCGTTCGTCCGAAGATCGTCGAGTTGGCCCCTGACGAGACGCCAGGCCGCCAAGTCAAGGGCGCCGGCCTTCGATTGAAAGGCGTATTGGACGGGACCACCTTCCTCGCCCCGTTTCGCGATGAAGTCTTTGCCCCACTCGAACGTACCGTGCAGGAAATGAATGTCGTAGTAGCCGAGGCCGCGCAGAAGCGACATGAACGGCGCATCGAACTCGCGTTCGGACAAGCTATCGAGGTAGTTTGCGATGACGTCGTCCACTTAAGAATTCGCCCCGTTTTCGTTGGAACATCTTGGCAAAAGCGTCCTGCTGTTCCGCCGTGGGCGGCGGCAGGCTCTGGAACTTGGTGGCCATATCGGGCCCGACCACGATCGTGGGCTTTGTCCAGTTCCCCTCGTCGTCGAAGTGCCATTCCATGTGATCAAGCATCTCGAAGACCAGCTCGTGGCTCAGGGGTCGGCCGCTAGCGTCTAGCGATTGGCCCGCGGCCTCAAGGACCTTACCAAGCTGTCCGAAGATCGCCTTGGAGATGGTCTCGGTCGCTTGATCCGCGGCGTTCACGATCGCGTCCACGAGCGGCGCCAAGTCCCCGGCCAGCGCCTCGGTCGTGGGGAGCTCAAACGCCATTCCCACGGCGATCGTCGGGCTGTCCACGATCTCGCCCGATGCGGCGACGAACCGTGACGGTCTGACCTCGGCGACGGACTCCTGGGGAAGCATGCTCAGGAATCCGCTCTGTTTCACCGCCAGATCATGGGTGGTCCGGCCGATGAATTGACTCTCGGCCCGGTCGTACTCAGGAAGCCCAAACAGCGCCCTCATGGCAGAAGGATAAGCTGCCGAGGCTCGCAGCGACGCCTCGACGGCTGCTTATCGAAGGACGATCGGCGGGACGTAGGCGGCTGCGTGGGGCAGGTCCCGGAGCCGGCCGCGGGAAGGCTGGCACTGCAGGACGGTAGTAGATGCTCATGCCGCGCGGCATGTAGGGCTCGAGATCGCGGGCGCTGATCTCCTCGGGCTCCACTGAGCGCAAGTCGGCAGGCGCATTTAGCGGATCCACCCTCTCTGCCTCAACCAGGATTGCCGCCTGCCATTCGAGCATCGGCGTGGCCGCCGATGGGTCTGCTTCGGCCGCTGCCCGAGCCACGACCCGACTCGCGAATTCTCGAAGCGCGTCGGCGCGGGCAGAGCGCACCGCCTGGTTCCGTATCCGCCGGCGGTTGAGCGCGGCGATGTAGGCGTTCCGGGCGGCCGCGGTTCTAGCCTCCCACGCCTCGAGGTCGCGTAACCCCTCCTCGTGCGCCTCGCGTTGCCGTTCGAACTCGGCCCGAGCCAGCGAATCGACGTGCTCGATTACTTCGGTCAACCGATCCTCGAGTCGCCAGCGCGTGCGATCCGCCCAGGTTCTGTTTCGATAGCGGTGCTCAAGTCGAAGAGCCAATCGACCTGTTGGAACCTTGATGGTCGTTGGCGGCAGCCGCCAGGTGTAGCGCCGGAGTTCGGCCTTTGTTGGCGGCGGCGCCGGCGCGGTGTCCTGCTCTTCAAAGAGCCGAAACGGGAGATGCTCACCGTTGGCCACGATGACGAGACTCGACTTCTCAACGCCGGCGAGGACCTCGTATCCCCGTTGAACGGCTTCGTCGGCCAACTGCTGAAGGACGGTCCTGCATCGGGGTAACAGCGCCTTCGAGACGGCGATTGAGGCCAGCGCCGGCTTCAAGTCGATCGTCGGCCGCTTGACTTTCCGCTTCGTGATCGGAACCCGCAGTGTCTCGGGCGCTGGCGGCGGAGCCTGCGGCGGAGTAGCGGTCCGGGGCAGCGGGGCGTGGCGCTTCAGCAGCCGGATCACCATGTCGCCCCGGTCCCTGCCGGTGTGCCATAGCTGGAGTCCCTCCGGGACCAATCCCCGCTCTTTGGCGCCATGGATCGCCCGGCGGTATTGGGCTCGGACACGCTCGCTCGGATCGGCGATGTAGATCTCGCCATCGGCGGAATTGAGTTGGTCGATTAGCTCATCTGAGGTCACAGTCTCTGCTCCCATCCGTACGGAAGACGAGCCCTTTCCGGCAACGCGCGAAGGCCGCTGACAGTCCGGCCCTACCAGCCGGATCATGAAGATCGGGCTCGCTCCTTCACGAGCACGGCCTCGACGGCGGCGCGCAACTCCTTGGGAAGATCGGCGACTGCGCACACATGCCCGTCCTCGCTTGGCTTGCTACACGCCTTGCACCGTCGCACGGTGGCGTGGGGTAGTGGGGCCGGCGGCGGTGGATTCAGGATGCGGCTGATATGGGCGATCTGCTCAGGGGAGAGCGGCGGAGGCGGACAGCAGCGAGAGCAATGTATGGGTCCGCCCCCGGCCGTCCAGCTCAAGCCGTGATCTGGGTGCCTGAGTCGGAACTCCTCATCGATCGGCTTCCGCCGCTCGCGATAGTCCGTCCGGGACTCGCCGTCGCGCTGGCCTGTCTCGTCACCAAGGATCGGTTGACCGCAGCCCTGACACGGAACGCCCCCGAGCTCCTCCCAGGTGAGGCGATCATCGTTCGTCCAGAGGACATCAGGAAACGCTGGAACGCGCGGGGGCTCAACGACCTGGGGCCTCCGCACCATCTCTGCCAGTCGGTCCCGTCGGTCTTGCGCACTCGTTCGGCGGCGAAGGGCCGCAACGATCGGCCGGGCCATTCGGACCTCATCGGGTTCGAGCGCCTCGAGCGCCTCCTCTTCTCGGCGCTCGGCCTCATGTCGATCGGGGTCCTCGCGGCTAAGGCGCGCGCGGTAGCGCCGACTCCCGAACTCGATGCGAGCAAGCCTGGCCGGCGGTTCGGCGACGAGTCGCGCATGACTGTCGGCCAGGATCTCGGCCACCACTTTCGCGGCGCGTTGGTCAAGCGTTCCTCGACCGTCGGGCGTCAGCAGTCGGTCGAGCTCGACTGTGAGAGAGTCGAGGTCGGCTCGGTAGGCCTCCTCGGTGATCTGACCGTCTATGAATCCACTGATCACTTGGCTCCGGAGGGAGATCAGGGCAGCGACCGCTATGCTCATGCGCTCGGGCTCCTCTCGCTACTGCTCGTCTGGACCGCCGTGCTCCTCCTGTATCGAGCGGCGATTCGCGCAGATCTCTCGGGCGCGCCGGTCTCCAGAACTACGCTCGGAATGTAGCCGCAGGGGCAGGATGGCGCGAGGACGAGCGCGGGTCGAACCTGAGACGAAGAAGAGCCGGCCGCTGAGGGGGTAGCGGCCGGCTCACGGGACCGACTGCCGAGGGGGAGGCAGCCAGGCGTTGGTCTCCAGTATCGCCGATCGGGCAAGGCGCCGCAGCCGCTGTGTGACCGGCCGCGGCGCCTCCGCTGAGCTGATCTGACACTGCTCCTTGACAACGATTGACAAACGGTTGTCAAACGTGACCCGAACTGTGCAGCGCGCGATGGTACGCGGAATGGTACGCAACACACCTTGACCCGATGGGTCGGGCGCAGTAGCGTGCTGGTCGTGATGCATGTAGTCGGTTCCAGGGAGCTACGTCCGAGGTTCAGTGAGTACCTCGCACGGGCGAAGGACGGCGACGAGGTCGTCGTCCTGGTCTACGGCCAGCCGGCCGCGCTGCTTCGGGCGGTTCGGCCCGACGACGTCGGCACGTATGTACCCAGCCGGTTCGTACGCGAGGAACTGCACAAGGCGATCGACAAGGCCCGTGCGACGGCCCTCATCGTGACCTGGCGTGGACGGATGTACGCGGTGCTCGAGGCGCCGCGAGAGAGTCTTGAGATCTTGGAGGACTATTCGTGACCGTTAGTGGTGTTCTACAGGCCATGGGGATGCGCGAGCTACGCACTACCCTCCGAGCCGTCGTCCAGCGGGTCGAGGAGGGAGCCCCTGTCGTCATCCTCAAGGACGGCCAGCCGCTCGCGGTGATGCTCCAGCACGAAGAGGCGGAGCGCTGGCGGAAGATCGAGGATTCGCTCGCCGTCCTCCACGCACTGAACATCTACCCGGAGGCCCTGGCCGACCCTTCCGAGCTCGCGGATCTCGCCACGCTGCAGCCGCCCGACTACGCCACGATCCGAAGGCTCACAGCTGCGCCGCGCGCGATCCTGTCACCTCTGCGTACCGTCGGCCTGTCCGATGCTCGAGCCGCCTTCGCGACCCTGATCGATGAGGTCGCGGCTGGCCGGGTCCGGACGATCGTCGCCCGCGGCCATCTCGCGGTCGCGATCATTCCCGCCTCTGAATACGACCGACTCCGCGCGCTCGCGCGAGCGGTCAGCTGGTTCCGCGGCGCTGGTCTGGATCTCGCGGCCGCGAGCGAACAGCAGGTCATCGACTTCGTCCGGACACGCCGCGAGCAGACCGGTGGTTCCCAGCAGCAGGCCGCGGGGTGATGTAGCCATGATCAGTCGTCTCCGCGTCCCCGGACGACTCGCCGTCTTCGCGGCAACAACCGCTCTCTATCTGCTAGCCACTAACCCTGCCCTGGCCGCGGGCTCCGTCCCGCCGGCCGCGCAGAAGGCCCTCGCCCCCGTCGAGAACATGATCGGCGCCCTGGTCGCGATCACGATCGGCCTCGGGGTGGCGGTCTCGGGCGCGGTCATTGTCTGGGGCGGCATCGAGAAGACGCTCGCAGGTTCGAACGCCGACGCCGAGCATCGGGCGCACAAGCGGATCGAGAACGGGATCCATGGCCTCGTCTGGATGTTCGCGGCCTCGGTCATCGTCGGGACGATCACGGCGCTTGCCGCCGCGTACGGCCTGATCAGCGCACCGTAGCGGTCGACCATGCTATGGCTGCGTCCCTCAGCCTCCAGACTCGCGTCGCCCAGCGGTTCAGGCTCGACCAGTTCAAGCCACGCCCCGTACCGCGTGCTGTACTCGTCCCGCTCGCGCTTGGCCTGATCGGACTCGCACTCTGGCTCGCGGGCCATCTCGGAGCGGGCGCGACGCCCGCCCAGGCGCCAGCGCTCCCGGCCCCTTCGCTGACGAACACGGCCGGCCAGGGCGGCGGCATCCCGTTCATCGGCGACCCGATCCACGACCTCACGCTCTGGTACTCGAACATGATCAGCGACGCGTGCAAGGCGGACCTCGACAACCTCAAGGGCACCTTTCTCACGCCGCTCGACCCAATGAGCGACCAGACGGTCACCCACCTCTATGGCCAGATCCTCCTGATCACGATCCCGCTCATCACCCTGGGCGGCATGATCCTGGGTTATCTCATCATGGTCAGCCGGACCACCGGCGAGTCGACGTACACCGTCCGCGCCGTCACGCCGCGCTTTGTCGTCGGCGCGACCCTGTCGGTCCTGGGAATCTTCCTCGTTTCGGTCCTCGCGCAGTTCGTCGCCGCTACCGACCTTGCGATGGTCCAGGTCTCGATCCCGGGCAGCGCCGTAGGTGGGCCGGACGCCTGGCCGGCAGCGGGCGGTGTCTTCCAGGTACTCCAGAACGCCGGCTTCGACTCGAATGTGAACCAGGGACCGGGTAACTGGAACACCGGCGCCTGGCTTTCCGCGGGCCTGCTCTCGGCGGTAGTCATGACGCTCCTCCAGATGCTCGCCGTGGCCTTTGACGCCGTCGAGCGCCTCCTCGTCCTGGTCGGTCCGATCGCCCTGGCCGCCTACGCGATCCCTGCGACAGAGCGGTTCACCAACGCCTGGCTCAAGCTCATGCTGGCCCTGCTCGCGGTCCGTTTCGCCTGGACAATCATCTTCATCCTCTTCAGCCTCCAGACCATGCCGCACGTGGTGGCCGGCAACCCGCCTACGGCCGGGGACACCAACGCAATGCTCGGCCTGGCTGCCGCTTGCGCGCTTCTCATGCTCCTGGTGCCGTTCGGCGTCATACCGATCGTGCTCAAAGGGCCGGATCCGTTGAGGGCGCCATGAGCGAAGAGCACGACCAGGTCGAGGTGCCGGAGAACGCGATTCGTGACGATCCCATCGCGTTC
>JGI24129J20441_1000399_pt1 | contig 13318 bp, 13 predicted proteins | sample BarGraNGADG00211_FD_20441 | JGI IMG/M metagenome (IMG submission 20441) | reverse complement strand
GGGGCGCTTATCGGCGCCTCGGCGGTTGGTGGGCTTCTGGTGCTGTGGGGGGTCAGGCCGCAAGCGGGTATGCGTGACCTTGGGCTCGGTCTGATCTCGCTGGGGGCCATCGGGCTCGCTTGCGCGGTCAGCGTTGCTGCAGTCGCCCGGGTGGCCGACCGCCACCTCGGGTGAGCACGGGACGTGACATTCCACAGGCTCGCTACGACGCCCTCGCCATCGACTGAACCTGATACCGATGACGGAGAGAGGCCCTACAACAAACGAAGGGCCTCAAGCTGATGAAAAGGGAGTCCACTGGTAGCACGTTCAACTTCTCGTGGTGTGAGGGGAAGGACGGTGACCAGAAGAGATCGCGGACAGACGACCGGACCCTAGACACCTTGCGGGGTATAGAGATGAAGCAGTCAGAGGAGGCCAGAAAGTTGATGGCCGACCGTCATGCCGATCAAGTTCAGGCCCAGATTCGCCGCATCGAGGAAGAAGCGGAGATGAGGAAGCCTCGTCTGTCCGACGCTCTGAGATCAGGGCCCGTGGCCGTCGCTGATTCCTAGCCGCGCACAAATCTGGCGACCGCGTCGTACCCCGTGGGGGTGTAGGCGGCGAGGCGCGTGACCTCGACCACGGGCTCACCGTTGATGAGCTCCTCGGGTCCGTGCTTGGCAAACGCGGTACGGACCTCATCGGCCAGCTCGTCGGCCACCGGACGGGTGAACGGGCCATAGAAGTCGAATCTGTCGCCATCGGAGCTGTCCGGGTTGGCGGTCTGGACGTTGGTGCCGACCTTCACGACGTACATGGTCATGGTGCCTCCTCAGGTTCGAGTCGTTCCGGCGTGGCGCCCAAGGGACCACCATTCAGATGTAGCAGCCAAATCGCGCGCACACCGTCGAACAGCCCAAACTCGGACTCGACTTGCCCGGTATGCGGCCAGTGACCCATATGACACCAAAGTCATGAGGTGTCACTACCGCAGGTCTCACTAACGCAGGTGTCAGAACACAGCAGGGGCTCCCCAGACGTTCGGGGAGCCCCTGCTTGGGGTGATTTGTGAAGCAGACGGGGTCAGAACCCGTTCAGGGTCCCTTCCAGGGAGGCCCGCACGCTTTCGATGACCACACCGGCACCGCCGATCAAGGCGGAGCCGGAAACGGAGCTCTCGTTCGCCGAAGCGTACGACTTCACCACGGCGGGAACGGTGTCGCTGCGCACGAGCAGGATCGGCGAGTCGATCAGCGCCGAGAACGCTCCGCCGCTCAGAGCGTCCGGGAAGTCCTGACCAGACGCGAAGGTGACTACGCCGGGATGGCTGAAGAACGCGGCGGCCACCTTCGTTCCGGTCTCGTACCGGTCGACGCCGACGAACTGGTGGTCCTTCGGCGTGGTCGGAGCAGCCTTGGCGGCGTCGCCACCGACAGCGAAGACTTCGGCGCCCGGGTTCTGCGCCATGTAGGTCTTCGCCGCGCTCGACATGGTCGGGCCCGCGGTCAGCAGCACCACACCGCCGGTGTGTGCCGCGGCTGGGCCAGCACTCAGAGCGTCAGGGAAGCTGAGCCCAGACGTGAGGAGCACCGTCTTGGCTCCGGGAAGGCTGTTGGCCACCTTTGCCGCCGTTTCGTAGCGGGTGGCGCCCCACAGTCGCGTGACCTTGAACCCGCGGCTCGTCAGTGAGGTGACCACGTTTTCGCTGATGGCGCCGATGCCTCCCAGGACATCAACGGTGCCGCCGGCGGGCAGGATGCGGGTGATCTCGGCCGCCGTTGCGGGGTCCAGGCTCGACACCGCTGTGAGCAGGAGCGGACCATCCAGTGCTGCCGCCAGTGGCACGCCGCTCACGCCGTCAGCGAATCCCATGCTGCTCGCGAGCACTACGGCCGAAGCCTCATTTGCCGTGCCAGCGTTGTCGAAGAGCGCCCGCGAGGCCTCCACGGCCGTCGCGACCCGGTTGATGCCGCTGATCCGGTCGACCGAGACCTGCTGGAAGTTGGTGACCGCGTCGTTGAAGGTGATCGAGTCGACGTTGCCGTCCTGGCCGGCCGAGCCGCTGCCCATGTCGATTCCGTAGGTGCTGACAGTGCCTGACGGGCAGGCGGACTTGATCTCGCTCAGCGTGTGAGGCGAAGCCTGACCGCCCTGCAGACCGGCGCCGATGAGGCCGGTTGTGGGTGCCGGCAACGGGTTGCCGCTGGTCGTGGTGCCGTCACCGTTCAGGGTGCGGGTCGACCACCACATGGCGGCGCCGGCCTTCACGACGTCCAGCGTCTTCCAGCCATCCGCGGCGGTCTGTCCGCCATCGACGAAGTTCAGCGTGGTGTAGCCGCCATCTGCAAGGGTGCCGGCGTTGCAGTCGATGACGAGCTGGTAGGTGGCCGGTGAGGCGACCTTGTCGGCGTTGACCTTGGCCGCATAGGAGCCGGTCACGAACGAGGACAGGAGTGCGGAACCAGCGCTGTGCTGGACCACCACCTTGTCAAGGGCGCCCGGGGTGGCAAGGTGCAGGCTGCCATCGTGGTTCACCGGCTCGGTGTCGTCAGCGACCACCGCTCCGGTCGCTGAGCCGGACTGGTTGTCGGACTCCTTGAACCAGCCGCTGGGCATGGCAGGCACCGGCGTAAGCGACGTGTTCCAGCCGGTGATGTCACCCCCATGGATGTTCGTCACGGTCGGGGCGGCAAGTGCCACCGGCGCCAGGCCGAGTGTTCCGGCCGCTACTGCGCAGGCCGTCATTGCGCCGAGGGCGCCTCGGCGCCACATCGTCGTTGTGCTCATTAGTTGTTCCCCTTGCCCGCGGCATCAGCCACGGTTTCAGCCGCGGGCCGGGTCCATGAGTCGGAAGGCTCTCGCGATGTACTTCGCGCACTGTATGGCAGCGTGTCCCTGATGTCGCAATTGGGGGTCAGGTGGAGCGGCTTGGCTAGGGTGTGACGGTGCTCAGGACTTCGGTGGCAGTGGCGGCAGGCAAGGTCGTCCGCGCCGCAACGAGGCTCCGTGGTGGCGGCTCGGCGCTGCCCGGGCTGGTGGTCGAGAGGGTGGACCCGCGGTTCCTCACCCACGCGCTCGCGAATCTGCCTCGCGGCGTCGTCGTGGTCACCGGCACCAACGGCAAGACGACGACGACCAAGATGCTCGTCGCCATCCTGCGCGAGCACGGGTTCACGGTGTTCACGAACCCCACGGGCAGCAACTTCACCCGAGGTGTCATCTCCTCGATGCTGGCCGAGATCTCGTTCTCGGGACGGCTCAAGGCTGACATCGCCGTCCTCGAGCTCGACGAGGCCCACGCGCTGAAGTTCGCCGCCGAGGTCAAGCCGACGTACTCACTGCTGCTCAACGTCGCCCGCGACCAGCTGGACCGTTTCGCCGAGATCGACCACACCGCCAAGCTGCTCGCCGAGCTGGCGGAGCACACGACGACCGGCGTGGTGCTCAACCTCGACGACTCCTACGTCTCGCGCATCGCCGGCCGTGTTCCCGACGGAGTCACAGTCACCTACTTCGGCGTCGACCCCTCGATCGCAGATCGGCTCCCGGAGCTGCAGGAGGCCGACGTCCGGTTCGAGGACGAGTTCACGGCTCCCCGACCCACTGCGGCTGATGGCCTGCTCAAGCCTCGCGACGAACGCAGCTTCGAAGTGCGGTTCGGCCCCACCGGGCGGGTTGGCCCCATGGTTCTCAAACAACGCGGTCTGGCCGCCATGATCAACGCCACAGCCGCCATGTCAACAGCAAAAGTGGTGCTGGCAAACGAGTTTCGCGATGCCGACGCGGTCGCCGCGCTTGAGAGAGTCACGCCCCCCTTCGGTCGTGGCGAGGTCATCGACGCCGGCGGGCAACCGCTTGAGCTGGTCCTGGTCAAGAACCCCGCCGGTTTCACCGTTGCACTCGGCACCTATGGCAATGCACCGGTCACCACGATGATCGCCATCAACGACAACTACGCCGACGGTCGCGACGTCTCCTGGCTCTACGATGTCAGCTTCGAGTCGTTGCGGCACAAGGGAGTTGCGCTCACCAGCGGTGTTCGGGCCTACGACATGGCGCTGCGGCTGAAGTACGACGACATCGCCGTGGCTGGGGTAGAGCCCGACCTGGAGGTGGCGCTGGAACGCTTCCTGACGACATACAAGGATGAGCCGAAGCGGATCTTCTGCACGTACACCGCGATGATGACGCTGCGCCGCGACCTGGCTGCACGATACGGCCTCGCGAAGTTCGGAGAGGACGCAGCGTGAGCATCAGCGGCGACACGACCAGCAAGGGTCGGATCAAGATCGTTCACATCTACCCCCGCGAGATGAGCATCTACGGCGACCTCGGCAACACACGTTGTCTGGCCAGCCGGTTGCGTTGGCACGGCTACGAACCCGTGATCCATCAGCACCACCCGGGCAATGACTTCCCGACGGACGCGCACCTCGTTCTCGGNGGTGGCGGCCAGGACAGTGGGCAGGCGCGGGTCGAGGACGACCTGGCTCACAACGCCGACGTCCTGCGCTCCCTGGCGGCTGACGGCACGCCGATGCTGATGATCTGCGGCATGTACCAGCTGTTCGGGAACGCGTTCATCACCGTCGAGGGCGAGCGACTTCCGGGGATCGGCATCCTCGACGTCACCACCCAGGGCAATGCCAAGCGGATGGTCGGCCCGGTGGTCCTGCAGACGGCATTCGGCGACGTGGTCGGCTACGAGAACCATTCGGGCTCAACCAAGCTGGGGCCGGGACAGCAGCCCTTCGGCAGGGTCCGGTCGGGGATGGGCAACAACGGCATGGACGGGACGGAGGGCGCCGTCACGGGCAACGTGTTCGGGTCCTACCTGCACGGCCCGGTGCTGCCGGCCAACCCTTCTCTGGCCGATGCCCTCATCAAGCTGGCGGTCGAGCGTGCGCTGGGTGAGCCTTTCGTGCCGGGACGTATCGACGATGAGCTTGCCGACCGGGCCCGGACGCGTCAGGTGCGAAGGCTGGTCGGCTGAGCCAGCAGCCCGTGCGGGCTTGCCACCGGCCGGAGCTAGACCTCGGGGACCAGACCCCCGGGGGGAGGGTCGTCGGGGGATGCCTCATCGGGACGGGGCAGGCCGTCTGTGGGGGCGGTCTTCTTCGAAACGGCCCAGCCGAGGTACGCGAGCAGGCCTAGTGGGACCTCCATCACGTGCGTAAAGAAGGAGAACAGCACAGTGCCGGCGAGCGCCTGTGCGGGGTCGGCGCCGAATGCGATCAGGACGGCCACGGCGCCGCCCTCGGTGACTCCGACGCCGCCCGGCGTGATGCCGATGGCGGAGAGCAGCCGCCCCACGGCGTAGGCGGCGAACATGTGCGAGAAGGTCATCCGCAGCCCAACAGCGTGCAGACTCTGCCAGAAGAGCACGTAGAAGACGGCGAAGTACCCGACCAGCCCGAACGTCAGCCCGACCCACCCGTGCCGGAGGACGCGGAAGATGTGGGCCCGCTGGTCGGTGACGAGCTTGTCGAAGGCCACCTCGCGGGAGGGGTTGACCCGTCGTAGGAGGGGGCGCAGGAGCCGGCCGAGAGCCAGGCCGAGAGATCGGGCGAGCTCTTCGCTGGCCAGCGCCGCGATGAACAGGGTGAGCAGCGCGAGGCCTGCGGCCGCGCCGATGAGTCCCCCCCTGACCACCGCAGCCGGCAGGTCGCCCCCGGCGACGAGGAGGGCGATCACGCCGGCCACGGGCAGGATCATCCGGGCGAGGATGTTCCAGACCCCGGTGACGATGACCGAGGTCGAGATGTCGCGTCGGGAGAACCCCCAGGACCGGAAGGCCGCGTAGGTGACGGCCACTCCAGCGGCACCGCCACCAGGCAGGAAGTTGCCCGCGGACGAGCCGCACAGGTTCACGATGAGCGCCTGCACGTGACGCAGGCCGGGCAGGGACCCGGCGAGGGTGAAGGTGTAGCACCAGAGCCCGAGGCACATGAGTCCGTACAACACCATGACGGCCCCGAAACCAACATGACTGAGGGTCTCGAACACCGCACCCCACGTGGTCTGCGCGATCTTCGGCAGCCACCAGACGACGAGCACGATCGCCAGGAGCATGCCGAGCACGCCCTGGATGATCCGCTTGCGGGACGGGCGCAGGCTGTGCCCGATCGAAGCGTCTTCCGTCACGACGACCTCCCCCCGGTCGTCACGCAAGACCGGCGAAGACGTCTCGGGAGATCGGGGCACCTGGTGGATGGGCTGGGTCGACGAACCACTCGCGGCCGAAGATCACGTCGAACAGGGGTCGCGGGATCCGCAGGAAGGCCGCGAGGGTGCGATCCGCCCCGCCTTCGGCACTGGCCTGGGATGCGTGGGCCCGCATCGAGGCCCGTTTGGCGGAGGCGTAACGCCGGACGTTGACCCGATGGGTGATGTCAGCTCGGGAGCTGTAGGAGCGTTCGAAGGTGGTGGGGTCGAACGTTGCTGGGAAGCGATAGGCCTTGCCGGCCAGGGCCACCGCGCGACAGAGCGCGTCGCGGGGCACGGTTGCCTGGAGCACCCGCGGAGTGTTCGCCAGCTCTGCCGCCCGCGCACCAACCTCGTGAACCTTCACATGATCACGATGCCCGTATCCACCGTTGGCGTCGTACGTCAACAGGACGTCAACGGACTCTTCCCGCAGGATGGCGGCCAGACGCCCGGCGGCCTCGTCGAGATCCGCCCGGACGAACCGGGTCCGCCCCGGCAGATCAGGTAGGGGTTCCGGCCCGGACCCGCTGTCGGCATACCCAAGATGCTCGACCCGGGCCACGCCCAACGCTCGTGCGCTCTCACGCAGCTCGTTCAGCCGGAGCTCGCCCAGCCGGCCGTCAGCGGAGAAGCTGTCCGCGGCAAGCCCCTCGTTGCCGTCGGTCGCTACCACCAGGATGACTCGGTGGCCCTCTGCTGCCGCGCGTGCCATCGTCCCGGCGGTGAGCAGAGCCTCGTCGTCGGGATGGGCGTGAAAAGCCAACAGGGTGTGCGCCATCAGGCCCTATCCTGTCGCATGCAAGGCTGAGTTACGTGAAGATCGCGCTGCTGTCGGACTGCTACCTGCCGCGCTTGGGTGGGATCGAGGTGCAGGTTCATGACCTGGCCACCCGCCTGATCGGGCGCGGGCACGAGGTCGTGGTTCTGACGGCCACCCCGGGCGCGCATGGTGAACGGGGGGGTTACGTCGACGAGGTTGATGGCGTTGCCGTCCACAGACTGGCCCTCAGGCTGCCATTCGAGCTGCCCGTCAACCCCCTGGCCCCAAGGCTGCTGCGCGAACGTCTGGCCGAGGGCGAGTTCGACGTCGCGCATATCCATATGGGCGTCGTGAGCCCCTTCGCCGTCGACTGCGCGCGCGTCACCACGGGCATGGGTCTGCCGACCGCTATGACATGGCACTGCATGTTGGGCGCGCTCGAGCCGGTATTTCGTGCCACCAGATATGTGCGCACGTGGGCTTCCCGGGGTGTTGCCATGAGCGCTGTCTCGGCTGTGGCGGCTGAACCGTTGCAGCGCATCGTCGGATCGCAGGGCGTGGTCAACGTCCTGTGCAACGGAATCGACGTCGACCGCTGGGCCAGCCCGGCAGCCGAGGTTCGGGCAGCCAAGGTTCCGGCACGCGAGGCGGGCACCAGCGTTAGGGTGGTGGCGGCGATGCGGTTGGTGGCGCGCAAGCGGCCAATGCCGTTGCTGCGCATCATGGTTCGCGTGCGCGCGTTGGTGCCGGCCGAGACCGCTATCAGCCTGGAGATCCTCGGCGATGGTCCTGACCGCGGTCGGCTCGAGCGTTTCATCGAGACCCACGACATGCGTGGCTGGGTCCGGCTGTCTGGCCGGGTGAGTCGCGATGAGGTACGCGCGACATATGCCGCGGCCGACATCTATGTGGCGCCTGCGCCCTTGGAGTCATTCGGGATCGCTGCCCTTGAGGCGCGGACGGTCGGGCTACCGGTCGTCGGGCGGTTGGGCAGTGGACTGGGGGAGTTCGTCAAGGACGGTCTCAATGGATACCTCGCGGCAGATGACGACGCGATGGCCGGGTCCATCGCCCGGTTGATCATCGACGATGACCTCAGAGGATCGATGGCGGCATACAGCCGCAGCACCCCGCCGGAGCAGTCCTGGGCCCGAATCCTGGACGGCGCCGAGGCGGAGTATCGCCGCGCCGTCACGTTGGCCGGGTCAGCGCGGGGGTCGGCGCGTTGACCGCTGGCCACGAGCCGCCGACCCGCCTGCACCAAGAGCCACCGCTCCTTGTGGTGGTCGGGGTCGACCTCCTGGGCGCCGAGGTTGTGCGTCTTGTGCTCGGTCACGGGGACGATCCCACCTCACTGCTCGCAGAGCATGGCTGGGAGGTGCGGCGGGTACGAGACCTCATGAGTCATACGGCCGGAATGCATGTGTTGACAATCTCGTTCGAGGTTGAGCCTCGCGCAGCCTCCTCGCTCGACCGTCGGGTGCGAACACGTCGGGACCATGATCTGGTGGTGTCGGAGGGCGAGGTTCCCGAGCCTCACCAACGCGTCGCGGCCTATGCCTTGGTGACCAGCTCGCGCGGCGTGCTGATGACGCAGTTCTCGGACCGAACCAACGCAGATGGCCGGTGGGGCCTGCCTGGTGGGGGCATCGATGGCGGCGAAGCGCCGGAGCTGGCTGTGGTCCGCGAAACGTGGGAGGAGACCGGTCAGGTGATCGAGGTCAGCGACCTCGCGCTGATCCGGACCAGTCACTGGATCGGACGTGCACCGTCCGGTCGGCTCGAGGACTTTCACGCCGTTCGGGTCGTCTATCGCGCAGTCTGTCCCGAGCCGACCGAACCGGTCGTACATGACATCGGGGGCACCACGGCGTCTGCCGCCTGGGTGCCCCCGACCGATCTCGACCGGCTCGACATCACGTCCAGCTGGCGGTCGCTCCTGTCAGACGTCGTCGTGACGCCGGACCAGGCCGATGGCCCCGATCACCGCGAGCACGACACCGACGACGACGATCGTGCCCGGCCCCAGCCCTGACCAGTCGACGTTCCAGGCCGTGGTCTCGTTGGCGATGATCAGTCCGCCGAGAATGATGGCCACCAGCCCGGCCACGATCGCTGAGGCGTTCGGTCCCTTGGGACGTGCGGGCGCGTTGACCTTGTCCTGGATCGGGGTGCCATCCGGGGATGACGGCGTAACCGGTGTGTTCGCTTCCATCGTCCTACTCCTTCACCACAGTGAGCTGTCCGATGCCGACACCGGCATCGACCACGACCTCGGTGGGCCCGTCGCCGATGACGACCGACCGTGATACGTCTGAGCCGCCCTGTCCGCTGCTCCCCGCGTCATTCGGCAGGAGAATCTCGCCCAGGCCCACGTGACCCACGATCTTGACGGTCAGGTTCTGTGGGACCACCACCTTCAGCTCACCCATCCCCACGTATGCCGGGATCTTGGCTTCGCTGAGGCCTTCGGTGGGCAGCCCGCTGAGATTGAGTACACCGTTACCGACGCCCAGCTGGTAGTTGGCGTCACCGGATACCGACGTCGGCGCCCAGGTAGCGTCCCCGATCCGTCCGCCGAGGTGGATCCCGCTGGGTACGGCGGCGCTCGACAAGGCGGCGATCGAGAGGACGATCGCCAGGAAGGTGACGAAACCGGGCCGCCAGCCGGCAATGCCGAGCACCACCATCAGCAGCCCCATCGCCGCCAGCGAGCCGGCGAACGCGATCGCCTGGTGGTTACCGGTCCAGCTGAGCTCGGCGCCTGCCCAGAGCAGGGAGCCGTATGTTGCCAGGGCCAGCCCGATGGCGATCAGGGCCATCAGCGGACCACCGGAACGGCGACGCAACCTCTTGTAGGAAACCGGGTTGTAGGCGACCGGGACCGGCCAAGTCGGTGACGGGGGGGCGGTGGATGGGGTCGGGCGCCCGGTAGCCGTCGCCGGCCCGGAGGCTGCCGGCGACGGGACAGAGGTGGTCGGGGCGCCCGTGGTCGGAGTGCCGGTGGTCGGGGTGCCGGTGGTCGGCGCGCCGAGCTGTTGGTTCATCACCCGTTGGTCGGCGTCAGGACGGTTGTCAGACCGTTGAACCAGCCACCAGATCAGGAGACCGACGAGGACCAACCCCCACGGGAACCCCCATCCGGGGCCGCCGCTCCACCATGTGCCTCCGAACGCCGAGTCGCCGAACAGCGCCAGCCCCGCGAAGACGAGCAGGACGATGGAGCCGCCATGCCCGTCACGCAGCGCTCGCTGCGCCGGGATCTGGTCCCTGTCGTTGGGCAGGAGGGCCCAGGCGACGAGGTAGATGGCGATGCCGGCACCCCCCAGCATGGTGAGGATTACCAGGGCGACACGGACGATGACCGGATCGATGCCGAGCCGGTCGGCGAGCCCCGAGCACACGCCGGCGATCCACTTGTTGTGGGTGCGGCGTCGGATGCCGATGCTGCGCAATGCGTTGAAGAACCTGTCCATTCCCGTTTGCGGGTGGGATGTGTTTTGTTCGCTCATGTCACCGATTCTTGGCTGCCGCGCATCGGCTCGCCATCAGGTTTGACCCTGACCCGACCCTGATCCGACCCTGAGATCGTGTTGTCCGGGCTCCCTGTGCCCCGGATGTGGGCAAGGATGGACGGCGTGCCCGCGCCATACCAGGTTCCGCAGTCGCCGATAACCTCCGGCGAGCGTCTGCGAGTGCGCCGGCTGGAACGTCCCGTCCAGGGGCGATACCTCGCAGGGGTCTGTGCAGGGCTTGCAGAGCACCTCGGGCTCGATGTGCGGCACGTACGTCTGGCGTTCGGCCTGGCCTGTCTTGCGGGCGGTGCGGGCATCGCGGCATACCTGTTCCTGTGGGCGCTCACGCCCCAGTCGCTGGGAACCACCCAAGTCGCCCGAACCGATGCTGTGGCAGTCGGTCGACCGACCAACGAGCCTGTGCGCAACCTCGTGGTCGGTCTCGGGTTGCTCTTCGTCGGTGGGGCGCTCGTGGCCCAGCAGCGCGGCGTCAACCTGCGCCTCGGCCTGCTCATCCCGATCTTGACCGTGGTGGGGGGAGCGGTCCTCGCATGGTCACAGCTCGACGATGCCGAGCGGGGCAGATGGCTGGTCGGGGACATGGGACCCGCCGGTCGACGAGCAGGCTTGGTACGTCTGGGGATCGGCATCGCGCTGGCGACGTTTGGTGTCGTTGTGCTGGTGACTCAGGGTCGCGGGTTCTCCGGCTTGTGGGAGGTGGGGATCCCCGCTGTGGCGGTTCTTGCCGGCGTTGCGCTCGTCGCAGCGCCGTGGGGTGTGCGGCTCTGGGCCGATCTGCGCGCCGAGCAAGCCCAACGCATCCGTGAGACCGAGCGGGCCGACATCGCCGCGCACCTGCATGACTCCGTCCTCCAGACCTTGGCGCTGATCCAGCGCCAGGCGGGCGACCCCGCCGCGGTGGTTCGCCTCGCACGCGCCCAGGAGCGAGAGCTGCGCGGTTGGCTGTATGCCGGCCCGCTCGGCTCGCAGGCCAGCCTCGGCTCCGCAGTCACGGAGGTTGCGCACGAGGTGGAGGACCTGCACGGCATGCCGATCGAGCTGGTGGTCACCGGTGATCGACCGCTCGATGTCGGCGGGGCCGCGCTGGTGCGGGCCTTGCGCGAGGCCTTGCTCAATGCCGTCCGGCATGGCGCCGCGCCGGTATCCGCCTATGTCGAGGTGGGTTCCGATTCTGTTGAGGCGTTTGTCCGGGACCACGGTCCGGGCTTCGACCTGGATGCCGTGCCCAAGGATCGCTTCGGCGTTCGCGAGTCGATCCTTGGCCGCATGTCGCGACATGGTGGCGCGGCAGCGTTGCGCAGGCTCGAGCAGGGCACCGAGGTCTCGCTCACCTTGCCCGTGACGGCTCCCGGGGCACATTCTCAGATCCAGCCCGATGAGCAGAACGACACCGAAGAGCGGACCGACACTGAAGTGCAAGCCGATACCGAAGGACGGCGCTGATGTCCGAGCCAAGGTCGACCCAGTCCGTCCCGATCCGGCTCGTCCTTGTCGATGACCACCGGATGTTCCGGTCAGGTGTCAAAGCCGAGCTTGACGAGTCGATGCTGATCGTGGGGGAGGCCGCTGACGTCGACAGCGCGATCGTCGTGGTGGCGCAGACACGACCCGATGTTGTCCTGCTCGATGTTCATCTGCCGGGCGGCAACGGGAATGGCGGCAGTGACGTGATCTCCGGATCGGGTGGCGTGACAACCGAATCCGGTGCCCCGGTTCGCTTCCTCGCGCTGTCGGTGTCCGACTCGGCGGAGGACGTGATCGCGGTCATCCGGGCTGGGGCTCGCGGATACGTCACGAAGACGATCAACGGCCCCGACCTGACCAGCGCCATCCGACGGGTCGCGGACGGCGATGCCGTGTTCAGTCCCCGGTTGGCGGGTTTCGTCCTTGATGCCTTTGGCGCGGCCGCCGGCGAGGTCGCGGTGATCGACGAAGAGCTCGACCGGCTCAGCTCGCGCGAGCGCGAGGTGATGAGGCTCATCGCCCGCGGCTATCAGTACAAGGAAGTTGCCAAGGAGCTCTTCATCTCGATCAAGACCGTTGAGACTCATGTGTCGTCGGTGCTGCGCAAGCTGCAACTGTCCTCACGACACGAGCTCACGGCGTGGGCCGTCGGGCGGCACCTGATATGAGCCCACCGCCGAGAGCTCATCGCCACGGGACTTCCGCTGAGCCGTCACTTCCCCTGCCACCGCGTTGTGGGGAGGGTGCCCCGTCGTTTCGGGGGTGAGTCCCTTGCGGCGTTTACGGACGGTTACCTCTGTTGTCGGTGTAGGCGGTTACCGTCGGTTTTGTGAAGCGGGCGTTCAAGTTTCGGTTGTACCCGACGAGCAAACAGCATGACGCTCTGCGGTTGATGTGTGCTGCGCACGCTGAGTTGTATAACGCAGGCCTGCAGGAACGTCGGGACGCCTGGCGGATGCGTAGAACCTCGGTCAGTGCGTCGTCGCAGATGTTGCAGCTCAGGGAGATCCGGTCGGTCCGCCCGGACCAGGGGGTGTGGTCGTTCACGTCTCAGCAGCAGACGCTGCGGCGCCTGGATAAGGCGTTCGGGGCGTTCTTCCGGCGGGTGAAAGTCGGCGAGACGCCGGGGTACCCACGGTTTCGGGCCGCCGCCCGGTTCGACAGTGTGGACTTCCGGCACGGGGACGGGATCAAGTTCCTGCCGGCGAGCGAACGGCTCAAGGTCCACGGGGTGGGTCACGTTCGGGTGCGGCTGCACCGGAACCTGCCGGAGGGCGCCGTGTTGGGACAGGTCAGTGTGAAGCGTGAGGGTTCCGGACGGAGAACCCGCTGGTTCGTGGTCATTCCTCTCGAGGTTCAACCGGCTCTG
>JGI24129J20441_1000398_pt1 | contig 13334 bp, 12 predicted proteins | sample BarGraNGADG00211_FD_20441 | JGI IMG/M metagenome (IMG submission 20441) | reverse complement strand
GGCGAGCTGTCCTACCCAGGCACACTGCCCACCAGTGGCGACTCACGGTCAGTTGTGAAGACGGACTGTGTCAGTTATTCACACCAAGATCACAGGGGGGGACTGCAGCAAGCAGTCAGGAACCGTGACGGCTAGAGGAAGCGATTGCTCAAGGTCTGTGTCAGTTCGCCGCCCGTCCCGATTGACGCCCCCGGTGCGAGAATCTTCAACGGGCGGGGCATACGGGACGCCTCGGGGAAACGACCCTGCCTGACCTGGGCCGTCACCGTACAAGGATCGCCGTGAGCGACTGGCCGCCGAGCAGGCCAAGGCTGATCTCCTCACGTTCAGCCAGCTGCAGACGGGATGGACCGGGCAGCCAAAAATCGGGGCGAGCAGGGACGACCGGAGTGCGTTCGAGCACGGTCACCACACCGGGCGCCGTGCATCCGACCTCCCTCGCCACCTGGCGCAGGGACAGTCCTCGACCTTCTCAGACGATGGATTGCTCGCTTCTGCTCAACGGTCAAATGTGGGGTCATGTCCAACTCCTCGGCTCGGTCGATGCAGCGTCATCGACTCACAGAGAAATTGCAGTGATCCCTTGAACCCGCCCAGCTAGCCAGCGGCAAATACTTGTTTCCACCGGTCCTGAACTCAACCCAGCCTTGGAAATGGCAGTTGCCCCAGGGCTTTGGCTATCTCATGCTGGGCGCCAAAGGTACTGCTGGCCTTAGCGCCTTCTATTGGAGGGTCAGTTCAATCTTACCTCCCGCTTCAACTCGGCGAGTAGAGGAAGGCCATCCTCGGAATGGAGCGTTACGGAGAACCGATCGGCATCGTTTTGGAAGGCAAATTGGAAGTTCCCCTCGGGAGGCAGAACGTCTTCACTGAGCAGGTCCAGCGTGTCCGCGACGCCGTCGTCGAGCGAAAACGCGCTCTCAAGGTGCCAGCGGGCCAAATGCTCGGCACCGTCTCGATCGAGTGCCTGGGTCTGACCCAACTTCTTCTGTCCTCGCGCACGATATTTCTTCCGTAGGCCCTGCAGTGCTGCCCAGATCGCGATAGCCGCCAGCTGCCCGAGCGCTGATTCGGCAATGAGAAGCAGGACTATTTCGCCCCCGCCGGCGGCGCCCCACGAGGTGATGTTTCTCTGATCCCGTATGGCGTATAACGGTCTACCTTCGGAGATTGAAATCACGGCATCGTAGAGATCGTCGACCACGTCGTCGCTACCCCAGATCGGCCCTTCAATCACCAATCTCCAAATCTGAGAGGGAGACTCAGATGGATAGCTGGTCCAGTGGACCTGTGCGTCCACCCTGTTTCGGTAATCCAGCAGTCGTGGCTCGTCGGTGTCCGAGGTCTCAGGGTTCATGTTCCACCACCGCGCTCGCGCGTCGACCTCTATTACAGCGCGGTTTGGCCGGCTCCGTGTCTTGTGGCCACAACAAACAGGGGTCTGCAGCTTCACTGAGGACATCCGTCGGGCTGGTCGATTGTGGCGAACTGGTGTTCGGATGCTTGCCGACGAACTTAGGCCAGATTGAAGAGTTCGCAGACTACGTCCTGCTCGTATAATGAATCACGGCGAGACTGCGCGAGCCCGAACACGGAGCCATTAGGAGCGAGGTTGGCGAATGCGAGTGCTCAAATCTCCCAAGGCAACGGGTCAACAGTTGGTGATAATCACGGACAGTCAACCGGGAGTGGTACAGATCCTCGGCGCTGCCGGAAGCGGTAAGACCACCGCAGCCCTGCTCAGGCTCCGAGCACTCTCTCGATTCTGGCAGCGGCGTCGCGAGGATGGTTACCTCGACGAGCCACCTCGGATTCTGGTGCTTACCTACAACCGGACACTTCGGGGCTACATCCAGGCGCTCACAGAAGAAAACATAGTAGGAGATGTCGACCTTCGAGTATCGACTTTCGGCAATTGGGCTCACAAACTCCTTGGGTCTCCCGCATTAACGGATGAGCGTAAGATTCTGGAGTTGGGCCGTCACTTGGGATATCCCGATCGGTTTCTGACCAATGAAGTCGAATACGTCCTGGGTCGATTTCTGCCCGGAGATCTTGACTCGTATGCCGATCCGTCGTTTCGTCGCGAAGGCCGAGGACGAAGTCCGCAGGTTTCCATTCCGACGCGCCGTCGGCTGCTCGACGACGTTATTCGGCCATATCGTCTCTGGAAGGAGGATGAAGGCTTGGTCGATTGGAACGACGAAGCGGTTGCCGTTGCGATGACACGCTTAGTAGACCCATACCACGTCGTGATCGCTGACGAGGCACAGGATTTCTCGGCGAATCAGATCCGGGCTGTAGTGAATCATTTAGCCGACGAATACTCGCTGACCTTTGTGCTGGATCGGGCTCAGCGCATCTACGCACGGCACTTTACGTGGCGTGAAGTGGGCGTCACGATACGAAAGAGCCACACTCTGAATGAGAATTACCGCAACACAGCGGAGATCGCCCGGTTCGCGCTCCCGCTGGTCGAAGGAGTTGACGTGGGTGAAGACGGGACCCTGCCCAACTTCACCTCGTGCAAGCGGAGTGGTGGCCGCCTTCCCATATTGTTGGCCGGAAAGTTCTCTGAGCAGATGGATTGGGTCATCGCCGACATCGAGGCTAGGGGAAAAGAATGTGATGACACTGTTGCGTTTCTCCACGTTGCTGGCTGGTTCGATGAAGTCCGCCGGCGCCTGTCAGATGCCGGGCTGGCTTTCTGCGACATCACCCAAAGATCGGAGTGGCCTAGTGGTCGCGAGAACATTGCCTTGTCGACAATGCACTCCGCTAAGGGTCTAGAATTTGATCACGTCTACATCATCGGACTGAGCAAGGAAAATACGACACATGGCGATGATGAAGGGGATGACGGTTTCGAGACATATCGACGTCTGCTCGCCATGGCCATCGGCCGAGCGAGGGAAACCGTTACCATCGGGTTCAAGCCGGGAGAGCAGAGTGACTTGATTGCTCTCTTGGATCCTGCCACATTCGCGTTGATCGATTGTTCGTGATGGAACATAACGCAGATGTGCTTGCAGTAGACCTCGATGTTCTGGAGGTAGCTCGTCGTCGCGGAATCGAACACGTCTTACATTTCACAACCAACTTGGGTTTGGTGGGGATCTTCGCCACCAAGCTCATCAAAGCGAGAACGCTCCTTGAGAAGAATCAGTATCTGGAGCATCTATTCATAGCTAACAACTCGATCCGCAAGGATCCGGCTTGGGCCGGCTACATCTCGATGTCAGTATCGGGTATCAATGCAGAACACCTTCGGTACTCGCGAGCAGAACACCTACTGGATGATCTGTGGTGGTGTGTGTTGGACTTGGCTCCGGCGATTCTTGCTCATGACGGAGTCATGTTCGTTACGGCAAACAACATTTGGCCCCGGTCTGAACGCGGGACGGGGGGTGCCGGTCTCGAAGCACTGTTCGCCACAAGAATCGCGGGCCGTTACTCGTCCATCCACGAGCGGGAAGCAGAGATGCCACCGGCTCGGACGACCTGCAGTGAGGCGGAAGTTCTGTATCCACAGGAGGTTTCTACTGATTATTTGCGCGGAATCTATGTTCAGAATGATGCTCATGCCGCTGACGTCGAAGCCGGCATGAGCGCCACGTCTCACCGGGACGTACCTGTATATGTAAATGAACAGATATTTACCGAAGGATTGTTGAAGTGAAGCGCCAGGACCGCGTTGTGATGTCAGCGCTGTGGGCAGCGTGGGGCGACGCTTTGGGATTCATGACGGAGCTTGCCTCTCCCGGTGTGGTCGAAGCCAGAACAGGCGGCAGTGTTGTATCGACGACCATTCCTTGGAAACGGCGAATCGGGGGTCGAACTCCCGTCACCGTCAGCTTGCCAGCAGGGTCCTACTCGGACGACACTCAGCTGCGTTTGTCGACGTCGCGAGCCATTCGTTCCGATGGTCGTTTCGATGTTGAAGCGTTCGCAAAAGTTGAGCTCCCCGTCTTTCTGAACTACGCACTTGGTGCAGGACGAGGTACCAAGGCAGCAGCAGCAGCTCTGTCTCGAGCAGGAGTCAGTTGGTCAACCAATTTTTTCAAGACGGATGGACAGTCGTACGTGAACGGAGGTGGCAATGGCGCCGCCATGCGCATCCAACCTCATGTGTGGGCATCGAGGTCTCCCGGATCTTGGGAGAGCTGGATGCCTGATGTGATTCGGAACACCCTGACGACTCACGGTCACCCCCGGGGAATAGCAGGCGCGGTTATCCATGCTTCGATCTTGGCCCAGACTTTCGACAACGAAGAGATCCCCCATCCCGAAGAGTGGATCGGCGGCGTCGAGCTGTTCGATGCAGTCGTGCAAAGCATTGCGCGTGACGATGAGTTGTCGTCGTTGTGGCTCCCCACGTGGGAACGCGAGGCAGGTACCTCATTTACAGCGGCGATGCGCGAAATGGTTGGTGGGTACGCAGCGCAGCTCAAGGTTCTAAGGGAAGGTCCAGTAGAACTGGAGGACTGGCGTGAGACCGTTGGGCGGTTGGGAGGCCTCGACATCGCCACGCGAGGAGCCGGTGATATCTCAGCTGTGCTTGCTGGTGTACTCGCCTGGGTGGCCCGCGACGATCCGGCGAGAGGTTTGATCGTCGCAGCAAATGTGCTCGGATCAGACACGGACACTATTGCCACAATGGCTGGCGCCATCATCGGCGCCGTCCATGACGGTCTTCCGCCTGGCCCCGTCCAGGATGACGAGTTCATCGGCCGGGAAGCCAATCGCCTAGGGAGCCTTGGCATCAACCCTCCGAAGCGACATTTCCGATACCCCGACCTCTTAACCTGGTCGGTGCCTCGGGCGGCGGTAGATCTTGTCGGCATGGTGGACGGTCGGCTGGCACTTATGGGCCTGGGATATCTCGATGCCGAGCCGATTGCCGCGAGCCGAGCTGCTGGTACGCCGACGAATTGGCGATGGGCACGACTCCCGTTCAACCAGCACGTGTTGGTACGCCATCGGGATAGCCCAAACGAGCTAAAGCCGACGCTGCTCCCCGGCCGCCCCTTGGCTGCTCGGCGCACAATTGAACAGGACCAACAGGAGTCGTTCTTCGGCGACATTGACATCGACAGCGAGTCGCGCCCAGAGTCGAAGTCTGCGGGGCGGGGTGGTGATGAAGAAGCTGCTACCAAGCGGAATGCCTCGCGCAACGAGCCGATGCACGGTGAGTCGGCAACCGGCGATACCACGCAGCTTCACTCGCGAATACGAAGCCTGTTGCCGACGGCGAGCGCAGAATCGTGTCAGGTTGTAGCAACCTTCCTCGACATCCGAGGATTCTCGAGCTTTGCCGCGCAGGCAGAGTCCTTCGACGCAGCCCTCTACCTCCGTTCTCTGTATACGGCCATTCTGGACTCATACTTTCCAGACGCTGACTTCTTCAAGCCGACGGGCGATGGGCTGTTCCTCGTGCATGAGCTTGCGTCTCAGGCCTCGAGCGTGCCACCGAAGGTCAGTTCAGTCCTTGCCCGATGCGTGAGGCTCGTTGAGAACTTCGGGCAGATTACGGCTGACGATCTGATGGTTAACTTCGCTGTGCCCCAATACTTGGGAGTAGGCGTGGCCCGTGGTTCTGTCACCCGACTAGTCTCGGGAGACACGGTGCTGGACTACACCGGCCGATCTCTCAACCTGGCTTCGCGGTTGATGGACAAGGCCCGACCCCGTGGAGTGGTGTTCGCGGACTCACATGCAGCCCAGCTCATGGAACCCAAGGTGGCAAGTCTGTTCTCGAACGACCGTGTGTGTATCAGGGGTATATCGGATCAGGACCCTATTGGGATCTGCATTACGCGGGAAGTTCAGATCGCACCCGAGGATCGCTACCCCCCACCCAGCTCAAAGAACCAATGGGGCTCGATGCACAGCCTCTCGGTAGACGACGTCCGGAGACTGTCCAGCTACGCCTTCTATCTTCCGAGGGTGCCGCGAGTCGATGAAAGGGCGGGCGTGCATGTCGAGGTCCCAACCTTCGACAAGGAGGGTAGGCCAGACGGGTCCGTTCACTCGATGCGAATCTACGGAAGGGTCGACGAGCATCCAGAGGGTGCCGTCGTCACAATTCCTTTGGCCTCGGTAAGAAACAGCCTCAAGGGAATCCCGGCAATGACGACTTCGAGGATCCTCGGTCTCACCAAGACTACCTACGTCTCATTCACCCCATTCTGCGGACCAATCGACGAAGGCTGATCCGGTCGAACATCCGCGTCAGGTGCACTCCCCCTCCCGGCACGTCCACCTCATCACTCAAGTCGCCAGTATTAGCTTTCCCGGAGCGACGGCCTCGGTGGCCGGCTCGGCGATCTCAGCTTGATGGCCAACCCGGCTGGTTACGGCCAACTGGTGACCTGGGCCTTCAAGCTTGAGACCGCCTCCCGGTTCGGCGTGGAGGGCCCCGGCTCCTATGGCAGCAGTCTGGCACGTTACCTGCGCCGCAACGGTCCAAGATAATTGAGGTCGGTCGCCCTCCCCGAAAGGGAGAGCGGAGGATGTCGGGTAAGAGCGACGCGATCGACGCCGAGCGCGCTGCCCGGGAAGTGCTCGCCTGGCAAGGCGACCGCCACTCCGAAGTTGGCGGATGGGCTGATCGAAGGCATCCGGCTTGTCAAGATCGCCCGTGATACCGCCGTGAAAGCCCATTCTGCGGCCATAATCACGCTGAAGGCGACCCTGGTGACCGCCTCAGACAAGCTGCGAGTGAGCTGGAGCCACTCACTGACTTCAAGCTCACGACTGCCTGTGCCGTTTTGCAGGCCGACGGCGACCTGGGCAATCCCCGAATAGGCGATGCTCCACGTTCTCGGATCCCTCGTCCGCCGATGGTTCGAGCTCCATGAGGCGATCAAGATCCACTCCCGTCAGCTCAAGAAGCTCACCAAGACCGCAGCGCCCGAAATGGTCGCTGCATTTGGCATCGGGCCCTCGTGGTGGATCAACTCGGTCTTGTAGAGGCCGTTGAAGCTCCTATCGACGTCAAGTCGCTCTACGCGGCAGGCGCGAGCGTTATAGGAACGCTGGGTAGGGGCAACAGTCCGTAGATTTCGCGGGCGAGAAAACGCTTGAGGCGGCGGACAACGTCCTTCTTCGAGCCCTTCAGCGGTGCGTCGCTCGACATAGGCGATGGTCGGGGAGCGCCAGCGCATGCGGACGACGATCGTTCGGTGCAGAGCGGAGTTCGCTTGGCGGTTCCCGCCACCGTTGAGTCGGTGTCATCCGTTGGTTTTGCCCGACCCGGCCGGGATCGGACAGGCACCGCAGAGCTTTGCCAGGGCGGCATCGGAGCGGATGCGATCGGTGTTGTCGCCGGCAGCAACCAGTAGTTGGACGGCGACATCGGGCCCCTGGAGCAATGCCGATCGCGTCGAGTGGGCCACCCTCACCTACGAGGACTGTTTCAGTAACCGACGAGATCGGCAAGATCCTGCCGGCAGAACGGGAGGAGAGCTACTACCGTCAGATCGACACAGCCGAACTGGTCCCTTCACAAACACCGAGTCTCTATGAAACCCGGGCCGATTCCGCCGCGACGATGGGATTCACATTTCTACTAGTTCCCAAAGGAGGCTCACAGCGATGGATTCGGAACTTCGAGAACCGAAGCTTTTGGCTTTGGGAAAGATCTTTGAGGCACAGTTCCGGAAACAGTTCCTCGGGACCGGTGGTTCGTCAGACAACGTTGAAGTGGCTCCGCACTGCCGGGTCGTCCGATCGCGCGGTACCGAGCGCTCCCAAATGCTCGACAGTTTCGGCGAACCGACTTCGGACGCGGAACGGTCCCTATCCCTCCAGACTGTGCGTCCTATCGTGATTCGCGGATTTGGTTCTGTGGACTTGATGGTGTTTTACGTCGATGACGAAGGAGCCCAGTGTCATGTAGTGGTGGAGATTAAGAACACAGACTGGAATGCCATCCCGCGGGGCCGCGTCGTGAGAACGCTGGGAGCTCAGCGTCGTCAGGTGTATGGCTACCTTGAGCCGTTGGAATACCGTGCCAGACGGAATGAGATTGGCAAACCCCAGGCGATTCTGGTGTATCCATCGCGACCTGAGAGCGCAGACAAGGACGAGTCGATCCTCAACTATCTCAGCGACTACGGCATTCAATTCGAATACACCGATGAACTTCTTCAAGGAGCAGTGGCGGACAATCAACCCCTGAAGGATGTAGGCATGCGCCACCAGGGATGGCTGGCGGAAACCCCAGCATGCGACATGTGCTCTGCGGGCCAAGTTTCAATACGTCAAGTGCCAAGCCCGAGACGCTTGACCGAAGACCTGGCTCAACTGCACGCCGCGCTGTGCCCAGCCTCCGGGTGGATTAGATGAGGGACGGTCAATGTCGAAAGAGGTGTTGGAGCGATTGAGAGCCCGACGGGCGTGGACTAACACGTTCGTCGTTACTCTGAATGCGGGCCTTTTCTCCCAACCGGTTCGGCGCCAGCCAATGCATTCCTTTTGAGACACTGAGCGTTCCCAAGGGCAGCAATCACGGCGACGTGATCGGGAGTGTCTGGATTGAGCACTGGACCCTCGGATTTTCCCAGCTCAATTCTGACCGTCCCAGCGCACACTCCACCCGTGCCAGCACCCGACACACATGTTGGTGTCGCCTGGGTGCATAGGAGCCAACCAGCACGACCACCTGCAGCGGCAAAGAATTCATCACTAGGATGTCCGTGTGTGTTAGTCGCCCCGACGCTGACGATTACCGCACTGGGCTCAAGAATCTCCAATAGTCGAATCTGATCGTCGGCGGCGGATCCGAGATTCCCGCCATGATGAGGCCAGCGCACGACTGATCCCTTCGGAATCTGTGAAGCCACCCGTTTCCAAGTGACCATCTGAGCGTCACCTCCAATAACGACGACATCAGACTCAACCCGGACCACAACGATTCCGCTTGCCAGATTTGCATCAGCTTGCGTTAGTGCAGAGATAACCTCGCCGTAAGTTGGAGCGAGAAGTTGCCAGTTGATCGATCCACACGCTTCGGGACCCGCGCCAGTCTCAGCGCGCTCAACACGACCGACAAACTCTCGTGCTCGAAGGAGGAGCGCACGGAGCTTGCGTCCTGCTATCCCCCGCTCCTCGCCAGCGACGGGCACTGACATAAAGCTGTCCTGATTGAAGTACAACGTACCCGTGAACTGATCTCCTATCTCCTCCAGAACGTCTAAGACACCACCAAAATGGTCAAAATGCGTGTGTGTGACTATCGCTGATCGAAGCTGCGTGAATCCAAGTCGTTTCAACTCTTCAACCGCCAAACGATGTTTGCCCTCACGACAATCAATGAGGAGAGCGTCCCCGCCGTCATCGTCGACGGCGACGGTGCAGTCGCCATGCCCGACATCCACACATGAAAGCGTCGCTGTCATCGGGGCAGGATTGGAGTTGGGTCCACGCTGTCGAAGTCGATGTCCTGCCACGACATGGACTGAAATCGGTAGAGGGCGGTAGCCACATCGTCGACGGTCTCGACTCCAGTGACATCAAATGTCGCACCGCCTCTTGCAAGCCATCCAGGCATTCGAACGGGAAACGGAACCAGGACGCCTTCATCTGGAGTAATCCCATTGACCCAGATCCGAGCGGCATTACCTTCAACATTAAGCACCGTCCCGATTCGCCGGAATGTTGATCTCGACTCAAATTGCGGCGTCGCGATTTCGGGATAACGCACTCCCCCTTCGGGTGCAGAATGCCCGGCAAAGCGCCTGATCGCCACTGCACGATCCCCCTCGTCGATCTCATAGGCGTCCCACACGGCCTGTTCGGCAAACGTGAGGATCTCGTGGAGCGCCTGAGGGTCATGCGACATCTCCGCAGCACGACGTCCGATGGTTGCAAGCGACTTCAATGTCGCACTACGGGCAGGGATCGGTAGGGAAGGAAGCACCCTCGCTGAGATGTTTCGATCATTTCCGTAACTTGCCGCAAAAGCGCTTGCAAATCCCGATCCAACGATGATCATCAGTGCATGCAATAGGTCTTCGTCCGTCTGATCGTGAGGAGCGATACCGCGCACACTATTGCGGACCGCGATACCAAGCAGATCGATTGCGACGTGGAAGCGCCACGGGCTGTTCGCATTACGTGCTGCCGATGCGAGTACCTTCTTCTTTTCAACGTTCCGAGCCCCCCGAGCCCCCTGAAAATCATTTGGAAATGACACACGCCACAACAGATCCTCACGGACGACGCTGTAACTCGAAACGTCCCCGAAATGGTTGAGGTACAGGGTTCCTTTACCACGGTCAATGATTTTAGCCAGGGGCTGTGTGCCACTTAATATGTCTGCGATTTGCCCAAGTGGTACGACAGGAGCGTGAACCAACAATGGAGGTGCCGCTTCATGCAGAGGCGCATCCTTGTTGGTCTGAACGTAGTTCACTGGTGCCGGGGATCCAGCCAGAAAGGCTCCCAGACGGCGGCGATCGACCTCGCGGATTACGCGCGATCCGATTCCGCCAAGCCCATCCCGTTTCCGCGCGAGGAGGACGGCGGTTGAGACTTGGGAAGTTGCGAATGTTCCTTCAGGAAGACGCCATATTTCGAAGACATCAAACGCCTCCGTCAAAGCAGCGCGACTGTGCTCGCTGTTATCGGCGCTGAGCCACGATCCTGGCAGGAGGACACCCAGGAGACCACCAGGTGCCAGGGCTCGTATGCTCCAGTCCAAGAATTCATTTGCGACTTGTGCCCTGTGACCGTCAGAACTGAACCTCCATGGAGGATTGGTGACAATAAGGCTTGGAGAGAGGGCCGGTGGCGCTTGACGGGTGGTGTCTACCTCATCGATTTGCCATCCGTTGCCGGCAGGCTGCGCGTGCAGCAGAAGGGTTAGCCGAGCAATTTCCGCTGCAAATGGATCTATGTCGTAACCGTGAAGATGCACTGCAAGGTCCCGGTGGCGGTGTTCATCAGTCCAGTTAGATGGTTGTAAATCACGAAGACGATCATGTGCGGCAACCAAGAGAGTTCCGGAGCCACATGAGGGATCAAGCACGTGACGGTCATCGGGCGCGACCAGTTCGACTGGCAATTCGGTAAGGAGGCGACTGGCCAATCTCGGAGGTGTGTAATGAATGCCGAGTCTCTTTCGATCATCATCATCGACAAGCGCCTGCTCATACACGTGACTGAGGATGGAAGGATCGAGGCTGCGATAGTCGATTCCATCGCCAAGTTGTTTCACGAGAGTCGCCAATACAGTTCGCTCCTGCGGCGAAGAGTTGTCGAACCAGCTGAATGTCGACGGGTACTGTCGGACGACTCTCTCGATGAGAGCATCAGTTTCAGAGAAATCTTGGCGATCGCGGTCCCGCATTACTAATACCGTCAACGAACCGACCACCAGCCGGGCTGCACGCCGATGCAAGAGCCTCCTCGCCTTTTCGGGGTCTGCGTTGCGACTTGCGGGGAGAGATTTGCTTGCAACCTCAAGCGCTTCGCCGACAATTGGGGCAAGCTGATCTGCACAGCGAGAGCGCGCAGTCGCAAGCAAATTCACCGGAATTTCGAATAGTGGAAGTTGGCGTAAACCGACTTTTGTCGTCAACGCGGCAGACGGTCGTAGCCACTCTGACAACTCGACAATGTCAGCAGTTGTGACAGCTGCACGCCAGCGCCGAGGGCCCGCTGACTCAGCGACCCAGAGATCCAGCTGATCATCTGCTGCAATGAAGAAGTACGGTGCCGCAACAACTCGTGCGACTTCGAAAGCGGTGTCGATTGTTCCGCTTGTCAAAGTGACAACAGCAGTCGACATGTCCTTGGGGTTCGGACGGCCGAATGCCACCAGGTCGGCCTTCGCAATCCCAGCCTCACGCCCGAGCCATACGGGGTAGTCGTAATCCAGGACGTCATCGCCGTACCCAGCGGTAGCGAGGAGACTTCTCGCTCCAGCGGTTGCGGCGAGTGCATTCATCGTCACATCATGACCTCAGCCAGCTCCACGGATCCCGATAGCCCTTTAGTCATGGAATAATTGTATAGCGCCGCCATCTCACCTCGGTTGATCCCGAACAGCAAGAGGCTCATCTGGAATCCGAGAGGCGAACTAGGTCGATCTATGGGCCGCTCGCCGTAAACACGCGAATAGGTGATCCGCTGGAAGTCCTCGAGCGAGCCGGCCGTCCGGTGAGTGCTGCCCGGCTCGTGGGTGTCCTGTGTGAAATGTCTGGAATGATATTGAAGAGCTTGTGCACATGCTCGTGTCATATTGAGGGGCGCCTCTAAAGGGCCCCATTGCGCGAACGAATCGCTCTCCGGAATTCCTTCATGGCCGAAACGGAGGGGCTCAACAAGCGACATCTGAATATCATTGCTGGGGGTTGTGACGCACGGGTGCGACGGATATCTGTTATCCCAAGAGTGCCACCACCAGCTCAAATCCCTACCGGTAGAGCGGTGTTCCACAGAGTCCGCCCTTGACCAGCGACAATGTGCCCTACCTTCATGGGAGATGTCAGATTCTTGGACCTCGGAGCACTTGTCAAGCTGTGGTGTCCCTTCCGGATCTGAGCTCTGATGCCCTCCGCGACCTGCGGACCGGAGCGCGACGCCAGCACCGAGCTGGCGATAAATGGTAGGCAAGTCGCGATGATCGTTCAGGATGACAGCGATTACGATCCGACCAAGGTCCAACCAACGCCGGTTCAGTGGAGGCTCTTCGAGGCGGAAGCTGCAAGGATTCAAGCTGGATTGGACCCCAACTCTACGGTTGAACGCGACGTCCGACTCGAAGGCACCTTAAGCAGGCAACAACGGCAGATTGACGTGCTTGGCCGCGGCACTATGGGTGGGCAACCATTCACTGTTGCTGTTGAGTGCAAGCTCTATGCTAAACGCCTCGGCATCGGCGCAATCGGAAGACGAACACGCTCACTGGGTCATTCCTGCGGGCCCTCGGCCTTCAGGGGACCAAACGCAGGCGGTAGACATCACCTGGGCTTCGTCACGCCGAGGGTTGGCCGGGACACTCAGGACTCTCGCAGTGCATGGCTGCCCGCTCCTCGGTCCAGCGGGGATCGCCGGTGACCGACTGGTCAGGTTTGTGGGTGACCGCGGTACAACCCGGCCCGGTACTGATCGCTCGGCGGATGCGCTCCCGGCACTTCTCGGCCTCTTCGTGCCATTTGAGTGCTGCCGTCGGAGCGGGAGGTTCAGTGGCTTGATACACACCCATCCATGCGGTGTGGAGGGCGGCGAGTTCCTCGATGACGGAACCGTGGCGCCACCAGCACGGCCGCAGCCAATCACCGGTGGCCGCGTAGCGCTCCTGGATTCGGTCGACCCACTGGGCCAAC
>JGI24129J20441_1000395_pt1 | contig 13391 bp, 7 predicted proteins | sample BarGraNGADG00211_FD_20441 | JGI IMG/M metagenome (IMG submission 20441) | reverse complement strand
GACTTCGACGCCACCGTCGCGACCCCGGACATGATGGCCAAGGTCGGCCGTCTGGGCAAGATCCTGGGTACCCGCGGCCTGATGCCGAACCCGAAGCTGGGCACCGTGACCATGGACGTCGGCCGCGTCGTCAAGGAGCTGAAGGCAGGCAAGGTCGAGTACCGCGCCGACAAGTTCGGTATCGCGCACGTGGGTATCGGACGGGTGTCCTTCGACACCGTCAAGCTCGTTGAGAACTACCGTTCCGTCCTCGACGAGATCCTGCGCGCCAAGCCGGCGTCGTCGAAGGGCAAGTACGTCAAGACGATCACCATCTGCTCCACGATGGGCCCCGGGATCAAGGTCGATCCGACCCGCGTTCGGAACCTGGTCGAGGAGTAGGCACTGCCGCAGCGGCCTCGCGGGCTCTTGCCCGCAGCCCCGCGCGGGTGGTAGGGTACGCACCGCACCATTTGACATCGCGCGATACCGACCGACGCTGCCGAAGACAGCCGGTGCCCTCCGAATCACCGGGAGGGCCTAAAAGGACGCACGACGCGTCCTGCCTGCCGAGGTGGATGTCCATGAGCGCTCCGGCCCTTCACGGGCCGAGCAGCGCACGACGAGATGATTCGTCCGTGGCCTCCGCTGAGAACCTTCGGCGGAGGCCACGTCGTTTTCCGGAAGAAGGCACGCTCCGGGAACCGGCGTCGCCGCCGCTACCCCCCGCTCACGCGGGTGGCCGCGCGGCGGTACGCGGACGAAAGGAGGGAAGAGAGACAACATGCCCAATGCCCACAAGGTAGAAGAGGTTGGCGAGATCAAGGACCGGTTCGCCCGGTCCTCGGCGGTCATTCTGGCCGACTATCGCGGCCTGACAGTCAAGGAGATGGAGGCGCTGCGCGTAGCGCTTCGCGAATCCGGCGCCGAGCTTCGCGTGTACAAGAACACGCTCGCTCAGATCGCCATGCGCGAGCTCGCGCTGCCGGACCTCGGCGTACTGCTCGACGGACCGACCGCGTTCCTGTTCAGTTATGGCGACCCCGTCGCGCCCGCAAAGGCGCTCGTGGATTTCGCCAAGACGCACAAGGCGCTCGCGCTCAAGGGCGGCTTCGTTGACAGCACTATCACCTCCGCCGACGGCGTGAGGAGCCTGGCTTCGCTGCCGTCGCGCGAGCAGCTCATCGCAAAGCTGCTCGGCACCATGCAGAACCCGGCCGCAAGCTTCGTCCGTGTACTTGCCGGCCCCGCCGGCGCGTTCGCCCGCGTTCTCCAGGCGATCGCAGATCAGAAGGCCGCTGCGTAGCAACGGCTTGAGAAGACCGATGAAGGCACGGTTTGCGCGGGAGCGCAGGGCCGGCCGCAGGACAAACAAGAAGGAGCACTGAATACCATGGCTGTCAGCAAGGATGAGATCATCGAGGCTATCAAGGAAATGCCGGCCCTTCAGCTGGCCGATCTCGTGAAGGAGCTTGAGGAGATCTTCGGCGTGTCCGCCGCCGCTCCCATGGCCATGATGGCCGCCGCCCCCGCAGGTGAGGCTGCCGCCGAGGAGGAGAAGACCACGTTCGACGTCGTCCTCTCCGCCGTGGGCCCGAACAAGATCTCCGTCATCAAGGTCGTCCGCGAGATCGTCGCGGGCCTTGGTCTCAAGGAGGCCAAGGACCTCGTCGAGTCCGCCCCTGCGAACGTCCTCACCGGCGTGACCAAGGAAGAGGCCGACAAGGCCAAGGGCAAGATCGAGGAAGCCGGCGCCGAGGCCGCGATCAAGTAGTCCCGGTACCACCGTTCTTCCCGATGGGGTCGGGAGCGTCGAGCTCCCGACCCCATCGGCATCTCTTGCGCCGGCGCGTCTCCGGGGTGGGCGAGCGGCGCTCGCGCCGCAGTACGGGATCAGAAATGCTCCGGAAAGGTATTGACCCTCCGGCGGCTTTTGCCTAAACTGATAGTTTGCCGCGTTATGTAGCTTGCCCCACGACCGGAGGAGGAATCACCTGGTGACCCGTGGAGCCGATTCCCGTGTTGTCCAGGCTGGTCTTCGCCAGCGCCGTACCTTTGCGAAGATTCCTGAGGTGCTTGACGTACCCAGTCTCATCGCGCTTCAGCGTGACAGTTTCAAATGGTTCCTTGAGGAAGGCCTGAACGAGACCTTCCAGGACATCTCGCCGATCGAAGACTTCACCGGGAACCTTGCGGTGGAGTTCGGCGTGCATGAGTTCGGGGACCCCAAGTACTCCGTCGAGGAGTGCAAGGAAAAGGACATGTCCTACCAGGCGCCGTTGTTCGTCGACGTCGCCTTCCTCAACCGTGAGACGGGCGAGGTCAAGGAGCAGCAGGTGTTCATGGGCGACTTCCCGCTCATGACCGACCGCGGCACCTTCGTGATCAACGGCACCGAGCGTGTCGTCGTCTCGCAGCTCGTCCGTTCGCCGGGTGTCTACTACTCCGAGGAGCGCGACAAGACCTCGGACAAGGCCATCTACACGACGAAGGTCATCCCGGCGCGTGGCGCGTGGCTCGAACTCGAGACGGACCGCAAGGACGTCGTCTCGGTCCGCATCGACCGCAAGCGCAAGCAGCCCGTCACGGTGCTGCTCAAGGCCCTCGGCATCGCTGAGACGCGCGAGGAGATCCTCGAGCTCATGGGCGAGTCCGAGTGCATCAAGCGCACGCTCGAGAAGGACTACACCGAGAACCGCGAAGAGGCGCTGGTCGAGATCTACAAGCGCCTGCGTCCCGGCGAGCCCCCCACCGTCGAGTCCGCACGGTCGCTGCTCGACGGGCTGTTCTTCAACGCTCAGCGCTACGACCTCGCGAAGGTCGGACGCTACAAGGTGAACACCAAGCTCGGACTGGAGCTGCCGATCGAGCAGTCCACGCTGACCAGCGAGGACGTGCTCGCCGCGGTGCGCTATCTGGTGGGTCTGTGGGAAGGCCGCGACGGCTTCGCCGTCGACGACATCGACCACTTCGGCAACCGTCGCGTCCGCTCGGTGGGCGAGCTCATCCAGAACCAGTTCCGCATCGGTCTCGCCCGCATGGAGCGCGTCGTCCGCGAGCGCATGACCACGCAGGACGTCGAGCAGATCACGCCGCAGTCGCTCATCAACATCCGGCCGATCGTGGCTGCCATCAAGGAGTTCTTCGGCTCGAGCCAGCTGTCGCAGTTCATGGACCAGACGAACCCGCTTGCGGGCCTGACGCACAAGCGTCGTCTGTCCGCGCTCGGACCCGGCGGCCTGTCGCGTGAGCGCGCCGGCTTCGAGGTCCGCGACGTTCACCCGTCCCACTACGGCCGCATGTGCCCGATCGAGACGCCTGAAGGCCCGAACATCGGCCTGATCGGTTCGCTCGCCACCTTCGCGCGCATCAACCCGTACGGCTTCATCGAGACCCCCTACCGCAAGGTCGTGGGCGGCAAGGTCACGGATGATATCGAGTACCTGACCGCCGATCAGGAAGACCGCTACATCATCGCGCAGGCGAACGAGATCTTCGACGCCAAGACGGGCCGCTTCGAGCGGGCCACCGTCCTGTGCCGCATGCGGATGGGTGGCGACCCGGAAGAGGTCCTGCCGGCAAACGTCGAGTACATGGACGTCTCGCCGCGCCAGATGGTCTCGGTCGCGACCGCGCTCATCCCGTTCCTCGAGCACGACGACGCGAACCGCGCGCTGATGGGCTCGAACATGATGCGCCAGGCCGTCCCGCTGCTGCGCCCCAAGGCGCCGCTCGTGGGCACCGGCATGGAGCACCGTGCGGTCGTCGACACGGGCGAGATCGTTCGCGCCCGCCGCGCCGGCGTCGTCGAGCGTGTCGACAGCCGTCTGGTCGTCGTTCGCGGCGANGACGGTGCTCTCGACGAGTACCACCTGCCGAAGTTCATGCGCTCGAACCAGGGCACCTGCATCAACCACCACCCGGTGGTCGAGATCGGGCAGAAGATCGCGATCGACGACGTGCTCGCCGACGGTCCGTCGACGCAACTCGGCGAGATCGCCCTCGGCACGAACCTGCTCGTCGCCTTCATGCCGTGGGAAGGCTACAACTACGAGGACGCGATCATCCTCTCCGAGCGCATCGTCAAGGAGGACGTCCTCACCTCGATCCACATCGAGGAGTACGAGGTCGAAGCCCGCGACACGAAGCTCGGACCGGAGGAGATCACCCGCGAGATCCCGAACGTCGGCGAAGACGTTCTGGCCAACCTCGACGAGGACGGCATCATCCGCGTCGGCGCCGAGGTCTTCCCGGGCGATGTACTCGTCGGCAAGGTCACCCCGAAGGGCGAGACCGAGCTGACCGCTGAAGAGCGGCTGCTCCGTGCCATCTTCGGTGAGAAGGCACGCGAAGTCCGCGACACCAGCCTCAAGGTGCCGCACGGCGAGACGGGCCGTGTCATCTCGGTCCAGAAGTTCAGCCGCGACAACGGCGACGACCTGTCGCCCGGCGTCAACGAGCTGGTGCGTGTGTACGTGGCGCAGAAGCGCAAGATCAACGAGGGTGACAAGCTGGCAGGTCGCCACGGCAACAAGGGTGTCATCTCCAAGATCCTTCCGATCGAGGACATGCCCTTCTTGGCCGACGGCCGTCCGGTCGACATCATCCTCAACCCGCTGGGCGTTCCTTCCCGAATGAACATCGGGCAGCTGCTCGAGACGCACCTTGGCTGGGCCGCCTTCGTAGGCTGGTCCGATGACGCCAAGCAGAAGGAAGTCGTCGACGGTGGCATCTACTGCGCGACGCCGGTGTTCGACGGCGCCCGTGAGAGCGAGATCGAGGACGTGCTCGAAGCGTCCGACCGCAACGCCATGCTTCGCGCGGAGGCTCGCTACGGCAAGCTCGTCGAGCCGGCGATGGTCCCGAGCGTCGAACGTACAGGCAAGTCGCGTCTGTACGACGGCCGCACCGGTGAGCCGTTCCGCGCGGACGTCACGGTCGGCCAGATCTACATCCTCAAGCTGCTCCACCTGGTCGACGACAAGATCCACGCCCGCTCGACCGGCCCGTACTCGCTCATCACTCAGCAGCCGCTGGGCGGCAAGGCGCAGTTCGGTGGCCAGCGATTCGGCGAGATGGAGGTCTGGGCCCTGTACGCGTACGGAGCGGCCTACGTCCTCCAGGAGATCCTCACGATCAAGTCCGACGACGTGGTCGGCCGCGTGAAGGCCTACGAGGCCATCGTCAAGGGCGAGAACATCCCCGAGCCGGGCATCCCTGAGTCGTTCAAGGTGCTCGTCAAGGAGATGCAGTCCCTCTGCCTCGACGTCGAGATCATCTCCGAGTCCGGAGTCGAGATCGAACTGAAGGAAGAGGACGAGGACATCTTCAGGACCGCCGAGGAGCTCGGGCTCGACCTGGGCGCCATCGGTGACGGCGGATCCCGCGCCGACAAGGGTGCCAGTGCGCTCGACGAGCTCCCCGAGCTCGACGAGGACGACCTGGACATCTCGCTCGACGACGCGTTCTCGGTCGTCGATGCCAAGTCGCCCGAAACGGATCCAGCTGAGTAAGGACCGCCCGCACGAAGCTCGGCCAGGCCTCCGGCGGCGGGAAGACCCGCCGCCCGGGGGCCGGGCTCGAAATAGAGGAGGACTACGTTGCTCGACGTAGACGTTAACAACTTCGATCGCCTGCGGATCGGTCTGGCTTCTTCCGAGCAGATCCGTCAGTGGTCGCGCGGCGAGGTCAAGAAGCCGGAGACGATCAACTACCGCACGCTCAAGCCTGAGAAGGACGGACTCTTCTGCGAGAAGATCTTCGGTCCGACGAAGGACTGGGAGTGCTACTGCGGGAAGTACAAGCGCGTCCGCTTCAAGGGCATCATCTGCGAGCGCTGCGGCGTCGAGGTCACCCGGGCGAAGGTCCGGCGTGAGCGCATGGGCCATATCGAGCTCGCGGCCCCGGTGAGCCACATCTGGTACTTCAAGGGTGTGCCGAGCCGTCTGGGCTACCTGCTCGACATCGCGCCGAAGGACCTCGAGAAGGTCCTGTACTTCGCCAGCTACATCATCACTACGGTCAACGACGAAGACCGCGAGGCCGATCTCGCCATGCTCAAGGGCGAGCTCGACACCGACATGGGCAACCTGGACGGCGAGAAGGCCGCCGAGGTGCTGGCCGTCGAGGTCGAGCGCGACCGCCGCGTCGCCGTGCTCAAGGACGAGGCGGAGCCCGAAGAGGGCGAGTACATCGACGAGGCCGTGCCCGTCGCCGACCAGATCAAGCGCATCGAGACCGAGGCCAAGCGTGACCTCTCCGACCTCGATGAAGAGTACGAGGACCGTCGCGAACTGCTGAAGGACGCCTTCGACAAGTTCGTGAAGATCTCTCCGAAGGATCTTATCGCCGACGAGACGCTGTTCCGCGAGATGAAGGTCCGCTACGGCAACTACTTCCGGGGCGGCATGGGCGCCCAGGCGGTCAAGGACCTCCTGGAGCGCGTCAATCTCGACGACCTGGCCACGGAGCTGCGCGAGACCATCCGCGACGGCAAGGGCCAGAAGCGCCAGAAGGCGATCAAGCGTCTCAAGGTCGTCGCCGCGTTCAAGGGCTCGAAGAACCGTCCCGAGTGGATGATCCTCGACGCCGTGCCGGTCATCCCGCCGGACCTGCGCCCGATGGTGCAGCTCGACGGTGGCCGTTTCGCGACCTCCGACCTGAACGACCTGTATCGCCGCGTCATCAACCGGAACAACCGTCTGAAGAGGCTGTTGGACCTCGGCGCGCCCGAGATCATCGTCAACAACGAGAAGCGCATGCTGCAGGAGGCCGTCGACGCTCTGTTCGACAACGGCCGTCGCGGCCGCCCCGTCACGGGCCCCGGCAACCGCCCCCTCAAGTCGATCTCCGACATGCTCAAGGGCAAGCAGGGCCGCTTCCGCCAGAACCTGCTCGGCAAGCGCGTCGATTACTCGGGCCGTTCGGTCATCGTCGTCGGGCCGGAGCTCAAGCTGCACCAGTGCGGCCTGCCGAAGATCATGGCGCTCGAGCTCTTCAAGCCGTTCGTGATGAAGCGCCTCGTCGACCTCGACCAGGCCCAGAACATCAAGAGCGCCAAGCGCATGGTCGACCGCGCCCGCCCCATCGTGTGGGACGTGCTCGAAGAGGTCATCCGCGACCACCCCGTCATGCTGAACCGCGCACCGACCCTGCACCGTCTCGGCATCCAGGCCTTCGAGCCAGTGCTGGTCGAGGGCAAGGCCATCCGTCTGCACCCGCTCGTCTGCACCGCATTCAACGCGGACTTCGACGGTGACCAGATGGCCGTCCACCTGCCGCTGTCCACCGAGGCGCAGGCTGAGGCGCGCATCCTCATGCTGTCGGTCAACAACATCAAGTCCCCGGCGCACGGACGCCCGCTGGCCACGCCCACGCAGGACATGGTCATCGGCGTCTACTACCTGACGTCGGAGCGTGAGAACACCGCCGAGTTCCCGATCGAGGGCGAGGGCCGCTGCTTCTACAGCTTCGACGAGGCGATCCTTGCGTACGACAACCGTTCGGTGGACCTGCAGGCCCGCATCCAGGTGCGCATCGGTCACGACCTGGTCGAGGAGACCGTCGACGCGACGACCGGCAAGCTCGTGTATCGCGATCGCGTCGCCGGCGAGAGGCTGACCACCACGGTCGGGCGCGTGACGTTCAACCGCTCACTGCCTGTCGACCATGCCTTCATCAACCACGAAGTGGACAAGAAGGGCATGTCCCGTATCGTCGAGGACTGCTCGAACCGCTACTCCACGACGGAGATGGCACGGATCCTGGACGAGATCAAGCGTCTCGGTTTCCACTACGCCACCCGCGCCGGCGTGACGGTCTCCGTCTACGACGTCAAGGTCCCGGCCGAGAAGGCCGGCATCCTCGCCGCAGGCGACGAGAAGGTCGTCGGCATCGAGAAGCAGTACGACCGCGGGCTCATCACCAAGGACGAGCGTCACCGTCAGATCGTCGACGTGTGGACGGCCGCCAACGAGGACGTCGGAGAGGCGATGGCCGCCAACTTCGACCGGTTCAACCCCGTGTACATGATGGCGAACTCGGGTGCACGCGGAAACATCAAGCAGATCCGCCAGCTGGCCGGCATGCGAGGCCTGATGGCGAACCCGAAGGGTGAGATCCTCGACCGCCCGATCAAGGCGAACTTCCGCGAGGGCCTCTCCGTGCTCGAGTACTTCATCTCGACGCACGGCGCCCGCAAGGGTCTGGCAGACACCGCGCTCCGTACGGCCGACTCGGGGTACCTGACCCGACGTTTGGTCGACGTGGCCCAGGACGTCATCGTCCGCGAGGCCGACTGCGGAACCGAGGAAGGCGTCACGCTCCCGGTTCCCGATCCCAAGGGCGGAGACCGCGTCAACCACAACCTCGTGGGACGCTGCCTGCTCAAGACCGTCGCCGATCCGAAGACCGGAGAGGTGCTCAAGGAGGCCGGCGACTACGTCCACAACGACGCCGAGCTCGAGTCGTGGCGTGAGCGCGGCATCGAAGGCGTCGAAGTCCGGGCGGTCATGACCTGCCGCGCCAAGTATGGGGTCTGCCAGAAGTGCTACGGCTGGGACCTCGCCTCGAGTCGCGCCGTCGACATCGGCACCGCGGTGGGCATCATCGCCGCCCAGTCGATCGGCGAGCCGGGCACGCAGCTGACCATGCGCACCTTCCACACCGGTGGTGTCGCAGGTGAGGACATCACCCACGGCCTCCCGCGTGTCACCGAGCTCTTCGAAGCCCGTCGCCCGAAGGGCCAGGCGATCCTGGCCGAGATCAGCGGCGTGCTCGTCATCGAGGACGCGGACAAGACCCGCAAGCTCACGGTCCATGACGACAAGGGCCACGACAAGAGCTACACGGTGTCCCGTCGCGCCCGCCTGCGTCCCGGCATCGCCGACGGCGTGACCGTCGCGGCCGGCCAGCAGCTGACCGAGGGCTCCGTCAACCCGCACGACCTGCTCGAGCTGCGCGGCGAGACCGACGTGCTGACCTACATCGTCGCCGAGGTCCAGGATGTCTACGCGTCCCAGGGCGTCGACATCAACGACAAGCACATCGAGGTCATCGCACGGCAGATGATGCGCAAGCTCTCCGTGCTCGACGCGGGTGACACCGACTTCCTGCCGGGTCAGCTCGTCGACCGCTTCGTCTTCGCGGACGAGAACGATCGCGTGCTGGCCGCAGGGCTGGAGCCCGCAAAGGCGGAGTCCGTCCTGCTGGGCATCACCAAGGCGTCGCTCGCCACCGACTCGTACCTGTCGGCGGCCTCCTTCCAGGAGACGACGCGCGTGCTCACCGACGCGGCGATCGCGGGCAAGGAGGACAACCTCCTGGGCCTGAAGGAGAACGTCATAATCGGCAAGCTGATCCCGGCCGCCACCGGCATGCGCCGGTACCGCGGGGTGCACCTGACCTACAAGGGTCAGTCCGCCGAGTGGAACGTCGAAGAGAGCCATGGGCCTCTGCCGGACTTCGCGCCGGAGGAGCTCAAGGAGCTCGAGAAGATGCTGCCGTCTCCGCAGGCGCTCATCGAGGACGGCTATACGCCTGAGGAGGCCGCGACCATCCTTCGCGAGCTGCCGATGGCCAGCATGGCCAACGTCGAGTTCTTCGACGTCGCCTCGATCGTCCCGCCGCTCGATGAGGAAGAGGACTTCGCCGCCGATCTCGTGCTCCCCGAGGAGCGCCCGGCCGATGAGCCGGTCGAGGCCGAGGACGACGAGGACCGCTGTCTTGCGACCACCGGCACGGGCGCGCGGTGCCGGAACAAGGCCTTGGCGGGAAGCCGCTACTGCCGGACCCACGAGCAGCTGTCGGTCACGGACGGCCTGTGCAAGGCGGTCATGAAGAACGGCAAGCCGTGCCCCAAGAAGGCGCGCGAGGACTCGGACTACTGCGGGCAGCACGCGAAGCTCGCTGAAGAGTAGGACGTCAGAACCACACGGGGTGGGCGCCCCGAGTATGAGGCGCCCACCCCGTGGCACGTCCGCTGCAAGGCGGGGAGCGAGGGCGAGTGGCTACGCCCGGGGGCGTTGACTGATTGACACGACCTCGGGTCCTTGCTAGAGTGCCTCCTTGCGGCTCAAGACGGTTGCGCGTACGTGCGTACCGTGAACATGTCTGCCCGATGTGGGCGGGAACGAAAGCGGTAAAGGAGACAGCGTTGCCGACGATCAACCAGCTGGTCCGCAAGGGCCGCAAGCAGGCGGTCAGCAAGAGCAAGACGCCTGCGCTCAAGGGTAACCCCCAGAAGCGCGGCGTATGCACGCGCGTCTACACCACGACGCCGAAGAAGCCGAACTCGGCCCTTCGCAAGGTCGCTCGCGTCCGTCTGACGAATCAGATGGAAGTCACGGCCTACATCCCGGGTATCGGCCACAACCTCCAGGAGCACTCGATCGTGCTCGTGCGTGGCGGTCGTGTGAAGGACCTCCCGGGTGTGCGCTACAAGATCATCCGCGCCGCGCTCGACTGCGCCGCGGTGACCAACCGCAAGCAGGCCCGCAGCCGTTACGGTGCCAAGAAGCCGAAGTAACCACCTTCTAGTAGACCTGATGTGCGCGCCGCGCCGTTGTGTGCGGCGTGCGCGCTGTTCGTGAGGAGAGGAACGAGATGCCGAGGCGCGCACCTGCTGCCCGTCGCGAGGTTCAGCCGGACTCCATCTACAACAACCGGCTCGTGACGCAGCTCATCAACAAGATCCTGCTCGACGGCAAGAAGGCCGTCGCCGAGCGCACCGTGTACTCTGCCTTCGACATGGTCGAGGCCAAGACGACCACGGATCCGCTGTCTGTCTTCAAGAAGGCGATGGACAACGTCCGTCCCGCGCTCGAGGTCAAGCCGAAGCGCGTCGGCGGCGCAACGTACCAGGTGCCGATCGAGGTCAGCGCCCGTCGCTCGACGACTCTGGCGATCCGCTGGATCGTCGGCTACAGCCGCAAGCGCCGTGAGAAGACAATGGCCGAACGCCTGGCCAACGAGATCATGGATGCCGCCAACGGCGTCGGTGCCTCGGTCAAGAAGCGTGAGGACCTGTTCAAGATGGCGGAGTCCAACCGCGCGTTCTCGCACTACCGTTGGTAATAGGCACCTCACACGACACCAAGAAGGACTGAGACACACCTCATGGCACAGCGGTACCCCCTCGAGAAGACGCGCAACATCGGCATCATGGCCCACATCGATGCCGGTAAGACCACGACGACTGAGCGCATCCTGTTCTACACGGGAAAGACGCACAAGATCGGCGAGGTCCACGAAGGCGCTGCCACGATGGACTGGATGGTTCAGGAGCAGGAACGCGGCATCACGATCACGTCAGCCGCGACGACCTGCTTCTGGAAGGACCATCGGATCCAGATCATCGACACGCCCGGCCACGTCGACTTCACGGTCGAGGTCGAGCGGTCGCTTCGCGTCCTCGACGGCACCTGCGCCGTGTTCTGCGCGGTCGGTGGGGTCGAGCCGCAGTCTGAGACCGTGTGGCGTCAGGCGGACACCTACGGCGTCCCCCGCATCGCCTACATCAACAAGATGGACCGCACCGGCGCAGACTTCATGAACGTCGTCGCCATGATGAAGGACCGCCTCGGCACCAAGCCGGCGCTCCTCCAACTGCCGATCGGCGCCGAGGAGAAGTTCATCGGCATCATCGACCTCGTCGAGATGCACGCCATCTTCTTCAACGAGGATGACAAAGGCATCAACCCGACGACGGGCGACATCCCCGCCGATATGGCGGACGACGCCAGCCTCTACCACGACGAGCTCCTCCACCTGGCCGCCGACTATGACGACGCGCTGATGGAGAAGGTCCTCGAGGAGGAGGAGGTCACCCCGGCTGAGCTCAGGGCCGCCCTTCGCAAGGGCTGCATCGCTTGCGGCATCACCCCGACGACCTGTGGCGCCTCCTTCAAGAACAAGGGCGTCCAGCCCCTGCTCGACGCCATCCTCGACTACCTGCCGTCGCCGCTGGACGTCCCCCCGATCAAGGGTCACGACGTCGAGACGGGCGAAGAGGTCGAGCGTCCGGCCGATCCGAACGCGCCGTTCTCCGCTCTNGCGTTCAAGATCATGACGGACCCGTACGTNGGCAAGCTGACCTACTTCCGCGTCTACTCCGGCACGTTGGCCGCTGGCTCCTACGTGNTGAACGCCACGAAGGACAACCGCGAGCGCATCGGCCGTCTGCTCCAGATGCACGCCAACCACCGCGAGGACGTCGATGAGGTCCGCGCCGGCGACATCGTCGCCGCCGTCGGCCTCAAGAGCACCTCGACGGGCGACACGCTGTGCAACGAGGACGCCCCCGTGCTCCTCGAGTCCATGGTGTTCCCCGAGCCGGTCATCGACATCGCCATCGAGCCGAAGACCAAGGCCGAGCAGGACAAGCTCAGCCACGGCCTCGTCAAGCTAGCCGAAGAGGACCCGACCTTCCGGGTGCGTACCGACACCGAGACCGGTCAGACCATCATCGCCGGCATGGGCGAGTTGCACCTCGAGATCATCGTCGACCGCCTCATGCGTGAGTTCAAGGTAGAGGCGAACGTGGGCAAGCCGCAGGTCGCTTACCGCGAGACCGCCGGCAAGGCCGTCCAGAAGGTCGAAGGCAAGTTCGTCCGCCAGACCGGTGGCCACGGCCAGTACGGTCACGTCGTCTTCGACCTCGAGCCGCAGGCGCCGGGCGCGGGCTTCGTGTTCGAGAACAAGACCATCGGCGGTTCGGTCCCCAAGGAGTACGTGAGCGCGGTCGACAAGGGCGTCCAGGACTCCCTGACCACGGGCGTCGTCGCGGGCTACCCGATCGTCGACGTCAAGGTCACGCTCGTCGATGGTTCGTACCACGAGGTCGACTCCAACGAGATGGCATTCAAGGTCGCCGCCTCCATGGGCTTCAAGGAGGCCATGCGCCGCTCCGCTCCGAAGCTTCTGGAGCCGATGATGTCGGTCGAGGTCGTCACCCCCGAGGCCTTCGCCGGCGACGTCATGGGCAACCTCTCGAGCCGTCGCGGTCACATCGAGGGCATGGAGCCGCGCGGCAACGCGCAGGTCATCCGCGCCAAGGTGCCGTTGTCCGAGATGTTCGGCTACTCGACCGACCTCCGCAGCCGCACCCAGGGCCGCGCGGTCTACACGATGCAGTTCCGGGCCTACGAGCAGGTCCCGAAGTCGGTCGCGGACGAGATCGTGTCCAAGACCCAGGGCTCGCAGGGCTAGGAGAGAAGCGACATGGCAAAGAAGAAGTTCGAGCGCACCAAGCCGCATGTCAACGTCGGTACCATCGGTCACGTNGACCATGGCAAGACGACGCTGACGGCTGCCANACCATGGCAAGACGACGCTGACGGCTGCCATCACGTCGTGCCTCTCCAAGAAGGGCCTGGCAGACTTCACGCCGTTCGACCAGATCGACAAGGCCCCTG